>SNQX01000059.1_pt1 | contig 58639 bp, 51 predicted proteins | sample 2580501 | NCBI WGS metagenome assembly SNQX01 (sample SAMN10953784, study PRJNA522744) | food fermentation metagenome | isolation source: 48-hour incubation of native-enriched microbial consortia from nixtamalized... | place: Mexico | collected 2017-09-24 | reverse complement strand
TCCTTTAATAATCCAGCAATTATTGATATAATATCCATGGGAAGACCTCTCTCTCTAGATGTTCATCTTGAAGTGTACAATTAGATGATAGAGCGTCTTCCCATTTTTTTCCACTCATTTGCCCCTTCGAGTAAAATTTTACACATACGGATTTTCAACAAGTGTTTGTGAAAAAGGAAGTACTTGCCACCCCCGCAATCTGCCAAACATCATTTGGCGCTTTACAGGTGACGGGTACTGTAACGGTAAATGCGTTCCTTTTCTGGGTTCGTTTTCCACATTTCAGTTCTTATGCTTTATACTCATCAAAAGCGATAGAATTTAAAACAAAAGACCTGGTTCCCTTCACATGAAAACCAGGTCTTGCCTTTATGGATCATTTGTCAATGCCTGTGGTGATTTGATCTCAACCGATTGTCAAGCCTTGATATTTTTTTATTTCTTCCAATGTTGGAATCGCGTCTTGTCCGCCGGCACGTGAGACTTTGATACCGGCCGCAACCGATGCAAACCGGGCCGCCGCCACAAGATCGTCCGTATCGATTAGCGCATCGGCAATGGCACCGGCATAGCAGTCGCCTGCCCCAACCGTATCAACAGCCTGCACTTGAATAGAATCGACAAAAGTGATTTTACCCTGCTGAGAAACAAGGCTGCCTTTGCTTCCCATTTTAACAATGGCATTCGGGACTCCGAGTTCATGAATCTTTTGAGCCGCAAGCAGCGCACTTTCTTTATCCGTCACTTTAATACCCGTGATCGCTTCCGTTTCCTGGCTGTTTGGCAGTACAAGATCAGCATATCGGAAAGCCTCCGGTGTAATGCCGCCAGCCGGTGCCGGATCGAGAATAACATACATGCCGCGTTGTTTTGCCAGCTTCATGGCTGCTAAAATCGACTCTTTGCTTGTTTCCATTTGTATCAATAAAATTTTCGCTTTCAAATTCGCGAAAGCTTTTTCAATATCTTGCCCGGTTAATGCTTCATTGGCGCCGATTGTGCCAACCATCGTGTTTTCCCCTGACTGGTCCACAAGTGCAATAAACGTCCCGGTTCCGGCTTTATCTGTCTTCATAACGCCGGTGACATCCACACCCCGGCTGCGCAAATTTTCAAGCATCTGGTTGCCTGCGCTGTCATTGCCGACCGAACCAACCATTGCAACCTTTTTGCCAAGTGTTGCTGCGCTGGCTGCCTGGTTGGCACCTTTGCCCCCCGGCAACATTTTAATCGATTGGCAAAATTCCGTATTCCCGTATTTCGGATAAGTTTCACAGTTTACCACAACGTCCATGTTAATGCTTCCTACCACCACAACATCGAATTCCATTGTCGGTTCCTCCTCTGTATGTCCGTTATTAATGATGCAATTGCCACAATGCCTCATCCATATATGCCGGCTGATTTTCGTTTTTCTGATGGTGCCGTGTTCACTGCAGCATGGGCGTCTAATAAGTTTCTCGTACGCTCCACATTTTCCCGCAGCGTGCCTTCCTTTTTAAACACGGCGCTTGTTCCGCACACATACATTGTGGCGCCGTTTTCTTTGCAGGCCGGAATCGTAGATGCACCGATATTCCCGTCTACCTCTATCTCAATATTAAATTTGTTGCGTGTGATAGTTTCATGGAGACGGGCAATTTTATCATACACAGCCGGAATAAATTTCTGGCCGGCAAATCCCGGATTCACCGTCATTACAACAACGTAATCGGTTACGTCATAGACATAATCCAGCACATCAAGCGGCGTTGCTGGATTAATGGCAACACCGGCTTTTAAACCCTTGTTCTTGATCCTGGCAAGTGCTCCCTGCAAATTATCGGTTGCTTCTGCATGAATGGAGATCATATCTGATCCGCAGTCAGCGAATAAATCAATGAATCTTTCAGGCTGTTTAATCATTAAATGTGTATCCAATGGTTTATCAGTCAGCTTTCGGACGGTCCGGATAAAATCGGGTCCAAGTGTGAAATTCGGCACAAATAAGCCGTCCATTACATCAAGATGGTAAAAATCAACACCGGCTTCATCCATCTCTTTTATGTTTTCTGCTAAACGTCCCAAATCTGCACACATCAAAGACGGTCCTATTTTATTCATCTTTTTCACTCCTCGTATAACCCCGCACCATGGGGGGTTTTTCTTTTTAAAACGGAAACCGAAACAGGGGCAACGCCCACTTACATGAAGCTAAAATTGAAAACCTTGCCCCGGACTCATCATTTCCTTTTTTGCTTAACAAATGGGGACGGAAATACCTTCTTCCAAAGAATCAAGGTGCGTTTTTCAGCCCTCCATCCCCCGGAACCTGCCGGCTATCAATCAACCGATGACTCCCGTACAACAAGTTCAGGTTTTACTTCATATTTCCTCGGTTTTTCGTTTTCGTTCCGGATTAACCGGATCAATTCCTCAATCGCCAGCCGGCCTGCCTTATGTTTTTGCTGGTCAACCGTCGATAACTGCGGCGTAGAGAATCGCGAAAACTGGATATTATCATAGCCAACGATTTTAATATCGGAAGGCACTTTTAACCCGGCTTCCGTACAAGCGCGGATGGCCCCTAACGCCATGGCATCGTTCGAACTGAAAATGCCGTCAAAGGACGCTCCGCTTTTTATCAGGCCTTTCACCGCTTCATATCCGCTTTCCATGCTGAAATTCCCGTAAACGACCTGTGGCACTTGCCCATGCCCATCCTCTTTTAAAACTTCCAGGTAGCCGGTTAAACGGTCATTTGCACTTTTTTCATCTTTCGGGCCCGACAGATGGACAATTTTACGGCATCCGCCTTCTTTTATAAGATGCCGTACCGCAAGCCTTGCTCCTTTTTTATGATCCACCGTAATGGAAGAATAAGGGTGGTCCGACTGCGACCTGTCGATGGTAATGGTACGGACTCCCCGGCTTTCAAGGAAATCGAGATCTTTTGTTTTCACGTACAGTGAATTAATAATCGCACCTGTTACATAGCTGCTTAGAACGGAATCCAAGTAGTATTTTACTTTTGAACGTTCATCATCGCTGTTGCATAAATACACATGGTAACCATAAGCATTGGCAGCTTCCTCAATCGCCTTCACCAATTCCGGAAAAAAAGGATTTTCCAACGAAGGAATCAGCAAAGCAATTAAGTTTGTATTTCCTTTTGATAAACTTTTTGCCAATGTATTAGGCTTATAGTTCATTTCTTCTGCTATTTTACGTACGCGTTCAATCGTTTCCGGGCTGGCTTCGCCTTTATTGTTCAAAATTCTGGATACCGTTGCCGTTGAAACACCAGCTGCTTTTGCCACATCGCGTATTGTTACCATGAGCATAAACTCCTTTTCGTCTTACGTAACCGATTACGTTACTAATGTAAGCCTTTTTCTTTATTTTGTCAACGGTTTCTTTTTGTAAAATCATTTTTTCTGTATATTTCCCGGTTTCCTTCTAATATTAGATGCTCATGACATATTAAATAGGGCACCCGCGGAAGAATGAAAATTAGCCGGTTAATATTTTCAAGAATTCGATTTACCAGCAACATGCATTTCAACAGCAGATATAAAATGAACTTAAATTTTTCGTGCCAACATTTAATGATGATCAGAATAGACATTGCTTCATATAAAGAAATAGTAATCACTTCTATAGCTGCAAAAAACGTTTGATTTCTCCTCTCCCTCAACTTTTGCGTACAAAGTTCTATGCATTTATGTTAGCAAAAGCCGCCAGAATTGTGCCAAGCCTAAACTTTTTGCCTATTCAACGCTGGCTGAAAAGCGAAAGCCGTTCCATTTTCCCGCAAAAAGGCCGCCTTTCAGAAAAGGGATCAAAATGCTTCAGGAAATTTGGATATATTTTCTTTTATGAAAACGGTTGAATTTATTTTGGGAGTTTGCTATATTATAGATAATCTTTTTTGTTTCGTTTACGTAACCGGTTACGAGGCAAAAGTAGGGACACAACCATGATGTTTGTCGATAAATTGAACGAAGGTTTCCGCTTTTTTATTGACTTAGGCGCACCAGCCATGATGTTTTTTATCATTACCATTTTATCTTTGTGTGTAGGCGTATCTATCTCGCGTTCCATTGAAGGCGGGATTCGGATGGCATTGGCGCTCACAGGTATGAGTGCCGTCATCTCATTATTGACAAGTGCGTTCGGCCCGGCCCTTCAAAACTTTGTGAAGGCAACCGGCGTATCGCTTGGCATTACCGACCTAGGATGGGCGCCGCTCGCGGTCATCACCTGGGGATCGATTTACACACTTTATTTTGCTTTTATTTGTCTCATCACAAACTTCATTCTTTTGATTACGAAGACAACCAGCACATTAAATGTCGACCTGTTTAACATTTGGAACATTTCCGTTCTTGGATTGCTCATTTTGCATTACTCCGGAAACAATATGATTGTCACAACTTTGTTTGTCGCATTTGTTTACGCGCTCATGCTGATCAATTCGGATGTCATGAAACCAACTATTAATGAGCTCCTTGATTATGACCAAACCAATATTACAACAACGGCACACCCGTCATTGTTAGTCGCTCCAGTTGCGATGGTGTTTAACAAGGTGATTGACAAATTTCTCCCGTTTATTGATAAGTTTGACTTTAATGCCGAAACCCTCAATAAAAAAATCGGTTTCTGGGGAAGCAAATTTGCGATTGGTGCATACCTCGGGATTTTCATCGGTTTATTGGGGCAGCAATCTCTCAAAGATACTTTTGCGCTTGCTTTTACCGCAGGGGTTTCGCTTGAATTGTTTGCTTTTGTCGGCGGATGGTTTGCCCCGGCGATTGACCCGCTATCAGACGGGATTACCCAAATCATGAGCAAGCGATTGCGTGGAAGAAAACTGTTTATCGCCATTGACTGGCCGATTCTTGCCCCAAGAGCAGAAGTTTGGGCGGTAGCCAACATTCTTGCGCCGATTCTGTTAGTGGAAGCCATGTTTTTACCAGGAAACCACGTCTTGCCGCTTGGAGGGATTTTGCTGACGGTGCTGACGCCGGCACTCTTGATTGTTACCCGTGGAAGAGTGATCCGGATGACCATTATCGGAACGGTGATGATCCCATTGTTCCTTTGGGGGGCAACACTCATTGCCAAATTCTTAACATCAGCATCGATTGCCATGCACAGTTTTCCGGCAGGGCTTTCAAAAGGCGCACTCTTCTCATCTGTTGACTCGGATCCAATTGAGAAAATGCTCGCCATCTTGTTTGGGAAAGCAGCTAATACGCTGGATTTGAAGCTTATTGCTTTTTCCATTCTGGCACTGGCCGGATACATCCTGCTGTTTGCCTGGTACCATAAACAAATGCGGAAAAGAAACGCAGCCATTGACGAGACGATCCAAGCACAATCCGCCCAAAACCAAAGTTCCAGTGTAAAAAAAGTGCTTAAAGCGGAATAATTGAGAAATACCGCCCTGAAAACGGAAAGAGGTTTTCAGGGCTTTTTTAGCTATGGGCGGCTCTTCATCAATTTCCCAAACGGCAGACAAATATTTGCACGCTGACAATTTACCGTCTTTGTTTCACGGCTTGGGCATCGTTCACTGGGGATTTCATCCATCTCCCGTCCGTGCGTTCTCTCCCATCAGCAAAGCGCTTCACCTCCCCTGCCGCCGGCTTGCGTTTCGAAGCGGCAGGGCTTATTTTCCTATATCCATAGCAGCACTCCCTTTTTTACAAGATTCACCAATATTCCCTTGTTTTTAAACTTCGGGTATGCGATCAGCCGGTTCAGATCTTTTACGGTTAATGCAGAAGGCGGGATGGCGAGTTCGTATTCGCCCCGCAACTGATATACGAGTGACAGCGCATATTCCGTTTGTTTAGGTGTCAGTGAATAATCTTCCGCACTGGCAGTCTGCCCGGCTTTTGTTTTGCCCATTTCAGCCAAAAGCGCTTTTAATTTGGCATCGACAAGTGCTTCTATTTTTTCCTGGCTGATTTGCTCCTTATCCCGCCTTTTAAGCCATTTTTCCAAAAACCCTCTAAGCAATGACTTTCTTCAAAAATTGTCCCTGATACTATTTTACCAAGCCGGCCAGGGATTTTTCTATATTTTTAGTGTAATATGTATTTTCATAGGAAAATTGTCGCAGCCGGTATAGTATAATGAGTAAACAAGATGGTTTGGAAGGAATTGGAATGGCCGTTACGATTCCTGAGTCAATCAGGTCTTCCGCAACAGCGGGAGAGCGCTGTTGTTCCGTGCGCTGAAACCATCCGGAAAGCACGGTTAGAAAGAAACGGTTTTGCGGAAGCAGGTCAGCCAATAAGCATTGCTGGGCGCAAAAGCAGGAAAAAAATCGATGTGCAAAAACGGCGGGACACTTTATGTTGCCCGCCGTTTTGGATGGCAATACGATGGAAATCCCCGCCAGATTTGGCGGTTGCCGCGCATTTCAGGCTCCGGCCCGTTTTCCAAAAGCGAAGTGCTAGTCCATGTTTAATATCCCGTTTTGTGGAATCTCAATTTGAAAATGGGTTCCTTCCGTTGAACTTTCAACGATCCGGATATTGCCGAGATGCTCTATAACGATCTTTTTTACATAAGGCAAGCCTAATCCCATTCCTTCAGATTTCAACGACAAAAAAGGGTTAAAAACACTTTCCCATTGTTCCTGCCCAATCCCTGTGCCGGTATCTTTAAAATGAATCATAATCATTTCCTGGTCCACTTCAATCTGGATCGCAATTCTCTTGTCTTTTCTATCTTCAGGAATCGCCTCTATGCTGTTTTTAATGAGATTGATAAAAACTTGTTTCAAGTTTGCTTTATTGACGTACGCATCAAGGGAATGATAACAATTCTTCAGTTCAACTTCAATATGATGTTCTGTTAAAATGACTTGGGAAAACGCAAGAGACTCCCTGATAATCGATTCCAGATTTTCTTTCTTAAAAGTGGTGGAAGATGACTTCAAATACGTCTTGTAGTTATCTACTAAGTCATCTAAATGCTCAGAGGATTTTTCTATCATATTCAAATAAACTTTATCTTTTTCATCCATACCGGCGCTTGCATTTAACATTTGGGAAAAGCCCTTAATGATTTGATTCGCATTTTTTACTTCATGAATCAAACTTCCGGCTAAGTTGCCGGTATAATCCAATTTCATCTGCCTTTCCATAAGTTCATAATAGTTCGCCTTTATATTGGCACCTAACTTTATGAACTCCATGACGATCAAGGTTGAGAAAATGATCACCCCGATGCTGCTGGAAATACCGCCGGTTTCAGGAGAGAAGTTTAAAAAACCGAATATGTATAAAAGCAGGGAATACAGGCTAAACCTTGCCAAGAATCTTTTCATATTTTGATTTACCATTCTTTTCGTCATCAAAAATATAAGGATTAAAAACAGTAAGAAGCTGCCCATATGTAAAATATACAGCCAGATCAGCGGCCCGTATTCAGGAAATAAAAAGATGGCATTTTCTCCATTTTTATGCGCCACATACAGGTCTTTTGTACCTAAACTTGTCCAGTTTATAAAATAAATAACCGTACTCCAGAAAATTAAAAAATATAAAACCTTTTGATTGAGTAAAACATTCGATAGTTTGTCCAGCCATTTCCGTCCTGCCAGAAGTGTCGGCTGGCCTTTTATAATAGAAAAAGCAATGTAATATACAACTGGTATGGAAAAAGTCGTCCCGCCTCGAAGAAATTTAAAAAGAACAAGGATCGTTTCCTTGCTTAATACTTTTCCGAGAAAAAGGACGCCGATATCGAATTGCCAGGCCGTGATCAAAAGCATATAGAATCCCAATACCAAAGACAGCTTTAACTCTTTATATAATGATTGCATGCTCACGGCCAGGACAATCGGAATGAATCCTATCGTAAAAATCAATACCCCAATAACGATAGTACCTCATCCCCTTTCTAACTCTTGATGTATTTCTTCATATAGGCACATGCGTTATTGCCGCCAAATCCATGGTTGGTGATGGCCACTTCATGAACCTCCCGATAGATGGTCTCTGTTATAATATTCATTTCTTCATACCCGCGTCTGGTTGTTCGGATTGTTGGCGGGATAAAGCCGTATTGCAAACTTAAAAGCGATGAAATGACTTGTAATATGCCAATGACGCCAAAAGGATTGCCATACATGCTTTTGATTGAAGTATAGGGAACTTCATGGTTAAACAACTGTTTGGAACAGCGCTGCTCGATTTGGTCGTTCAGTTCAATGCCAAGTGCCTGGCTGTTGATGTAATCCGGCATTCTTCCCATTGTGACTTCTTTTAATGCGTTTAACATTTGGTCCCCGGATTCGTCCAATGAAAAAATATTGATCCCATCATTATTGGAAACGACATCAACTATTTCGCCTTTTATATCTGCTTTTCGTTGAACGGCATCTTCTTCCCTTTCCAGCACGATTGCCCCTGCCGCTTCTGACATTGCAAACCCCTTGCTTCCTTTTTGAAACGGCACAGCGCCTTCTTCAAGCGTCTGGTTAAGCGGGATCGTTTTTGTTTTTGCAAACGCATAAGTCGTCGCATTACATATAGGGCTGTCCGTTCCGCCAACAATGGCCACATCCACTTTTCCACTTTTCAAGTAAAGGATTGCATCTTCTACTGCTTCCAAACTGGATGTGCAACCTGTTGTAATCGTTTTTTCGACGCCCCTAGCCCCGATATAATGGCCAATGGCAGCCGTGATACTATGGTAATTCGCATAGTGGGAGAAGATGAGTGATACTTTTCGATACAGTTCTTGATTGGCGTAGTGGATGGAATCCTGGTACAGTTTCTCTCCCGTAGCACCAAGGGATGATCCGAAAAACAAGCCTACTTTTTTATGCCGGACATCCAGCCCGGAAGACGCAATTGCTTCTTTTACTGCAGCAACCCCCATTTTTGTTACTTTCGGGAGGCGCTTTAGTTTATCATCTGCTTCTATTTGTTCCAGGTCTTCATCTTGGATAAGCCCAGCAATGGTTGATTCTCCTTTTGGCCCCATGCCCTCCACCACTTTTAATGTACAAACGCCGTTTTTCAAGTTAAACAAATACTGATCAATGCTCCTCGTATTTGGTGCAAATATCCCGTACCCAGTACATACTATTTTCATAACGGCCCCACCTATCGAGTATTTTACTTGTCTATTATAGCAAAAACACGGTCATTTTTATTTATTGTTTTGAAAAAATACAATGGTTTTGCAAATTGTGTTGCCCCTTACATGAAAATGATTTCTTTTAAAGCTGCCCATCCATGCACAGGCGGATGGATTACAACAATTTTTTAAAAAATAGTTGCAATCTCCTCCCGCCTGAGGTATACTAAAGAAGAATTATTTTTGTTCGGTGTAAAGAATGGCATAGTGAATGACTTTTCATCTTGATGACCACCTTGGACAAGGATAGTAACACATTGTGTGCAGTTGCACACCAGGAGGCAATATAAATGGAACAAGGTACAGTAAAATGGTTTAACGCAGATAAGGGCTTTGGCTTTATTGAACGAAATGGTGCAGACGATGTATTCGTTCACTTCTCTGCTATCCAAGGTGAGGGCTTCAAAACTTTAGACGAAGGTCAAAAAGTATCTTTTGATGTTGAACAAGGTGCTCGCGGACCGCAAGCTGCAAACGTTGAAAAAGCTTAATATAGAAAATGATAAAAAACAGGCTCTGATAAGGAGGGCCTGTTTTTTTATTTCTTCAAAATCAAAAACACGCTCACTTATGTAGCAGGAAGCTGAAACAAAAAGACGCCCATGCCATTTGGCACCTGTAACAGAATAAAAAACAGCCCCCACAAATTTTCAGCACAAGCATTGATGTTTGATTAACCGTAATCAGCTAGTAATGCCTTCATTGTCAGGATTCCCTCTTCCATTTCTTCAAAACTCGGATATGCGAAGGACAATCGAACCGTATGGTGATGATCATCATAAATAAATCCAGGATTTATCAATACGCCAGAGTTTAAACATTCCTTGAATAATTTTCTTGTACCTATATTACCTTTAAAAGCTACCCATATGAAAAATCCGCCTGAAGGTTTGGACCACGTTGCATAATCTGCCAAATGCCGGTTTAGCAATTGTAATAGAAAATCTCTTTTTTGTTTCAACCGGGTTCTGGTCCTTTCCATATGTTTATCGTATAATCCCGAAGAGAGCATTTCTAATACCAGCATTTGCGACACATAGCTGGAGCCGTAATCCAGTTGCATTCTTAAGTCACTGAGGCGTTTTATTACACTTTCAGGGCCTGCCAGCCAACCGATCCTTAGACCGGCTGCAATTGTTTTCGAAAAACTTCCAATATACAATACCTGTCCCTGTGGATCAAATGTTTTTAAAGGGGGCGGGGCGGGTTCATCGATCCATAAATCCCGGTAAATATCGTCCTCAATCACGGGCAGCTGAAAGTATTGGCTTTTTTTCATCAGTAGTTGTCTCTTCTGCATTGACATCACGGTTGTTGTTGGGTTTTGAAAGGTCGGGTTCACGTACAGAGCAGCTCGGTGGTTCTTAATATTTTGCCGGAATAGGTTCTCCACATCAAGACCATTTTTAACTATAGGAATCGGTTTCAACTGCATGCCGGCAGCCCGGAATAAATTAATAGAATATACATAAGACGGGCGTTCTATAAAGACTGTTGATCCTTTATTTAAAATACCGACTGAAATGAGTTTTAAAGCTTGCAAAGCTCCAGAAACGATAAGAATGGATGAGGGAGAGGCATGTATACCGTGTTTCAAAAGATTCTTGCTGATTTCTTTCCGTAAATGGATGTCCCCAAGACCGTCTCCGTAACCAAATTCATGTAACAAACCAGAAACCTTCTCGGCTGCTTTAGCAATTTCAGCGTGAGGAAACAAATCAACCCCTAATTCTCCCTTACTGAGTTGAATGATCCCCTTTCGATTCTCCATTTCATTGATGAGTTGTACAGTACGATCGCTGGGAGGATGTAGTGCCCATTTTGAAAGCTCGTTCCAGTCCGGGGGTGAACTGGCAGTCAGCAAAGACAACGGATGATTGACAATGTATATGCCACTGCCTGTTTTCCCTTCAATTAATCCTTCAGATTTTAATATTTCAATAGCAGTGATCACAGTACTTCTGTTTACATGAAATTGTTTTGCCATTTCCCGCTGGGTGGGGAGTTTACTTCCGACGGCCCATTCTCCTCTTGAAATTTTCTCTCTAATTAAATGAACAATTTGAAGATAAAGGGGTGTTTTATCCATCAAATAAGCCCTCCGAATTTGACATTCCAATTGGCTGGTTTTTATTCCTTTAAATTGGTTGAAGATTTCCTTTTCTCATTATTTTATTATAAAGATGCAATACAATCTGTCAATTCATACAAAGGAGAGGAAATGATGAACAAGTTACAGAGTAAAGGATTGAGCCGGTATCCAGTTGCAAATATTTTATCGTACGAAGTGTTAAACCTGCCGGAGAGCAGATGGTAATGGCATAAAAAATGAAATGGAAAGTATTATATGCTTATAGTGTTACGGTTCTGCTATGGGGATCGGCTTTCCCGGCGATTAAATTTGGACTGCAATCTTATAGTCCTGGCCACCTTGCAGCCTTACGTTTATTTATAGGTGCGATTGGATTGACCGTTTTTGCAGTTGTTCGAAAGATAAAACTTCCTGATTTAAGAGATGTACCGGCTGTTTTATTATTAGGATTTTTAGGTTTCGCTGTTTATCATACAGCATTAAGTTATGGGGAAAATTCCGTTAGTGCCGGGGAATCCAGTTTAATCGTTTCCACTACTCCTATTTTTTCAGCCATTTTGGCAGCATTGTTTTTAAAGGAACCATTACCGAAAATAGGATGGCTTGGTTCTGTTATAGCCTTTCTCGGAGTGGCGATGATTTCTTTTGGAAAAGATGATTCATTGGCCAAGTTATCCTTAGGGGCTTTATGGATTTTAACTGCAGCATTGGGTGAAAGCTTTTATTTTGTATTTCAATCTAAGTATCTCAAAAAATACGGTTTTCTCCCTTTTACTGTTTATACCATCATTGCTGGCGCCGTATGTATGTTGTTTTTTTTACCAGGTTTGGCCGGAGAAGTATTAAGGGCTTCGGCATCATCGACATATGCGGTACTATATTTGGGACTTATTCCAACCTTAATACCCTACTTTGCTCTGGCCTATATCACTTCAATAGTAGGAGCTTCCGAGGCAACCAGTTCTCTTTATTTGACACCGGTGATCGCACTTATCATTTCATGGATTTGGTTAGGCGAAATCCCTGCGTTCCTGTCATTGGCAGGAGGAACGTTGGCATTAATGGGGTAAGTCTATCGAGTTTTAAAGGAAACAAGGAACAGGATGATACTGCGGTTTAAGTCCATAAAGTTACTTGTTAAATGGCATGCAGTCTTTTCCTTGCTTTTATACCGGGAGGAAGATATTTATGATATTGCGGCGCCCAATGACTCAAAATCATACATATAAATGGGTGATTCTTTTTATTGCAACATTCTCACAAACTTGTGCTACGTTTGTCACTTATGGGATGGGACCATTGGCAACTTTTTATCAAAAACAGTATAGCTTATCCCAGTTCGAGACAGGGTTAATCGTATCAGCAGTGAACATTGGCCCCATTTTTTCCATGCTTATTTTCGGAAACCTGATGGATAAGTATGGAGAAAAGTGGATAGTCGGAACAGGATCAATCCTTCTCGGAATGAATGTATTCATCGCTTCTACAACAGACAAATATGCATGGTTATTAATCATTTTAATGTTTGTAGGGATATGGTACGGAACGGCACAGCCAGGAGGAAGCAGTGCAATTATAAAGTGGTTTCCTAACCAGCACAGAGGTTTGGCAATGGGAATCCGCCAAACAGGCATCCCCATTGGCGGAGCACTAGCATCAGCCGGCTTACCTTACTTTTATTTTCGTTATGGGTTATCGGCAGCCATTTTGGCGCAAGCCACAGTGGCTATTTTGGGTGGGTTCATTTTTCTCATTTTTTACAAAGACCGGCAAGAGAACAAGAATCCAAAAGTGCAATACGGGTTCATGGAAAAAATAAACAAAATAAAAAACAACGCTGAACTTTATCCTGTGTTTTTTATTGGCATTACGATGATTTCCTTACAATTGATTATCGTAGCCCATTTAATGAGTTATCTCACGAATACGTTACAATTCGGTCTGAAATTATCAGGGCTATTTTTAAGTTTAGCCTTAGTAGGAGGGATGGTTGGAAGAGTCATATTGGCCTGGATCAGTGATACTGTATTTAAAGGAAATCGAAGCAAGCCATTACAACTCACCATTTGGTTAACGGTAATATGTATAGCCTGTTTGGTATTTCTCCCAGCCTCTATTCCTTTATGGATCACCAGCTTATTATGTTTCCTGCTTGGATTTCTAGGAATGGGATGGTTCAGTTTATTTATTGTTTTAGTGTCAGAAAAATCAAACCCGCATTTTATCGGTTTAACCGTGAGCTTTGCATTAACTTTGAATCAGTTTTTCATTGTTATCTCGCCGGCTTTGTTCGGAATTCTAGTAGATTATTTTAAAAGCTATAGAATTCCCTTTTTATTACTGGCATTTTCCATCTTTATAGGGGGAATATGGTTATGGGTTACAGAACGTAATCGTGACTTGAAAAACCACGGCACACGCCCATTCGAAAACGAAAATAAGCCATAGCATCCCCAAAAAAGCACTTAAAGGAAAGAAAAAATAGACTTGCCTAGAACACGATAAACTTTCCGGAACCTTCATTTGAAATTTGTTAAATGATGCCTTTGAAACAGCGGGGTTCAAGCCCAGCCGGTTATAAAGGCGCGCTTTTTGTCTCATCCTCTTCGCCAAAAGCGCGCCTTTACAGCACCGTTCAAAGGAATCGGCATGGCAAAATACATGTCCAGGCTGTTGGGGATCGCTTTTGAAGGCGACTTTACACACCACAGCATCGGAATCATCAGCCTGTTTCTCTTAGGCGACAAAGGAATCAGCACAGCCGCAAAAGCCGGAAAGATGGGCAAAAAGTACAGGCAGATTACCTGCACTTCAGGCAGCCGGAGCAAGGGCTGGAAAAATGCCGTATTCGTTAAAAGAAATGATGCACATGTTTTGAACCTGTTTTTCCTGCCGGGGATTGCGCAATTGGAAAGCAAGCGGAACAGGTATGAACTAAAACATCTTGATTAAAATTACACCGGAAAGCATGATGGCGAGGCCCAGTATTTGGACGGGCACAATTCTTCTCTTTAATGATTTAAACAGACCGAATCGTTCCACTACAAGGCTCCCGGTAATCTGGCCGAACAGTGCCAGGATCACGGTTTGCCCTGTGCCAATATGATCGACAAGCAACACGTTAATCAAAATGTACAGCCCGCCGATGATGCCGCCAAGCCATACCCACCATGGAGCGGATTGCTTAACCGGCTCCTTGATATTCATAAAACTGCGGTCTTTTATGCCAACGATAAGGACGAGCACCACAGAACCGACAAAAAATGAAATGAAGGCAGCGTGAACTGGAGAATGGAGCACTGTGCCCAACTTTCCGTTTATTGCTGCCTGGACAGCCATAATCATACCGGCCGTGATTCCCAACAGCCGCCAAATCCATATATTTTCTCCCTTTCGCTCTTCTATGGCAGAATGGCGTTTTGCAATGGCTTCCGGAACAACGACTGCAAACACTACCCCTGCAAGGACAAGAAATACGCCAATCGCCCTGTTTATGCCGAACGATTGTCTAATGGAGTGAAACCAGCCGAATTGGTCGATGAGCATCCCCATGAGAATCATGCCTAAAATTGGCATGACAGTCGTTTGTACACTTCCCAGTTTGGGGAAAAGGAGAATATTGGAAGTCAGCCCGATCACACCGCAAATACCACCAAACCAGATCCAAACAGGCTGGTTCAAGAAAAGACTGGTAGGAACCCCTAAAGGTGTCCGGCTTACAGCTGTTGCAGCGGCCAAAAAGACAGTTCCAACCAGAAATGAAATCATGGAAGCCAAAAAGGGAGATACAACAAACTTTCTTAATTGGGAATTGATCGCTGTTTGTACAGCCAAACCGAAACCAATTGCAATGCCTAAAAAAACTGCGAACATGGCGCCCTCCTTTAGCATGCCATTTTCAAACGAATCGTTTTGCCCGGATCCGTGCCGGACACTTCCTAAGCACCGATAAATTCAGGTTCAATCGCATTGCTTCCAGGCGCATATTTAAAAAAATGTATTGAGGCCTGGAAAAGCAGCAAATAAAGGAGATCTAAAAACCCGAAACGGAATAATCAGGAACAATTTACCAGCTCTATCTCAGATACACAAATATTTTGCTCAAAGGATGCAATTGTTCAAGCAATCAGCATTTCATTTGTATCCTTCTCGAATATCAGTTCGAATTTTAGAAAAAGAGGGAATTCCCCCTTTTTTTGGTTGTTTTTTCTGAACAAACCCCAATACTACCAGAGATTCGGGCACTTTTTCACTTTAGCTTCTCTGATTCATCATTACCATCGTTCCTGTGTCTGCCCCCATTTTGCAATATTATCCAAAAACTTTCCGGTTGGTTTTTAATTTTCCTGGTGGTGCTGTTTATCCGAATGTATGAACATCTATATTAAAACCACCCAAGCCTGGAAAACATAAGCAAAAAGACGGATGGACAGGCTTCTTTGGCCTGTTAGACTAAAAATGAAAGGGATTACAAAAGGGAGGGGTGGCGTTTTTGAAAAGATCCGGATTGTTTGTCGTATGTTTTGCGTTGTTGTTTTCGCTTATGCCCGGCTTCCGTGTACAAGCGAAACAGGATGGGCATTGGAGAACAAGGGCAGAAGAACGCTGGGTGTCCCATGAATTGAGAAAGATGACGGTCGAGGAAAAAGTCGGGCAGCTGTTCATTGTTCATGCTTACGGAAAAACACCGGAGGACCCCGCCTACGCCGAAACGAATATCGAAAAAGGGCGTGGCGGCACAAACTTCAAAGAAATCATCGAAAAATACCATATTGGCGGCGTCATCTATTTCAACTGGTCGGATAATATCGGCTCCCCCGTTGATGCCAGACAAGTGCAGCAGTTATCCAACGGCCTGCAAAAAATTGCGTTAAAACAAAAGTCTCGCATTCCGCTCTTTATCTCCACAGACCAGGAAGGCGGCGCGGTTGCCCGTGTACTCGAACCGGGAACTGTTTTCCCGGGGAATATGGCACTCGGCGCTACCAGGTCTGCAGCCAACGCGAAAAAAGCTGCAGAGATCATGGCGGTAGAACTGAAAAGTCTCGGCATCAATATGGACTTTGCCCCGGATCTCGATGTCAATGTAAATCCGGCCAACCCGGTGATCGGCGTCCGTTCCTATTCAGAAAATCCGGACCTTGTCGCATCACTTGGCACTGCCCAAATCGCAGGATTTCAAAGCCAAAATGTGGCCGCTACCGGCAAACACTTTCCGGGCCACGGGGATACGAATGTCGATTCCCATTACGGCCTGCCTATCATCCATCACGACTTGAAAACATTAAATGACGTAGATTTAAAACCGTTTAAGGCCGCGATCGCATCCGGCGTGGATGCAATCATGACCGCACACATTGTTGTACCGGCACTCGATGATTCCGGCCTGCCGGCGACGCTTTCGAAAAAGATCATGACCGGCCTCCTCCGTGAAAAACTGGGTTACGACGGGCTGATTGTGACCGATAGCCTCGATATGTCAGGTGCAAACGTCCTTGCCCCCGACAAAGTGCCGGTAGCAGCATTCAATGCAGGCGCAGACATTTTACTCAACCCGCCCGATGTGGAAGTTGCCTGGAATGCTGTGCGAAATGCAGTGAAAACCGGTGAAATCAGCCGAAAACGCTTGGATGAATCTGTCGCGAGAATTTTACGGGTGAAATATGAACGCGGCATTGTCCGGAACCCATTTACATCTGAAAAAGCGTTAAGAAATTTTGGTACCCCCGAACATTTGAAAGCCGCCCAAAAAATGGCGGACGAAAGCATTACACTGGTTAAAAACGAAAATAAAATATTGCCGCTCAATAAAACGAAAAAAATATTCGTAACCGGCCCATCTGTTGCAAACAGCAGCCGCCTTGCCGACCTTCTGAAAGAAAAAGGGTTTATAATCGGCAATACGAGCACAACGGCCTCGCCAACACAGGAGGAAACCGCTGTGGCAGTAGAAAAAGCACAAAATGCCGACGTGATTGTCGCCGCCGCTTACAATGCAAATACCAACACCGCGCAACAGGCATTTTTAAAAGCGCTGAAAAAAACAGGCAAACCGGTCGTAATGGTTTCAATGGGCAATCCTTATGACATTATGAGTGCACCTGATGTGGACGCAAATCTTCTGACTTACGGAAACCGCAGCGTTTCTGTGCAATCTGCTGCAAAAGCGCTCACAGGCGAAATCAACCCTGGCGGCAAATTGCCCGTCACCATTCCGGGGTACGAACCGTTCGGCCACGGTCTTCATTACTAAAGGGGGGAACTTGGTTGAAGAACAAAGGGATAAAATTCGTTTTATGGGTTGGATGCATTCTTTTGCTGGCAGTCGGGTCCATCCCGTCTCTTGCCTTTGCATCCGGATATCATGGCCACCCATTTTCTTGGGATGCGCCCGGCAAAAGTTCAGCAGTACTGCATAAAGGAACACCCGCATCTGCCGGAATGGCCCAAGACCCGCTCACAGACATTGACAAAGCGGTAAATGACGCGATTGCGCAAAAAGTCATGCCGGGCGCCGTTGTGCTTGTCGCAAGGAAAGGCACGATTGTAAAAGAACAGGCATACGGCTATGCATACCGTTATACAGACGACCAGTTTACAGAAGCATCCGTCCCGGTCCTTGCAAAAACAAACACCATTTACGACATTGCTTCGATCAGCAAATTGTTTACATCCATTGCAGCCATGCAGCTGTTTGAAAAGCGGAAATTTGCGCTTGATGACCCTGTCGCAAAGTATATTCCTGCATTCGCGGAAAACGGAAAGGAGAACGTGACCATCCGCCAGCTGATGACACACACTTCCGGGTTTGAGGCGGGAATCCCGGTTTATAAAATGGGAACTTCCCGCAAAGACCGACTCGAAATTGTTCTGAAACACGGACTGCAAAATCCCCCGGGAACGACGTATACGTACAGCGATTTAAACATGATTACACTTGGCGTTTTGGTTGAAGTTTTGAGCGGGCAGCGGCTGGATGCTTATGTAAAAACGCATATTACCGGCCCCCTCGGCATGTGCGATACGATGTATAATCCGCCCGCTTCGTTAAAAACGCGCATTGCCGCAACGGAATTTCAGCCGTGGACTGAAAGAGGAATGATCCGGGGGCAGGTGCATGACGAAAACGCGTGGGCGCTGGATGGCGTTGCCGGGCATGCGGGCGTGTTTTCCACCGCACATGACCTTGCTATACTTGCACAAACGATTTTACAAAATGGCAAATATGCGGGCACCCGGATCTTAAAACCGAAAACGGTCCGGCTGATGGAACAGAATATGAACAGCGCTTTTCCCGGCGATGATCACGGGCTCGGCTTTGAATTAAACCAGGGATGGTACATGGATGCGCTCTCCGATACAAATACAATGGGCCATACCGGCTACACCGGCACATCAATGGTGATCAGCCCGAAAAACCAAACAACGGTCATTTTATTGACCAACCGCGTCCATCCGACCCGGAACACTGTCTCGACAAACGGAATCAGGCGATCTGTTGCCCGGCTTGCTGCGGACGCCATCCCGGTTGCCGTTCCGGATAAACACGGCGCATGGTTTGCCGGTTACGGCGATAATAGAAAAGCTGTGCTGGAGGCAGATGTTGACTTGAAAAGGCCGGCGTTTCTCCATTTCCGGACCTGGTACCGAATGGAACAAAACGCAGACTTTGGGAAAGTGGAGGTTTCAACGGACGGGAAAAACTGGACGAAAGCCGGCAATGCTTTAACCGGATCAAGCGGCAACTGGCGGCAGATGTCCATCCCACTCCCTGCCGGCACGAAACATATCCGCTTTGTGTATGAAACCGACGGATCAGTGAACGGCCGCGGCTGGTATGTGCTCCATCCGTCCGTCGTATCACACGGTAAAACTGCGAAAGTATCTTTTACAAGCCATGACTGGGCTTTGCGGAACCGTTAAAAGGAGGAACCGAAATGAAAAGGCTCGCTAGCGTATTGGCACTTATGATCACTTTCAGCTGCCTGGCCGTGGTGCATGCGGCCCGGAGCAACCAGCCGCGTGAAAAACAAAAACACCCTTCTTTTCAGCTCGGTGTTGATGTTTTTTTAAAAGAGAAGGTCCATTTGTTGAAAGGGAAACGGGTCGGGCTGATCACAAATCCGACCGGTGTCGACCAGTCGTTAAACAGTATCGTGGACAGATTTGCCAGAAATCCGGATATTCGTCTGACCGCCCTTTTCGGCCCGGAACACGGGGTGCGCGGCAGTGCGGACGCCGGTGCCTATGTACCGTTTTATACCGATTCGAAAACAGGGCTTCCGGTTTACAGTTTGTACGGTGAAACGAAAAAGCCGACACCTGAAATGCTGAAGGATGTCGATGTGCTTGTCTTTGATATTCAGGATGTTGGCGCAAGATTTTACACTTATATTTACACAATGGCTTATGCGATGGAAGCAGCGAAGGAAAAAGGCATTCCGTTCATCGTGCTCGACCGCCCGAACCCGATTGGCGGCACGAAAGTCGAGGGGCCGGTGCTTAATCCAGCCTACTCCTCTTTTGTCGGAATGTATTCGATCGCGCTCCGCCACGGGATGACAGCGGGAGAGCTTGCCAAATATTTTAACAAAGAATGCGGAATCGGCGCAGATCTTACAGTTGTGCCGATGAAAGGCTGGCACAGGGATATGTACGCGGATGACACTCCGCTCCAGTGGGTGATGCCGTCCCCGAACATGCCGACGTTGGACACGGCGATCGTCTATCCTGGTGCGGCACTCATTGAAGGGACAAATATTTCGGAAGGCAGGGGTACGACCCGCCCGTTTGAGTTGATCGGGGCACCGTTCATTGACGGGGACTTGCTAGCGGAGAAATTGAATGCCCTCGGTTTGCCGGGCGTCCGCTTCCGGAGCGCGTCTTTTACACCAACAACCTCAAAATGGGCCGGCAAGCTCGCAAACGGGATCCAAATCCATGTCACGGACCGCAATGCTTACCAGTCTGTTGAAACCGGCGTTGCAATGGTCAAAACGATCCATGACCTGTATCCCGGCCAATTCGCTTTCCGGGCAGAAGACAAAAACGGCATTTCTTATTTTGACCAGCTGATTGGAAACGGCTGGGTCAGGCAGGATATCAACCGCGGCACTTCCCTTAAAACCATTGCCCAAAAATGGCAAAGGGACTTGGGTGCCTGGAAGAAAAAACGGGAAAAATATTTGATGTATGATTGAAAAAACGCCCCCAGCCTGAGCCGGATTGGGGGCGTTTTGAACCCGCTTCAGGAAATGGGGGGAACATCTGTTTTTTCCACGATCATTTTCGCCAGCAAATGGCCACGCCTGTCTCTTCTATTGAACAAATTACGTAAAGAAACAGGCTGTGTTTCTACCCCTCTTCCACATTCTTAAATTGGTTGTAAAACATGTGATAATACCGTCCGCGGCGTGCCATTAGTTCGTCATGGCTGCCTTGTTCAATGATTTGCCCGTGGTCAATCACCATAATATGATCGGCATCGCGAATCGTATTCAAGCGGTGGGCGATGATGAAACTCGTGCGGCCCTCCATAATCGAAAGGAGCGCATCCTGGATATGCCGTTCTGTCCGTGTATCGATGCTGCTTGTTGCCTCATCCAATATAAGCAAAGCGGGCTTTGCCAGAAAAACCCTTGCGATGGCCAAAAGCTGGCGCTGCCCCTGGCTCAAGTTGCCGCCGTTTTCCGACAAAACGGTTTCATATCTATCGGGCATCCGGTTGATAAAAATATCGGCATGGGCAAGCCGGGCCGCTTCTTCGACTTCTTCATCCGCCGCTTCCGGATTTCCGTATTTGATATTTTCCTTGATGGTGCCTGAAAATAAATACGTATCCTGAAGGACAAAACCGAAACTTCTTCTTAGGCTGTCCCGCGTATATGTCCGGATATCCGTGCCGTCAATGAAAATCCGTCCTTCCGTGACATCGTAAAACCGGGTCAAAAGGTTCACAATCGTCGTTTTTCCGGATCCGGTAGGCCCGACCAGCGCCGTACGCGTGCCCGGCTTTGCCTCAAAGCTGATATTTTTTATAATCGGAACATCCTCGCGATACCCGAAGCTCACATTTTCAAATACAACATGGCCTTTTGGCTCCCGGAGCACGGCGGCATCCTTTGCATCTTCCGGCTCTTCTTTTTCATCGAGTATGTCAAAAACCCGTTCAGCCCCGGCAACTCCTGACTGGAGGACGTTAAAAATATTCGCCAAGTTATTGAGCGGCCGCACAAACTGCCGGGAATACGTCAGAAAACTTGCGATTACGCCGACAGTAATCATGCTCTTCAAAGCCAGAACCCCGCCGACAACGGCAACCATGGCAAAGCCGAAGTTGTTAATCACGTTCATAAGCGGCATAAGAAACCCGGTCCAGATTTGCGCCCTCAGCCCGACCTTAAGCAAGGACTGGTTCACCTCTTCAAACGCCTTGATTGCTTTTTCTTCATGGTTAAAAGCTTTGACCACCTCAATCCCCGAGATTGTTTCTTCAATATGCCCGTTTAGCCGGCCGAGTTCCGCCTGGTTATTTTTAAACAGCACTGAAGTCCTCTTGGCAATTGTCCGCGTCAGCAAAAACACGAGCGGAACCGTACACAGGCTTGCAACCGTTAAAACCGGGCTTAAAATGATCATCATGATGAGTGTGCCGATAAGGGCAATAACCCCCGACATGAGCTGCGTCGTCGATTGGGAAATAGTATTGCTCACGTTGTCTATGTCATTCGACAGGCGGCTCATCAGTTCACCGTGGGGCCTCGCGTCAAAAAAAGCAACCGGAAGTTTTTGCAGCTTTTGAAACAGATGGCTGCGCAAACGCTGCACAATCCGTTGCGAAACACCGGCCATCAGCCAGCCTTGCAAAAAGGTTAAGGCAGCATCTGCAATATAAGCCGCTGTAAGAACAAAAACCATGATTTCAAGCAGGTTAAAATTGACCTTTCTGCCCGGCGGCATGGCATCAACGGCCCTGCCGATAAAATAGGGAATGCACAGCGTAAGGACGGAGTCGGCCACAATCAATGCAAGAATGACAGACAGCCAGTTTCTTTCCCTGCCAAAATAGGCCCAAAGCCGTTTTAACGTCCCTTTAAAATGCTTTGGTTTCTCGGCCGGGCCCCTGAACCGTGCCGCGCCTCCCCCGCCCGGACGGCCCATCCGCAAAAAAAGCCCCGGTGCCTGATTTCCCTTATATCCGTTCGTTTGTCCGGCCATCCTGCAACACTTCCTTACCCATTTGCGATTGGTAAATTTCCTGATAAACCTGAGAGGTTCTGAGAAGCTCCTCATGCGTGCCCAAGCCGGCAACTTCCCCCTTATCCAACACGATAATTTTGTCCGTGTCCATCACAGAAGTAATGCGCTGGGCAATCAAAAGGCAAGTCAGCTCTTTCGCATATTTTTTTAACGCTGCCTTGATCCGCATTTCAGTCGCAACATCCACCGCACTTGTACTATCGTCAAGAATGAGAATTTCCGGATGCCTCACCAATGCGCGGGCAATCGAAATGCGCTGCTTCTGCCCGCCGGAAAAATTGACGCCGCTCTGGCCAATTAACGTATCATAGCCTTCAGGTGCAGCCGCAATGAAGTCATGTGCCTCAGCCAGTCTCGCAGCATGTTCGACCTCATCCATTCCCGCCCGGCCATTTCCCCATTGGATATTTTCACGGATGCTGCCGGTAAAAAGGATGTTTTTCTGCGGAACGATCGCAATTTTTTCACGCAGATCATGCGGATGAAAATGCCGGACATCCATACCATCTACTTTAAGGGACCCGCCCGTAACATCGTAAAAGCGCGGAATGAGATTCACCATTGTGCTTTTTCCCGATCCGGTTGAGCCGATAATGCCAACAGTTTCACCCGAATAAATGGTAAACGTGATATTTTTCAAAACCGCATCCTGCACTTGTCCGGTATAGGAAAAAGTGACATTTTCAAAATCAATTCTCCCTTTTTCACCCGTTACTTCATGTTTCAATCTGTTCGGGGAGGTTTTTTCTTCTATGGCAAATACTTCACCGATCCGAAAAGTGGAGGCCCTTGCCCGGACAAACATGTTAAACACCATGGAGATCATCATCAGCGATGTTGAAATTTGCGTCATATAATTGATAAAAGCAATAATATGGCCGACTTTCATTGTGCCATTGTCCACCCCGAAGCCGCCCATCCATAAAATTGCGACAATGCCGATATTGACCGTAAGCAAGATCGCCGGGCTGAAGATGGACATAATCCGGATCGAAGAAGCCGAGCGTTCTTGCAGGCGGCGGTTTGCCACGCTGAATTTTTCCACTTCAAATTGAAACCGGTTAAAAGCCTTCACAACACGGACACCGGATAAATATTCCCTCATGATGCCGTTCACGCGGTCGAGCGCTTTTTGCACCTTCATAAACAATGGAAAGCCCAATCTCATGTTCGTTATAATGAAAATAATGACAATCGGCACAACAACTGCCAGCACCACAGAAAGCTGCGGGTCAAGCCGGACTGCCATGATCAAGGCGCCGATTGCCAATAGCGGCGCTTTGACAAACATGCGCATTAAACCATTGATAAAGTTCTGTACCTGGGTGACGTCATTGGTAAGCCGCGTGATGAGTGAGGCCCGGTCAAATTGATTGATGCTTTGGAAAGAAAGCGCCTGGATTTTCCGGAACAAATCCGACCGCAATTCCGCCCCAAAGTTTTGCGACACGATGCTTGCGAGCGTGCTCCTTAATGAGGCGGCAACCGCGCCGCACGCTGTGATGAATAACATCACGCCGCCCATCTTTAACACATATGGCATATTTCCGGACGCCACACCGACATCAATGATTTTTGACAGGATCGCCGGCTGCATCAAATCGCAGAGTGCTTCACACATTAAAAAGAAAACAGCCGTACTAAAAAGTTTCCAGTACTTTTTGGCATACTTGCTTAAAAAATGCATCGGATCATTCCACCTTTTAACGTTGCGGAAATCAATTTTTGCTTACGCCTTTTTATCCGTCTGGTGATCGCCTTTTGACACTTTTAAATTCTCAGCAAGCCGCTGCAGAAATCCAATAAACAGTTCCTGCTCCGCTTCTGAGAATTGGCTTAATCCATTGCTCAGCTGCTGGAGATAAGCGGTTTTTGCTTCCTTGATGATTTCTTCTCCTTTTTCTGTCAGGGACACCATTTTTACGCGGCCATCGCGGGCTGACGCCACGCGCCGGGCGTATCCCCATTTTTCAAGCCGGTCGATCATTTGCGACACCGTGCTCATGCTGACATTGAAATGGTCGGCAAGGCTCCCCATCGTGCACTGCCCGGACCTGCCGACATGCCGCAACAATATCCACTGTAAACGTGTAATCTTTTTATCTTCATTTGCCAGCCGCCCTTCCCGCAGATGCCGGTTAATATACCGCCAATGCGTAAGGAACTGGTCCATTTTGCTATCTTCCATAATGGAACGCCTCCTGAGAGCAATTACTTTATTTAGTTTACTAAAGTAATTGGAGGTTGTAAATCGTTACATCAAGAAAAAATAAGCATTCCAGTTGTTTCCCAATTCAAATCTTTATCTGTAAATTACTGCGTTTAACTTTCAAATACATGGTGAACTTTTGATGATTTATTGGTAAAATATAAACAGTTGAATTCGTCTGTTACACGAGTCTATCAAAACAAAGGATGAAGAAGGAATGATTAAAGAAGAAAGAATCCATAAAATTGAGGCGTATATTCTCGAACACAAATCTGTCTCTTTAGACAAGCTGATGGAAGTATTTCAAGTCTCTAAAAATACAATTCGGCGGGATGTCCAGGAACTTGTCGAAAAAGGAAATGTAAAAAAGGTTTACGGCGGGGTAACTGTCAAAGATGAGAAGCGGGCTTCTTTAGAGTCTTTTCATGAACGCCAGGTGCGGAATCAAGCTGAAAAGAAATTAATCGGGAAAACGGCGGCAAGTTTTGTCAATGACGAGGACATTATCTTTATCGATTCGGGCACGACAACCATTGAAATGATCGAATATATAAAAGAAAAACAGGTTACGGTCCTTACCAATAATCTCGATTTTATCGTCAGGGCGCTCCCTTATGAAAACTTAACTATCATTTCGCCTGGCGGCATCCTTGAAAGAAAAACAAACTCGTTCGGAAGCATTAAATACTTGGATATGCTGAATGCCTATAACATCAACAAAGCCTTTATGGCGTCCACCGGGGTTTCGCTTACAAACGGGGTCACCAACGCATCCCCCATTGAAAGTGAATTAAAAACTTCGATTGTAAACAGAAGTTCACAAGTATTCTTATTGGTTGACCATGACAAATTTGATAAATATGGGTTGATGACGTATTGCAGTTTGGATGAAATCGATGTCCTGATAACCGATCAGCTCCCTAACAAAACCTACCAAGATTATTTTAACAGTACTCGTCATAAACTTGTTATTGCCAAATAAAAAAGAAAGCTTTGACAATGGAGCCGCCTAAAAAATCATCTTTTTTTGGAATCGCTTTTTTAGGGGTTGTCCCAAAAGCCTCTTTATTTAGCTTATGCATTGATCCTCGTGAAATTCATGTAACTCTTGTGAGAAATGGTGACTAAAATTCACGATCATAAACAACCAACTGTATCATGCACAAAATTAAGGGGCTCCCGTCAGCCATTTAACAACTTTTGGGATAGCCCCTTCCCCCTTAGTTCACTCCTGCTGCTTCTACTTCAAAATACTTTGAAACAACTGCTAATGTGGTTTCTTTTGCCGTCTTAATTGTTTCTTCAGCATCAAGCTGATAATATTCCGGCCTGAACAATTCCACCGACACAACACCCGAATAGCCAATGTCTTTCAGTACAGATAATATACCATCTAAATCAATTGCTCCCTGCCCCGGCCAGACGCGGTCTTCATCTATTAAAAAGCCGATCGGAAAATCTTCTGTATCATTGATATGTAAAATGAAGATTTTGGAACCTTCCGCTTTTTTCAAGTCGTCCAAGTTAGAACCCATACCATGGAAATGGAAGCAATCCAGAACGAGGCCGACATTGTCACGGTCAACAGCCTGGACAATGTCGTATCCCTGGCTAAATGTGTTTACGGTACATTGCGGATGCCCGATAAACTCTACCGCAATTTTGATGCCATAAGGTTTTGCAAGATCTGACAGTTCCGTCAGTACCTTGACACAACTGTCTTTAATGTCTTTTTTAAGGATTTTTTCCTCTGTGACAAGCGGCACTGCAACAATATATTGGATGCCTATTTTCTTCCCCTTTTCCAGCATATCTTTAAATTCGCGGATGATCTCTTCATGGCCTTTTTCATCACGGTTATTGAAAAATATCAGCGCGTTCAGTGCGAGCGGCTTAATGTGATGTGTTCTGAAGTAATCTGCCAGATTCTCGATTGAATGATGTTCAAGATACTCAGGCAATTTATCCTCCGTACGAATTTCGATATAATCATAGCCTAGCTTTTCACAGAGCTCCAAGTCCTTTTCAAGATTAGAGTTTTTCAGCGTTGTCGCCTCATTAAAAGACAATTTCATTTTGATCATCTCCAAAAACAGAATTTTAGATACTGCCGACTAAGTCTTTCAACCCGTTTTTAATTGAGTTCAGTGTTACTTCATTAGACCATTCCGGTTTATCCGGATAAGCAAATACTGCATTTGTAATGATGCCATCGAATTTGATTTCTCTTAATTTCCGGTACAGTGCATCAAAATTCACTTCTCCTTCACCAGGATTTAAATGCTGGTGAATCGTGACATTTGCACCTGGCGGGTTAATGATATACCTTAGGCCAAATGCCGCTTTATGGTTCATCGTGTCCGCAATGAGCACATGTGCCAACAGATCGCCTGCTTCATCAATATGTTTGGCGACATCACCAATCCCGTCATCATAATAGAAAGCATGCGGTACAGAATAAACCAGTTTAATCCATTCTTTATCCAAGGCACGAATCATCCGGATAGCTTCTGTATTCAACTCAATAAAGTCATTCGGATGAGCCTGTATATTCAATTTAATACCTTCTTTTTCAAAGACCGGCATTAGTTCTTCCATAGACTTCACAAAAGCAGCCTCACTTTCAACCGGCCGGCTTTTGTCTCCGCTAAATTCTGTGTTCATTAAGTCGACTTCAAGCTCGGAAGTAATTTCTATACAGCGTTTCCAATTTCTCACGGCTGCCTGCCGCTCTTCTTCATTCGGTGAGGACCATTGTTGGACCGGCAGTACGGATGAAATTTTGACGCCTGCATCTGCGCAATATCTTTTCAAATCTTTGATCAGTTGTTTATCCACTTTCGGATATTCATAAAACCAGATAAAGTCTTTACGTGGGGATAATTCCACCCATTCATATCCCAATCTGGCAACGGCATCGATTGTATCTTTTAAATTGGTATTATCACGATAATGTGATGGATCATAAGCTAAACGCATAATTTTTCCCTCCTTCAATAATCCGCTTAAATGCTTAGTTTCCCGGCATTTATATTATGTTGATAAAAATCCGGCGTTCCCGGAAGGATGATAGATTCTTTTTCACCTGTAAGCTGCGCCTTTACACAAGCATCAGATGTTACAGATGCAATATAGCCATCCCAGGACGTTGGTCCGTTCGGTTCGCCGTCTCTTGTCACAGAATTAATAAAATCTTGGATTTCCTCGTTATAAGCATCCATGAATCTTTCTTTCCAGTCGTTCAAAATTCCGGCGCTTAACTTTTCATCTTTCCGCACAACAACGCTTGGATATTCCGGCAATTTGGCAATCCCTTCTTCCCCGGCGACTTCACATTGGATATCATAACCGTACTTGCAGTTTACAAATACCTCAATGTTAATGATAATTCCTTTATTTGTTTCGATGGTGAACAGTTGGGGATCTTGCAGATTGCTATGTGCATATCTCGTTTTCCTCGGAAATAGAACTTGAACGGATTTATAATCATCGTCTATGAGCCAGTGCAACACGTCGATTTCATGAATCAATGTATCAGTTACTGCCATTTCTGTCGTGTAGTTTATACCTACCTCTTGATTCCGGTGTGAAGCACGAATCATCAATGGTTCGCCAATTTCGTTGTTTTCAATCGTTTTCTTTAATTGGACATAACCACTGTCGTAACGGCGCATAAACCCTACTTGAACCAGTTTTTTTCCTTGTTTCATCTCCGCCTCAACAATTCTGTGGCAGCCTTCAGCAGTTGTTGCCAGCGGTTTCTCACAAAACACAAATTTCCCTGCATCTATTGCAGCCAGGACAGTGGATTCATGTGCAGGGCCCCAGCTTGTGACAAACACTGCATCAACATTCGGATCAGCGATCAGTGCTTTATCATCAAGATAAATCGCTGCATCTAGTTGGTATTGTTCGACTGTTTGCTTTGCTGCAATCTCGTTCACATCTGTAACGGCCACAATTTTCCCGCCGGATAATTTATTTGTAACTCTGTTAATATGCTCGCGTCCGATTGCCCCTGTACCAACGACGCCAATACGTAAAACCATTCTTATTTTCCTCCTTCAATGGAATATGTGTAACCTAAAAGAATTCCTTTGTATGGAGCAGCATACATTGCCTGGTGCAGATCATATTGCCGGAGCTCCGTACATATGTTGTTTTTTAAATGGCGCATCTATATGCTTGAAAATCTATTGTTTGATATATCCGCCCCTATTTATATCATTATTCTAAATTACAAAACAACTCATTGAAATAAAGCGCTTACTCCCCTCCGACGCGAAATTCTTCTACACCTCCTTCACGGCCTCTATTACAGTACCGCTTTCTTTATGACCAAAATTCCTGAAATGGCTCTCCAGCTGTTCCAGTGATTTCCCTTTTGTTTCAGGTAGGCATTTTTTCGCGAAAGTAATTGCCCCAACACCAAGAACAGCGAAGATAAAAAATGTAGTCGACAACCCGACTGCATTTAATAAAATCGGGAAGAAAAATCCAACAAGGAAATTTGTAATCCATAAGCAAAATACGGTAACGCCCATCCCAAGTCCCCTTAATTTAAGTGGGAATATTTCCGATAACATGAGCCAAGTTACAGGAGATATAGCCCCCTGCTGAAATGCAAGAAAAGTAACGGTCATTGCCAGAACAGCATACGGAAGAACTGAAGAACCATGAAAAACAATAGAGAAAATCCCGATTAAGGTAAGTGAAGCGGTTGTTCCAGTTAATCCGGTCATTAACATTGGCCGCCTTCCAACTTTTCCTAACAGCCAAATCCCGACAAATGTGGCTAAAACAGAAATGATCCCATTGGCAATATTTCCAACAAGTGCAGCATTTGTAGAAAACCCGGATTGTTGAAGAATTTGCGTACCGTAATACATAATAGAGTTCACACCCGTAACTTGCTGTACAACACCAATTCCAATGCCAATAAATACAATACGGCGCACCCACGGTATGCTTAAATCGCGAAATGTTGCCCTTTGAAGCTCTGATTCTTGTGCAAGATTCTCTTCGATTTCTTTTAACTCGATTTCGGCACGGTTCTGAGTCCGAATTTCTTTTAAAATACGAAGTGCTTCGCCAATTTTTCCTTTTGAAGCAAGCCAGCGCGGGCTTTCTGGCACGATTAACATACCAAACCACAAAATTACAGCAGGGAGTGTAGCAATTGCCAGCATATAGCGCCATACATGTGCAGCTTCCTGGCCAATCGTTGTTCCTAAAATGGCATTGAAAATGAAGGCTAATAATTGTCCGGAAACAATCATCAATTCATTTTGTGTAACCATTCTCCCTCTTGTTTCAACAGGGGCCATTTCTGCCAAAAATGAAGGAACCATTACGGAAGCTGCACCTACTGCAAGCCCCAATAAAAATCTAAAAAGAATCATAACGCCTGCATTTGGTGCAAATGTACAACCAAGTGCGGCAAGAAAAAAGATCAAGGCAAGATTCAGGATCATTTTCCTGCGTCCGAACCGGTCTGATAAACGCCCGCCAAAGACGGCTCCTAATGCTGCTCCAAAAAGAAGGGAACTTGTCACAAAGCCTTCAGTCACTGGCGTTAAATTCAGCTCATCCTTACGCGCCATATAAGGCAATGCACCGTTAATAACGCCTGTGTCATAACCGAAAAGCAAACCGCCAAATGTCGAAATGACCGTAATCTTTTTTAACATCCTTTTTGCGTTGCCTGTACTTTGATTACTCATTTTCAACCATCCCCATACGTAATTTTTCTAACCGGTTAAACCAGCTCTGCCCGGGGTATTAACGTCTCTATATATTTTCTGCCTTTTAAGGCATATTCGAATGGATTGGCTTTAGCCGGATCCTGTTCCGCTTCGACGACAATCCAGCCCTCGTATCCGCTTTCAATAATGGCTTCCATAATTGGACGAAAATCAATCATACCATCTCCCGGTACGGTAAAAGCCCCTTTTATGACACCTGCAAGAAAACTGTCGCCCTGTTCTTTCATTTCTTGCGCAACGCTCGCCCTTACATCTTTAAAGTGAATATGCTTAATCCTCGATTTATACTTTTGAAAAATATCCAGTGGATCTTCCCCTGATAATACGAGGTGTCCAGTATCAAACAACAAAGATACTTTTTCAGAAGATGTATTTTCCATTAAGCAATCAATCTCTTCAGTCGTCTGCACTCCTGTTCCCATATGGTGATGATAAACAATCTCCATTCCTTTTTCTTGGGCCAGCTTTCCTAACTCTTCCAAACCATTTATTAAAAGGCCCCATTCCGCATCCGTAAAAGTTGGTTTTTCTTGAAATAATGGCACATCCAATTTGCCTTGAATGCTGTGCCCTTGCTCAGCGATAACAATCACTTTTGCACCCATTGCATGTAAAAAATCACGATGCTGTATAAAAGCTTCTTTCGTTTCTTCAAAAGGTTTTGTTGTTAAAAAAGTACTGAGCCATGCACTCGCTACTTCCAGATTGCGTATTTCCAGATATCTTTTCAAAATCTGGGGATCTTTCGGGTACTTATTGCCAATTTCAGTTCCCGTATATCCCGCTAGCGCAATCTCACTAATACATTGTTCAAATGTATTCTCTTTTCCCAACTCCGGTATATCATCATTTGTCCAGGCAATAGGGGCGCATGCGAATTTAATTTTATTTATGTTTTGCATAAAAGATCTCCCTTCAATGAAACAAGTTATCTAACACGCTATTTGAAATCCACCCAACTGGCGCCATTTTCCGCTGAACGAACACAATTTTCTATCCAGCGTATCCCTTCAATTCCGGCATCAATATTGGGATATACCAAGTTACGTAAAGTTTCCCTGTCATCTCTGTTTTTAGCATCAATAGCAATTGCAAATTTTAAATAAATGTTTGCCCACGCATCTGATAGTCCTTCCGAATGCAAAGCACCTAAGCGTTCATCTGCATTACATTGTTCATCCAGATAAGACATACCACGAATCAATGTCTGAATCGGTTCTCCTTGCACTTCATATCTTAATTCATTTGGTTTACTGTCCCACCATTCAAGACTTGCCTTTGAACCCACAATCCGGATTCTATGACCATCCGTACACCCTGCATTAACTGAAGATGTCCATAATCTACCGACCGCCCCATTTTCATAGTGCATAAGGACGAAAGCGTTATCCTCAAGCGGTGCTCTTGTTCCGACAAAACTTTGTCTGTCACATAATAATTTTTTTATCTTCATTTTTGGCATAATCAGTTGGGACATATAGTACGTATGGGTTGAAAGATCACCTAAAACAAAACTTGGACCTGCAATTTTTGGATCCACTCTCCACTTTTGCGCATCACTTGTTTTTTCCGCTTTATCAGTAGCATTAAAACCATGCGTATATTGCAACTCAACAATTCTGATATCCCCAATTTTCCCCTTTAAAATAGCTGGAATACAGCACAGTAAATGCAACCCAGGATGCAGCTGCCACCCCGGCAAGCGTGCGGGCAGCCAAAATCAAAAACATGTTTTCAGTAAGTAGATAGATTGAACAACTGATCATGCTAATTACCATACCAAAAACAATAAAGGGTTTTCTTAAATTCACCAAATCGGAAAATACCCCAATCGGAAGCCTGCATAAAAACTGCATCAGCCCGTAACTACTCAAGATAACTCCAATAAATGCATAATCCCCACCAATTGATACCATATAAGGCGACAACACCGGTACGTAAACAAAATGCGGAAACCACAATAAAAAGGAAACAATCATAAATAGAGACTTATACTTTCCCGGAATCTTTTCCAAACGATCACACCCATTCTAAAACCAGAGGATGCCGTTTGAAGACATCCTCCATCATCTTCAAACCCGATTGTTTGACATAAATTCTCTCATTTTCTGTTTTACGGTTTGTTTTACAGCTTCTTTGCCAGGTGAAAGGATGGCACGCACATCATACAGTCCTTTGTCGTGGTCCAGGACATGGCGGACTGCCTTCGCCCAGGCTTGCATGCATTCCGTATTGACATTTATTTTTGCGTGGCCCAGTTCGATTGCCTTTCGGATTTGGTAATCGGGAATGCCGGACCCGCCGTGTAAAACAAGCGGGACATTGGTTAATGCCGCGATCTCTTTCATTTCGGCAAATCCCAGTTTCGGTTCGCCCTGATACGGCCCATGGACGGAACCAAGCGCGGCGGCAAGGGCATCAATGCCTGTTTCCTTTACCATACGGAGGCATTCCCCGGGATCTGCGTACTGGATGCCGCCAATCATTCCATCCTCATTGCCGCCGACAGTGCCAACTTCCGCTTCCACGGAAACGCCATGAAGACGGGCATAGTCCGTTACTTCTTTTGTCATTTTGATATTCTCATCAATTGGCAGGTGTGAGCCGTCAATCATCACAGACGTATATCCGGCATCAATGGCTTCTTTGCATCGTTCCACTGACTTGCCATGATCGAGATGCAAAGACACCGGGACCGTAATATTCTTTTCTTCCACAATACGATTGACCATTGACGCGATCGTTTTAAATCCTCCAAGATCATCTACAAGCCGGTCGGAAGATGCTACAATCACGGGGGATTGTTCTTCCTCTGCCGCTTCTAAAATGGCCTCAACCCATTGAAAGCTGTTCATATTGAATGCCCCAACAGCATATTGCCCATCTTTTGCAGCAGCCAGCATCTCTTTCATGGAAACCACCCTTGAAGAAATGATTGCTGCCAAATTCATCCCTCACTTCATTTAAGTTAAACCGCCCTTTAATACTGTTTCGCTGTTTCTAATTTTTTCTGCCTCTCCTGATAGGCTTTTTGAATGCTTTCTTTTTCCGATACCTCTGCAACCCCGACATTCCACCAGCTTTCATAACCGTCCGTCATCGTCTTGGGCAGCACCTTTACCTCAATCAGCGTTGAAACCCGCTGTTTCTTTGCATCTTCAATGGCTTCTTTCAGCTGTTCAAGCGTATGGGCGCGGTATGTTTTGGCGCCGTACCCTTCAGCAACTTTTGCATAATCAATATTTAAAATTTTGTTATCATACGTCCTGAATTCCGTAAAATATGAATCCCCGCCATTGTCCATCTGCAGGTTATTGATACAGCCAAATCCCGCGTTATCAAACAGCACAACGTTGATTTTTTTGCCGTATTGAATAGTGGTAACAAGCTCAGAGTGCAGCATGAGAAAACTGCCGTCCCCGACAAGCGAATACACTTCTTTATCCGGCTCAGCCAGTTTAATCCCGAGCGCGCCTGATACTTCATAGCCCATGCACGAATACCCGTATTCAACGTTGTACGTATTCGGCACAGTTGGATTCCAAATGCGTTGCACATCCCCCGGAAGCGAGCCCGCCGAAGTAATAATGATGCTTTCAGGATCGACCGCATCGTTTACAGCAATCAGCGCAGTGGTTTGGGCCAGCTCTGTGTTTAATGTATCTGCGTATTCATTCAGCGTTTCTTGTGTAAAATGATGCTTAATTTCCGGAACAAAATTTTCACGGGAGAAGGCGACCTGGCTTAGGCGTTTACGCTCAGCCTCCCATTCCGTTTTTAATTCCGCAATGGTGGAGCCAAACTCGCTTTCATACCCTTCCAAAAGCGGTGCCAGTTGCTCTAAAGTTGTTTTTGCATCAGCCACAACCTGGAAAGCATCCAGCTTGTATGCCTGCATGCGGTTCACATTGATATTTAAAAATTTTGCCTTTTCAAAATCGAATGCTGTTTTTGAGGATGTCGCGAAATCAGTATACCGTGTCCCAATGCCGATCACTAAATCCGCCTGGCGCGCCGCTTTATTTGCTGCAAGTGTTCCTGTAATGCCCATTCCGCCTAAATTATTTTTGAACGTGCATTCGACTGTTGCTTTTCCTGCCTGTGTTTCAACGAGCGGGATATTGTGCTTTTCGGAAATTTCCATTAAAATATCGCGTGCGCCGGCGTATTTCGCGCCACCCCCAACAAGGATGAGCGGCTTCTTGCTTGCTTTGATTAATGCGGCGGCGCCTTTTAATTCCCGTTCGGCCGGCGCTTTCCGATCCAGGTAGTGAACCCTTTTCTTAAAGAATTGTTCATCGAAGTCAAATGCTTCCCCTTCTGCATCCTGGGCAATGCAGATGGTGGCCGGCCCGGCTTTCCCTGGATCTGTCATCACTTCGAATGCGCGAATTAAAGTTGGCATCAATTGCTCCGGGCGTGTAACCCGGTCCCAATAGCGGGATACCGGCTTTAATGCATCGTTGGTTGTGACGGCGAGGCTGTATTCATGCTCGACTTGCTGGAGCACCGGATCCGGCTGCCTCGTTGCAAATGTATCACCTGGAATCAACAGGACGGGGATATTATTTGCTAAAGCAGTGCCCGCTGCAGCCGCCAAATTGGCAGATCCCGGGCCCACAGAGGTTGTGACGGCAAAAATCTTCCGGCGCAACATTTGCTTGCTGTAAGCGATCGCCGCATGTGCCATCCCTTGTTCATTTTTTCCCTGGAAAACTTTCAGGCGGCCGGGATCCTGTTCCAGCGCCTGGCCGATCCCCAGCACATTTCCATGGCCAAAAACTGTAAAAATTCCTTCCACAAACGGAAACTCCTCGCCGTCCACATGGAGATATTGCTGATTTAAAAACTTAATGAGTGCCTGTGCTGTTGTTAACCGTATTTTTCCCATGCGAATGTTCACCCTTTATCGATTTACGACTTTTTCTTCCGATCTTTCTGAAATGAATTTTTCGATTTCCTGTACCGCCGGCATGGCTTCTGATGAACTGTGCCTGCTGACGACAATCGCAGCAGAGGCGCTGCCATATTTCAGGGCCGTTTCGATGCCTTTTCCTTTGATGAGGGCGTATAAAAATGCCGAAGCATAGGAGTCGCCTGCACCGAATGTTTTTAATACTTTCGTTTTATAGACTTTGCCCCTGTAAATTTCTCCTGATTTTGTATAGGCATAAGACCCCTCCACGCCATGTTTAATGACAACCAGTTGCGGTGAATATTGGAACAAATGGTTCACGGTCTTTTCGTTCTTCGTGTTCTGCCGGTTTTCCATGACATCATATTCATCCCGTGTGCCAATCACGATGTCTGCCTGCTGTGCCACAAGTGTATAATATACGGATGTTTCTGCCTCTGATTCCCATGTATAAGGCCGGTAATCCAGCTCAAAAACAACTTTTACATTATTTTTCTTTGCCAGCTGAACCGCCTTTAAGACTGCTTCACGGGACGGGCTTTTCGCAAGGGCCGTTCCGGAAACCAGCAGAATTTTTGATCTTTTGATATACGCTTCACTGACTTCGGACGGATGCAAAAAAAGATCGGCAACTTCATCGCGGTACATCAAGATACTGCACTCTTCCGGGCTTTTAATTTCCGTGAAAGCGAGCCCCGTTTTATGCCCTTCATGGTCAATCACCATATGCGAAGTATCCACACCGGCATCCGCCATATATTGTTGAATAAAGCGCCCGTGCTGGTCATCCGACAATTTGCCGATAAAACCGGCTTTCAGCCCGAGTCTTGAAATCCCGATCGCAATATTCGCCGGAGAACCGCCAACGTACTTCCGGAACGTCATCGTTTCTTCCATCGGCCGGTTATATTCCACTGCATTTAAATCGATGCAGGCACGGCCAATCGCAATGATGTCAAATTCTGCTTGCAAATTTAAGTCAACTCCCATTTGTGTACAACACCCCCGTTGTTTTACTTCCGTTCCAGGATCCATTCATGGGCCGGTTCGTTATAAAATTTCCATAAGCGTTTTGGCCCTGCCATAATATTAAAATAGTAGGATTCGTAACCGTCCGGAACCGCAACAGGATGGTAGCCGGCCGGAACGAGAACGACATCGCCATTTTCTACTGCCATCGTTTCATCAAGGGAACGGTCATCTGTATAGACGCGTTGGAAGACAAAGCCTTGTTTCGGATTGATTTCGTGATAATAGGTCTCTTCCAGAAAAGATTCATCCGGCAAGTTATCCTGGTCATGCTTATGCGGCGGATAACTGGACCAGTTTGCACTTTCTGTATAGACTTCTACTAGCAGCAAGCTGTTTGCAGACGGGTCCGAATCAGACAGAATATTATGGACCAATCTTTTGTTGTTGTACTTGCCGCGGTGTTCGACACTGTTTTCTTCCGCTTTTATCAGCCTCGTTGGCCGCTGTTTTTCGGATGGCGCATAGCAGAGAATGATACGCGCCTTTGTTGCTGCTTCAATCCTAAAAGACTTATCGTTTGATACATAAACACTGTCTGTTGGCCTCTTTTCGAAAACGCTTTCTCTTGTGCCAATGTTTTCAAATCTTTCCCCGCCAGCGTCAACATTGATTTTTCCGGTGAGGCCGACAATACCGCATTCCCACTTTCCTAAATTTTCCTCGTAGCGGGCCCCAGGTTCTAACTCTAAAACTTTCATTCCGACATATTCCAGCGGTGAATTTTCGCTTGTCACCTCATGAATGATGTTTACTCCCGGTGAAATTTCTACTGCATCCGGTTTCCGTAACAATTTGCTCACTTTTAAACCATCCCCCAACCATCATCTTTGGGAACGATTACAAAGGCCGCAGCCCAGCGTAATCGTTCCATTCGCTTATTCAAATGTAGGTGCCTTGTAATTTGCCGTCACGACTTTCTTGCGCGTATAAAAATCGACACTGTCTTTTCCGTTTGCATGCAAGGTGCCGTAGAAAGAGGATTTCCATCCGGAGAACGGGAAAAATGCGATTGGCGCCGGTACGCCTAAATTGATCCCCAACATGCCTGCATCGATATTTTCACGGAAATAACGGATCGCCGAAGCATTGGATGTATAAATGCAGGCGCCGTTTGCAAACTCGGACTTATTCGCAGTTTCAACCGCTTCTTTTAAATTTTTTACACGGATAACGGATAGTACAGGCGCAAAAATTTCATCTTTCCAAATGGACATTTCGGTTGTGGCGTTGTCAAAAATGGTCGGGCCAACAAAATAGCCCCTATCCGGCACATTTTCACGCCCATCCAATACCAATGTTGCCCCTTCTTCAATGCCTTTTTGGATATAGCCCAACGTACGGACGTGGTTTTGTTCCCTGATGACCGGCCCGAGGAAGACATCTTCATCCAGCCCGTTCCCAATTTTGATTTCCTTTGCCTTTTTCACTAATTTTTCCAGAAACGCATCTGCAACCCCTTCTTCAACTGTCACAACCGAGCATGCCATGCAACGCTCACCCGCAGAACCAAACGCTGATGCAATAACATTTGTTGCAGCATGTTCCAAGTCTGCATCATTCAATACAATGGAATGGTTTTTTGCGCCGGTCAGGCATTGGACCCTTTTTAAATTTTGGCTTGCCCGTTTGTACACATACTCTCCAACCGGCTGGGACCCGACGAACGAAATGGCTTTCACTGCCGGATTTTCGCATAACCCGTTTACAACATCATGTGCGCCGTGGACAATATTGAATACGCCTTTAGGCAGTCCGGCTTCTTCCAGCAGTTCTGCTAACTTTTGGGCTAATAGCGGGGTTCTTTCTGACGGCTTTAAAACAAATGTATTGCCAACCGCAATAGCAACCGGGAACATCCAGCACGGCACCATCATTGGAAAGTTAAACGGCGTAATCCCGCCGACAACCCCAATCGGATATCTGTAATTTGTCACTTCAACATCTGTTGCGATCGTCGTCAAGGAATCACCCATCATTAAAGTCGGGGCACCGCATGCAAATTCCACATTTTCGATCCCGCGGCCAACTTCCCCCAGCGCTTCCGTGAGATTTTTGCCGTTTTCAACAGTAATAATTCTCGCAAGTTCATTCTTGTTCTCTTGCAATAATTGATGGAAATGAAATAGAATCCGGGCGCGTTTTTGCACCGGAACATTTTTCCAGGTTTGAAATGCTTTTGCCGCTGCCCGGACAGCTTCGTCCACTTCTTCTTTTGTAGAAATCGGAACGCGTGCAATGATTTCTTCAGTTGCCGGATTGTATACAGCTTCAAATTGTGACGTTTTGCTTTCAACCCATTCACCGTTTATATAATTCTTTAGTTTTTCCACACTTACCGTTACTCCTGACATCTCCATCCTCCTCGTTTATAAAGCAAATATGATTTCACTCTATTAAAACCACGGCGGCACAGCACGATAACCATTTGACATGCCGTATTTCCTTTATCATGTTTTGGTTATCTTTTGGTTATATTGATTACATCTTAATACCAAAAACGCTTTCAGTCAACCCTTTTATGCGAAAAATGAGTAATTTTTATTGGGAAAAGCATGGTAGGGGAGCATTTTAAAATGGGTTGTGTTAGATTTGAACAGAACCTGTAAAACGGGAGAATAAAAAAGGGTATGAAAAAAGCCGGCATGCCGCCGGCTTTTTTTATCTTAATAGAGTCTCCTGATGCTGTTGAAATGGGAGTTCCAGTAAGGGTTGCTTAAGCTTTTGATCGAGACGCTCTTGTCCGAATCAGAGATAAACTGGTTGTTTCCGAGATAGATACCGACGTCCGAGATTCCGGATTTGTAGGTATTTTCAAAGAAAATGAGATCTCCAGGCTGCGGGCTGCTTACCCTGTAGGAGTTGCTGTAGAATCCTGCTGCATCCAGACGGCCAATGGATTTGCCGGCCTCGTTAAGTACATAGTAAACAAAGCCGCTGCAGTCAAATCCGGATGGCGTGGTTCCGCCGAAACGGTACGGTGCGCCGATATATTTTTGTGCAACTTGTGCCACTGCAGAGCCGCTGTAAGAGCCTGAATTTGAACTTGATACAACGTTTTTGGAAACGGACCTTGAGCCGCTTGCTTGTGAGCTGCTTGTGCTTGCCGAGCTGGATGAACTGCTTCCATTTGAGCTGCTCCCGGCGTTAGACGAACTGCTTGCAGTACCGGACGATTGATTAGATTGTGAGCTGCCCGCTTGTGAACTGCTTTGCGTGCTGGTTGAACCATTTGCAGTTGTGCTGCCCGAATTGTTGGACGAACTGCTTGCCGTGCTGGACGAACCGCTTGTCTGTGAACTTGCGCTTGTGCTACCTGCACCATTTGAGCTGCTTGCTGTGCCAGACGATTGATTGGATTGCGAGCTGCTTACAGCACTGGATGGGCCGTCCACTTTTAAAGCACTTCCGGCAACAATCCAATCAGAGCTTAAATGGTTCCATTCTTTCAATTGGGAGACGGTCACGCCGAATTTTTGCGCAACGCCGGAAAGCGTGTCCCCTGATACAATTTTATATGTGCCGTTTGGCGCTGTGCTTCTTTGCGCCGCAGCACTTTTGGCGGTGTTATTTGCAGCGCTGCTGTTGGCAGTGCTGTTGTTGGCGTTACGATTCGCAGTACTGTTGGCAGTACTGTTGGCAGTACTATTGGCAGTACTGCTGGTTGTAGCGGAAGAACTGTTAATTTTCAGGATATCTCCGGCATAAATTAAATCAGAGTTTAAATGGTTCCACTCTTTCAATTGGGATACTTTAACGCCGTATTTTTTTGCAATGGCGGAAAGCGTGTCCCCTGATACAATTTTATATTTTTTTGGTGTATTAGACGGCACCTTAAATTTCTGATTCGGATAAATAATATCGCCTGTCAAATGGTTATCACTTTTAATTTGGGAAACCGTTGTATGGTATTGTTGGGAAATCTTCCACAACGAATCTCCTTTTTTGACCGTGTATGTAGCTGCTTCCGTTGATGCAGAACCTACAATTAAAGACGCTAATGTCATGCCGGCGGTAACAGACAATACTTTTTTTCGAGTCAAGATCGAAAACCTCCTGGATGTTTAAAAAAATTTTCATTGGCTATATATAAAGGGTCATGGTTTGTTTCACTCACAAACCCTATTTTAAAAAAATTCACCCCCACTTTCAATCATTCTATGAAAACGTAATTCAACTGTAATCTCATAGAAAATTTACCATTTTAGGAATATAGTTGTGATAAAACCAATTTATATAGGAAAAAAGTTGTGTTTCTATTTAATCCGCAAAAAAATCCCTCGCTTTGGCAGCGAGGAGGCATTGTTTCAGAAGCCCGATGTATAGGGACTGTTCACCCCTGCCTTCCTTAAAAATAATCGGCAGCCCCTCTTTTACGTGGATCCCGGGGGATGTCGTCGGGTGAATAAAATATTTTTTGTCCCATTCCTTCAATTCATCCACCATCACTTCAGTGGAAGGCAAGTTTTCAGCCATTCTGATTGCCCCTTTAAATGAACTTTCTGATTTGTATAAATTCATATTAGCTTGTTTTGATCCGTAACGCATTAGCCAAAATGTCAAATCATTGAGCGGAATTCTTTGCATTTTTTAAAATTGTTATTATTCCGAATGAACTTCCCATCTCTGTAAGGAAGGCTGTCTCCGCAACGAAACAAACCCCCCCCGGTTCGTGAGCGGAATCTTTCACACGAACTAGGGGGGCTTTTCATTGCTATATGACACTCTAAGACCGGCTTTCGGGACTCCAATCCAGTATATCGCTGCGAACGCGCCGAGCTGTTCCCTTGCCGGAAGCGGGCTGTTTTTAAACTGTGCTGCCGGCCCGGACGTTCGCGCATCCTGGCAGCCGGCTCTTCTTTCGGCGAATCTGGTCAGGCCCTGTTTCTTGCCTTTATCATGAACCCGGCTAATATCAAAAAGATGGCGGCATCCAGCGCAATGAAGTTGATCCATTCGTTTAATTGAAATCCCCAAACTTTTTCCAACAGGCTCACAGGGTATTTCATGACCGGATCTTTAAAGATGCCGGTGACCGCAACATGTGCAATCAGACCGCCGGCAACAATCTGCACCAATGAAATTTTATCCAGTATTTCAGAAAAGAACTCGAAGAAAGCGAGTACAGTCGTTAAGCTTAAGGCCATGCCAGCCATCGTGTACAGCAAATTGGCGGAAATGCCGGACGTGATCAAAACACTGTCCATACAGACGAGAAAATCAGCCGCAAGCACAATTAACAGCATTTTGGCGGCCGGGATGCTTGGAACGGGCCTTGCCTCGGAATCAGGCTGGATGGAACTTACAAAACGGAAAGCAATATAGAGGAGAATCATCCCTGCCAAGACGCGGAATCCCGGAATCCCTGTTAAATACTGAATCATCGCAACATAAATTGTACGGCTGGCTGTCAGACATACAACGATATAAAAAAACAGACGCTTTGGCTCATAGCCGTATTTCCGGACCACGGTTGTAATAATAAGAAGATTATCCAGATCACTAATCAGGTTGAGCAAGTAAATTTTTAAAATCACAAAAACACGTCACCCCTGCCTTTGCCAATCCATTTCGGGAACGGAAAAACAGCATCGCACGCCGATCCCTCTATTAATATATTTGGACAAAAGCAAAAACAGACGCAGCAAAAATTTTTCCGAATGAAAAAGGAATGCCGTTTTCATGGAAAAGATTTACCAGGTGGCTGACTTCATTTTCAAATAGGATCAAATCATTTTTTATGCCTTATTTTGAACTGTGATAAAAAAGAACTAACCTGTTATCTGAATAACCAGGACAGAGTTGCCAAAAATTTTCCTTGCCGTTTCTTTCTCATTGTTTTTTAATGAAATTAGATCAAAAAGAAAGCTGGGAAAAATGTGGGTGTTGTGTTGACGAAAGCCGCTTCGTTTATTTTGATCATTGTGCTCGGTTACATTTTGAAGCGGATTGGATTTTTTAAGCCGGATGATTTTCAGCTGGTTTCCCGCATGGTTTTAAACATTACATTGCCATGCGCCGTGATTACAAATTTTGAAAAACTCTCCCTTGAAACTTCGCTGCTGATGCTTGTTGCAATCGGCGTCTTTTGCAATCTAGTGATGATTGCAACCGGCTATATCGTTTCCTGGCGCCGTACCCATATGGAAAAAGCCTTTAACATGATCAATTATTCTGGTTATAATATTGGCTGTTTTACGCTCCCCTATGTACAAAATTTCCTGGGGCCCGTTGGTGTAGTGGCAACCTGCCTGTTCGATGCCGGCAATTCGGTTTTATGCACGGGCGGCACATATTCGATTGCTTCCGCCGTTGCCAACAACGAAAGAACAAATGCGGCATCTTACCTAAAAAAAATGTTTTCATCCATCCCGATGGATACCTATCTGATCATGCTTGCGCTGTCGCTTTTGCATATTACATTGCCGGCAGGCGTGACCACATTTACCGGAATCGTCGGACAGGCAAACGGCTTTCTGGCCATGCTGATGATCGGGATCGGTTTTGAACTCCGGCTTGAAAAAAGCCAGGTTGCGGGCATCTTAAAAGCCGTTATCATCCGTTACGGAATGGCCATCCTGTTTGCAGCATTCTTTTATTTCCTGCTGCCGCTGCCGCTTGAAGTTCGGCTCGTGCTCGTGATTATCGCGTTTGCGCCGATTTCCGCCGTCTGCACGGCATTTACCCAGAAATGCGGCGGCAATGTCGCCATGTCCAGCACGTTTAACTCGTTGTCCATTTTGATCAGCATTGTGTTGATGACCAGCCTGATGGTCGTGCTGAAGATCGCCTGAATCATGAAAAACCGCTTAGAGCTTCCATCCTCTAAGCGGTTTTTTGATGCGGTATCCGGTTTTTCCGAGCAGCCGTTCAGGCACTTGGCGGCTGCCCGGCCGGTCTTGCGTCCAGTCCGTCATGCTCAGGCCTTGGTGTTGATCTTAATCTGATACAAATCCCTTCTCCGGTCGGCCAGTTGCCGGACGGAGCCGCTGTTGCGGTTGCGGCGCAGTTTCTCAAGATCGACATCGCCGACAACGACGGTATCGACATTGGGATCGCATTCCCCGACAATGCCGTCGCGGGCAAAACCAAAATCGGAGGGGGAAAAAATGCCGGACTGGGCATACTGGATATCCATGTTTTCCACGTGGGTCAGGTTTCCGACTGTTCCCGCAATACAGGTGTACACCTGGTTTTCAATGGCCCGCGCCTGCGCACAGTAGCGGACGCGCAAATAGGCTTGGCGGTCGTCCGTGCAAAACGGGACAAAAATAATGTTCGCGCCGTAGTCGACAGCGACACGGGCCAGCTCCGGAAACTCGATATCATAGCAAATCAGAATCGCAATTTTCCCGCAATCCGTATCAAATACATTGAGTTCGTTTCCTTCCGCGATCCCCCACCATTTCCGCTCATTTGGCGTAATATGGAGTTTGGTCTGCCTTTCGATCGTCCCGTCGCGCCGGAACAAAAAGGCGACATTGTAAATGCCCCCGTCTTCTTCCACAAAATGGGACCCGCCGATAATGTTGACATTGTAGCGCACGGCAAGCTCTGTAAACAGTTCAATATATTGGTCTGTGTACTCGGAAAGCCGGCGCACTGCCTGGTCAGGACGCTTTTCCTCCAGGTAGGACATCAGCTGCGTGGTGAAAATTTCCGGAAAAACGGCAAAATCAGAACCGAAATCCGCTGCCACATCGACATAATATTCCACCTGTCTGACAAAATCATCGAAGGAATCAATTTTTTTCATCATATATTGGATTGCTGTAATCCTAACCGGGAACGAAGCATGATAGACACGGCGGGACTTCGGCAAATAATCAACGTTATGCCATTCCATAAGCGTTGCAAATGAAGCGGATGCTGTATCATCCGGCAAATACTGCCTGTTGATCCGCATAATCTGGAACCCTTCAAGCAGCTGGAAGGAAAGAACCGGGTCATATATATTGTGCATCTCAACCTCTTCCACGTATTCGCGCGGGGTCATTTTGTCTTTATATTTGCTGTAATTCGGAATCCGGCCGCCAATGATGATGCTTTGAAGGTTCATTTTCCGGCAAAGCTCTTTCCGTGCCTCATACAATCGATGCCCGAACTTCATGCGCCGGTATTCCGGGTCGATCATCACTTCAATGCCGTACAGGTTGAGCCCGTGCGGATTATGGTTGGTAATATAGCCGTTCGCGGTGATCGTATCCCATGTATGCTGATCCTCGTATTCATCGAAATTGACAATTAAGCTGGAGCAGGAACCGACAACTTTCCCTTCGTATTCCACGCAAAACTGCCCTTCCGGAAAAATCCGGATATGGCTCTCGAGCTGCTCGCGTTTCCACGGCTCCATCCCCGGAAAACATTTTTTCGACAATGCCATAATATCATCAATGTCTTCGAACCGGATGTTCCGCACCTCGATTTTCTTCTCAAACTTGGATACATCTGTCTCTGGCACAATCTCACACCCTTAACACACTTTTTCTTTTTATCATACCCTATCCGGAACGGTTTTTCCCGAAAAACAACTCTTTGTATCCTTTCATCATCCAGCAATTGGAATACCTCTCTCTAGATGTTCATTTCACCGTGTACAATGAGATGATGGAGTGTCTTCCCATTTTTTCACTTACCTGCCCTTCGAGTAAACCGAAATGTTGAAAATATAAGTTGACAAATCGGAATAATATTATTTATCATAGTTTTAGCAAATTATTTTCTTGCTATACAACTTATCAAGAGAGGGGGAGGGACTGGCCCGAGGAAACCTCAGCAACAGATTCTTTTTGGGAATACTGTGCTAATTCCAGCAAGCGTCAAGCTTGGAAGATAAGTTAAGGAGTGCGCCCTCTTCTTAACTTTCTTGAAGGGGGCCTTTCTTTTTTGGATCATCCGAATTGCCGGCCGGACCACCAGGCACACACGAAATTTATTTTTGGGGGTAGTGAAAAATGGCTCATATTGATGAAACAAAAATCGCCCGCATTATGGAATCATTGCAAAAACTGGAGTTTGGAACAGTGGTCATTTCGATCCATGAAGGGAACATCACACAGATCGAAACAACCGAGAAAGTCCGGTTTGCACTGGAAAAGAAAAAAGCGGCACTTCCCAACCAAAAGATGGGATGACGGGCGCCGGTACTCCGGTTATCGCTTTCCCCGTTTTTCGTACGACACGAATGCCGGCATTTGGATATCGTCCAAATGCCGGATTTGTTTATGAGTACAAAGATATTGAAGTTTGCGGAAACAATGTTTTTAAAGCAGCATTCAGGCGGTCAGCTGCTTGCCGGTCGAGTTCATAGAGTCCATCCCTTTTTTTCACTTGTTGGTCGAGAATAAACACCCCTTTTTCTATGCACGTTGTCCCGAGTGAGGCCAAAACCGGTTTCAAGGCGTAATCGAGCGCGAGCAAGTGGCCGAATGTACCGCCCATGGCGAGTGGCAGCACCTGCTTGCCGGATAAGCCATTTTGCGGCAAAAGATCCAGAAATGTCTTGAGCAATCCGGAATAAGACGCTTTATAGACCGGTGTCAAAATGATTACCGTATCGCCTTCTTCTACTTTTCTTAATGCCCTGGTGATGGGCGGGCTTTGCCGGGCATTCATTAAATCGCCGGCCGGAAGTTCCCGAATATTGATGAGCTCCGGTTCGTACCCGTGCCCCCTTAACCCGGCCCTGATATAATCACGGATCCCATTTAATCTCGTATACGCAGAAGGGCTCCCGTTCAGCAGTACCACTTTTTCCGCCATATGAATCCCCCAATTCTTCCTTAATTTTTCATTGCGTGCAACAGCTGATGGCCGTTGTTCCCTAAAATGCGGTTTAAAATATGATTGGTCGTTGCTGAAAAGAGGGCGTGGTCCCTTTTCCGTGGATAAGGAAGTTTTACCGGATAATCCATCGCAATTTCCCCCTCTTCGATTAACACAACCCGATCAGCGAGGGCGACTGCTTCTTCCACGTCATGTGTCACCAATATGGCCGTAAAATGTTTTTCAAGCCAAAGCGACTGGATCAGCGCATGCATTTCAATCCGGGTTAATGCATCGAGCGCCCCAAGCGGTTCATCGAGGAGAAGGATGTCCGGCTCATGGATTAATGCCCTCGCCAGTGCCACCCTTTGTTTCTGGCCGCCGGATAAAGACGAAGGCCAATCATTTGCACGCCCTTCCAGCCCGACTTTTCCAAGCATTTCAAGTGCCTTGTTCTTCCAGTCGCCCGCAAGGCCAAGCCCGACATTTTGAAGCACGGTTTTCCATGGGAGCAGGCGGCCGTCCTGAAACATCATTTTTGCCGATCCGTTTCTGCCGGATAAAGGCGCCCCGTTTATAAGGATTTTTCCGCCGCTTGCCGCTTCAAGTCCTGAAAGCAGCCTGAGAAGCGTACTTTTGCCGCATCCGCTCCTCCCAACAATCGCAACAAATTCCCCTTTTCTTATTTTTAAATGAAGATGGCGCAGGATGCGATGGCTGCCGAATGATTTCTCCAGCCCCTCAATCTCTACAGCAAACGCCTTTTCTTTCGGCATCGTTTCCTCCTCCTTTATTTTTGATATGACGGGTGCCACTTTAACAATCGTTGTTCTGCGATTTTTGCCAGCCAGTCGGACAGTTTTCCAAGAAGGGCATATAAGACAATACTCAAAACGACAACATCAAGCTGCATGAACTCGCGGGCGTTCATGGCCATATAGCCAATGCCGGAGTTGGATGCAATCGTTTCGGCCACAATCAAGGTTACCCATGTGACCCCGAGCGCATAGCGCACACCGACTAAGATGGAAGGAAGCGCCCCCGGCAGGATCATATGCCAAAAAAGTGCCGTCCCTTTCAGCCCGTAAACTTCTCCCATTTCGATTAGCGCTCTGTCCACCGAGCGGATGCCATGGAACGTATTTAAATAGATTGGAAAAAAGGTGCCGAGCGCAACGAGAAACAGCTTCGCTTCTTCCCCGATCCCGAACCATAAAATGACAATCGGAATCAGGGCAAGGTGGGGAACGTTCCGGATCATTTGCACGGTACTATCGAGCAGGCTTTCCGCTTTTTTGGACAGCCCGGTAAACAACCCAAGTCCAAATCCGATTCCGCCGCCAACCAAAAATCCGATCAGTGCCCGTTTTGTGCTTGCGCCGATATAATTGAAAAGCTGCCCGGATTGCGTGAGACCCCAAGCCGCTTTTACAACGGCAACAGGGCTTGGGAGCACATTGGGTGGCAAGATGCCAGCAGAACTTGCAAGCTGCCAGGCAAACAGCAGGCAAACCGGCACCACCCACGGCATGACGCGTTTTTTCAACATCAGATCGGCCTCCTTACTTTAATACTTTCGGCAGTGCATCGTTCGCCACAATCTCGCCGAACGGGCTGATGACATTGGAAACGGGGGCATCAGGCTGTTCAAGCGGCAGGTATGGGAACAACAGCTCAGCCGTCCGGTACGCTTCTTCAAGATGCGGATAACCGGATAAAATGAACGTTTCAATGCCAAGCTCCGCATATTCCTTCATTCTTTCTGCGACAATTTCCGGGCTCCCTACAAGTGCCGTTCCCGCACCGCCGCGCACGAGCCCAACGCCGGCCCAAAGGTTCGGGCTAATTTCAAGATTGTCCCGGCTGCCGTTGTGGAGAGATGTCATTCGTTGCTGGCCGACCGAGTCAAACCGTGAGAAAATCTTTTGGGACGCTTGGATGAGTTCATCATCGACATACCGGATCAAGTCATTGGCTGCATCCCATGCCTCGTCCTCTGTTTCCCTCACAATGACATGGAGCCGAATCCCAAAACGCACTGTCCTTCCTTGTGCTGACGCCAGTTTTTTGACATGATCGATTTTTTCCTTTACTTTTTCCGGCGGCTCGCCCCAAGTCAAATAGACATCGACATGTTTTGCCGCCACTTCCTGCCCGATTTCCGACGACCCGCCGAAATAAAGCGGCGGATAAGGCTGCTGCACCGTTGGATAAAGCAGTTTGCTCTCTTTTACGTTTAAATATTTGCCTGTAAAATCCGCTTCCCTGTTTTCGAGCAAGTTCCGCCAGATGGTCAGAAATTCATCGGTCAGTTCATAACGTTCGCGGTGGCTGAGGTGGAGACCGTCTCCGGCCAGCTCAACCGGATCTCCCCCTGTGACAACATTGATGAGTAGTCGCCCTTCAGAAAACCGGTCAAATGTTGCGGCCATTCTCGCTGCCTGCGATGGAGACATGATCCCGGGCCGGACCGCAACGAGAAACTTCATTTTTGAAGTAACCGGAATCAGGCTTGAGGCCGTCACCCATGCATCTTCGCAAGATCTTCCGGTTGGGAGCAAAGCCCCGGTGTAGCCGAGGTGGTCGACAGCCTGTGCCACTTGCTTTAAATAGTTGAAAGTGACGGCCCGCCCGCCGGTTGTTACCCCCAGGTAGCGCGAATCACCATGTGTCGGTATAAACCAAAATACGTTCATCCTTTATTCCCCCTTCATTTGGATAAAAATGCTTCTTTCACTTTGATTGGTTTCGGAATTAACTTCAGTTTGTAAAATTCATTTGCGATTTGCTGCTGGTCTTTCAGCGTTTGGGTTGTGATTTTCTCAGTGCCGAAGTTTTTGCGGCTGAGCGTCAGTTCCAAAGATTTTTTATCCATTCCAATCTGCGGTGCCAGGAATTCGGCCGCCTGCTTCGGATTTTTTTCCACCCATTGATCTGTTTTCTCAAGTTGCTTGAAAATTACATTGAGAACGTCCGTATGGTTTTGCGCAAACGGCTTTGCTGCCAGGAAGAATTCCCGGTTCGCGACAAGGCCGGTGCCATCCGCGATAGTGCGGGCTTTCGTTGCCAGCTGTGCATCAGCCAAAAACGGATCCCAGATCACCCACGCATCGACATCCCCTTTTTCAAATGCAGTGCGCGCATCGGCGGGCGCGAGAAAAACCGGATGGATGCTGCTATAGGGAATGCCGGCTTTCTCCAATGCCCGTACAAGCAAATAATGGACATTCGACCCTTTGTTCAACGCGATTTTCTTGCCTTTTAAATCTTTGAGGCTATGAATGTTGGAATTTTTCGGGACAATGATGGCTTCCCCTTTTGGATTGCTGGCCGAATCGGCAAAATATACGAGCGGCGCCCCTGCTGCCTGAGCAAAAATGGGCGGTGCTTCCCCCGTATGGCCAAAGTCTAGACTCCCCGCATTCAACGCTTCCAAAAGCTGCGGGCCGCCGGGAAATTCCGTCCATTTTACGGAATATCCGAGCGGTTTCAGTGCTTTTTCAAGTGTTCCTTTCGCTTTTAAAATGTTTAAGGTTCCGAATTTCTGATAGCCAATCCGGACCACTTTGCCGCCTTTTTCGCCCGATTTTGCCGCTGCTGTATCCTTTTTCCCACTGCTGCATCCGCTGATGAGTAAAAAAATGGCGGTGATCAGCAGCAAATGGACCGACACCAGTCGCTTTCGTTTCTTTAACATTTCCCTCTCTCCTTTCTTGTTTTATAGCATTATGTAGGAGGTACACATGGGCACCGCCCCCTTTCCTATCATTCCGATTTATTTAGTTGGTAAAAGGCCGCAAAAAAGGCCCCTCATCTTTTAAATAAAGTGAGGAGCCTTCGGTTGACCGGCCGGCTTCAAAATATTTCAATTGTCTTTCCACATCAGTATCCGCTTAAATGTTGCTTGCCCGTTTGAAAGGTTAAATTCATTTTAATTCCACTATTCCGACCTGTCAAGTAATATTTTATTTTTTTATCATTCATGCTGATCGCCGGTATCATGATGAAAACCTTTGACAATTGTAAAAAAATCAGGTAAAGTACCAATGTACGAACATTTATTGAGTTATATTCAAATAATATTCGTTTTTAGGAGTGTAAACCCATGGATACAGTGTTTGATTATGAAGATATTCAGCTAATTCCGGAAAAATGCATTGTAAATAGCCGTTCGGAGTGTGATACGAGTGTGGAATTGGGCGGGCGGAAATTCAGATTGCCTGTTGTGCCGGCCAATATGCAAACCATCATAGATGAAAAAATCGCAGTCTACCTTGCGGAAAACGGATATTTTTACATTATGCACCGTTTTCAGCCGGAAAAACGGCTTTCGTTTGTGAAGGAGATGAAGGAGCGCGGGCTTTATGCTTCTATCAGCACAGGTGTCAAGCCGGAAGAATATGCGTTTATCGAAGAACTGGCCGCAAGAAACCTAGTGCCGGAGTATATAACAATTGACATTGCACATGGCCATTCGAATGCCGTGATTGATATGATCCATCATATCAAAAAGCACTTGCCGGAAACGTTTGTCATTGCCGGAAATGTCGGCACGCCTGAAGCCGTCCGGGAATTGGAACATGCCGGGGCAGACGCCACAAAAGTCGGCATCGGGCCAGGAAAAGTATGCATTACAAAAATTAAAACCGGGTTCGGAACAGGGGGCTGGCAACTGGCGGCATTGCGCTGGTGTGCAAAGGCGGCAAGCAAACCGATTATTGCGGACGGCGGAATCCGCACGCACGGTGATATTGCCAAATCGGTCCGGTTCGGGGCGACAATGGTAATGATCGGCTCCCTTTTCGCCGGGCACGAAGAATCCCCGGGTGAAACGATTGAAATGGACGGAAAACTTTACAAAGAGTATTTCGGGTCGGCATCGGAGTTTCAAAAAGGGGAACGCAAAAACGTCGAAGGGAAAAAAATGTACGTGGAATACAGAGGTCCGCTTCAGGATACGCTGAAAGAAATGGAAGAGGACTTGCAATCTGCCATTTCCTATGCCGGCGGTAACAAACTGGCGGACATTCGGAAAGTGGACTATGTCGTTGTAAAAAGTTCCATTTTTAACGGAGACCGGGTGTATTAACGCCCGGTACAGTTGAACGTATCCCATTTAGGGCTTGCTGAACGAATCCGATTCTGATTTTCTCTGCAAGCTCTGTCTCAAAATATAGAGGAATTCTTTTGCGAAAATGGGTGATTTTATCTTCTCCATCCGTTGAATCGGCTTTCGAGTGCAAGCTTTTCCCTGAAATGGTTGTAAATCCCTTGCATTAAATGGTTGCCAAAGCTGTCAGCAACCTTGCCAAATCTAGGAATTTTGCTTATGCAGCAAGCCCTATTTCCGCCCCCGGCCTGCAATCCCAAAAAGGCAGCAAATACCCGCTGCCTTTTTTTAGTTTGTAAGTGATCTGCAGGTAGCCGCTGTATATAAGGGCCCACCAAATGATCATTCATTGCAATTATTCGCCCGATACCACCACATTTTCATTTTCCGGCTTCTTCATTTTCTTATCAATGGCGAGGAGTGCCTTAAACCCTTTCGTTCTAGTCGCGAGGAGCGCAATAAGAACGAGTAAAGTACCGGAAATGGCAGTGACGAAGACGGCTCCCAAAAACCGGGAAAGAAGCCCTGAAATGACAATGCCCAACAGCAACCCTGTATTTGACGACATTTGTAAAATAGCCATCGCTCTCCCTCTATAAATATCCGGCGTCAGGCCCAGAAACAAACTGCTGATTGGGATATTGAGAAACGCATTGATTAACCCTATGATCGAAACCCATATATATAATGAAGGAATCGTATAAACGCCGGGAAGCTGCTGTAAAAGAACAACGAAAATCATCCATACCCCCATAAAGGCTGACGAAAAAAAGAGCAGATGTCCCGGTTTGAAATGCAGGAGGAGAAACGGGCCCATTGCGGCGCCGATGCATGCACCTGCGCCTACCATTGCTTCAATCATGCCATAATGGAAACTGGAAACATGGAAGTCTTGCAGCAATAACGAAGTCGATGTCGTATTAAAAATCCCCGCCGCAAACATCAATTGCATAATCAATGCAATGAGAAAGGTAAGGGGCGCTAAAGCAAAGACCGTTTTTATTCCATCTTTTGCAGAACGCCATATGGATGAATGCTGGTTTTGATTGTCATTGGGCGCTTGATGATAGTGAATCATTTTGACGGACACGCCTGTCAATAATGCCGATACCAAGAAAGTGACCACGTCAATGATCAGGATATTGGAGGGGGATGTCAGCACTAAGAGTATCCCGGCTGCACCCGGACCGGCAATTTGCATAATCGAATTGATGCCTTGAGAAATGCTCAACGCTTCCGTAATCTGTTGTTCTCCAACCAAATGAGGGATAAACGAAGACCTGGCTGGATAACTAATGGCATTTCCAATACCGGAAAGGAAAACGAGCATAATGAGCAGCCAAATCACATGTGTTGAAAAGATCATGGCGATTATTACAAAAGCCCGGTATAGATCCGTTCCAATCATGAGGATGTGTTTAGGAAACCGGTCTGCCATGGTCCCTGTAAAAAAACCGAACAAAAGCATCGGCCCGTATTGTGCAAAAAGAACAAGTCCAATAAAGAACGGATCTTTTGATGTCGTTCCAATGAGATACAAAATAATCGTCGTCGTGATACCGTCACCAAAGCGTGAAATAAATTGCGCTAAGAAAAAGCAGAGGGAAGATCGCTGTTTGAGCAGTGTCACAATGCAACTCACCATCCGTTTTAACGATTTTTGAAAACAGTCAAATGAATATGGTACTTTTCCCCTTCTTTTTGCGGATCCTGGCTTGCGTCTCTTAAAAGCAAATATATTTCTTTTAACATTCCGTTCAGTCTCTCAATTTCTTCCTTGTTTAGACGATAATCCCCCGTAACTTGCTGCATATCGGAAATATCATCAATGTCCTGGCTTGCCAACAGTTGGGCTGTTTTGTTTAAAGATATCATCATGCTTTCCTTTAATCCTTCACCAAGAGACGGATTGCTTTTATTTATATAGGGCGTGATTTTTTCAAGAGAGATATTTTTCGCAACTGTACGATAAAACTTTTGGACAATACCATTTTTTTCCTCAGTCCTGTCAATTTTCACAAGCCCTACTTTTTCCAGCTCGGTTAAATGATATCTTACTTTTGACGGGGTTAAATGCAATTGGTCAGCGAGCATTTTCCCCGTTTTGGAAACTTCGTCTATTTCCCAAAGAATTTTTACTTTAAAAGGATCGCTTAACGCTTTTAATTGATCCAGGTTCTCTACATAGAAAACATCGTCCATATATCAACACATCCAAACGTATCATTTCGATTAGGGCAGATGGTGCATGCCAAGTTTTTTGGAGTAAGATCCCGGGCTTATTTTTCGAATTTGATAAGGTTGCTTCTTTTGATCGTTTCTCTTTCTAATAGATGTGAATAGACTTGCCGATATGTTGAGTCAAAAAAATAGGAAACTTGAGAATCGTCAGTACTTATTTCCATATGAAATTCTCCTCTCGTATTATTTTTTTAATACGTTTAAATTTATTGATATGATTTTAACACCCATCTTTCCAAAAAGTCAACGTTTTTTTAAAATTTATAAACTTCTTGTGGAAAATCATTTCAATCACTTAGGGAGAACGTATTAACGGATACTGGAATTTTTTTGCGTTTTATGCGACTCATTCGGTAAATTGCACTTACGAGGACAACGCTTTTTCGGCATTACGATGAATCTCACATGGCTTCCATGTTTGGTTTTATTTCCCATAATATTGCTCATTTAGTAAGCTTTACTTACCGTTGCTTAGGTCCGGGGTTTTTCTTGCCAGTTGCCACAGTAGCTCGTAAAGTTGGTCAGTGGATTTCGTTTACAACTTTTTATTGCGCAAAGAAGCCTGTTTTAAAGTGGTGACAGGCAGACGTACCCCCCATATACGCCCTCAGTGACAAACTGTTTCGGGTTGTAAGTAACGAACCGTCACTCGCCATCGATTCCATCTGCACTGATAACAGTTTTATCTATAGAATTACTTCCAGCAACACCTTTTTTTGTCCGTCGAAAAAAGAGGGATTCTATATTTCTTGTTGGACGAGATCTAATAAGAAATCTCCAAAGTCATTTGCGATGATTTTGTATTGCTGATTTTCTAAACTTATTCCAGGAATAAACGATACCACTTTTGGCTCTTTATTATTTCCAACATGATTAAAGTCGAGACAAAAAAGCTCGTCCCCCCCAGTGTCATAAATAACAAGAAGATGCATAGGAAGGTCACTTTCCTTTCTTTCTGTTAAGGTATACCAAATTGCATCGGGCACTGAAGAGTTTTCAAAGTCCTCCTTAATGATTCCGTATATCTCTTGAGACCCGAAATTCCCTGCTCCAAAGGATAATAAAAAGTCCCTATATAAATTGGAAAATGTTAATCCAAGCTTTTTCTCAGCCATAAAAATTAAATGGTTATTCCGGCCACCTACAAAGTCTGCGATTTTTTCATTTTGATAGATTAGTTGTTTTGCCTTTTCGTAGTTTTCTATGCTCAAAATCTATTCCTCCATTTCCAAAATATAATCATTCGCCCTGTGTTTCCAATAGCCAGCTCTCCGTTTATTAGTCTACGTTAAGGAAGCGTGCGAAAATGGCGTTGTTCCTTTACATAGAGGCTATCTACGTTAAGGAAGCATGGAAAAATTGTCTTGTTCCTGAACATAGAGGGCGTCTACGTTAAGAAAGCATGCAAAATTGGCCTCATTCCTTCGCATGAAGCATGTCTACGTTAAGAAAGCGTGAAAAAATTGCCTCGTTCCTTTACATAGAGCATGTCTACGTTAAGGAAGCATGCAAAATTGGCCTTGTTCCTTCACATAGAGCATGTCTACGTTAAGAAAGCGTGCAAAAATTGCCTCGTTCCTTTACATAGAGCATGTCTACGTTAAGAAAGCATGAAAAATTGGCCTCGTTCCTTCACATAGAGCATGTCTACGTTAAGGAAGCGTGCGAAATTGGCCTCGTTCCTTCACATAGAGCATGTCTACGTTAAGGAAGCGTGCGAAATTGGCATTGTTCCTTAACATAGAGGGCGTCTACGTTAAGAAAGCATGAAAAATTGGCCTTGTTCCTTCACATAGAGGCCGTCTACGTTAAGAAAGCATGAAAAATTGGCCTCGTTCCTTCACATAGAGCATGTCTACGTTAAGAAAGCATGAAAAATTGGCCTCGTTCCTTTACATAGAGGCTGTCTACGTTAAGAAAGCATGGAAAAATTGTCTTGTTCCTGAACATAGAGGGCGTCTACGTTAAGGAAGCGCGCAAAAATGGCCTTGTTCCTTCACATAGAGGGCGTCTACGTTAAGCAAGCATGCAAAATTGGCCTTGTTCCTTAACATAGAGCATGTCTATTTTAAAAAAGGATATGAGCCAATGGTGGCCCATATCCTTTAGCTTTTACTTGAGCTGTAAATGTTTTTCCCTGACTTCTTTCGTCGCTTGGACAAGATTTTTAAGTGCAGGAATCGTTTCTTCCGGTTTTCTTGTTTTCAGGCCGCAGTCAGGATTGATCCAGAATAATTTAGGATCAATCACTCGAAGCGCACGTTCAATGCTCGTCTTGATTTCCTCCACACTTGGTATTCTAGGGCTGTGAATGTCATAGACACCGAGGCCGATCCCTTTGTCATACTCATGGTCTTCAAAAGTGGAAATGATTTCCCCATGGCTTCTGGCAGCCTCGATTGAAATCACATCAGCATCCAATTGATCGATGGCATCAATGATTTCATCAAATTTCGAATAACACATATGCGTATGAATTTGGGTGCTATGATCCACATAGCTGGTTGCCAAGTGGAAAGCATAAACAGCATCATGAAGATACTTTTCTTTTTTCTCCTCTTTTAATGGTAACCCTTCGCGAATCGCGGGTTCATCTACTTGAATCATCCGAATATCATTTTCCTCAAGGGCATGAATTTCTTTTTTCAAGGCAAGCGCAATCTGTTTGAAGACATCAAATTGACTGATATCATTTCGAACGAATGACCAATTGTAAATCGTAACAGGGCCGGTGAGCATGCCTTTGACCGGTCGTGTTGTCAGACTTTGGGCATAGGTGCTTTCTTTTACGGTCATTGGAGCCTCCAGATCAACATCGCCAAAAATAATCGGCGGCTTGACACATCTGGAACCATACGATTGAACCCAGGCAAAACGGGTAAAAGCGAAGCCGCGAAGTTTTTCACCAAAATATTCGACCATGTCATTCCGCTCAAATTCGCCATGGACGAGCACATCGATGTCCAAGTCTTCCTGAATTTTAATCCATTTTGCGATATTTTGCTGAATGAATTGTTCATATTGGCTTTCCGTCCATTCGCCCTTGCGCCATTTTTGTCTTGCTGAACGAATCTCTTTGGTTTGCGGCAGACTGCCAATTGTTGTCGTCGGCAGAAGCGGCAGTTTCCACTTCTTTTCTTGAATCGCTTGCCGCTCAGAAAATGGCAACGGCCGTTTTGGCATGTCATCCCCAAGCGATTGAATTTCTTTTTTAACTGAATCAATGTTTCGATGCGATGAGTGATTTAATGCCTGTATCGCTTCTTTGCTTTCTTTTATTTCTTCAAGGATGGCATCGCGCCCTTCATTCACGCCTTTTACAAGTGCCACGACTTCTTTCAGTTTTTCATCCGCAAAACTGATCGCATTTTTTAAAACTGGCTCCAGTTCGCTTTCTTGGCGGACCGTGACGGGAACATGCTGTAAACTGCAGGATGGCTGAATCCAAAGCCGTTCCTGATCCACAAAATGGAGGAGATCATTTACTTGTTGTAACGCTTCATCAAGATCGGTGCGCCAAATATTCCGGCCATCCACCACTCCCGCAGCAAGTACTTTATCTTCCGGGAATCCGTATTTTTCAAGTGATGCAAGATTAGCACCGTCATCATATACAAAATCAAGACCAATCCCTTGGACAGGGAGAGCTGCCACGTCCTGATAATGATCAACAGATTCAAAGTACGTTTGAAGTAAAAGATTTAAATTGGGAACAGCTTGATGAAAAGCTTCGTATGTTTCTTTGAAGTAGCCAAGCTCTTTCTTGTCAAGCGTTGTGGAAAGAATGGGTTCATCGACTTGAACCCATGTCGCTCCCGCTGTTTGAAGATCGGTAAAGACTTCAATATAAAGCGGGATAAGGGCGCGCAAAAGATTCGGAAAGTCCTTCTTTTCAAACCCCTTTGATAGTTTTAACAAGGTAACAGGGCCCACAATAACCGGCTTTCCATCGATATTCAGCTCTTTCTTCGCTTCAAGATAAAGATTGAGCAAACGATTTTCAGTAATATAAGGGGTAGTGCCGGCGTTTATTTCCGGGACGATGTAATGGTAATTGGTATTAAACCATTTTGTCATCTCGGAAGCGACCGCATTAGAATTGCCGCGGGCTATACTAAAATATGTATCTAAGCTGACAGCGCCGTTTGTATGGTGAAACCGTTCAGGGATCAGGCCGAAAAGAACAGCAGTATCCAGAATGTGATCATATAAGCTAAAATCACCGATTGGAATCAGATCGATACCGCTATTTTTTTGCTTTTCCAAATAACTTAAGCGCAATTCCTTTACCCGTTTTAAAAACGCTTCTTCAGAAAGCGTTTTTGCCCAAAATTGCTCGAGCGCCTGTTTCCATTCCCTTTTTTCTCCGATTCTGGGGTAACCTAAGTTGGAACTTTTTACTTTTAACATGGTTCTCCGTTGCCAAAAACTTATAAAAACCTATAAGCATTTGTTTAATTCCTTCTTCATCGTGTCCGATTTTGCCGAGGCTACTTTCGTTTGTCATAACACTCCAAAGGCGTAAATTCGGATACAACGACTCCTACACATCAACTGCACCTTGTAAGTGGTCAAGCAGTTAATTTATCATAATTAGCTAAATTGATAGCCGCATTTAGGTCTCTATCTATTTCATTTCCACATTCACATCGATAAACTCTATCAGAAAGTTTAAGGTCATGCTTCATCTTTCCACATGATGAACAAGTTTTCGATGACGGGAAGAAACGGTCGACTTTGACAAATTCAATACCATAATTCTCACATTTGTATTCCATTTGTCTAGTAAATTCGCAGAATCCTTGTTTGGCTACTGATTTAGCTAAATGACGATTTTTCATCATTCCTTGAACATTCAAATCCTCCATTACAACTTTGCAAGGTTTGGTTTTCACGATTGCATTTGTTGTTTGATGAAGGTGATTTCTTCGAATGTTTGATAATCGTCTGTGTAAAAGTCGTATTTGCTTTTCGGTTTTTATAATGTTGCTTGTTTTGACAAAACGGCTTCCCTCCTTATTTATTTCATATTTTCGAGAAACTCTTCTCTGCAACCTCCGAAGTCGTTTCTCAATCTTCTTTACTTCTACTGTTTTATTGATATTCT
>SNQX01000057.1_pt1 | contig 60252 bp, 62 predicted proteins | sample 2580501 | NCBI WGS metagenome assembly SNQX01 (sample SAMN10953784, study PRJNA522744) | food fermentation metagenome | isolation source: 48-hour incubation of native-enriched microbial consortia from nixtamalized... | place: Mexico | collected 2017-09-24 | reverse complement strand
CCTCGGCGCGACCCTCGGTTACAGCATGACCTTCGGCGAGGCCGTCCTCGCCTTCCTGTTCGGCTCGCTCATCCTTGAAGTGATCATGTGCGTGGTCGGCTTCATCGGCCAGCGCGAAGGCCTGAACACCGCGCTGCTCGCCCGCTGGACGGGCTTCGGCGAGATCGGCGCCTCGCTCGTCGGCCTCGCCATCGGCATCAGCCTCATCGGCTGGTTCGGCATCCAGTCCGCGATCTCTGCGCAGTCCCTCGACGCCCTGATGCCCGGAGCCCTGCCGGTCTGGGCGTGGAGCCTCATCTTCGGCCTCGCCGTCACCGCGATCGTGGCCTTCGGGTTCGTCGGGATGCAGTGGCTCGCGAACATCACCGTGCCGCTGTTCCTGATCCTCGTGGGCTGGTCCGTCATCTCCGAGCTCACCCGCCACGACATCGGCGAGCTGCTCACCGGCCCCGCGCCCGGACCGACCATGAGCGTCTGGGCCGGCACCGGCATCGTGGCCGGCGGTCTCATCGTCGGCGCGATCATCACGGGTGACATGACCCGCTTCAACCGCTCCCGCGCCGACGTCGTCAAGCAGACGGTGCTGGGCGTCTCCCTCGGCGAGTTCGTGATCGGTCTCGCCGGTGTCCTCCTCGCCCACGCGGCGGCGACCGGCGACATCGTCGCGATCGTCACCTCGTCCGTCGGGTTCGTCGGCCTGTTCATCGTGCTCACCGGCACGCTGAAGATCAACGACTGGAACCTGTACTCCTCCACCCTCGGCCTGGTGAACTTCATCTCGACGGCCTTCGGCAAGAACCTGCACCGCGTCACCACCACGATCGTCCTCGGCGTCGTCGGATCGGTGCTGGCGGCCGTCGGCATCCTCGGACAGTTCACCGAGTTCCTGATCGTGCTCAGCGTCGCGTTCCCGCCGATCGCCGGGATCATGGTCGCCGAGTACTACGTGGTGCGCCGCTGGCGCCCCGAGCTGGACGCGACGCGCGAGGCCGGAACCCTGCCTGCCACCGCGCCGCGGATCGTCCCCGCCACGATCGTCGTCTGGCTGGTCTCCTCGCTGGTCGGCTACTTCGTGACCTGGGGCATCCCCTCCCTGCTCAGCCTCTTCCTGTCGATGGTGCTCTACATCGTCGCCGGCAAGCTCGGCTGGGTGCGCGGCGTCGGCGTCGCGACCACCCGGCAGGCGAGCCCCGTCGACAGCGCCCCCGCCGCGGTCTGAGCAGACCCGCCGGATACGAACCACCTCCACGAAAGCGAGCATCATGCACATCGGCATCGACGTCGGCGGCACCAACACCGACGCCGTCCTCATGGACGGCACCCGCACCCTGGCCGGGGTCAAGCACTCCACGACCCCGGACGTGACGAGCGGGATCGTCCAGGCCATCGAAGACCTCCGTGCGGGGCATTCCTTCGAGGGTGCCGACATCGACGCGGTGATGATCGGCACGACGCACTTCATCAACGCGCTGGTGCAGGCGAGCCGGCTCGCTCCGGTGGCGGCCCTTCGACTCGGCCTGCCCGCGACGCGCGCGCTGCCGCCGCTGATCGACTGGCCGGAGGTTCTCGTCGCGGCCACCCAGGCACGCAGCTACCTGGCGCACGGCGGCTACGAGTTCGACGGCCGCCCGATCTCGCCGCTCGACCCCGACGAGATCCGCGCGCACGCCGAGGACATGAAGGCGAACGGCATCCGCTCGGTGGCCATCTCGTCGGTGTTCAGCCCGGTCAACCACGACCTCGAAGTGCAGGCGGCCGAGATCGTCGCCTCGGTGCTCGGAGAGGACGCCGCCATCTCGCTGTCGCATGAGATCGGCCGCATCGGACTGCTGGAGCGCGAGAACGCGACGATCATCAACGCCGCCCTCCGCGAGCTCGCGTCGGAGATCGTCGACGGGCTCACCTCGGCGGTCCGTGCGCAGGGCATCGAAGCGCCGATCTTCCTCAGCCAGAACGACGGCACGCTCATGGACGAGGACTACGTGCGCCGGTACCCGGTCGCGACCTTCGCCTCCGGCCCCACCAACTCGATGCGCGGGGCGGCGGCCACCAGCGGCCTCGTCGACTGCGCCGTCATCGACGTGGGCGGCACCACCGCCGACATCGGCCTGCTCATCAACGGCTTCCCCCGGGAGACGGCGAACGAGGTGAAGGTCGCCGGCATCCGCACGAACTTCCGCATGCCGGACGTGCTCTCCCTCGGCATCGGCGGCGGCAGCATCGTCGACGAGGAGACGGCCGAGGTGGGCCCGGCCTCGGTCGGATACCGGCTGACGACGGAGGCTCTGGTCTTCGGCGGCTCGACCCTCACGGCCACCGACATCGCGGTCGCCGCCGGTCGTGCGCAGGTGGGGGACCCCGCCAAGGTCGCGCACCTCGATCCCGCCTTCGTGGAGCGCGTGCTCGCCCGGATCGCGGAGCGGGTGGCGGAGGCGGTGGACCGCATGCGCACGTCGCCCGAGCCCATCGCGGTCGTGGCCGTCGGCGGCGGGTCCATCCTGCTGCCCGACGAGCTGCCCCTGTTCGGCACCGTGCATCGTCCGGAGAACTACGCGGTCGCCAACGCCATCGGCGCCTCGATCGCGCAGGTCGGCGGCGAGATCGACAAGGTCTACGCGATCGAGCCGGGCCGCCGCGACGAGACGATCGCCGAGGTGCGCGCAGAGGCCGTCGACAAGGCCATCGCGGCCGGCGCCAAGCCCGCGACCGTGTCGATCATCGACTTCGACGAGGTCCCCATCCCGTATCTTCCCGGCAACGCCACGCGCATCCGCGTGAAGGCCGTCGGCGACCTCGACATGGGGGCCTGACATGAGCACGACGATCACCGCCGCCGACATCGACGGTCTCGCCCGCGGCGCGGCCGTGCTCGGCACCGGCGGGGGCGGCGACCCGTACATCGGCGCCCTCCTCGCCCGCCAGGCCCTCGCCGCGGGAGACGTCACGGTCGTGGCGCTCGACGAGGTGCCGGACGATGCCCTCGTGCTGTTCGTCGCGATGATGGGCGCGCCCACCGTCATGGTGGAGAAGCTGCCGAGCCTCGCGGAGGTCATCGAGCCGGTCAAGGCGCTCGGCATCCATCTCGGCCGCCCGGTCACCCACATCGCCTGTGCAGAGGTGGGCGGGGTGAACTCGACGATCCCGATCGCCGCCGCCGCAGCGCTCGGGCTGCCCCTCGTCGACGCGGACGGCATGGGACGCGCGTTCCCCGAACTGCAGATGGTGCTCCCGACGCTGTACGGCGTGACGGCCTCGCCGCTCGCCTTCAGCGACGAGAAGGGGAACACGGGCGTGCTGCAGACCGCCGACAACTCCTGGACCGAGCGCATCGCCCGCGTCGCCTGCGTCGAGATGGGCTGCTCCGTCATGATCTCCGGCTTCTCGATGTCGGGTGCCGCCGCACGCCAGTCGCTGGTGGCGGGATCGCTGTCCCGGTGCATCGACATCGGCCAGCGGATCGCGGAGGCCCGCGAGGCGAAGACCGACCCGGTCGCCGCTGTCGTGGAGCTCCTCGGCGGCCGCGAGCTGTTCGGCGGCAAGGTCGCCGACGTGAACCGGGCCACGACGACCGGCTTCGCCCGTGGTCGGGCACGGATCGACGGAGACGGAGGCACCTCGCTCACGTTGCAGTTCCAGAACGAGCACCTCGTCGCGGAAGCGGACGGGAGGGTGCTGGCGACCACCCCCGACCTCATCATGGTGCTCGACGGCGAGTCGGGGGAGCCCGTCACGACCGAAGGGCTGCGCTACGGTCAGCGCGTCCGCGTGATCGCCGCTCCCGCTGACGAGCGCTGGCACTCGGACGCGGCTCTCGCGATGGTCGGCCCGGGGTACTTCGGCTACGACATCCCGGCGCACCGGTTCGACGGCACAGTCTCCGCCGGAGACGCCGCGGCGGGGGCCGCCGCATGAGCTGGGAGCTGACGGCGGCGGATCTGCCCGACCTCGCCCGCGGCGCGACGCTGCTCGGCACCGGCGGCGGGGGCGACCCCTACATCGGCAAGATGCTGGTGGAGCGGGTGCTCGGCGACGGGGCGATCACGATCCTCGACCCGGACGACCTCGCCGACGACCTCTTCGTCATCCCGACCGCGCAGATGGGGGCACCGACCGTGATGGTCGAGAAGATCCCCGCCGGCACCGAGCCCACGCTCGCCCTGCGCACCCTGGAGGATCACCTGGGACGCCGGGCCGATGCCACCATGCCGATCGAGTGCGGCGGGATCAACTCGATGATCCCGCTCATCGTCGCCGCGGAGACCGGTCTTCCGGTCGTGGACGCGGACGGCATGGGCCGGGCGTTCCCCGAGCTGTCGATGGAGACCTTCGCGGTCTACGGCGTGCACGGCTCGCCGCTCGCCCTCGCCGGAGAGCGCGGAGAGCGCGTCGTCATCGACACCGGGGACGACGATCGTCAGATGGAGTGGCTCGCCCGCGGCATCACGATCCGGCTGGGTGGCGTCGGTCACATCGCCGAGTACGCGATGAGCGGGGCCGACGTGCGACGCACGGCGGTGCCGCGCACCATCTCGATGGCCCTCGCCCTGGGGCGGGCGATCCGGCTCGCCCGGGAGGAGCACCGCTCGCCGTTCGAGGCGATCGCCGCGACGCTCGCGACCACGCTCTACCCGCATGTGCGCGAACTCTGCGTCGGGAAGGTGGTGGACGTCGAACGACGGACCACCGAGGGCTTCGCGAAGGGGCGGGCGGTCATCGCTCCGCTCGGCGCCGCGGAGGACGACACGTTCGAGATCGCCTTCCAGAACGAGAACCTCACCGCGCGGCGGGGTGGGCGGCTCGTCGCGATCGTTCCCGATCTCATCTGCGTCGTCGACCACGAGACGGCCGAGCCCATCACCACGGAGGGCCTCCGCTACGGTCAGCGCGTCCGGGTGCTCGGCATCTCGACGCCGGCGATGATGCGCACTCCCGAGGCTCTGGCGGCCTTCGGCCCCTCCGCCTTCGGCCTGACCGAGGAGTTCGCTCCCGTCGAGGGGATGGTCGCGTCCTAGGCTGGATCCCATGAGGCTGGAGCGGGACGACCTGGAGGCGCTCGCCCGCGGGTACGCGCTGCTCGGTTCCGGCGGCGGCGGCTCCACGACGATGCTCGAACTCATCCTCGGCACGACCGCGCACTGGCCGCTCGAGATCGCGCCGGTGGACGCGCTGGATCCCGCGACGCCCTGCCTCGGCGTGGCCTTCGTCGGGTCGACGATGCTGCTCGGGGAGCGGATGCCCGGTGCCGCCCCCTTCGCCCCGCTGCTGCGCGCAGTGGAGAGGTGGCTCGGGCATCCCGTCCCGGCGGTGTGCTCGCTCGAGGGCGGAGGGATGAACGGCCTCGCGCCGCTCACTCTGGCCGGATCGCACACCGTGGTGGACGCCGACTGCACCGGGCGCGCGGTGCCGGGACTCGATCAGATGTCGCTGTTCGTCGACCGTGTCCCTGGGCTCGTGTTCGCGTGCGAGACCGGTGCCGACGGGGTGGCGCTCGTGGAGGCGACGCGGGCGATCGATGCCGAGCGCGTCGTGCGTTCGGCCATCGTCCAGGCCGGGGGAGTCGGGTGCGCCGTGCTCGCCGGGTTCACCGTCGGCGACCTGCGAGAGCACGCCATCGGCGACCACCTCGCCCGCGCGCTCGCCCTCGGCCGCAGCTTCCTGGCGCACCGGGCAGCACCGCTGCCGGTCCTCGCCGAGGTCCTCGGGGGGACACTGCTCGCCGAGGGCCGCATCGTGACCACCGCGTCCTCCACGGCCGACCCGCACGTGAGCGCGGTCGAGATCGCCGGACTCGGCGGAGCGGTGCACCGCATCGTCACCCGGTCCGAGACCCTCGCGGTGCTCACCGATGGCCTGCTCGTCGCCGCGGCGCCCGAGATCATCGTCCTCCTGGACGCCGTGTCCCGAGACGTCCTCGAAGTCACCGAGCTGGCCCCCGGGCGCACCGTGGCGGCCCTCGCCCTCCCTGCTCCCCCATGGTGGAACGCCCGCCCGGAGCGCCGGGCCCGGGTGGTGCCCTCCGCCTACGGGCTCGTCGATCTGGACGCCGCGTGAGCGGGGCGCTCGCGCTGCCGGCGCTGCTGGCGCAGGAGGAGAACGGCGTCCTCCGCCACGTCGCGGGCCCCCGGGATGTCGCGTGGGACGCGGTGGTGGTGGAAGCCGGCGAGTCCGACCTGCCCGACGAGGGCACCGGCCGGCTCGCGATCCTCACGGCCGGGGCGCCGGTCGCCACCTGGCAGCAGGACGCGATGCTGCGCCGGGTCCGTGACCGTGGGTTCACCGGACTCGCGCTCCCCGGCGCTGCCGATGTCGACCCCGGGGCGCTCCGCCTCGCCGACCGGATCGGTCTCGCTCTGCTCGACGTCGAGAGGCCGGTCCAGCTCGCCCGCGCCTGCTGGATGCTCATCGAGGCCAGGGACGCCCTCACGCTCACGAGGGTGCGCAAGGTCGCGCAGTCCTTCGAGTACGCCGCCGACGACCTCGGCGACCTGCTCGGACACCTCGCGGCGAACCTCGGTCTGGGCGTCGCCCTCGTCGACGCCGCGGGAGTGCTCCGTGAAGCCGGCGGACACCTGGATGCCGTGCTGCACGCGGCGATCCGCTTCGATGCCTGGAGCGACAGTGCCAGGGCGGGGGAAGGCGCGGCCGCCTCGGTACGGGTGGACAGCCCCGGCCGGTCCGGTCTGCGTCTCGTCCTGTTCGGCCACGGCTTCGGAGAGGCGCAGCTGCAATCGCTCCTGGTGGCCGCGGAGGTCGCCATGCCCGCGGTGGCCGCCCGCATCCTCATCGACGAGATCGCGGCGGTCAACGACGTCGCCGCGTCGTCGGGGCTGCTGCGGGACTTCGTCGAGCTCCGCGGAGCCGCCGATGCCGACGTCGAGCGGCGCATGGCGGAGCGGGGATGGCGCACCGGCGGGCATCACCTCGGGTTCCGCATGGTGGCGCGCAGCCGGGTGGAGCCGCTCGCGCTCCTCCGTGCGATCAGGCCCGGGCTCAGCGCGATCGACGCCGAGGCGCACGCGACCACGGCGGGTCGAGGCCTCAGCGGCTGGCTCTCCTTCGCTGAGGCCCCGGAGCCCGACCGCGTCGAGCGGGCTGTGGCGGCACTGCGCGAGCTCCACCTCGCGGCACTGCGCGACTTCGCGGTGGCCACCGGGGTGGGCTCGGCACAGACCGGGCCGGAAGGACTGGCGGCGACCCTCGACGAGGCCGGCGACGCCGCACGGATCGCTGCGGCCCGGTCGGCCACCGGATGGTTCGTCCGCGTCGACAGCCTCGGGCTCGAACAGCTCCTGCTCGCCTGGACCGGCAACGACACCTTCGTCCCGGCCGCGCAGTCGCTGCTCGCCCCTCTGGCCGAGGGGAGCGGCGAGCTGCTCAGGACTCTGTCGGCGTACCTCGACCACGAGTCCGGAATCGCGGCCACCGCGGCCGCGCTCGGGCTGCACCGCAACACGGTCGCCGTGCGGATCCGACGAGTACAGGAGCTCCTCGGGATCGACATGAACGACCCCGAGGCGCGGCTGGCGCTGCATCTCGCCTGCCGGGCGGTGCTGCCGGGCTGAGTCCGGAGCACACCGTCCGGGGTCACTCCGGGTCGCCGTGCAGCATCCAAGCGATCCCGAAGCGGTCGATGAGCATCCCGAACGTGCCGCCCCACGGCGGGACATCGAGCGGCATCGTGATCGTGGCGCCTTCGGAGAGACGGTCCCACACCTGACGGGTGACCTCCTGGGTATTGCCACTCAGCGACACGGAGACGCCCTGCGGCTTCTCGTAGGTCATGCCCTCCGGGGTGTCCGAGGCCATGAGCACCAGCCCGTCGGGGGTCGTGAGCTGCGCATGCATCACGAGATCCTTCTGGCTCGGATCCTGCACCATGTCGGGGAAGTCGCCGAAGACCGTGATGTCGAGGTCGCCGCCGAGGACTCCCCGGTAGAACTCCATGGCCTCGCGGGCCTCGGTGCGGAAGGACAGGTAGGGATTGAGGTTCGCCATGCGTGCTGCTCCTGGTCGCTCGACTGCGGAAAGACCCCCGCCCCACCTCAGTCTGCGCGCGCCGGCACCGCCTCGGCAAGCCAATCTGCGAACGTCTGGGTCCCGCGTACCGCGTCGGGTCCCGGCAGCGCCTTTCCCGCGCGCATCCCCGCCATCTGCGGACCGGGCACGTTCAGTGCCGGGATCCAGCCGCGGTACCCGATGCGTCGCGCGTACGCCCGCACCATGTCGGCGAGCTGCTCCTCGCGGGGGCCGGCGAGATCAGGCACGCGACCCCGCGCGTCCCCGGTCGCGAGCGTGACGAGCCGTTCGGCGACCTCGCGGGCCGCCACCGGCTGCGTGCGCGCACGCGGGGCGAGATGCAGCGGCCCCGCCTTCGCCCGAGCGAACATCTGCGCGGCGAACTCGTGGAACTGCGTGGCTCGGAGGATCGTCGAGGGGACGGCGGACGCGGAGACAAGCTTCTCCTGGGCCACCTTGCCCGCGTAGTAGTCGTAGGGGATGCGGTCGATGCCGACGATGGAGAGCAGGACGACGTGTCCCACGCCGGTGTCCGCGGCGGCGGCGAGGAGGTTCCCGGTGGCGGCCGTGAAGAACTCGATCGCCGTACTCGCCTTCAGGGTCTCGACGCTCACGACATCGATCACGGCGTCGGCTCCGGCCAGCGCCGCTTCCAGCCCGCGCCCGCTGACCAGGTCGACGCCGTGCGAACGACTGAGCACGACGGCCTCATGACCGGCGCTCCGGACGGCCTCCACCGTGGGCGTGCCGACGACGCCGGTCCCTCCTGCGACGACGATCCTCATGCGTCGGTCCTCACTCCCGATCCAGCCCGAACGTGCGCTTCACGAGCGCCTGCACATCACGGTCGGACCCTTCGATGCGCGGTCATCTCGTTGCGTAGGCCGCCGATCTCGTTGCGCAAGACGCGGATGAACAGCATCGCCGATCATGGTCCAGATCTGCACACCGTCGATGGTCTCCATCCCCTCATCGTGGCACCGGATCCTTCAGCCGCGCTCAGATGCTCTTGCGTGACCGGCCAGGCGAGCGGAGAATTCTGGATAGCGTCTAACATGTTACCTCGCGCGTTGCAGGGGTCGTGGCGTGACGTGTCTCCGGGTCTTCCCCGAAGAGCAGAAGCCGATGAGAGGTCGTCACGTGAACACATCCCCTGCCGTTCCCTCCGCCAACGGCCCGACGGCGGACGGTTTCGTCGCGGGCTCCGGCACCCACCCGCACGACCGCGCAGTCGCCGCCGTGCGGAGACCGCGCATCGTGGGGGTCGACGTCGCCCGCGGCCTCGCTCTTGTCGGGATGTTCGGTGCCCATCTGGCGGTGGCGAGCGGGCCCGGGCTCACGCTCTTCGATCCTTCGAGCTGGCTCGATGTGGTCAACGGGCGCTCATCGATTCTGTTCGCGTTGCTAGCGGGCGTCTCGCTTGCCCTCATGACGGTGGGCATTCGCGATGCCACGGCGGACGAGCTCAGGAGGGTGCGTCTTCGGCTGGTAGGGCGAGGAGCGGCGATCTTCGTCGTCGGGCTCGGTGTCGAGCTGTTGGGGTCGGGCATCGCCGTGATCCTCAGCCTCTACGGCGTCCTGTACGTCCTCGCCGCGTTCACGGTGCATCTGCGCACGAAGACGCTCCTCATCGCCGGAGGGGGACTCATCGTGCTCGGTCCACCGCTGCTCGCCCTCGTCGGAACGCTCTCTCCGGATCTCTCCGGTCCCGGACTCGCTCTGGTGGTGTTCGGGACCTATCCGATTACCGTGTGGGCCGCGCTTCTCTGCGCGGGGCTCATCATCGGACGCCTCGATCTGACGCGGGTGCGGACGGGGCTCATGATGGTGGTCGGCGGCACGCTGCTCTGCCTCGGTGCGTACACCCTCGGCGCAATCCTCGCTCCACCGCAGGGAGATGCTTCCTCGTCGACTGCTCCCTCCTCATCCAGCGGCATGGTCCCGGGGGGTGAGATCGATATCTCTGGCCTGACGTGCAACAAGAGCGACGGCATCGTCGCCTGTGTCGCACCCGAGCGGGTCTCTCTGTTCGGCGGAGCCGACTCGGAGGATTCCTACTTCGACTGGGTCGTCTCCCAGGATCCGCCGGCGGCGATGCTCAATGCGGTCACGGGTGTCTCGCCGCACTCCGGCGGTGTCCTCGAGATCGTGGGATCAGGCGGTTTCGCCGTCGCGGTACTCGGGCTCTGCCTCCTCGTCACCCGCTACGCTCGCTGGGCCGTGCTCCCGTTGGCCGCCTACGGTGCCGTACCTCTCACCGGTTACGTCGTCCAGGCGATCCTCATCCGTGCCGGCGCCTCGGCATGGCTGCCGAACCCCGTTCTCTCCTGGGTCGTGCTGTCGATCCTCATGATGATCGCAGCACTGATCTGGACCCGCACGGCGGGCAAGGGGCCGCTCGAACGGCTCGCCGCCCATGCGGCCGATGCCATGGCGCTGACCACGAAGCAGAAAGCTCAGCGCCGGCCAGGGCAGCGTTTCCCCTCCTTGACCTCGCAAGAAGAGTCGTCGTCGATCACACGAGGGGCGTGTGCCCCCGCAGAAGAGGAGGAATGATGTCGATATCACCGGGACCGCGCATGATGGCGGTCGGCGCAATCGCCGCTATTGCCGGCATGTTGGTCGCAGGCTGCACGGCGGCGCCTCCGCCCTCCCCGAAGACGACTCCCACCCCCGCATGCAGCGCGTCGCCCGTGACGCTGTTCTCGGAGTTCACGGAAGCCTTCAACGCGCACGACGCGGCGCAGCTCGCAGACCTGTTCACGGAAGACGCCAACTTCGTCAACATCTTCGGGCAGTTTATGCCCGGCCGAGACGGCATCGAGTCCGGTCACGCCGACGCCTTCGACAGCCGGATCGCCGTCGCCGACCTGAATCTGGACAAGGTGAAAGTCGTCGACGTCGACTCGGAGGTCGTCGTGATGTACGGGTTCTGGACGCTGAAGCAGCCCGACGGAGCCGACGCCGCCCTGAGCGTGCCGGACGGATCGGGCATCCTCACCGGGGTCGCGGAATGCGCCGGACGGGAATGGCGATTCGCGGCCGTCTCCAACACCCGGGTCACGCCGGCTCCGAGCTGAATCTCAGGCCCGTGGACGGGCTCGGACAGGATGATCATGAAGTGAGGCCCAGGCGGCGACACGCCCCGGGCGTCAAGCGTCCTTCGGCGGGTTGTACATGAACTCCAGCCGGATGCCGTCGGCGTCCTCGACGAAGGAGGCGTAATACCGCTCGCTGTACCGCGGGTACTCCTTCGGCTCGCGCACCGCGGTCCATCCGGCGTCGAGGGCGAGGTCGTGGAGTCGGTCGACCTCCGCCCGCGACGGCACCGCGAAAGCCATGTGCTGCCAGCCGACGCGCCCGTGCCGGTGGGGCGCGGAATCGTCGTCCCACGTGTAGAGGATGATCTCGGTCTCCTCGCCGGTGTGCCAGGAGATCGAGTGATCGTCCTCGCCGCCGAGCTCATAGCCGAGCGCGGTGAGCACGGGATGGAACTGCGCGCGCCCGCGTTCGAGGTCGGCGACGGTGATGCCCAGGTGATCGAGGAGAGCCATGCGCCCAGTCTGTCAGCGCAGCACCTCCGTGTCAGTGCGGAGCGTGGTACTCGGCTTCGCCACGCTTCCAGTAGCCCTTCACGACGGCGTTCGCGCTGTCCACGTCCCAGCGCCCGAGCAGGGCCCGGCCGGGCTTCACGATGGACTGCTCGGCGGCGATGAAGACGAACGGGTCGTCTCCCACGACGTCGTCTGCGGTCAGCGCGTCGAGGAAGGCGATCAGCGCGGAGCCGGCCGGCGCGTCGCCGCGATGCAGCCACTCGACCGGCACCGGAGCGTCGATCTCGACCTCGCGACCCGCCGACACCGTCTCGATGACGATGCGTGCGGGGGTGCCCTCGGGGATGAGGGCGGCGAAGCGGCGGATCGCGGGGATGGCGGTCTCGTCGCCGAGGAGGAGCCAGGATCCCGGCTCTCCGGTGAGGACGGCGGCGCCGCGCGGCCCGCCGACGCCGATGGTCGACCCGAGCGGGGCGTTCGCGGCCCACGGGGCGGCCACGCCCTGATCGCCGTGCACGGCGAACTCGACGTCGAGCCAGTCGTCACCCCAGGCGAGGGGCGTGTACTCGCGGCTCGGGGCGGCGCGCAGCTCCTCCACCGAGTCCACGGGGCCGCTCGGAAAGAAGAGCCGCATGTGGTCGTCGGAGCCGGGGGAGTCGAAGCCGGCGAGGTCGGGCCCGGACAGGCGGACGCGCACGAAATCCGGAGCGAGCCACTCGCGGGCGCTCAGCGTGACGTTGCGGAAGCGCAGCTCGAGGCCGCGACGCTCGATCGAGAAACCGGATTTCGTATCGCTCATAAAGTAAGGCTAACCTAAAAACCGACGCGGTCGGCTCGCCCGCCCGTCGGACCGGCGCTCCACGAGAGCGCACACATCCCCGCAGAACAGGAGTCTCTCCATGTCCGTGCCCAGAATCCTCACCGCCACGAGCGTCGCTCTCGTCGGCCTGCTCGCCCTCTCCGGGTGCGCGTCCGGCGGCGAAGCCGAACCCGACGAGACGACGGCGGGATCGCGGACCGTGACCATCGAGGACAACACCGGCACGCACGAGATCACCACGCCGCCGACCTCGGTCGTCGCTCTGGACAACCGGACGTTCCAGACCCTCTCCGACTGGGGCATCGAGCTCTCCGCCGGTGCCGTCTCCCTGATGCCGGAGACCGTCTCCTACGCGAAGGACGAGGACGTCGTCGACATCGGCCTGCACACGGAACCCGACCTCGAGGCGATCGTGGCAGCCGACCCCGACCTCATCATCAGCGGGCAGCGGTTCACGCAGCACAACGAGGCCATCGCGGAGCTCGTCCCTGACGCCACGATCATCGACCTGGAGCCCCGGGACGGCGAGCCGTTCGACGAGGAGCTCAAGCGGCAGACCACCGTCCTCGGCGAGATCTTCGGCACGCAGGACGAGGCCCAGAAGCTCGTCGAGGAGTTCGACGCCGCGGTGGACCGTGCGAAGGCCGCCTACGACGACGCCGACACCGTCATGGCGGTGAACACCTCGGGCGGGCAGATCGGCTACCTCGCCCCGACCGTCGGCCGCTCCCTGGGCCCGATCTACGACATGCTGGGCCTCACGCCCGCACTGCAGGTCGACGACGCGAGCGACGACCACCAGGGCGACGAGATCTCGGTCGAGGCCATCGCCGCCTCGAACCCCGACTGGATCCTCGTGCTCGACCGCGACGCCGTGTTCGCGGCGGAGACGCCGGACTACGTGCAGGCGGCGGAGATCATCGAGAACTCCGAGGCGCTCACCGGCGTCACCGCGGTGAAGGACGACCAGATCGTCTACATGCCCACGGACACCTACCTCAACGAGAGCATCCAGACGTACACGACGTTCCTCAACGACCTCGCCGACGCGCTCGAGAAGAGCGCCGACAAGTAAGGGCTGTGCGGCGGCGTCCCGACCGGGGCGCCGCCGCCGGCATCCCCCCATGACCTCTCCTCTCCTCACAGCGACACCGCGATCGTCCGTACGGCTGTTCGATCCGAAGCTGCTCGTCGGCGTCCTCGTCGTGGCGGCACTCCTGGTGATCTCGCTCTTCACCGGCGTGTACGACATCGCGGGCGCGGACGACGGCGCGCAGATGTTCCAGATCACCCGCGTTCCCCGCACGATCGCGCTCGTGCTCGCCGGCGCGGCGATGGCGATGGCCGGCCTCGTGATGCAGCTGCTCACGCAGAACCGCTTTGTGGAGCCGACCACCACCGGGACCACGGAGTGGGCCGGACTCGGGCTCCTCACCGTGATGGTGCTCGTGCCGCAGCCCTCCCTTCCGCTGCGCATGGCCGGGGCCGTGCTCGCCGCGTTCGTCGGCACGATAGTGTTCTTCGCGTTCCTCCGGCGGGTGGCGTTGAAGTCGTCGCTCATCGTGCCCATCGTCGGCATCATGCTGGGCGCGGTGGTCGGCGCGATCACGACCTACTTCGCCCTCGTCACGAACTCGCTGCAGATCATCGGCGTCTGGTTCGCAGGCAGCTTCACCTCGGTCATGCGCGGCCAGTACGAGATGCTGTGGATCGTCGCGATCATCGGCGTCGTCGTCTTCCTCGTGGCCGACCGGCTGACGATCGCCGGGCTGGGGGAGGAGATCGCCACCAACGTCGGGGTGAACTACAACCGGATGATCCTGCTCGGCACCGCGCTGATCGCGGTGACGACCGGCGTGGTGACCGTGGTCGTCGGCAACCTCCCCTTCCTGGGGCTCATCGTCCCGAACATCGTCTCGATGGTCCGTGGTGACGACCTGCGCAGCAACCTGCCGTGGGTGTGTCTGCTCGGCATCGCGATCGTCACCGTCTGCGACATCATCGGCCGGACGATCATCATGCCGTTCGAGGTGCCGGTGTCGCTGATCCTCGGTGTCGTCGGCGCGGTCGTGTTCGTGCTCCTCCTCCTGCGGCAGCGTCGTCGTGGCTGAGCAGACGATGACGGCGACCGGGGCCCCGCGGACGACGCGGTCGGCCGGGGCGTTCACGACTCCGCGGGCGCGCCGCCGCTACATCGTCGTGCTGGTGGTGCTCGGCGTGATCACCCTCGGTTCCGCCTTCGGTCTCCTCGCCTGGGACAACCCTCTCCCCATCGGCACCCCCGGCTTCTGGCGCATCGCGCAGCACCGCGCGACCGCGGTGGTCGTGATGGCCCTCGTCGCGGTCGCCCAGGCCGTCGCCACGGTCAGCTTCCAGACGGTCACGAACAACCGGATCATCACTCCCTCGATCATGGGCTTCGAGTCGTTGTACCGCGTCGTCCAGACCACGACCGTGTACCTCTTCGGCGTCGCGGGGTTGGTGGCGATCCAGGGGGTCGGCCAGTTCGCGCTTCAGGTGCTCATCATGGTCGGGCTCGCCGTCGTCCTCTACGGGTGGCTGCTCTCGGGCCGGTACGGCAACCTCCAGATCATGCTGCTCGTGGGCATCGTGATCGGAGGAGGTCTCGGGGCGATCGCCACCTTCATGCAGCGGCTGCTCACCCCCAGCGAGTTCGATGTGCTCGCCGCCCGGCTGTTCGGCAACGTCTCCAACGCCGATCCCTCGTACCTCCCGCTCGCGATCCCGCTCGTGATCGCGGCCTCGACCCTCCTGTGGCTGCGGTCTCGCCGGTTGAACGTCCTCGCGCTCGGCCCCGATGCCGCGCGGTCGCTGGGGCTCGACCACCGCCGGGAGCAGTTCCTCGTCCTGACGCTCGTCGCCGTGCTGATGGCCACCTCCACCGCCCTGGTCGGGCCGATGACCTTCCTCGGCTTCCTCGTGGCGACGCTCGCCTACCAGTTCGCCGACACGCACGACCATCGGCTGATCTTCCCCGTCGCCGTCCTCACCGCGTTCTCGATCCTGGCGGGGGCGTACTTCGTCATGAAGAACGTCTTTTACGCGCAGGGCATGGTCTCGATCCTCATCGAGATCGTGGGCGGCACCGTGTTCCTCATCGTCATCCTCCGAAAGGGCAGACTGTGATCGCACTCGACGGCGTCCGCCGTGACTACAGCAGCGAGGTGGCGATCGGCCCCGTCGACCTCCGTATCCCGACCGGCGGGATCACGGCCCTCATCGGGCCGAACGGTGCCGGCAAATCGACGCTCCTGACCATGATCGGCCGGCTGAACGGGATGGACGCCGGAGCCATCGAGATCGCGGGGCTCGACGTCGCCTCGACGAAGTCGAAGGATCTGGCCAAGGTGGTCTCGATCCTCCGCCAGGAGAACCACTTCGTGACCAGGCTCACGGTGCGGCAGCTCGTGGGTTTCGGCCGCTTCCCGCACTCCCAGGGCCGGTTGACGAGGGCCGACGAGGAGGTCATCAGCCAGGCGATCGACTTCCTCGATCTGGGGGCGCTCGAGGGGCGCTACCTCGACGAGCTCTCCGGCGGGCAGCGGCAGCGGGCCTACGTGGCCATGGTCCTCGCGCAGGACACGGAGTTCGTGCTGCTGGACGAGCCCCTCAACAACCTCGACATGCGGCACGCCGTGCAGATGATGAAGCACCTGCGGCGCGCGGCAGAAGAGCTGGGGCGGACGATCGTCATCGTGCTGCACGATATCAATTTCGCCGGACACTACGCCGACCACATCTGCGCCATGAAGGACGGCCGGGTGGTGGAGTTCGGCACCCCGGCCGAGATCATGACGGACGACGTGCTGAGCCGCGTGTTCGACACCCCGGTGCAGGTCGTGGAGGGACCTTCCGGCCCCCTCGCCGTCTACTACTGACGGGCGTCAGAGCTCGACGCCATGGTCCTCGTCGTTCACGCCCGCGTTGTGACCGCGGCGGGACTCGTAGCCGAGAAACCAGCCGAACCACACGATCGCGGCGAGCAGCACGCCCAGCCAGACGTTCTGGAAGATGAGGCCGAGGACGACACCGGCGATCAGCAGGCCGACCGTGACGAAGATGCGCAGGGCGGTACGGGACATGCGCTCAGCATACGTCGGCCGCTGCGGGAACGGGCTGGTCAGCGTCGGCGGTGGTCTTCCGGGGCGAGCCGGGGTCCGCGCCGCGCCTCGGCGACGCCGCTCGCGAAGATGAGCCGGATGACGCGCTGCCGGTGGCCGGCCCAGGGTGCGAGCAGTTCGACCATGCCGGCATCGTCCGTGCGGTGCCCGGTCAGGGCATGCCCGACCTCGTGCGCCAGATGGTAATCGCCCACGCTGACGGCATCGGGGTCGCCCAGCGCGCGGATCCGGGTCTCCGCGGCGGTCCAGACCCCGACTCCGGGCAGGCTCGTGAGCACGCGGTCACGGTCAGCGCCGGTCGTGGCCGCTCGGACGGCAGCGGCGATGCGATCGCCGCGCTCTGCGGCCCGCACGATGGTCTTCGACTGCGGCGGCTCCACGCCGGCGCGATGCCATGCCCAGGACGGGATGCGTCGCCACTGCGCCGCCGTGGGAGCGACGGCCATCGGTCGCGGCGTCGGCCCCGGTGCCGGGTCGCCGTAGCGCGAGACGAGGTACCTCCAGGCGCCGAAGGCCTGCATGGAGGTGACCTTCTGCTCGAGGATGCCGCAGGCCAGGGCATCGAAGACCTCGTCCGTGCGCGCGAGCCGGATGCCGGGGTGTCGCCGGGCTGCCTCGGCGATGAGGGGGTGCAGGGAGGGATCGAAGCCGGTCGGGTCGTCGCCGGCGCCGCACAGCGTCGGCACGAGGGCGAGGGCGTGCTCGGCGCCCGGACCCCAGGCGGTCGCCTTGACCTCGTTCCCCGACATCCGCAGCGCCAATGTCGACGGACCCTGTGGCGTGCGGACCGCGCGCCAGATGACGGGGCCGTCGAAGACCGTCGTCGGATCGGTGCCGCCGCGACGCAGCATGCCGACGGTGCGCCGGAGATCGAGCGGGTGCGGCGGGCGGTACGTCGTCTCCCGCGGGACATCCGCGCGGACGGCGCCCGCCGTCGCGGGGGCGGCGGCGAGGGTCATGCGCCCACCCTACGCGCGACTCCTGACACAGGCCTCCGGGCTGAGCAGAGCGGGTCAGAAGCGGTCGGGCGACGGGGTTCCGTGGCCGTAGCGGATGACGACATCGGCATGACGGTCGAAGCGGTAGCCGATGCCGCGCACGGTACGGACGATGTCCTCGTAGCGGCCGAGCTTCGCCCGCAGTCGCCGCACGTGCACATCGATCGTGCGCTCGCCCGGGGTCTCGTCGTCCTGGGCCTGCCACAGGGCGGCGACGAGTTCGCTGCGCTCGATCGTGCGCCCCTCGCGGAGGACGAGGTACTGCAGCAGCTCGAACTCCTTGTAGGTGAAGGCGGCGGACTCGCCGTCGATGAGCACGCGCTTGCGGGAGATGTCGACGGTGACGCCGGACTCCTCGGGCGTGGTCTCCTCCTCGGCGGCGGCCTTGGTGCGGGCGATCGCGCCGGGCTCCTGCAGGGCGAGACGCACGACGTCCAGGTCTCGGCCGCCGGAGCCGTGCGGGGCGAGGGCGACGGTGGCGTGGGTCTCGGCGCCGGGCGCGAGCTCGGCCAGCGTGCGGCGGAGGGCGTCGACGAGCAGCGGAAGGCTCACACCGGCTTCGGCGGCCTTGATCTCGTCCAGGCCGACGTAGAGGGCGAAGCCGCGGGGCGAGCGGACGGCGGGGAGGTCGGCGCCGGCCGGGGCCAGCGGAGCCGACGACTCGGCGGGTCGGACGGTGCGGTTCAGGGCGGTGACGGCGGGACGCTCGAGAAGGGCGGAGTTCGACATGATGATGGGTCCTCAGGACGTGAGCCCGATGGGAGGGGGCTCGGATGCGTTGCACGAATGACCGGCGGAGCCGGGGAAGCGAGCACGGGTGTGTGCTCGGGACGCTGCTCTCGCAGATGGCGAGGAGTCAGGTCAGGCGAGGTGGCTGTTCGTTCAGCGACACATTCGGCAACACATGTCAACGCGACCGGGCATCATCATCCCGGCAGTCCCGTTCGCCTCCTGGGCGGACAAAGGGCGTGCGTTGATGGTCATGGGGGGATTATGTCCGATCGTGACGGGACATGTCAAAACGCCCGGGCGCGTCGCAAGAGGCGTAACGTGACACGGATGACGATCTCGCACACCGTCGGCGGCTTCATCCTGACCGACGAGAAGGACGCATCGCGGTACACCCTCACGCGCGACGGGAAGCTCGTCAGCGTGCTCGACTACCGGGACGACGGCCAAACGGTCGCGCTCACCCGGGCCTATACGGTCCCGGCATTCCGCGGAAACGGGTATGCCGGGAAGGTTGTCGAGGGGGCCGTGGCCGACATCGCGGAGCGCGGCGACCGCAAGGTGGACGCCGTCTGCTGGTACGTGGCGGAGTGGTTCGCCGCGCACCCCGAGCAGTCGGGCCTTCTCCGCACGCGCTGACCTTCGGCCTGTATGACGAACTGTTACGGCCGCCGCCTGCGAGGATGAGGGCATGAGACTCGCCGAAGCCCTCGCCGCCCGCGCCGACCTGCAGCGCCGCATCGAGCAGCTGCGGGCGCGCATCGTCGCGAACGCCCGGTATCAGGAGGGTGAGGAGCCCGCCGAGGATGCGGCGGCGCTGATCGAAGAGGCGGAGGGCGCGTTGACCCGGCTGCAGAGCCTGATCCGACGCATCAACGCGACGAACGCCCGCCTCGACCTCGGCGCGGACGGGACGATGACCGATGCGCTCGCCGCGCGGGACGTGCTGCGCCTGCGCCATGCCGTGCTCACGGACGCGGCGGCCGCGGCCTCGGGGGCGAGCGAGCAGTACCTGCGCCAGATGCGCTCGGAGCTGCGGCAGGTGTCGGCGCTGCCCGTCGCCGCGCTGCGTGCGCGGGCGGATGCGGTCGCCCAGGAGCTCCGAGAGCTCGACAACCGGATCCAGCAGGCGAACTGGTCGCACGACCTCGAGGAGGAGAGCGGAAGTCGGTAGTCGCGGCGGAGCGGGCACAACCCTCAGCCGGCGGGGCAAGCCGGCCCCTGTGGGCGGAGGGCAGCCCTGATCTCGCATCGCGCAGCCCCGCACGCCGCACAGGTGAAGGTGCACAGCGCATCTCGCATCACCACGTGCCGGTCGCCGCGACGAGGGTGGGTCAGGGGACCTTCCGCTTCCTCCTCGTGCCTCGGGAGACGGCGCTCCCGGCACGCCTCGGAGGGAATGTCCGAGGGTCTTCGTACCGTGGGGGTATGCGGATCCTGCACACCTCGGACTGGCACATCGGCCGGACGTTCCATGGCAACTCGACCATGGATGCGCTGGCCGAGGTGCTCGCCGCCCTGACCGCGCAGGTCAGGGAGCACGAGGTCGACGTCGTGATCGTCGCGGGCGACGTGTTCGACTCCGCCACGCCCTCGGCCGCCGCGTACACGCTGCTGGGCGACGCCCTCGTCGGTCTCCACGAGACGGGTGCGCGGGTGGTCGTCACCAGCGGGAACCACGATTCGGCCGCGCGGCTGGGGTTCCAGGCCCGGCTGCTGCGCGACGGCATCCACGTGCTCACCGACCCCCTCGCGGTCGGTACCCCCGTCACGATCGACGACGCCCACGGTCCGGTGCACTTCTTCGGGATTCCGTATCTGGAGCCCGCGATCGTCCGTCAGCATTGGCCGGAGGGTGACGCCGAGGGTCGGCAGCTGCGCACGCAGGCGCAGACCATGACGCACGCTATGACCCTCGTCCGCGCAGGCATGCAGAAGCACGCAGGCCGTGCGGTCGCGATCGCCCACTGCTTCGCTGCGGGAGTGGAGCCGACGGAGGGTCTGGAGCGCGAGGTGCGACAGGGCGGTCTCGACGTCGTGCCGCTCCGGGCGTTCGACGGCCCCGACTACGTCGCACTAGGTCATATCCACGGTCGTCAGCAGGTGAGCGAGCGGGTGCGATACGCCGGCGCTCCGCTGCACTACAGCTTCGGCGAGCAGCAGAAGCCGCGCGGCTCCTGGCTCGTCGACCTCGACGCCGACGGACTCGCGGGCGTCGAGTGGCTGGAGCTGCCGGTTCCGCGGCGCCTGGTCACTCTGACCGGCACCTTTGAAGGAATCCTCTCCGCAGAGAACATCGCCGCGCACGCCGACGCCTGGGTGTGCGCCGTCTACACCGACGCCGTACCGCAGACCGAGCCCATGCGTCGGCTCCGCGAGGCGTACCCGCACTGCGCCATGGTGCTCCATCAGCCCGCGGTGGTCGCGGGCATGCAGGAGCGCTCGTACGGTGAGCGGCTGCGCTCCGCGGTGACCGATGCCGACCGGATCGAGGCGTTCCTCGAGCACGTGCGGGCCGGCCACGGAGCCACCGAGGTCGAACGCGAGCTGATCCGTGAGGTGCTCGACGACCGGGTCCGCGCGGAAGCCCTCGTCTAGTGCGGCTGCATCGACTGGAGGTCGAGGGGTTCGGCCCCTTCCGTGCCCGGCAGACCGTGGACTTCGACGCCTTCGCCGACGACGGGATCTTCCTCATCGCCGGCCGCACGGGAGCGGGGAAGTCGAGCATCCTCGATGCGGTCTGCTTCGGGCTGTACGGCGGGGTGCCGCGGTACGACGGCGGGGAGAAGAGGCTCCGCAGCGACCACAGCGAACCGGACGACCCCTCCGAGGTCGTCGTCGAGTTCAGCACGCCGTCCGGCCGCTACCGGGTCACGCGGTCCCCCGAGTACCTCCGGCCGGCCCGGCGGGGAGGAGGCCTGACCAAGCAGGCGGCGGCGGTCTCCCTGGAGGAGCTCACGGACGATGGCTGGGTCGGACGCGCGGCGCGGGCGGTCGACGTGGCGCACGAGCTCGATGACATCCTCCAGCTCAGCCGCGAGCAGTTCCTGCAGGTGATCCTGCTGGCCCAGAACCGGTTTTCGGAGTTCCTGCTCGCAGGCAGCAGGGACCGGCAGGCGCTGCTGCGCCGGCTCTTCGGCACCGAGCGTTTCGAAGACGTGCAGGCCCGGTTCGACGAGCGGCGGCGCCACGCCGAGCAGAGCCTCGGGGCGCGTCTCGCCACGGTGTCCGCCCGGCTGGACGAGGCCGAGCGTCTGGTGGCGGATGCCGACCTCGGGCGCGATGCCGGCGACGCCGACGGCGAGGTCGGACCGGAGGCGCAGGGGGAGGGCCTCACGACGGCCGATCGCCTGGCGGAGCTGGAACGGGCGCAGGCTCGCGCTGCGTACCGGGCGGAACGGCGCGCTGCCGAGCGTCAGGAGGCGGAGAAGCGGTTCGAGGCCGCCGATGCTGTTCTGGCCGCCGCACGGGAGGATCAGCGTGCCCAGAGCGAGCGGGACCGTGCCCGTGCGACGATGGCGCGCCTGGACGCCGAGGAGGAAGCCATCGCCGAGGCGAAGGCGGAGCTCGCCAGGGCGCGGGCGGCCGAGGTGCTGCGGTCCTCGATCACCGCGGCCGACCGTGCCGGGACGGCGGCTGATGACGCGGTGGCTGCGGAGAAGCGCGCACGGGCGGACTGGGATCAGCTCGGTGTCGAGACCGACGACCTCGATGCGTGGATCGCCGACCGGACACGGGCATCCGGGGTCTGGGAGCGCGCCGTCGCGCTGGAGGCCGAGACGCCGCGCCGCGCCGCCGAGCGCGTCACCGCAGAAGAGGCCGTCGCCGCCGCCGAGCGCCGGTGCGCCGACGGCGAGGCGGAGCGCGCGGCGCTGCCCGGGCGGATCGCCGCCGTCACCGCGGAGCGGGATGACGCCCGTCGGCTCGGCGATCGGGTCCCCGCCGCGGAGGGCGCGCGCGTCGCTGCCGAGCTCCGCCGCGAGGCGGCGGAAGAGGCGGCACGTCTGCAGCTGGAGTGCGCCGCGGCCGAACGGGTTCTCGCCGAGGCGACGTCCGTGCAGGCCGCCGCGCAGTCGGCTCTCGCCGATCTGCGCCAGCGCCGGATCGACGGCATGGCCGGGGAGCTGGCGTCCGCTCTCATCGAGGATCACCCCTGCCCGGTGTGCGGGGCGCGGGAGCATCCGGCTCCGGCAGACCACAGTGCCGCGGTCTCTCTAGAGGACATCGCGGCTGCGGAGACCCGGAGAGACGAGACGGCGCGCCGCGAGCAGCAGGCGGCGGCGACCTGCACGTCGCTGCAGGTCGAGCTCGCTGCGGCTCTGGCGCGCGCGGACGGACGAGACGTCGAGACGTCGAAGGCCGAGCTCGATGCCGCCGTGGCCGCCGAGAAGGAGGCCCTCGCCGCGGCCGAGACCGCGCGGCTGCGCGACGGCGAGCTCGTCGAGCTCGGTGCGCAGCAGGATGCGCTCGAGGAGCGGCGCGTCCAGGACGAGGCGGCCCTCGCCCAGGCCCGCGAGCAGCTCGCCCTGGTCGTCCAGCGCGACGAGGCCGCCCGCGCGGCGATCGACGAGGCGCGAGGCAGCTATGCGTCGGTCTCTGAGCGCGTGACGGAGGCCACCACCCACCTCGCCGTCGCCCGCCGCCTCCTCGACGCCGAAGCCGAAACGGCGCGGAGGCAGCAGGCCGCGGCGGAGGCGGCTGCCGAGAGGGATGCCGCGCTCGACGCCTCCGAGTTCTCCGACGTCGAGGCCGCCACCGCGGCGCTGCGCCCGCCGGCCGTGCAGACGGAACTGGACGAGCGGGTGACGACGCACGCGGTGCAGCGCGAGAAGGAGCGCGCCCTCCTCTTCGACCTCGAGCTGCGGACGCTGCCCGAGGAGCCCATCGACCTCGCGCCGGTCGAGCAGGCCGCCCGCGAGGCCAGGGCGGCGTGGTCGACGGCCGTCGACGAGGCCACCAGGGCGGCGGGCGACGCGGTGCGGCTGGCCGGCCTCATCGACGCCGCGAAGGACGAGCACGCCCGCACGGCAGCGGATGCCGCGGAGTTCGAGGTGCTCCAGGCTCTCGCGGACACGATCGCCGGACGCGGAGCGAACACCCGCAAGATGACGTTGGAGACCTTCGTGCTGGCGGCGGAGCTCGAGGAGATCGTCGACGCCGCGAACCGCCGGCTCCACGACATGTCCGAAGGACGCTACCGTCTGCAGCACTCCGATGCGCTGGCTGCGCGCGGGGCCGCCTCCGGGCTGGGCATCGTGGTCGCCGACGCCTTCACCGGGCAGACCCGTCCGCCGCAGTCCCTCTCGGGCGGCGAGACCTTCCTCACCTCCCTCGCGCTCGCCCTCGGTCTGGCCGAGGTCGTGACGGCCCGCGCCGGAGGCATCCGCCTGGACACGCTCTTCATCGACGAGGGTTTCGGTTCCCTCGACGGCGACACGCTCGACGTCGCGATGCGCACGCTCGACGAGCTGCGACAGGGCGGCCGCACGGTCGGCGTCATCAGCCACGTCGAGGCCATGCAGGAGCAGATCCCCGCGCAGCTCACGGTCCGTGCGCTGCCGAACGGACCGAGCGTCATCGAGACGCGCTGAGGTCAGACCCCGTACTCGGTGCGGATCACCTCGCGCAGCTCGATGCTGCACCGCGCGATGGCCTCGCGGAAGTCGGCCAGGGCGCCGTCCTCCGCCTGATCGGAGACGGCGCGGAACGCCCGGATGGGCACGCCGAACTGCCCCGCCACCCAGATGTAGGCGTAGGTCTCCATGTCCACCAGCGCCGCACCCATCGGCCGGATCACGGCGGTGACCTCGGCGTCGTTCACGAAGTGGTCACCCGTGGCGATCACGACGCCCTCGCGGCCCGTGGTCACCTGCGGCGGAAGCGAGACATGCCGTCCGACGACGCCGTCCAGGTCGATCACGTCGTGCTGAACAGCGGTCGCGATCTCGTGTACCGCGTACGCACGCCCCTTCTCGATGGAGCCCGCGGTGCCGACGACGACGACCTCGTCGTAGCTCTTCGCGTCCAGGGCACGAGTCAGCGCGTACGTCGCCGGCAGCTTCCCCGGGCCCGTGACAAGCCGGTCGAAGCCGTCGAGCTCCTCGGGGAAGGCGGACAGTTCGGACTCGAGGGCGGCGACGAGGAGCTTCACCGTCTCAGTCTGTCAGGTCGCCGCTGGATAGCTCGTCCGCGCGGTGGCGTGACCCGCACGAAACACGGAAGGGGGATACTGGAGCCGAACCGATGAGCGGAGGACAACGTGTCGTTGCAGAAGCAGATCGCGGAAGACCTGGGCGCCCGGCCCGACATCGATCCCGAAGCGGAGGTGGAGCGTCGCGTCGGCTTCCTCGCGGACTATCTGCGCACGACCGGCGCGAAGGGCTTCGTCCTCGGCATCTCCGGCGGACAGGACTCGACGCTCGCGGGGCGCCTCGCCCAGCTCGCAGTGGAGCGCGTGCGTGCCGAGGGCGGGGAGGCGACCTTCCTCGCCGTCCGCCTGCCCTATCGCGTCCAGCACGACGCCGACGACGCCCAGGCCGCGCTGGACTTCATCGCGCCGGACTCCTCGATCGAGGTGAACATCCAGAACGGCGTCGAGGGCGTCGAGAAGGACATCGAGTCCGCCGTCTCCAGCGACATCTCCGATTTCAACCGCGGCAACATCAAGGCGCGCCTCCGCATGGTCACGCAGTACGCGCTCGCCGGGCATGAGGGGCTGATCGTCATCGGCACCGACCACGCCGCCGAAGCCCTCACCGGGTTCTACACGAAGTTCGGCGACGGAGCGGCTGATGTCCTCCCGCTGGCCGGACTCACGAAGCGACAGGGGCGCGCCCTGCTCCAGTTCCTCGACGCTCCGGAGCGCTTGGCCTTCAAGGTCCCCACTGCCGACCTCCTCGACGACCAGCCGGGGCGCACGGACGAGGACGAGCTGGGGCTGACGTACGAGCAGATCGACGATTTCCTCGAAGGGCGGGAGGTCGACCCCGAGGTCGCCGGCCGCATCGAGGCGCGGTACCTCGCGACCCAGCACAAGCGTCACCTGCCGGTGACCCCCGACGACACCTGGTGGCGCTGACCGCGACACGTCGTGCGGGACCGCCCGCTTTTCGCCGTGTCGGATGCCGCGGATAGTGTCGAAGCAGCCGACAGAACGGGAGAATCGTGCGGATCGACACAGAGGCGCAGCGGGTCATCTGGAGCGCGAGCGACCTCAAGGCGGCCGCCGAGTGCGAGTTCGCATGGTCGCGGGCGATCGACGCGAAACTGGGTCGGGTCCCCGCCGTCGAGGAGCCGGAGGACGCGACGCTCCTCCGCGCCGCTCAGCTGGGAGACGTGCACGAGCAGAACGTGCTCGACCGCTACATCCGGGAGCTCGGCGACGAACGGGTGCATCGGATCGCCAAGGTCTCCTCGAGCGATCCTGAGGCCCTCGCGGCCGCCGTCGATGAGACGCTGAGCGCTCTACGGTCCGACGCACTGGTCGTCTTCCAGGCAGCCTTCGCCACCGACGAGTTCGTCGGGTTCGCCGACTTCCTCCGCCGCGATGCGGACGGGCGCTGGCGTGTGCAGGACTCCAAGCTCGCGCGAAAGGCCCGAGTGACCGCGCTCATGCAGCTCGCGGCATATGTCGACCAGCTCGACCGGCTCGGCATCCCCCGAGCGGATGAGGTCGACCTCATCCACGGGGACAACAGCGTCAGCACGCACGCGGTCGACGACCTCCTTCCGCTGTTCCGGGTTCGCCGGTCGCGGCTGCGGGCTCTCATCGCGGACCGCGCCGTGGCCGATGGTGCCGCCGGGGCGCCCCTCGCGTGGGGTGACGACCGCGGCGACCTGCGCGTGGTCGCCTGCGGGCGCTGCGCCACCTGCGAGGAGCAGGTGCTGGCTCACCGGGACCTCCTCATGGTCGCCCGCATGCGTCCGGTGCAGCGGGCCCGTCTCCGCGCCGCCGGGATCCTCACGATCGACGACCTAGCTGCGGCGACGCAGGCCCCCGAGGGCATGAACGTCGACACCTTCGAGAACCTCCGCGCCCAGGCCCGCGTGCAGCTGCGGGCGGATGCCGAGGGCGCGGCGACGTACGACGTGCACTACGCCGCGGCGATCCACACCCTCCCGGTGCCCAGCCACGGCGACATCTTCTTCGACTTCGAGGGCGATCCCCTGTACACCGAGCCCGCCCCCGACGGCGAGGCGGAGTGGGGCATCGACTATCTGTTCGGCTGGGTCGACAACGCCGACCAGTACACCGCGCTCTGGGCGCACTCGTTCGCGGAGGAGCGGCGGGCGCTGGAGACCTTCCTCGACTTCGTGAAGGTGCGCCGCGCCGCGCACCCCGGCATGCACATCTACCACTACGCCCCCTACGAGACCTCGCATCTGGTCGCGATGGCCGCCCGCCACGGCGTGCGCGAGGGCGAGGTGGACCGTCTGCTCCGCGAAGGCGTGTTCGTCGACCTGTACCCGCTGGTGCTGCGCACCGTGCGGGTCGGTTCGCGGTCCTATTCCATCAAGAAGCTCGAGCCGCTCTACATGGGGGAGGACGTGCGCACGAGCGACGTCCAGAAGGGCGACGACTCCATCGTGCAGTACGTCGCGGCGCGGGAGCTCGCGGCAGCGGGCGCGCAGACCGAGGCCGACGCCGTGCTCGCCGACCTCGCCGACTACAACCGCTACGACTGCGTCTCGACCCGCCGGCTGCGCAACTGGCTCATCGAGATCGCCCGCGCAGAGGGCGTCACGCCGGCCCCGCCGGACGATGCGGACGAGGTCATCTACGAGCCATCGCCGCGTTCGCTCGCTCTGCTCGGCGACGCGGAGCGTGCGGTGGAGGCCGGTGACGACGGGCTCGTGCACCGGATCGCGGCGGCCGCCATCGACTACTTCCCCCGCGAGGCGAAGAGCTTCTGGGTCGCGCACTTCCAACGGCTGCGGGAGCCGGTCACCATGTGGGACGGCACGCGCGATGTGGTGAAGGTCGATGCCACCCGCTCGCGGGTGCGCCGCGACTGGAGCATCGGCGAAGGCCGCCGAGTGCTGTCGCGGGAGCTCGAGATCCGCGGCGAGGTGTCCCCGGGCACGACGCTCGGCCCCGGCGCGCAGCCGTTCGCGCTCTACGACGTCCCGGCCCCGTTCGACACCGACGTCCCGTCGCGGGCCGTGCACGTGCCGCACGGGGTCACAGTCGTCGAGGTGCTGGACGACGGGTACCTCGTGGTCGAGTCCGCCGTGCAGGGACAGACCAGGGACGACCTCCCCGTCGCCCTCACCCCTGCCGCGCCGCCTCGGGTGGTGTCGCTGCAGCAGGCGATCGACGAATGGGCCGACGCGGTGCACGCGGCCGCCCCGGGCTTTCCCGAGGACGCGGCCACCGACATCCTCCGCCGCCTGCCTCCGCGCACGGTGTCGGGGAACGCGCTTCCGGCCGCCGGGGATGACACGATCGACGCGATCGTCCGCGGAGTCCTCGACCTCGACCGCAGCTACCTCGCGGTGCAGGGCCCCCCGGGCACGGGGAAGACCTACACCGGCTCGCAGGTGATCGCCCGGCTCGTCAACGAGCACGGCTTCCGCATCGGCGTCGTCGCGCAGTCCCACGCGATCATCGAGACGCTGCTGGAGCGCGTCGTCGCCGACGGCGTCGCCCCGGGTCAGGTGGCGAAGTGCCCCAAGGATGCCGACGCCGATCCGGGCTACACGGTGATCCCGAAGACCGGGATGGCCGCCTTCCTGGCCGAGCACGGGAACGAGGGTGCCGTCGTGGGCGGCACCGCGTGGGACTTCAGCAACACCCAGCGGGTGGCCAGGGGAGAGCTCGACCTGCTCGTGATCGACGAGGCCGGACAGTTCTCGCTCGCCTCGACCATCGCGGTCGCCGCCGGTGCGCAGCGGCTCCTGCTCCTCGGCGACCCCCAGCAGCTGCCTCAGGTCAGCCAGGGCGCCCACCCGGAGCCGGTGGACACCTCTGCGCTCGGCTGGGTGATGGACGGCGATCCCGTCGTGCGTCCGGAGTACGGCTACTTCCTCGCCCGTTCCTGGCGGATGCACCCGTATGTCGCGGCTCCGGTGTCGAAGCTCGCCTACGCCGGGAAGCTCGCGTCCGCTCCCGGTACCGAGCGGCGCGCGGTCGAGGGCATCGACCCGGGCCTGCACGTGGTGCCGCTGCGGCACCGCGGCAACGCGACCCAGTCCCCGGAGGAAGCCGCAGAGGTGGTGCGTATCGTCCGCGACCTCGTCGGCCGCACCTTCCACGACAACGACGCGGAGGGCAGCGTCCGCCCGCTGACGCCGGAGGACATCATCGTGGTGGCGCCTTACAACGCGCAGCGGCAGCTCGTGCACGATGCGCTCGCGGCGGCCGGTTTCGGCGGGGTCCCGGTGGGGACGGTCGACAACTTCCAGGGCAAGGAGGCGGTCGTCTCTATCACGACGCTCGCCGCGTCGAGCGGTCGGGATGCCCCGCGGGGCCCGGAGTTCCTGCTGCTGCAGAACCGGCTCAACGTGGCGATCTCCCGCGCGCAGGTCGTGGCCTACCTCATCCACTCGCCGGCGCTGCTCGACGACCTGCCGTACACACCCGAGGGGGTCGCGCGACTCAGCGCCTTCGCCCGCCTGGTGGGTGCGGCCGAAGAGGAGGGATCATGATGTCGTCCGTCGCCGGGTGTGCTCCCGTCGAGACGCCGACGGTCGATGAGATCCTGCGCGCCGCCGCCGCATGGGCGTGGTTTCCGCGCGGCAGCGAGCACGTCCGTGACGACCTGCTGCTCGTGCGCTACCCGGAGCGGTTCGGGGGCGGCGTCCGCGGCTCCCAGGTGACGTCGATGCGTCCCGCCGCCGAGGTGCTGGACGCGGCACTGGAACGCACCAGAGCCTGGGGCGAGAACGTCTTCACGTTCTGGACCAACCCCGCCGACGGCCCGGACCTCGAGGACGAGCTCCAGCGCCGAAGGGCCGCGCACTTCGACACCGTCACGGTGTTCGCGCGCCCGACCATCGGAGCCGCGGTCGACGTGCCGCCCGGGGTCACCGCCGAGGTCGTGCGCACGAAGGACCAGCTCCGCGAGGTCGATGCGATCAACGTCCGGGTCTGGGAGCAGCAGCCGCTGGACGACGACGGTCTGGACGCCGAGTTCGCCGAACTCACCGCAGCCCCGTCCGCCGGGGAGGGTTTCCGGGTGCTCGGCCGCATCGACGGCCGTGCCGTGAGCACCGGCGGGTGCACGATCGTCGACGGGTTCACCCGCCTGTGGGGAGCGGCGACACTCGACGCCGACCGCGGGCGCGGTGTCTATCGGGCGGTCCTCGCGGAGCGCCTGCGACAGAGCGCCGCGCGCGGTGCGGGAACGGCGCTCGTGAAGGGCCGCGTCTCGACCTCGGCGCCGATCCTCGCGAGGGTCGGCTTCACGCGTTACGGCGAGGAGCGCGGCTATCGCCTGACCCTCTGACGAGAGTCGAGAGCGCGAGTCGAGAGCGCGAGCGAGGTCAGACGGTGCCGTAGAGGCGGTCGCCCGCATCGCCGAGGCCGGGCACGATGTAGCCCTTCTCGTCGAGACGCTCGTCGAGCGCTCCGAGGACGAGGGTCACATCACGGTCGCCGGCCATCGCCTCGATCGCGGCCACGCCCTCCGGGGTGCCCAGCAGGCAGATCGCCGTGACGTCCTTCGCGCCGCGGTCGAACAGGAACTGGATGGCCGCGGCCAGAGAGCCGCCGGTCGCGAGCATCGGGTCGATCGCGAAGCACTGACGGTCGGAGAGGTCGTCCGGAAGCCGCTCGGCGTAGGTGGTGGGCTCAAAGGTCTCCTCGTCGCGGACCATGCCGAGGAAACCGACCTCCGCGGTGGGGAGGAGCTTGACGAGGCCTTCGAGCATGCCGAGACCGGCGCGCAGGATGGGGACGACGATGGGTCGCGGCTCGGAGATCTTCACACCCGTGGTCGTGGTGACCGGCGTCGTGATCTCGATGGGAGTGACCTTCACATTCCGCGTCGCCTCGTACGCGAGGAGCGTCACGAGCTCTTCGGTCAGCTGGCGGAAGACCGGCGACGGGGTGCGCGCGTCGCGCAGCACCGAGAGCTTGTGGGTGATGAGAGGGTGGTCGGCGACGTGAACACGCATGGATACAGGCTAATGCGCGCCGGGTCCGCGCACGACATCGGGTGCCGTGGCGGCCGCCTCGCGCTGCCGTAGGCTCGGGGCATGACCGCCGCCGACCGCCTCGCGATGCAGCGCGCACTCGAGCTCGCCGCCGAGGCCGCGACCGCGGCGGAGATCCCCGTCGGCGCCGTCGTGCTCGACGCGGAGGGCCGTGTCCTGGCCGAAGGGCGGAACACCCGCGAGGCCACGCACGACCCGACCGGGCACGCCGAGATCGAGGCGATCCGCGGCGCGGCATCGGTCCGCGGGTCGTGGAACCTCGACGGCTGCACGCTCGTCGTCACCCTCGAGCCCTGCGTGATGTGCGCCGGTGCGATCCTCCAGGCGCGCATCGGCCGCGTGGTCTTCGGGGCGTGGGACGACAAGGCGGGAGCGGCCGGCTCGATGTACGACGTGTTGCGCGACCGCCGCCTGCCCTACCGTGCCGAGGTGATCGGCGGCGTGGACGAGCACGCGTCCATCGCGCTGTTGCGCGCCTTCTTCGAGGACCGTCGCTGAACGCTCAGTCCGAGGACTTGAGGACGAAGACGTCCGTCGAGGGCTCCGGATCGATCGCGGGACGGTAGACGTCCGGCTCGATGTAGACGACCCGGGCGACCGGCACGGCGGCGCGGATGCGGGCCTCGATCTCGTCGATGTCGTCCGCGACCTCGCGCAGCGGCTTGTCGGCGCTGAGCGCGATCTTCGCGGCGACCATCAGCTCGTCGGGCCCCAGGTAGAGGGTCTTCATGTGGATGATCTTCTCGATCTCCGGACCGTCGTTGATCGCGTCCACGATGCGGTCGTAGTCGGTGGGGGTCGCGCCCTCGCCGACGAGCAGGCTCTTCGTCTCGACCCCCAGCACGATCGCGATGAGCACGAGGAGGACACCGATCATCACCGTGCCGAGGGCGTCGAAGACGGGGTTGCCGGTGAGGAGCGTGAGGCCGACGCCGAGCAGGGCGAAGGTGAGGCCGGTGAGGGCCCCGACGTCTTCCAGGAGGACCACAGGGAGCTCCGGTGCCTTGGACCGCCGGACGAAGGAGAACCAGGACTGGCCCTTCTCGCGGACGACATTGCTCTCGCGCACGGCGGTGCGGAGCGAGAACGACTCCAGGCCGATCGCGATGAACAGCACGACGAGCGGGAGCCACCACCAGGTCTGGTCGATCTCATGCGGGTGGGTGAGCTTCTCCACGCCTTCGTAGATCGCGAAGAGTCCGCCGACGGAGAAGAGGATGATCGACACGACGAACGCGTAGACGTAGCGTTCGCGTCCGTAGCCGAACGGGTGCGAGCGGTCCGCGTGGCGCTTCGCCTTGCGCCCGCCGAGCATCAGCAGGAGCTGGTTTCCCGAGTCGGCAACGGAGTGGATCGCCTCGGCGAGCATCGAGGCCGAGCCGGAGAGAGCCCACGCGAGGAACTTCGCGAGAGCGATGCCCAGGTTCGCCAGGAACGCCGCGACGATGGCCTTGCTGCCTCCGGATGCACTCATGCGACGAGTCTAGGACGGCAACACGGCCGTCACAGGAGCGCCCGCCGTAGGATGACGACATGGCTGATGCGCTCCCGTCTCTCGCGTTCCTCGGTGCCGGATCCATGGGAGGAGCGATCCTCCGCGGTGTGCTCGCCTCGGGGGTCCCTGTGGACGGAGGGATCACCGCGACGAACCGCACGCCGGAGAAGGCGGAGGCGTTCGCGGGACTCGACGGTGTCACCAGCATCGCGCTGTCCGAGCGGCCGGAGGGCAATGCCGACGCGGTGGCCGGCGCACGGGTGGTCCTGGTCGGGGTGAAGCCGGCGATGGTCCCCGATCTCCTCCGTGAGATCGCGCCGCACCTCAGCCCGGAGACCGTCGTGGTGAGCCTCGCCGCGGGGGTCACGCTGCAGACCTTCGCGGATGTCCTCGGCCCGGAGGCCCGCGTCATCCGCTCGATGCCGAACACCCCGTCGACGATCCGCAAGGGGGTCACCGGGCTCGCGGCCGGCGCCGCGGCGACTCCCGACGACCTCGCGCTCGTGCGCCGTCTGTTCGAGACGGTGGGGGCGGTGGTGGAGGTCCCCGAGTCGCAGATCGATGCGCTCTCGACGATCTCGGGCTCCGGTCCCGCCTACGTCTTCCTCCTCATCGAGGAGTTCACCGCGGCCGCGCGGGAGATGGGCTTCGCCGACGCGGACGCCCGTCTGCTGGCGGAGCAGACGTTCATCGGCGCGACGGCTCTGCTGGACTCGACGGGGGAGGACCCCGCCGAGCTGCGCCGCCGGGTGACGAGCCCGAAGGGGACGACGGAGCGCGCGGTCGCCGTGCTCCAGGACGCCCACCTGTCCGACACCTTCGCCACTGCCGCTGCCGCCGCCCTCGCTCGCGCGAAGGAGCTCGCCGCCGGCGCCTGATCCCACCTGCCTGTTCCCGCGCGCTCCCACCCCGCGAGAACAGGCGATCACGCGAGTTCCGGCAGCCAGGACCCCTGGAGCCTGAACTCCCGCGAGGGCCTGTTGCGGCGAGGTGTCGCGGGAGCAGGCGACCTCGCGAGAGCAGGCGATCACGCGAGTTCAGGCAGCCAGCAGCCCTGGAGCCTGAACCCGCGCGAGTGCCTGTTGCGGCGAGGGGCCAGGCGGCTAGGCGTCGCTGCCGACCTCGGCGAGCACCTCGGGCCAGCGCCGTTGCAGGACGCGACCGCCGAGCACCGTGCCACCCCAGATCGCGGCACCCCCGAGGACGACGGCGGCCGCGAGGCTCGCCCAGCCCAAGGGCGGGATCCAGATCGACGCGATCGCGAAGCCGAGGGCGGGACCGCCGAGCAGCAGGGTGATCGGCGACATGATGAGCATCGCGAGGAAGGACTGCGCGCCCCCGGAGGAGCCGCGTCCGAACGGGTTGGCCTCCGGTGCCGGAGCTCGCCCGGGCAGGAACGCGCCCACCCAGGAGCCCGCGCCCGCCGACACCGCCATGAGCCCGAGAGCAGCGCCCAGGCTGCCCGGAAGCAGATCTGGACGTCCGGCCAGCAGACAGGTCACCACGCACAGGAGGACCGTGATCGGCACGGCGACCAGCGCGAACCCGAGCAGCCGTCCGACGCGGTCGGCCGTCCCGCTCACCCCGGTGAGGATGTGCAGCGCGACGGCGTCGTTGTCGTACGCGATCGCCATCTGCACGATGCTCCCGGCGAGCAGGGCGTTGATCGCCGGGATGAGGGTGATCGCGGGTGCGAAGCCGGTACTGTCCTGCTGCAGTCCGTTCATGAGCGCGAGTCCGAGGAAGATCGCGGGGAGCAGCAGGAGCATCACGATGTTGACGACCTGGCGCGGGTCGCGGCGGAAGTAGCGGAGCGTCCGTCCCGCGATGGCGCCGACGGGTCCCGCGGGCAGCAGGCGGTCGAGCACGCCTCCCGAGCGCACGCGTCCGCCCCCGCTCGACTGCAGGGGTGCGACGAGGCGCGCGGCGAGCATGCGGCGCGCGGCGACCCAGAAGACCGCCAGGGTGGCGGCGGCGACGAGCAGCCGCAGGAGGGCGGTGACGACGTCGCCCTGTGCCACGGCGGCGGGGACTCCGAACACGGCGGCGACCGGCGTCCACGCGGCGATCTCGGCGACCGCCGCGAAGGCGCCACCGACGTCGCGCACGGCCGACAGCGCCTGCAGCCCGATGTTGAGGAGGAGGCCGGACGAGGCGAGCAGGACCACGCCGAGGGTGAGGACGAGGTCGCGCGTCCGCCGGCGGGCGAGCCATCCCGCGAGCAGTCCGCTGACGACGCGGGCGCCCAGCACGCAGGTCGCGAGAGCCACGGGGACCATGAGCACCGCGACCAGGAGGGCCGGAACGCTGACCGACCATCCCACGAGCATCAGCAGCAGGGCCAGGGCGGTGCCGATGCCGCCGATCGTCGTCATCCCCGCCACGACGAGACCGGGGAGGAGGGTGCGGGCGGTCACCGGAAGCAGGGCGAACCGCTCGGGTGCCAGCGAGTCGTCCGCACTGACGAGGATCGACCCGATCCACCACCCGAGCACGACGATGGCGCCGGTGAGCACCATCGCGGTCACGGCGACGTCCGGAGCGCCCACCCGCAGCGCGATCAGACCGACGGTCAGCAGTCCCAGCATGCTCAGCGCGACGAGACCCACGATCACGAGGGTCACGATCATCCAGGGGTTGCGGGAGAGCTGATGCCCGAGCTGTCGCAGCCGCAGACCTACGAGGAGCGCAACCACGCGAGGGTCTCCGTTCCGAGGTCGTGCGCGCCGACGAGGCTGAGGAAGCGCTCCTGCAGCGTGAGTCCGGCCCGCACCTCGTCGAGGGCGCCGTGGGCGAGCAGACGCCCCTCGGCCACGATGGCGACGCGGTCGCACAGCGACTCGACGAGCTCCATGACGTGGCTGGAGAGGACGACCGTGCCGCCGCCGTCCACGAAGGAGCGCAGGATCTGCCGGATCGTCTGCCCGGAGACCGGGTCGACGGCTTCGAGGGGTTCGTCGAGGATCAGCAGCCGGGGCGCGTGGATGAGCGCGCAGGCCAGGCCGATCTTCTTCTTCATGCCGGCCGAGTAGTCGACGACGAGGGTGTCGCCCGCCTCCGTCAGGCCGAGGGCATCGAGGAGCTCGCCGGAGCGGGAGACGACCTCCGCCTCCGGCATGCCGCGCAGCAGGCCGGTGTAGCGCAGCAGCTCCGCGCCGCTGAGCCGGTCGAGCATCCGGATACCGTCGGGGAGCACGCCCATCCGCGCCTTCGCGGCGGCAGGGTCCTGCCAGACGTCGGCGCCGAGCACCCAGGCCGTCCCGGCGTCTGGGCGCAGGAGCCCGGTGGTCATCGCGAGCGTCGTCGTCTTGCCCGCACCGTTCGGGCCGAGCAGCCCCAGCATCGAGCCCGCGGGGACGTCCAGCGACAGCGCGTCGACGGCGACCTTCTGGCCGAACTGCTTGCGGAGCCCGCGGAGGGCGAGGACGGGCGGTGCGGGGGCGTGATCGCTCATGCCCCCATCCCACCACGGGCGTCGCAGAGGCCGCATCCACCGCGGGGAGGACTCCCGCCGCGGTGAGGACCCGGCTCAGCGGTCGAGGGCGGCGAAGCGCTCGATGTCGCTGTTCGTCCCGGAGACGATGATGAGGTCGTGGTTGGTCACGATCGTGTTGGCCTCCGCGTAGCGGAACGGCTTGCCCGGGCTCTTCACGCCGACGACGGTGACCTTGTACTTCGAGCGCACACCGGACTCGTTCAGACCGACGCCGCGGATGAACTTCGGCGGGTACATCTTGGCCAGGACGAAGTCGTCGTCGAAGCGGATGAAGTCGAGCATGCGCCCGCTCACGAGGTGGGCCACGCGTTCGCCGGCCTCGCGCTCGGGGTAGATGACGTGGTTGGCGCCCACGCGGGCCAGGATCTTGCCGTGCGACTGCGAGACCGCCTTCGCCCAGATCTGCGGCACCTTGAGGTCGACGAGGTTGGCCGTGATGAGCACGGACGCCTCGATCGAGGAGCCGACGGCGACGACCGCGACCTGGAAGTCCTGGGCGCCGATCTGGCGGAGGGCGTCGATGTTGCGGGCGTCGGCCTGCACCGTGTGCGTGACGCGGTCCGACCACTTCTGCACGAGTTCGAGGTTGTCGTCGATCGCGAGCACCTCGCGGTCGAGGCGGTCGAGCTCGCCGGCGCAGGCGGCGCCGAACCGGCCGAGACCGATGACGAGGACGGGAGCGTCCCCCCGAAGGACTTCAACCAACGATCGGCCTTTCCACGGGCAGTGAGTAGTACTGCGTGCGCGATGTCGCGGCGACTGCCGCAGCGAGAGTCACTGTACCAACGCGGCCCATGAAGATCGTCGCGGCCATGACGTACGAGGCGGAATCCGGAAGCTCCCCGGTGAGGCCCGTCGAGAGCCCGACCGTGCCGAACGCGGAGATGACGTCGAAGAGCACGTGGCTGATGTCGGCCTTGGTGATCTGTGCGATCACGATGGTCGACAGGGCCACGATCGTGGCGCCCCAGGCCACGACGCTGAGGGCGACGCGCTGCACGTCGCTGGGGATGCGGCGGCCGAACGCCTCGACGGACTGGCGGCCCTTCGCCTCGGACCAGACCGCGATCGCGAGGACTGCGAGCGTGGTCACCTTGATGCCGCCCGCCGTCGACGCGGACCCGCCGCCGACGAACATGAGCATGCTGGCGGCGAGCAGCGACGAGCCGTTGAGATCGTCCATCTCGATGACGTTGAAGCCGCCGGAGCGGGTCATCGCGGAGAGGAAGAACGCCTGGAAGGTCGTGTCCGCCGCGTCCATGGACCCGAAGGTCTTGGGGTTGTCGTACTCGAGGATGAGGAAGGCGGCGGCGCCGAGAATGAAGAGCAGCACCGTGGTGACGATGGTCAGCTTCGAGTGCAGCGACCACCGCTTGACGTGCCAGACGTGCTTCGCGAGCGTGTAGATCACCGGGAAGCCGATGCTCCCGAGGAACACGCCGACCATGAGCAGCGACAGCACGAGGTAGTCGTCGGCGAAGACGGCCACCCCGCCGTCGTTCGGGGCGAAGCCGGTGTTGGTGAACGCCATCGCCGCGAAGTACGGGGCCTCCCAAAGCGCGGCGATCGGGTCGACCCCGGCCATCACCAGCGCCGGGTAGAGGAGGGCGGCGAGGGCGGCTTCGATGAAGAGGGCGGAGACGGCGACCGTGGTGAGCAGCTGGCCCACCTCGCCCAGCCGCACCGTCTGGCTCTCGTTCACCACACCGCCGTGCGCGCGGAGCGGGTTCGTGTCGCCCGCCGCCATGAGCTTCGCCCGGAGCCCGAGGCGCTTCGAGATGAGCATCCCCATGAGGGAGGCGAGGGTCAGCACGCCGAGGGCGCCGATGTTGACGCCGATGAACACGACGACGTGTCCGAAGGGTGACCAGTGGTTGGCCATGTCGACGGTCGCGAGGCCCGTCACGCAGATCGTGGAGACGGCGGTGAAGAGGGCGTCGCTGAGCGGTGTCACCGTGCCGCTGGCGGACGCGATCGGCAGCGAGAACAGCACCGTGAACACGAGGATCAGCAGTGCGAAGACGGCGATGGCGAACCGGGACGGCGACGAGGTGATGAGGTGCTTCACCCGGCCGGCGGCTCCGGGGAGACCGGTGCGGGGGGACGACGCCGAAACGATGCCCGACATCGCTGCCCCCTTCTCCTGCGCCGTCCGTTCCACGGCCGCACCACGGCGCCTCTCGCCGAGCCTTCGTCATGGTACTCCGTGCCGGGGCGCACTACCCTGATCACATGACGGACATCTTCGACGTGATCGCAGACGGTACGAGGCGCGACATCCTCCAGCTCCTGCTCCGACGCACGTCCGAAGGCGAGTCCGGCACGAGCGTGAGCCAGATCGTGGCCGACCTCGGCATCAGCCAGCCCACCGTCTCGAAGCACCTCAAGGTGCTCCGCGACGCCGAGCTGGTCACCGTCCGCGAAGACGGCCAGCGCCGCTTCTACAGCCTTTCCGTCGCGCCGCTGGAAGCCGTCGACGACTGGCTGGTCCCGTTCCTCGTCGACGCGTTCGGCGATGCGGCGCCGGACATCGCGTACCCCGGCGCCCCGATCCCCGACGGAGCCGCACACGCGGCCGAGGTCGTCGGGCGTGCGGCCGCCTCCGCCAAGCACGTCGTCACGAGCGCACTGAAGCGCCTCGGCGCCTGATCCCGCGCCTCGCACCGGCGGAGAACCGCCCCCGACAGCAGGGGGGATGCCGTCGGGGGCGGTGTGCGGACCCCAGATCCGCGCGGACTCGGCAGGTGCCGGCACGGGTCCTGCACCGACACTGGCAGGGCTGTCTGAGCGATCGGGCAATGCGGGCTATGCGCGGGCTGGACGCCGGCTCATCGTCGTCCGGCCTTTCGTCGAAACAGCCACGCGCCCCACAGCGCCGCCACGAGGAGGATCGCCACGCACCAGCCGATCGCCCACCACGCCTCCGCCTGCATCGGGGTGTCCATCAGGAGAGCGCGGATGGTCTCCACGATGGGCGTGATCGGCTGGTGGGCGGCGATCGGCTGGAGCCAGCCGGGCATGCTCGCGACGGGGACGAAGGCACTGGAGAGGTAGGGCAGGAACAGCAGGACGAAGCCGTAGCCGTTCGCTGCTTCGGGGCTGCCTGCGGCGAGTCCGATCGCGGCGAACAGATAGGTGATCGCGAGGATGTAGAGCGCGATCATGCCGGCCAGGGCGACCCAGTCGAGCGGAGTGGCCGATGGGCGGAACCCGACGAGTACGCCGACGCCGATGACGACGGCGGTCGCCACGAGGTTGCGGAGCACACTGGCGACGACATGCCCGGTGAGCACGGCGCCGGCGCGCAGGGGCATGGTACGGAACCGGTCGATGATCCCCGTGCGCATGTCGTTCGCGACGTACACGGCGGTGGAGGAGGCGCCGAAACCGGCGCAGGTCAGGATGATGCCGGGGACCACGTAGTCGACGTAGGCGCCGGAGGGATCGATGGCCCCGCCGAACACCCACGTGAACATCAGCATCAGCATGACGGGGAGCAGGATCGCCATGAGGAGGGACTCGCCGTCCCGGAGGGAGTGACGGAGGCTGCGCCCGACGAGGACGGTCTCGGCGGTGAGGCCGCGGAGGGGCGGCCGCGGGGCGGGGGCGGCGGGCCCAAAGGTTCTCGGCGCAGTGGCGTGGGAGATGTTCATGCGAGCTCCTTCCGGGGCGCGGCGCCTGCGGTCGCGGCGTCGGGGGCGGTGACGGCGAGGAAGACGTCGTCCAGGGTGGGGTGACGGAGCGTGACGGTGCCGGCGCCGCCGTCTTCGTCGAGGAGGTCGAGCGCTCGGCGGAGACCTCTCACCGAGCCGTCGGTCGGGATCTCCCGCTGAAGCTCCCCGCGGTCGTCGCGGAGCTCCACCGTGTCGCCGCCCACTTGGGCCTTCAGCGCCGCGGCCGTTCCGAGCGCCGCGATGCGACCGTCGTGGAGCACGCCGATGCGGTCGGCGAGCTGATCCGCCTCCTCGAGGTACTGCGTCGTGAGGAACACCGTCGTGCCACCGTCCGCGAGGACGCGGATGATGTCCCAGAGGTCGCGCCGACTGCGGGTGTCGAGCCCTGTCGTCGGCTCGTCGAGGAAGAGGACCTCCGGGGTCACGACGAAGCTGAGGGCGAGATCGAGACGCCGACGCATCCCGCCGGAGAAGGTGCGGACGGCGCGGCCAGCGGCCTCGGCGAGATCGAAGCGAGCGATGAGATCCGCGGCGCGACGCCGCGCGCCGGCGCGACCGAGCCCGGACAGACGGGCGAACATCACCACGTTCTCGGTCGCGCTGAGGGCGTCGTCCACGGCGGCCGACTGGCCGGTGAGGCTGATCCGTCGCTGCACCTCGCGGGGGTGTGTCCGCACATCCCAGCCGGCGACGCGCGCCGTGCCGCGATCCGCCGCCGTGAGGGTGGTGAGGATGTTGATCGTCGTCGTCTTCCCGGCGCCGTTGGGCCCGAGCAGAGCGAACACCTCGCCTCGGGCGACGGTGAAGTCGAGATCACGAATGACGGTCTTCGCGCCGAAAGCCTTGCGCAGGTCGTGGACGTCGATGGCTCTGTCCATCAGGGTTCCCTTCTGTGTATCTCCAAAACTGTGTATGGGCAACGCAACAGTGTATGACCGTAACACACTGTTTAAGCAATAAACAGAAGTAGGATGAAGCCATGACCGAGAAGGAGCCACCCGAGCTGCCGCGCGGCATCGCGCTCGCCTGGGGTGTCGCTGCCGATCCGCAGCGCGGTCCGAAGCGGGAGATGAGCGTCGAGAAGATCGTGGAGGCGGCGGTCGCCCTCGCCGATGCCGAGGGGCTCGGTGCCGTCTCGATGGCTGCGGTCGCCGCGCGTCTGGGATTCACGCCCATGTCGCTCTACCGGTACGTCTCCGCCAAGGACGACCTCCTGCTCCTCATGCAGGAGGAGGCGACGGGCCTGCCACCGGAGAGCCATCTCGAGGTCGAGGGGTGGCGTGAGCGGCTGCTCGCCTTGTACGAGGCGCAGATCCTCGTGTATCTGCGGCATCCGTGGATGCTCTCGCTGCCGATCTCGGGCTCGCCGATCACACCGAACAGCTCCGCCTGGCTGGATGCCGGCCTCGCCGCCCTCGATGGCACCCCGCTCACGGCTGAGGAGCGGATCGCCGTCGCACTCGCCGTCACCGGCCATGCCCGCTGGTGCGGGATCGTGCAGGCCGGATACACCGAGCAGTCGCGGTCGTCCGGCCTGAGCCCGGACGAGGTCGCGGCCCGTGAGGCCTCGCTGTTCGACCGGGTCATCACCGCTGAGGAGTTCCCCGCCCTGCGGCGGGCTATCGAAGACGGCGTCTTCCTGTCGGCGGCCGACCCGTTCCGCTTCGCGGTGGAACGCACCCTCGACGGCGTCGCCGCGTACATGGCGGGCCTCGAACGAGGGGAGCGGCACATCGTCGCGGAGGAGTGGGTCCATCTCGACGTGGCCGAGCTCGCCGGAGACAAGCGGCTCAAAGAGGCGCAGAAGGCCAGCCGTGAGGCGGAGAAGGCCCTGCGCGCGGCGCGCAAGGTCGAGCGGCAGGCCCTCCGGGATGCACGCGACCGGATCGCCAAGGCGAAGAGATCCGCCTGAGTCCTCCGGTCCGGCAGGATGAGCGCATGACGGACGAGTACCGCGCGCATTTCGACTTCGCGATCACCTTCGCCAACGGCGGCGGACTGCAGGGGCAGGGGTTCCGGCTCGACCTGCCGCGGAAGGACATGACCGCTGTCGAGGTCTCCGGTCTGCTCGTGTCGCACCTCGGTCTGGCCCTCGTAGGCGAGGTGGAGCTCCGCGACCTGCGGATCGTCGCCGAGCCGCACAGGGGCAGTCGCGGCGTCACGGCTCCGGCCCCCGCAGACCGCACCGAACGGGTCGTCGACCTGAGCCACCCGATCGCGGAGGGCATGCTCACCTATACCGGGCTGCCGGCGCCGGCCATCACCCCGCACCTCACCCGCGCGGCGCTCGACCTCGACACCCTCGTGGACCTGACCGCCGAGGTCTTCCACCTCCGCGACGCCTGGACGTCCGAACGCCGCGGTATCAAGGCGCCGACGCTCGCCGACCGCGAGCTCCGCGGCAGCGCGGTGCTCCTGGATACCGGCTGGAGCCGGCTGTTCGGCACGCCCGCCTACGGCACCGGCTCGCCCTTTCTCGCGGAGGACGCCGCGCGCTTCCTCGTGGACGCGGGGGTGAGTCTGGTCGGCATCGACGCGCTCAACATCGACGACACGGAGAGCGGCGGGGAGCGGCCGGCGCACAGCATCCTCCTCGCGGCGGGCGTGCACGTCGTCGAGCACCTCACCGCTCTGGATCGCCTCCCCGCGCAGGGGGCGCGGTTCACCGCGGCCCCTCCGGCGATCCGCGGGTTCGGCACGTTCCCGGTCCGGGCGTTCGCGACCGTGCCTACATCCCACTGATCACAACAGCCACGCGGGTTTACACGCGTCCCAGCGACCCCATAGAGTGTGCTCATCGAGAAAGGGGTACGTGGGATGCCCGAGGTTCCAGACGTCCGATTCCTGACGGTGGCCGAAGTCGCCGAGCTCATGCGCGTGTCCAAGATGACCGTGTACCGGCTCGTGCACGCCGGTGACCTCCCCGCCATCCGATTCGGACGGAGCTACCGCGTGCCGGAATCCGCCGTCGCGGAGGCTCTGCAGCGGCCCATCGCCGACGCCGGCTGACGGAGGGGCGCGGGGCACCCTCCTGAGTTTGCTAGGATGATCCGAGGCATTTTTCGTGCTCGTACCCGGGTGTCCGATTCCGGCGACACCCAGCCCCTGACTTAGTGAGGTTTCCGTGGGTTCTGTCATCAAGAAGCGCCGCAAGCGCATGGCGAAGAAGAAGCACCGCAAGCTGCTTCGCAAGACTCGCCACCAGCGCCGCAACAAGAAGTAAGCGGCCAGACACCGAGCGCCTGTCTTCGGACGGGCGCTTTGTGTCTCTGCGCGCCGTTCCGCACCGCCGAGAGGATGTCATGAAGTCGATCACCGTCGCCGAACTCGCCGAGCGCTCCGGCACGCCCCTCATCGATGTCCGGGAGGTGCACGAGTTCCAGGCCGGCCACGTCCCCGGCGCCGTGAACATCCCGATGTCCGAGATCGGCAACCGCCTGGACGAGCTTCCCGCCGAGTCGTTCGACGTGATCTGCCAGGCCGGCGGCCGCTCGGCCCGTGTGGTCGAGGCGCTTGAGGCCCGCGGCTACGACGCCACCAACGTCGAGGGCGGCACCGGCGAGTGGATCGCCCAGGGACGCGAGGTGGAGGTCCCGTCGTCGTGACGACGCTGACCCTCATCGGCAAGCCCGACTGCCATCTGTGCGCCGTGGCCTCCGAGGTCGTCGACGCGGTCGTCGCCGAACTGCCGGACGCCGCCGCGGAGCGCATCCAGATCGTCGAGGCGTCGATCCAGGACGACCCTGCCCTGTACGAGCAGTGGTGGGAGAAGATCCCGGTCGTCCTCATCGACGGACGACTGCATGCGCACTGGCGCGTGTCCCCCGACCGGCTGCGCGAAGCGCTGGAGGAAGCCGTCGGCGCGGAGGCCCGTGCCGACCAGAAGGAGCTGCGATGACCATCCGCCATGTCGTGACCTGGAAGCTCGCCGCGGAGGACGCGGAGGAGCGGCAGGCCCAGGCGGCCGAGGTCGCCCGCCGCCTCAACGCCCTCGACGGGGTCGTGCCGCAGCTGCGCAGCATCTGGGCCGGTGCGAACGACGTCTACCCCGACGCGAACTGGGACGTGACCCTGGTCGCGGACTTCGACTCCGTCGCGGACCTGGAGCAGTACCAGGTGCACCCCGCGCACGAGGAGGTCGCCGCATACATCCGCTCGGTCGTCTCCGGCCGTGTGGCGGTCGACGCCGAGCTCTGAGCGTCGAGCCGTGGCCCCCGGCACCGAAACACAAACGTAATGCGGCGCGAGGGGATGTCATTGGTCACGCGACGAGCCGCATGTTTAGATGAACTCCTACCCGTCCGTGGGCTCACCCGCCCCCCGACTCCCAGGAGCCGACATGTCCCGTCGTAACCTCTTCGCCGGCCTCGCGATCGCGGCCACCGCCACCCTCGCGCTCGCCGGATGCGCCACCGGCTCTTCCGACGCGGGCAGTGGCGGCGAGTCCGCTGCCGGTGACGACTACGGACTCATCGAGGCGGGCAAGCTCACTGTCTGCTCCGACATCCCCTACCCGCCGTTCGAGTTCGAGGGTGACAACGGTGAGTACACCGGCTTCGACATCGACCTCCTCGGTGCGATCGCCGAGCAGCTCGACCTCGAGCTCTCGGTGCAGGATGTGGGCTTCGATGCGCTGCAGTCCGGCACGACTCTCGCCGCCGGCCAGTGCGACATCGGTGCCTCGGCCATGACGATCACCGACGAGCGCAAAGCCAACATCGACTTCTCGGACCCGTACTACGATTCGCTGCAGTCGCTGCTCGTGCGCACCGACTCGGGCATCGAGTCCATCGACGACCTCGATGGCAAGAACGTCGGCGTGCAGCAGGGCACGACCGGCGAGGCCTACGCCACGGAGAACGCGAAGGGCGCGCAGCTCGTGCAGTACCCGTCGGACGGCGAACTGTGGCCCGCGATGCAGGCCGGGCAGATCGACGCCATCCTGCAGGATCAGCCCGTAAACCTCGAGCACGAGAAGGCTGACTCCGCCTACAAGATCGTCGAGACCTACGAGACCGACGAGTCCTACGGCTTCGCGTTCGCCAAGGGGGAGAAGGACGAACTCCGCGAGGCCGTGAACGAGGCTCTGCAGGAGCTCCGGGACAACGGCGAGTACGACACCATCTACAACGAGTACTTCACGGCCAACTGAGTCGAGAGCTGAGTCGGTCGGGAGGACCTTGACAATGGCGTTGAGGCGCACCACGAAACAGAAGCTGTACCGGTACTCGATCTACGCGGTGCTGCTCGCGATCGTCGTCTGGGCGATCGTCAGCACCGACTGGGCGCGGATCGCGCAGCTTTACTTCAACCCCGAGGTCGCGGCGAAGATGCTTCCGGGCATCATCACCACGGCGCTCGTCAACACCCTGTGGTTCACGGCGGTGGCGTTCGCAGGCGGCTTGCTGCTCGGCATCCTGCTGGCGCTGATGAAGCTCTCGGTGATCGCGCCGTTCCGGTGGATCGCGACGGCGTGGATCGAGCTGTTCCGCGGTCTGCCCGCGATCCTCACGATCTTCGCGATCGCGTTCATCCTGCCGATCGGCCTCGGTGTGCCGGCGACCCGCCTCGGCGGGCCGGTCGTCCTGGGCCTGATCGGTCTGATCCTCGTGGCCTCCGCCTATATGGCAGAGACCATTCGGGCCGGAATCCAGGCAGTGCCGAAGGGACAGACCGAAGCGGCGCGTTCGCTCGGCATGTCGCCCATGAAGACGACCTTCTGGATCGTGGTCCCGCAGGGCTTCCGGATCATCATCCCGCCGCTGACGAACGAGTTCGTGCTGCTGCTGAAGGACACGTCGCTGCTGTTCGTCGCGGGCTCCTTCATCTGGTCGAAGGAGCTCACGAACTTCGCCCGCGACGCAGCGACGCAGAACGCCAACGGAACGCCGCTGATCATGGCGGCGATCCTCTACCTGATCGTGACGATCCCGCTCACGCGTCTCAGCGCGTGGCTGGAGCGTCGGATGGCGAGGACACGATGAGCACCGACCTGATCGACGTACAGGCCCCGGCGATCGCGATCCAGGACCTGCACAAGAGCTTCGGCGACAACGAGGTGCTCAAGGGCATCGATCTGACGGTTCTGGCGGGCGAGGTCGTCTGCGTGATCGGCCCGTCCGGTTCCGGGAAGTCGACGCTGCTCCGCTCGGTGAACCTGTTGGAGGAGCCCACGGGCGGCAAGGTGCTCATCGAGGGCATCGACATCACCGATCCCGACATCGACATCGACCGCGTGCGCACCCGTATCGGGATGGTGTTCCAGAGCTTCAACCTCTTCCCGCACCTCAGCGTGCTCGGCAACCTCACGATCGCGCAGCAGCGGGTGAAGAAGCGCTCGAAGGCCGAGGCGGAGAAGGTCGCCCGCGCCATGCTCGAGCGCGTCGGCCTCGCGGAGAAGGCCGACGCGTACCCCGGGCACCTCTCGGGTGGGCAGCAGCAGCGGGTGGCCATCGCCCGGGCGCTGTGCATGAACCCCGACATGATGCTGTTCGACGAGCCCACATCGGCCCTCGACCCCGAGCTCGTCGGCGAGGTGCTGCAGGTCATGCGGTCGCTGGCCGACGAGGGCATGACGATGCTCGTCGTCACGCATGAGATGGGCTTCGCGCGCGAGGTCGGTTCGCGGCTGATCTTCATGGACGGCGGACACATCGTCGAGGAGGGCGACCCCCGCGAGGTGCTGGCGAATCCGCAGCACCAGCGCACGAAGGACTTCCTCTCCCGCGTCCTGTAGTTCTCGCCTCGGGTGTCGCCGAGACCCCGGGCATTCGCCGAGACCCCCGGCTGCAGACGTCTGCAGCCGGGGGTCTCGACGTCAACCCGGGGTCTCGTCAGCCGCGGGGGCGCGCGACCACCGGGACAGGGGTCACCGCGATGCGGACGCGGTCACCGAACGACGGGTGCAGGGCGGGATCGTGCTGCACGCGGACGAGCTCGCCCGACTCCGTGCGCACGAGGGTCCGCCGCATGCTGCCGAGGAACGTGCTCTCCTCCACGAGGGCATCGGTGGCGGCGTCCTCCGCGGTGGTGAAGCGCACGTTCTCCGGACGGAGGTACACGTCGACGGGGCCGTCGGCGGGGGTCTGCAAGGGGAGACGTTGCCCCCACACGACGACGTGCTCGCCGTCCGCGACGCCGGAAACGACGCTGGAGAGGCCCACGAACGCGGCGACCTCGGCGGTCGCGGGAGTCGTGTACAGCTCTTCCGGGGAGCCGATCTGCTCGATGCGACCGGCGTTCATGACCGCGATCCGGTCCGACACCGCGAGGGCCTCCTCTTGGTCGTGCGTGACGAAGACGGTCGTGATGCCGAGCCGCAGCTGGATGCGCCGGATCTCGTCGCGGAGCTGCACGCGCACCTTGGCGTCGAGAGCCGACAGGGGTTCGTCGAGCAGAAGCACCCGGGGTTCCGTGACGAGGGCGCGAGCCAGGGCGACCCGCTGCTGCTGTCCGCCGGAGAGCTGATGCGGGAACCGGTCGGCAAGGTCGGCGAGGCCCACGAGGGCGAGCGCATCAAGGGCACGCCGCGCCGCCTCGGTCTTGCCGACACCTCGACGACGGAGCCCGAAGGCCGTGTTGTCGACGACGCGGAGGTGCGGGAAGAGCGAGTACGACTGGAACACCATCCCGATGTCGCGCCGGTTCGTCGGCACTCGCGAGACGTCCCCGCCGCCGAGGAGGACGGTTCCCTCGTCGGCGCCTTCCAGTCCCGCGAGCACACGGAGCAGCGTCGTCTTGCCGCAGCCGGAGGGACCGAGCAGCGAGACGAACTCCCCGGGGGCGATGTCGAGGTCCACGCCGTGCAGCACCCTCGTACCGCCGTAGCTCTTGACGATGCCGTGGAGCTCGACCCGCGTGCCGTCGCCGGCCTGGGCGAGCAGCAGGTTGTCCTTGGTGCGCGGGAGTGCGTGATCGAGGGTCATGAGCGGGCCTTTCGCGGACCGCGGGCGACGCGGCCGATGAGCAGGAGCAGGAGGAAGACGAACGACAGGGCGAGCAGTGTGAAGATCGCGGGCGCATACGGGTCCTGCTTCTGCACCACGACCATCGCCGTCTGGAAGACCTGCCGGTTGAGGAGGGACGCGATCGTGAACTCTCCGAGCACCACCGCGATGGAGATCAGCGAGGCGGCGAGCAGGCCCTGTCGGAGGTTCGGCGCGACAACGTGGAGCACGACCGTCGGCCAGCCCGCCCCGAGCGAGCGCGCCGCTTCGGACAGCGTGCGCAGATCGGCGGCATCGATCGAGGCCTGGATCGAGCGGAAGGCGAAGGGGAGGACGGTGACGCCGTAGGCGAAGGCGAGGGTCCAGGTGCCGGTGCCCACGGTCCGACCGATCTGCAGGTAGATCGGCGCGAGCCCCACCACGAGCACGATCGCGGGGATCGAGATCGGCAGAAGCGCGACGAACTCGAAGGCTGCCGTGAGCCGGGGGAAGCGGAGGTTCACGAGGATCATCGTGGGGGCCAGGAGGAACAGCACGATCGCCACGGTGACGACCGCGAGGACCAGCGAGTTCCCGAGACCCGTCCAGAGGGGCTTCAGGGCTGCCGACGCCGCGGGGTCGAAGAGGGCGGTCCAGTGCGCGAAGGAGAGCCCGTCCGTGCCTCGGAGCGTGAAGAGGAACGTCGACACGAGGGGCACCGCGAAGAACGCCCCGACGACGATGCCGATCACCGCACGGGTCGCGCGCGACGGGGCGAGGCCGTTCATGCCTGCCACCGCGCGGCACGTCGCTGGATGAGCGAGTACAGCGCCATCACGACCCCGACCACGATGATCATGCCGAGGGCGAGAGCGCCGGCGAGGTTCTCCCGGCCGAGCAGGGTCTCGCTCGTGAGCGCGGTACGGATCTGCAACGGGACGATCTGGGAGCCCTGACTCGCGAGCGCCGCGGCCGTGGCGTACGAGGAGAACGCGTTCGCGAAGAGCAGCAGCAGGCTGGCGAGGAACGACGGCGCCAGCACCGGGAGGCCGATCCGCAGCCAGAAGCTCGCCCTGCTGCCCCCGAGGGTGAGGTTCGCCTCGACCCACTGCGGCTTCAGGGCGGCGAGGGCGGGTAGGAAGGTGATGACCATGAGCGGCACCTGGAAGTAGATGTACGGAAGGATGAGGCCGGGCAGCTCGTACAGCCACGTGCCCTCGGCGAAGATGTCGACGCCGAACGTGTCACGGAGGAAGACCGTGACCACGCCCTGGATTCCGATCGTGGCGATGAAGGCGAAGGCGAGCATGACCCCGCCGAACTGCGCGAGGACCCCGGCGGCCGCGTCCACGGAGCGCCGCACGACGCCGTCCGGGTTCATGCCGAGGAGAGCGTAGGCGACGAGGGCGCCGACGAGGGCGCCGACCGCCGCGGTGAGCAGCGACAGCCCCGCCGAGTTCGCGAAGGTCGTGAGCACCACCGGGTCGCCGAGGGCGGCGACGTTCGTCCAGGTGAAAGCGCCGTCGCCGTCGAAGAACCCGGAGCCGATCGCGAGCACGGTCGGCACGGCGAGGAAGAGCAGCACGTAGGCGGCGAACGGTACGAGTCCCAGCCACGCCACGGACGGCGCCGACCGTCGGGCCCGCGTGTGCGACGCGGGTCCGGCGGCGGTGGCGGGGGCGGACGCCGCGGCATCCACCCCCGGTGCGACGACGGAGGTCACTGGACCGCCGCTGCCCACTTCTCGCCGAGCAGCGTGCCGGCGTTCTCGGACTGCTCCTCGGTCGGCACGACGGTCTGCTCCGGAGCGTCGGGGAGAGCGGCCGCGAGCTTCTCGTCGATCGTGCCGGCCTCGGTCATCGCCTCCATGCGCACCGGACGGGCGCCGCCCTTCAGCCACAGGTTCTGCACCTCGTCGCTGTAGAGGAACTCCTGCCACAGACGCGCGGCCGCCGGGTTCGGAGCGTCGACGTTGATGGCCTGGTTGTAGTAGCCCGCGTAGCCGGTGCCGTCGAAGACCACGACCTTCCAGTCCGGGTTGTCGGCCGTGTGCGCCGCGTTCAGGTAGTCCCAGTCGAAGACGACGGGGGTCTCGCCGCTGGCGACGGTCGCGGTCGTGACGTCGACCTTGAGGAGGTTCCCGGCCTTCTGCAGGTCGGCGAAGAAGTCGATGCCCGGCTGGAAGTCGTCCAGCGTGCCGTCCGACTGCACGGTCGCCAGGCCGACGGCGGCGAAAGCCGCGCCGGCCTGCGTCGGGTCGCCGTTGATGGCGATGGCGCCCTTGTAGTCGGCGGAGAGGAGGTCGGACAGCTCCGCCGGCGCCTCGAAGGCGGAGGAGTCGTAGCCGATCGACATGTAGCCGCCGTAGTCGCCGACGAAGAGGCCGGTGGGCTCCTTCAGCTCGTCGGGGATGTCGTCCCAGGTCTGGACCTTGTACGGGGCGAAGGCGTCGGTGTTCTGCAGGGCGACGGTCAGGCCGAGGTCGAAGACGTCGGGGGCGGTGTCGAGGCCCTTGTTCGTCTCGGCCGCCTGGATCTCCTCGGCGCTGGAGACGTCGGGCGAGGCCTCGTTGACGGTGATCTCGGGGTACTTCTCCGTGAACAGGTCGAGGATCTCGCCGTAGTTCGCCCAGTCGCGGGGGAGGGCGATGACGTTGAGCTGACCCTCCTCCTTCGCGGCCGCCTCCAGGTCGGCGAACGAGCCGAAGTCCTCGACGGAGGTCGCGCTCGCCGCGTCCACGGCGTCGTCACCGGCGGCCGGGGAGTCGGTCGCGGAGGCGCAGGAGGTCAGAGCGATGACGGCCGTGGTGGCCAGGGCGATGCCGGCGCCGATGCGTGCGCGGCGGATGGAGCGTGCCATGAGTGTCCTCTCGGTGTCCGGCGCTGTGCGCCGGTGTCGGGTTGCGAGAGGACACTACGAGGGGGAGGTAGCCGCAGGGAGCGGCTCCGGTGAACGCTCGGTGTCGCGCGGGTGGCGCGGGGATGCGCCGCGATTCAGCGCTGCGGGACGGTGTACTTGAAGCCGCGGTGCGAGCCCACGTAGCCGAGGCGCTCGTAGAAGCGGTGGGCGTCGGCGCGGGCGGCGTCGGAGGTGAGCTGCACCATGGCCGCACCGAGGGCGGGCGCCGCCGTGTCGCCGACCCAGCGCATGACCGCGGAGCCGATGCCCGAGGACCGCAGGTCGCTGCGGACCCGGACCGCCTCGACGAGCAGCCGCCGGGCGCCGCGGCGTGCCATCCCGGGGATCGAGGTGAGCTGGAGGGTGCCGACCACCGCGCCGTCGAGCTCGATCACGAGGAGGTCGTTCGACGGGTCGGCCAGGATCTCGCGGAGGCCGCGCTCGTACGCCGGGCGGTCCTCGTCGGAGGCCACATCGCCGCGGGCGGCGCTGATCGGGTCGTCGGCGAGCAGCGCGATGACGGCGTCGGCGTCGGCCTCGGTCGCCCGCCGCAGCACGGCGTCCCCGCTCCTCGATGCGAACGGATGCGGAAGCGGGAGAGCGGCGAGCATGAGCCCAGTCTGCCAGCGGTGGATGCGGGACGGCGCCCGCGGGTCTGGAATCATGGCGGAGTGGATATCGGCAGCCTCCTCGGTCTCGAGCAGCTCACCTGGGGGATGCTGATCCTCATCATCGTGGCGGCGTTCAGCGCCGGGTGGATCGACGCGGTCGTCGGCGGCGGAGGGCTGCTGCAGCTCCCGGCGCTGCTCCTCATCCCCGGCATCGCCCCGGTCCAGGCGCTCGCGACGAACAAGCTCGCCTCCGTGTTCGGGACCGCGACCAGCAGCATCACCTACTACCGCCGGGCCAAGCCCGACCTCCGCACAGCTCTGCCGATGGCGGTGATCGCGTTGATCGGCTCGTTCGGGGGTGCGGCGGTCGCCACGGTGCTGCCCCCGGCCGCCTTCAAGCCCATCATCGTGATCGCGCTGCTGGCGGTGGCCCTGTTCACGGCGCTCCGGCCGCAGCTCGGGGCGGCGACGCAGCTGCGGTTCCACGGGCACAAGCACCACATCATGGCCGGGCTCGCCGGGCTCGGCATCGGGTTCTACGACGGGATGATCGGCCCGGGGACGGGCACCTTCCTCGTGATCACTCTCGTCGCGCTGCTGGGCTACGACTTCCTGCAGGCGAGCGCGAAGGCGAAGATCGTCAATCTCGCGACGAACGCGGGGGCGCTGCTCCTCTTCATCCCGCACGGCTCAGTGCTGTGGCTGCTCGGGGGCATCCTCGCGGTCGCGAACGTCGGCGGCAGCTACCTGGGCTCGCGGATGGCCATCTCCCGCGGTACGACGTTCATCCGCGTGGTGTTCCTCGTCGTCGTGGTGGCTCTCATCGCGAAGCTCGGCGTCGACGTGTGGAACGAAAACCTCGCCCCCCTCTTCGCCTGATTCTTCGCCGAGACCCCGGATACGCGACGAGACCCCGGGCTGCCAGCGGCAGCGTCCCGGGGTCTCGTCGGTAAGACGGGGTCTCGGCGGGTCAGGCCTCGTCCTCGGGGGTGAAGTCCACACCGGCCTCGGCGCGCTGCTCGGGGGTGATCGGCGCGGGAGCGGAGGTGAGGGGATCGAAGCCGTTCCCGGACTTCGGGAAGGCGATGACGTCGCGGATCGACTCGGTCTTCGTCAGGTGCTGGAGCACGCGGTCCATGCCGAGCGCGATGCCGCCGTGCGGGGGAGCGCCGAACTTGAACGCATCGAGGAGGAAGCCGAACTGCTCCTGCGCCACCTCGTCGCTGATGCCCATGACCTCGAAGACCCGCTTCTGGATGTCCTCGCGGTGGATGCGGATGGACCCGCCGCCGAGCTCCGAGCCGTTGCACACGATGTCGTACGCGTAGGCGAGGGCCGATCCGGGGTCGGTGTCGAACGTGTCCTCGAACTCGGGCTTCGGGCCCGTGAACGCGTGGTGCACCGCCGTCCAGGCACCAGCGCCCACCGCCACGTCTCCGGAGGCGACCGCGTCGGCGGCCGGCTCGAACATGGGAGCGTCGACGACCCAGGTGAAGGCGAACTCGTCCGGGTTCAGGTAGCCGAGGCGACGGCCGATCTCGACCCGTGCGGCGCCGAGCAGCGCCCGGCTCTCCTTGGTGGCACCGGCGGCGAAGAACACGCAGTCGCCCGGCTCGGCGCCGACGAACTCCGCCAGGCCCGACTGCTCGGCCTCGGACAGGTTCTTCGCGGCGGGGCCGCCCAGGGTGCCGTCCTCGTTGAACAGCACGTAGGCGAGACCGCGCGCGCCGCGCTGCTTGGCCCAGTCCTGCCACGCGTCGAGCTGCTTGCGCGGCTGGCTCGCACCGCCGGGCATGCGCACCGCACCGACGTACTCGGCCTGGAACACGCGGAACGGGGTGTCCTTGAAGTACTCGGTCGCCTCGACGAGCTGGAGCCCGAAGCGGAGGTCGGGCTTGTCGGAGCCGTACTTCGCCATGGCGTCGGCGTACGTCATCCGCGGCAGCGGGGTCTGCACCTCGACGCCGATCGTCTTCCACATCGCCACGATGAGCGACTCCATGAGGGCGATCACGTCCTCCTGGTCGACGAAGCTCATCTCGATGTCGAGCTGCGTGAACTCGGGCTGACGGTCGGCGCGGAAGTCCTCGTCGCGGTAGCAGCGGGCGATCTGGAAGTACTTCTCCACGCCGCCGACCATGAGCAGCTGCTTGAAGAGCTGCGGCGACTGGGGCAGGGCGTACCAGCTGCCCGGGTGCAGGCGGGCGGGGACGACGAAGTCACGGGCGCCCTCCGGTGTGGAACGGGTGAGGGTCGGGGTCTCGACCTCGGTGAAGTCCTCGGCGTGCAGCACGTCGCGGATCGCCTTGTAGACGTCGGACCGCAGGCGCAGCGCGGAGGCGGCGGCCGGGCGGCGGAGGTCGAGGTAGCGGTACTTCAGGCGCGCCTCCTCGCCGACGGTCTCGGTGTCGGCCAGAGCGGTCGAGACCTGGAACGGCAGCGGGGCCGACTCGTTCAGCACCTCGACGTCGGCCGCGATGACCTCGATCTCGCCGGAGGGGAGGTTCGGGTTGGCGTTGCCCTCGGGGCGTCGCGACACCTCGCCGGTGACCTTGAGGACGAACTCGTTGCGCAGCGGGTGGGCGATCTCCTCGTCGCGGATGACGACCTGGGCGATGCCCGACGCGTCCCGCAGATCGATGAAAGCGACGCCTCCGTGGTCACGACGACGATCGACCCACCCGGTGAGGGTGACGGTCTGACCGATGTTCTCGGCGCGCAGGGAGCCTGCGGAGTGGGTGCGCAGCACGGAGGATTCCTCCTGATCCGGGGAAAAGATGAACCCGCCCAGTCTACGCGGGCGTCCCGGCCCTTCCCGGCCGGGTCACCAGCGCGGAGCAGCGGCACCTCAGTAGGATCGCCACGACGAAAGGCGGACCCCCATGCACCTCTCCATCTCGGACGGCAACGGCCTTCCCGACCTGTTCGGCGCGATCTTCTCGGGCACGACGGGACTCATCGCCCTCATCTTCTACATCCTCGTCGTGGTGGGACTGTGGAAGGTCTTCACGAAGGCGGGGTGCCCCGGCATCCTCGCGATCATCCCGATCGTGAATGTCGTGTTCCTCGTGAAGATCGCCGGGATGTCGGGCTGGTTCGCCCTGCTCTACCTCGTGCCGATCGCGAACTTCATCCTCGGGGTCATCGTCGCGTTCAAGCTCGGCGCGCGCTTCGGCAAGGGCGGGGTGTTCTCCTTCTTCCTGCTGTTCCTTTTCCCCTACATCGGCTATCTGATCCTCGGGTTCGGCGACTCCCGCTACCGCGAGGTCTGACGTGGCGGCATCACTTCTGCACCTCGTTCGCCACGGTGAGGTGCACAACCCGTCCCGCGTGCTCTACGGACGGCTGCCCGACTATCACCTCAGCACTGCGGGGGAGGAGATGGCGCAGGCGGCGGCGGAGCACGTGGCGGGGCTCGGCGATCCGGTGACCGCCCTGTTCGCGTCGCCGCTGGAGCGTGCGCAGGAGTCGGCCGCCCCGTTCGCGGAGGTGTTTGACCTCGAACCCGAGACCGACATCCGTCTGATCGAGCCGACGAACGTGTTCGAGGGCACCCGGATGCGGCGGTCGCTGATGAACCCGATGAACTGGTGGCACCTGCGTCAGCCGTCGCTGCCGAGCTGGGGGGAGCCGTACGCGTCGATCGCGGAGCGCATGCTCGGGGTGATGGACGAGGCGTGGACGGCCGCGGCCGAGATCCCGACCGCGGGGGACATCGTGATGGTGTCGCATCAGGCGCCGATCTGGATCACGCACCTCCGCGTCGCCGGCCTCCCGCTGCAGCACGACCCGCGGACCCGTCGCTGCGCCCTGTCGAGTGTGACCTCGTTCGCGCGCGTCGGCGACGTCTGGCGCGAGGTCTCGTACGCCGAGCCCGCCGCGACCGGCGGTGCTGTCGACGTCGGGGCTGTCTGACTCCCTTTCGAATCGCCTGAATGGCCCCATCCCGCCGGGAGATGGGACCAATCGGGCGATTCGAAGTCAGAGGGACTGGAGCACCCCCACCGCGGCGAGCTGTCCCGCGGAGGCGGCGAGGAGGACCGAGGCCATCGGGCCGGGGAGGGTCGCGCGATGGGCGAGGTCGCCCGCCGCGAAGACCCCCGGAAGCGACGTCCTCCCGAACTCGTCGATCTCGATGGACCCCGACTCCAGGAGCCGCAGCCCGAGGTCCGCGGCGAACGGCGCCCGGTGCCGCATCGTGCCGGAGGCCACGAACACCCCCGCGACGTCGAGGTCGCCCTCGGCGCTGCGCACCCGCACCCCGTCTCCGTGCGCGGCGACAGCCTCGACCGGAGCGGAGGCCACCCGCACCCCGAGCTCCTCCAGCGCGACACGGTCCTCCGCGGCGAACGGCTCGCCCACCGGGACCACCGTGATCTCGCCGACGATACGGCCGAGCAGCCCGATCAGATGGGCCGCCCGGGGAGCCGCCCCGACGATCGCGATGGGCTTCCCGGCGTGCTCGTGTCCGTCGCAGAACGGGCAGCTGAAGACCCGGACGCCCCAGAGCTCGGCGAGACCCGGCACCGGCGGGAGGTCGTCCGCGACGCCGGTCGCCAGGATCACCCGTCGGGCGTCGGTCACCGACCCGTCGGCGAGGTCCACCGAGAAGCCCGTCTCCGCGTCGCCCGAGATCCGCTGCGCCGCGACATCTCGCACCTCGACGTCCGGATACGCGGTGAGCTCGGTGCGGGCCTGCGCGCGGAGGTCGGCCGGAGCCTTCCCGTCGGCGCCGATCATGTTGTGCATGTGCTGCACGGTGCCGTTGCGGTACTCGCCGGAGTCGAGCAGGAGCACGGGCCGATGCATCCGTCCGAGGGTCAGCGCCGCCTGGAGTCCGGCCGGACCGGCACCGATCACGATCGCGTCGTACATGGGGGTTCCCTTCTCGCGTCTTGCGTTCGGCACCAGTCTGTGACTTCATGTCAACATGAAGTCAAGCGACCCGCATCCCTGGTCCGTCGGCGAGGTCGCCGCGCGGTTCGACCTGTCATTCGTCATACGACCCGGTGTTTTTGTACCTTCAACCTGCACCGGTGGAAGTGACATGACCGAAAAGAACCTAGTTGACCCCCGGAATCTCGGGGATTCGACACTCTCCACTGGAAAGTGTCATGCCTAAGTCGCAGCGAGCTACGCCCGCAGATCTGTCCCCTTCCTGGCCCGATTCCCCGTCTGCCGAGCCAGATGGGGAGGTCGCACGGCTGTTGGCTCTCCGGTTGGACGCGGCGATTCCTTATCGAAGCGTACGGAAGGTCGCCGACATTGCGGGCGTCGATGAGGGAACGATCCGCAACATCGTGTCGGGTTCGCGGTGGCCCGATCTACGAACGATTGTCCGGCTGGAGGAAGCTCTAGGCGTCGCGCTGTGGCCTTCGCGCTCGGATGATGGCGCACGCCTATGAACCCCAAGAGCATCGGCGACGTCGCTCATGTGATGGGGCTGCCCACCAACGTCCTCCGGCACTGGGAGACCGAGGGGCTTCTGTCCCCGGAAAGGGAAACGGCGGGCCGACGCCGCTACGACGAGGACCAGATTGTTCGTATCGCGGTCATCCAGCGCAGTAAGGGCGCGGGGATGACGCTGGCACAGATCGGTGTGATGCTCGACGACGGGGCCAGAGAGCGTCACGAAGTGCTGCAGCAGCACTTCGACGACATCGACCGCCGCATGGAAGACATGCGTCGCTCTCGTGCGATGACAGAGCACGCGATGAACTGTCGGTCGCACGACATAGCGACATGCCCGCGTTTCCGCGACGGTGTGGCAGATGTGATGGCACGATTCTAGGTCGATGCGGACAATCGCGCACTGGCGTGCACGATTCGCGCTAACTGCCTGACCGAGGCGAGACGCTGTGCGTGGATAGCATGTCGGCATGCGCAGCAGGAACCGAGACCAGGTTGAAGTCGCTATGGTGCATCACCGCGAAGCGCTCGAGACGTTTCGGGCGCTCGTAAGTCTCGAACGGCAGGCGTGGTCGGTGTTCGCGGCAACGGACGTGCTGCTGGTTGCCTACGGGCTATACATCAGGCTCGCAGGCCCGCTAGCGTTTGGCATTCTCGTGCTCGTAGCACTACTTGTGAGCTCGGTCAGCATCCATCGTCACCTGGTCCCAGTCGGATACGTGATCTACGCGAACGAACTGATCTTGGCTCAGGGGTCACCGCTCGGCATCACGTACGCGGCGTCGCGGACGCCAGAGCTCCTGTCTGCGTATCAACGAGTACGTGAAGCTGGCGATGAAGAGCGCCCTGACCTCTTGAAAGCCGTCGATAGCGGCGCGATTGGAGCGCGATCCATCGTCGTCATCTCGTTGCTGATTGCGGCCCAGGTCGCTCTTGTGGTGATGACATTGCAGAGCGGCTATGCGATGTTCTAGGGGGGGCGGTCCCGGGCAGCGGTGCGCCCCATGGCCAACGCTGTCTACGCGAAGCTGAACACCACGTTCGGCATCCCGCCCCTGGGGAACCACGCCGGCGGCGCAACGCTCAGCGGGAAGTTGGAGATGCCGTGGAACGAGCGCTGGTCGACGCCATCGTGGTGGGGCAGAGCATCGAGCGTGGTGATGGGGGCTTTGGTTGAATCCAGAACGGTGAGCTCGGGGAAGACCTGCTGGGCGATGAACGCCACCGCGTCCCACGCACGGACTCCCTGCTCCTCGGCCAGCGCGAGGATGACTTCGAGCTGGGTGCAGGCGTACTCGAAACGAAGCTCGCCGTCGGTGGTGCGCAGCGCGTCGACGTTGTCTCGCTCCGTGAGGTGGACCGCCTCGTGGATCTCGTCGTATCCGAGGTCAGGTGCCAGCACTCGGATAGGGAGGATGCGCTGACCGCCGATGCGGAGCGTCTCGTCGAGCGGAACGTCAGGAAGGTACGCGGCCACCTCCTCGTAAGTGAGGAAGAGGGGAAAGGCGTGCTGTTCAGGATGGTCATGCACCTTCTATGCGCGGCGGCTGCGAACGCCGATACCGCTCACGGCTGTAGCTGCCCGAGATGTCCGTGGTACCGCGCATACTGATGAGAGAGACCTGGACTACCCCTCTTTTCTGCCGATTCTGCGATCTGGCTGAGTTCTAAAGTGAATGATCCTTGATCTTTTCTGAACCCGGGGGTATCGTGATGACAGCGAAAGGGGACTGGGATGGCTGACACTGAGAACGAGCGCAAGGACTGGCGCTCTGAGTTCACGGCGGGGGAACTGACGATTCTGCGGACGGGAGTACCTCTAGGAATCGACTCGGCACAGGTGCGGTCGGCACGTGCGCATGTGGCATACGAGGATCCGGACGACATGCACCTCTATGGCAGTGGCATGTCGCGGGCGGCTGCCAAGGACTGCCGTGCGCAGTTGCAGCAGCTGGATGGCTACTCGGAACGTCCCGTGCCGAGATCATCGAGAGTGACGATGCATCTGGGGAAGCATCTCATTCACGTTCAGCGAGTGGGACCGCGCATGCCGCAGAACCACCTGCGAGTCCGTCTGAGCTACATCTCTGAGTCGCGGCGCGAAAGCTTCGACCAAGCGAGCAGCAAGAAGTACGCTCCGGCGCAAGAGGCCACTCTGTTCGACATGGCGGATCACGACGAGCCGAAGGTCGCGACGTGGGACGATGTCGAGCAGGCGGCTGCGGACTTGCGAACCGTCAGTCTGTTCGTGGCGTACTTCAGTAGTACTCCGCAGGCGGTCGGCAGCATCTATCTCGCCCCCGCACAGCTTTCCGGCAACTACCTCGAGTTCTTCGACCCGGAGACTCTCCACTTCCGTCGTACCGGCGACACGACCTCTACGGCGTCGCGGGACACGTCCAGTGACGCACGCAAGTTCGCTGCGGGAAAGCGGCCGCGTACGACTGCGAAGCTCCGCGATGAGTGAAGATAGCGATCCTCTCGCCATAGCTCGCGCGTTCGACCCCGGACGCCTCACTCAGGCGCGACGAGTTCGAGGGATAACGAAGACCGAACTCCACCGCCTCGTCGGCGTCTCTGCTGCTGCGATTGGTCAGTACGAAAGAGGGGAGAAGCGCCCGAGGCCGGACACAGTCTCTGCGCTGGCCACGGCGCTCGGGGTTCCGGTGGGGTTCTTCGCCTACGGGCGACCACGCGCGAAGGTGGAGATCGCGGAGGCGTCGTTCCGGCGGCTACGCTCCACGAGCGTCGCGCAACAGCAGCAGGCCACTGCGTACGTGGAACAGGCGTGGGAGCTGAGTCGGTACCTCGAATCCCGGGTCGAGTTCCCTGAGCTGGACTTGCCAGCCTGGGCGTCTCCAGACGCGAAGTACATTCCCGACCCCATCACGGCCGCGCAGCAGCTGCGTGAACATTGGGAGCTGGGCTCCGGCCCGATTCCGCACCTCGTATATGAGATCGAGCAGCACGGCATCCTCACTGTCTACTTCTCCATGAAGCAGGACCCGACGCTGGAGGAGAAGAGCAAGATTGATGCCTTCTCTACCAGGGCACTTCCCCGACCGATGATTATCCTGACGCCCGACAAGGCCAACGATGTCCTTCGTCACCGATTCACAGCAGCTCACGAGCTCGGGCATATCGTTCTTCACCACGGGCGTCTGGGGTCGGATGTCGAGATGGAACGTCAGGCGGACCTGTTTGCCTCGGAGTTCCTGACCCCGCGCGACGTCATCCGAGACGCACTTCCCACCCGGCTGAATATTGGAGCACTTGAGGAGCTGAGTTCGCTGTGGGGCGTATCCGTGAAGATGCTCATCCGACGTTCGCGCGACCTCGAGCGAATCTCGGAGTCGACCGCGCGCCGCGGGTACATCACGCTCAATTCGTTGCCGCGTACGCCATTGACCATCGATGATTTCCCTGGAGAGAAGCCGGAGCTTCTTCGTAATGCCATTGAGCTGCTGGCGACGATTGACATCTCGTTGGTGGACATCGCCCGTGAGGTTCAGATGACGCCGCGGCACGTCCGTCTGCTCGCAAGCATCGACCTGGAGGAGCCTAAGCTCAGCCTCGTTCGCTGATTCGCCTAGATCTACAAACAGAGCCCCGATCTGCCAGTTCGGAGAGGAGCTCTCAAAGCGGCAAGCCGGGGCTGAGTTGTCTTGGTAGGACTTCTTGACTCTAGACGCTCGTGTAGCGCTTCGCGACATGCGCGGCTTGCCTCCGCCTCGAGCAGGAAGGAGCGCATCATGGCGAAGTCATCGTCACGGTCGTCCGGAAAGCCTTCGAAGGGGCAGCTGAGCAAGGCGGGTCGAGTCCTCGGGACTGACTCGTCGAGCAAGGCGGCCAAGTCGAAGGCCGGGTCGACACTCGGCAAGGGCTGAGTGTCGGGAGGAGGGTCGGCCGTAACGGCCGGCCCTTTCTCCTGCGATGTGCCGATTATGCGGAATTTAGTCCGTATTATTGCTAGGCTCGGGCGACGACCACGACAGGGGAGCAATGAAGGCGCTCGAGTACGAAGAACACATTGCGCTGGACGACTCGCGCGTCGCGGTGTGTGGCGACTGGCACGGCAACGTTGGCTGGCTGAGAACGCTGGCGCGAGTGATTTCGGCGCTCGCGCCCGATGTGACGACCATCCTTCAACTCGGAGACTGGTGGCTGGACCCGGCTGTCACGCCTGGAGTCCCGCGGGGTGGTGGTCTTTCGGGCCCGCGGCGTCGTGACCGCGACGGGGTGAGCCATCGTGCGATGGTCAGTGAGAACGACCAAGAACTCACACAGAAAGACGACACCGCACGATGGCTCTTGACCAGTCTGCCCTCC
>SNQX01000054.1_pt1 | contig 64460 bp, 61 predicted proteins | sample 2580501 | NCBI WGS metagenome assembly SNQX01 (sample SAMN10953784, study PRJNA522744) | food fermentation metagenome | isolation source: 48-hour incubation of native-enriched microbial consortia from nixtamalized... | place: Mexico | collected 2017-09-24 | reverse complement strand
ATCCAAAACTTTTTTCAGGAGTTTATGGAGGCGTTTTTCCCGGATGTGTCAGCGGATCTCGACTACCGCCGGGTGCGGTTTTTGTCGCAGGAACAGTTTACGGACTTTCCGGGCGGTGAGCAAAAACGGGTTGACATCCTTGCCGAAACGAAGGTAAAAGGCAAAGATACCGTGATTCTCATCCATGTAGAGCCGCAGTCGTATTACGAGAAACCTTTTCCTGAACGCATGTTTCGTTACTACATGATGATCAGTCTCCGGCACCGGAAACCGGTATTGCCGATTGCCGTTTTTAGTTACGAGGAGAAAACAGAAACCCCTGATACGTACACCTTTGCGTTCCACAACATTGAAATTCTTCGTTTTCACTATTTATCCATTCATCTGATGAAACAAAATTGGAGAAATTATATCCGGAGCAACAACCCTGTTGCCGCGGCATTATTAAGCAAAATGGGGTATACAGAAAAAGAACGGGTGCAGGTCAAACTGGAGTTTCTGCGGATGCTGGCCCGGATGGAACTTGACCCTGCAAAAATGAGGCTGTTACACGGTTTCTTTGATTATTATTTAAAATTGAACGAAAAAGAGGAGGCGGAAGTAATGGAAAACATTAAAATGCTGGATCCAGACGAAGCAGAGCAAGTATTGAAGCTGCCGAATTCCTATTTTGACCGCGGGTATAAGAAGGGGAAAGAGGAAGGCAGAGAAGAAGGAAGGGAAGAAGAAAGAAAAGAATTGCTACAAACGATTCCAATTGCCATCAAAATGTTGCAGGAGGGTATGAAGCTTCAATTAATTGTGGAAAAAACTGGCCTGAGCCAGAGAGAAGTGGAAAAAATAAAACAACAATTGGAGCATTCATAAGATGGAAGTCAGGCTGCCTGGTGTGGATGGAAAAGAAGTTGTCCTGGACTTGCCAAATTCTTACTTTGACCGCGGGTATAAGAAGGGGAAAGAGGAAGGCAGAGAAAAAGAAAGAGAACGATTGATTATCAATTTTCTAAAAAATCAAGTGGATGTGAAGGTCATTGCCCAGGGATCCGGCTTGAGTGAAGACGAGATCATGAAGATCAAAAGGCAGATAGAAGGGGAAAAGCCTTGAACCCGAGTTATGACGAGGCAGAGCAAGTATTGAAGCTGCCGAATTCCTATTTTGACCGCGGGTATAAGAAGGGGAAAGAGGAAGGAATTGAAATAGGAGTAGAGAAGGGAAGAGAAGAAGAGAGAAAAGAAATGTTACAAACGATTCCAATTGCCATCAAAATGTTGCAAGAGGGTATGGAGCTTCAATTAATTGTGGAAAAAACTGGCCTGAGCCAGAGAGAAGTGGAAAAAATAAAACAGCAACTGGAAAATTTATAAGTAAAAAAAGATTTTCACCGGACATCTGTTTGCCGGTGCTTTTTATATGGCCAAACTTTCTAAAAATACAGCTGTTAAAATTTCGTGCAAAATGTATTATAATTTTAAATAGAATAAAAAAGGGGTGAGGAAATGGAGGAAAGTGTTACAAAGGCAGTTCAGGATTACTATCCCGATTCATTTGCAACTTGTTACGGCTGCGGGCGGCTGAATGAAAAAGGCCATCATTTTCGCACGGGCTGGCTGGGGGACAAAACCATCACGATTTATACGCCGCTTCCTGAATATATGGGGGGGATCCCGGGGTTTGCCTACGGAGGGATCGTAGCATCGCTGATTGACTGCCATAGCGCCGGTTCCGCATCGCTGTATGTGCTCCGGAAAAACGGCAACGAACTTGGCGACGGGACAGAGCCGCCGCGGTTTGTAACCGGCACATTAAAAGTGGAATATAAACACCCTACCCCGCTTGGTGTGCCGCTTAAGGCAATAGGAACCGTTACCGAGATCCATCCCAAAAAGTACCGGATCAACACAGAAGTATTTGCGGAAGATAAAGTGGTCGTAACAGGGGAAGTTATCATGGTGATGATGCCGGAAAAATTCAGGGAGAAAGTAAAACAGCAGTAAAGCCTAGCGCGGCATCGGTCCTTGAAAGATGCGCCGGGTAAAAACAATCAAGCAGCATGGAAAGCATCTTCCGGGCAACCGGCACGGATGCGGACCGCCATTTCCACAAGACAGCCAAACAGAATAGAAAGATGGGGAATAGATTGGAAAAAGTTGTCCAGCAGCTTGCAACAGAAGCGCATACACTACGAGCGAAAGGAATCGCGCTTGTTTTATCAGGCGCGGTACTATGGGGTGTATCCGGTACGATTGCGCAATATTTGTTCCAGCATTTGCAAATGGATATGCAATGGCTCACGGTCATGCGGCTGCTTGTATCCGGCCTGCTTTTGCTCGGATTTTGTTACGGAAGAGAAAGAAATCGTGTCACAGGGGTATGGAAAGACCCGGCTTCACGGAGAGATCTGATTTTTTTTGCGGTTTTCGGCATGCTCGGCGTCCAGTACACCTATTTTGCCGCTATCCGGTACGGCAATGCAGCAACAGCAACCATTTTGCAAAGCCTCGAGTGTGTCATTGTGCCGTGTTTTCTGGCCGCCCGATTCAGGAGAATGCCTGGCCGGCGTACGTTATTTGCCGTCTTTCTTGCAGTTGCCGGAACATTTTTGCTTGTCACACACGGCAGTTTTACGACGCTATCCATTTCGGGAAAAGCGCTTTTCTGGGGTATTTTAACGGCTTTTACCGCTGCTTTTTACACACTCCAGCCGATAAAGCTCCTTCACCAATGGGGTGCGGACGTAACCGTCGGCTGGGGGATGCTAATTGGGGGCGCGGTCTTAAGTTTCATTCATCCGCCGTGGCATGCAGCTGGGAACTTTTCTCCGGCCGCGGTGCCGGGGATTGCTTTTGTCATTTTATTTGGAACGCTGGTTGCCTTTCTTTGCTATTTGGAAGGGCTGAAATATTTAAGTGCATCAGAAACAACCGTACTTGCCACAGCAGAGCCGCTTTCCGCCGCATTTTTAACTGTGGTGTGGCTCCATGTTCCGCTCGGTTTTTTTGACTGGGCCGGTGCGCTGATGATTATCAGCACCATTTTCATTTTGGCGTTAAAAGGAAAACATGCATAACACCGCGTGGCGGTCATGATACCAGCTTCAGCCCGACCGCTGCGCCTAAAATCATCGTGATAAAAACAATTCTCCGCCAGTCTCTTGATTCTCCAAAAAATAACATGCCGACAATTGCGCCCCCTGCTGCACCGATTCCTGTCCAGACGGCGTAGGCCGTGCCCATCGGCAATGTCCGCATCGCAAACGACATAAACAAAAAACTTCCGCCGAAAGCAAGCACCATGAGCAGCACAGACTGCAGATTGCGGCGGCGGTTTACCATATTCATGGCGGCCACGCCGAGCATTTCACATAACCCTGCAATGAGTAGAGAAGCCCAAGCCATCAAGAATCCGCCTCCCCGCTGCTTTTTTCATTTTCCGCAATCCTTAAGCCGATAATGCCCGCCAGCAGAATGAAAATCAAAACAATTTTTATGAAACTGAACGGCTCGCCGAAAAATACGATTCCGGAAAAAACCGTTCCGGCTGTGCCGAGCCCGACAAAAACGGCATACACCGTTCCGACCGGCAAATCCTTGCTTGCCGCAATGAGTGCGTAAAAGCTTGCAGTAATGGCAACCAGCGTGCCCGCCCATTCTAACAAATTATCCGCATGCTTTAGCCCGATGACCCAAAAGACTTCGAAAAAAGCACCAACAAGAACAATGAGCCAGGACTTGTTCATTTCAAACACCTCCATAAAAAATCCCGGCGAGCTGCACAAAAAGCATCCCCCGGGTTGCATGGCAAAAACGTGATCCTTCATCTAACCTTTTTGTCAGCCGAAAAGAAACGCGTGTACATAATCATATGTATTTTTGGCAAGCAGCAAAAATGTGACGGCGATAAACAGCGCGCGCACATAGCCGCTCCCCTTTTTGATCGCGAACCGCGAGCCGATGATGGAGCCGGCGATTTGCCCAAGGCCCATCGGAATCCCGTAGGCATAATGAACCTGCCCTAAAAAAATAAACATAAGGAGGGCCGAGATATTGCTGCCAAAATTTAAAAACTTCGCGTTTCCGGCTGCTTTTAAAAAGTCAAACCCGATCATAAGGTAGGCAAACATTAAAAAGGAACCGGTGCCCGGGCCGAGAAATCCGTCGTAAAAACCGATCAGAAAAATGAGTGCCGTAAACAAAATCAGCCGGCGGACGGATAACTTTTTATACGCCATGATTTTTCCCCAGTCTTTCTTCGTCACCGTATAGATGCCGACTGCGGCAAGCATGATCAGCATCAATGGTTTTAACACATCCGGATCCATGAGATGGACGGTGTAAGCGCCGAGCATCGAACCGAAAAAGGTGAGCGGAAACATTTTATAAATGGAAGATAAATCAAGTTTCCCGGAACGATAAAATACAAATGTGCTTGTAAATGACCCCATTGTCCCCGCGAGTTTGTTGGTAGCAACCGCTGCAGACGGCGAAAGCCCAGTAAACAGCAGGGCAGGCAGGGCAATCAGGCCGCCCCCGCCGACAACAGAATCAATAAAAGCTGCACAAAACCCAAAACCAACTAACAGTGCCAACATGGATGGATCGAGCCCGAATATCATAAAATCAGCCTTCCTTTTTTATCACTGTTGTTATCGTAGCGAAAAATTTAAAAATTGTAAATATCTTTCCGCTCTGGGCATGTGCAAAATTTTTCCAACGGAATGAATAAGGGACTTCCGTGTGCTTTACTATTATGCATTATGCTGTCCGTATCAGCAGATAAATAAAGTATGGTGCGCCGAGGATTGAAATGACAATCCCGACCGGCAGTTCCATGGAAGGTATCACGACTCTCCCGACTGTATCAGCCAAAAGCAAAATGTTTGCCCCAATCAGCGCCGTTAAGGGCAGGGAAAATTCATGTTTTGTCCCCATAATCCCGCGGGCAATGTGGGGCGCAATCAGGCCGAGAAACGTAATCCCGCCCCCGACCGCTACACAGCATCCGGCCAGCCCGACCGCGGTCCCGAGAAGTTTCAGCCTTTCTTTTTCAAGCGGCACCCCGAGCCCTGTGATGACCGGCTCATCCAGACGCATAATATTCAAGTAACGGGCTTTGTATATAGCAAATGGGAGCAGAACAACCAGCCAGACCAAAGTGACAAGGACATAATCCCAGTTTGTTGCCCAAATGCTTCCTGATATCCAGGTCAGCGTTTTTGTGAAATCCTGGGGATCCATTTTCATTTGCAGGACAGTTGTTGCCGCATTAAAAGCTGCATTTAATCCAATCCCTGTCAGAACAAGACGGGCGGGCGCCACGCTTCCCCCTTTTTTTGCAAGCAAATAGACGAGGATCGCCGAAAGAAAGGCGCCGGTTAATGCGAAAAACGGCATGACAAAAATAGAAACTACCTCGGCAAGAAAGGCCGTGCCCTTAAAAAAGAATGTATATAACACAACGGAAAAGCTTGCTCCTGCATTCACGCCGATAATGCCGGGATCTGCAAGCGGGTTTCTAGAAATGCTCTGGAGAATGCCGCCTGAAACGGCAATTCCGGCGCCAATCAGCATCGCGAGCATGATCCGGGGCAGACGGAATTCAAACAGGGTCATCCGCTGGTTGCCAACATCACTGCCGAAAAAGGCAGACCATATTTGCGGAAACGGAATATTCATCGTGCCTGTCCGGATGCTGGCAAAAAAGAGGACGGCCAGCAAAACAAGTAGGATAGCGCAAAGCATGCTGAATTTCCGTTTGTCGGTTGAAAGCCGGTTTCCCACTACAATCCGCCCCCTTCTTTTCGTGCCAAATAGAGAAAGAACGGGACGCCGATGATTGCGGTCACTGCGCCTACCGGTGTTTCAAAAGGGGCATTGATCATTTTTGCAGCATCATCGGCAATGATCAACAAAAGGGCGCCGAGAATCGCCGAACAAGGGATGATCAAGCTGTAATCCGACCCGACAAGGAAGCGGGTAATGTGCGGGATGACCAATCCGACAAACCCGATCATTCCGGCAATGGATACGGCCGCCCCTGTCAGCAAAAGAACGGCCACAATGCCTGCTATGTAAACAAATACCGTGTTTTGACCGAGTCCTTTTGCGATTTCCTCCCCGAGACTTAAAATGGTGACGGCGCGCGAAATGGCAATGGCGATGATCACACCGGCAATGATGGCCGGAATCACATACTTGAGTTGGCTGGATTGCACACTACTCACGCCGCCTGCATACCAGTAACTCAAATCTTTTGATATGTTGAAACGAAGCCCGATCGCCGTAGATAAGGCGCTAAGCAGAGAAGTAACGGCTGATCCGGCAAGCGCCAGCTTCACAGTGGTGTTCCCGCCTCTGGATAAAGCTGTGATTAAAAAAACGAGGGCCGCCCCCAAACCGGCTCCGGCAAAAGATATGAAAATCAGGCTCTTGTAAGAAATGCCCGGAAAAAAAGCATAGGCAATCGCCATAAGAAAAAGGGATCCCGAGGTTACCCCCAAAATAGACGGGGATGCGAGCGGATTTCGCGTCATTCCCTGCATGACCGAACCGGAAACGGCCAGCCCGGCACCGACGCATAAAGCGGCAATGGCACGCGGCAGCCGCAATTCATGGATGACGACATGGGCCGAGTTGTTTGCATCATAAAAAAACAAACTTTTCCATACAGTTGTATAGCCGACATTCGATGCACCCAATTGAATGGAACCCGCAACGGCAAGTATGATAAAAATCCACCCGAAGCCGAGGATAAAATAAGCCAGTCGTTTTTTATACGGTTGATCCTGCACGCGGTGTACCGCTTTACTTGTGTGCGCTTTTGCCATCCCTGACTTCCTTCCTTCTATTTCGATACGGTTAAAAATTTATGATTCAAAAAGAAAAAAGATTGACAGAATGAAAAATTTTCGCTTTAATTGATGTTGATAATCATTATCATTTATCTGTCTACAATATTTTAACATAATGCCAGGGGGATGAAAATGTCTTACAATCTAAAATTAAAAAAGATTTTCCAAATATGCGGGATTGTCTTTCTGTCCGTTGCCCTTGCTGCCTGCGGGAACAGCCAGTCCGGAAATGGAAACGGAAACAAGCCTGCCGGCGGTTCAAAAACCCGGACGGTAACAGACGCGATGGGGCATAAAGTAAAAGTGCCGGCTCATCCGAAACGCGTCATTGCGACTTATTTGGAAGACCATCTTGTTGCACTCGGGGTGAAGCCTGTCGCACAATGGAGTGTCAGCAACGGCATTCAGGAATATTTGCAGGACGATTTACTGAAAGGGGTACCGGCTATTTCTTACGACCTGCCTTATGAACAAGTGCAAAAATTCAAGCCGGATTTAATCCTGATTGACGATGCCAGCATGGTGGAAGGCGGGAAGTATGAACAATATAGCAAAATCGCTCCGACCTTTGTCGTAAGCAAAAAGCAAAACAGTGACTGGAGAAAAGAACTGCTTACTGTTGGGAAAGTGTTGAACAAGGAAGCAAAGGCAAAACAAGTGCTCGCAGATTATGAAAAAACAGCCAAGAAGGCAAAAGAGCAACTGGCGAAAAACGGAAAAGCGCCTTCTGCTGCTGCAATCTGGCTTGTGAACAATAAATTTTTTATCGTATCGAAAAATGTATCAAGTGGGGACGTCCTGTACAATGATTTAGGTTTGAAGGTGCCGGCTGTTGTAAATGAAATTTCTGCAAAAGCAACCAGCAACTGGAATGCTATTTCGCTTGAAAAATTAACCGAGCTGGATGCAGACTATATTTTTCTGATTAACAGCGATAAAACCCACGCAACAGAGCTGGACAATGCATTATGGAAAAGCATTCCTGCCGTCAAGAAACACCATGTAGCTGAATTTTCTGCTGATACCGGCTGGCTTTACTCTGGCGCGATTGCAAACAAAGAGATAATCCGGGATGTATTAAAAACGATCAAATAATCCTTTTCGCGGCCTGCCGTCCATGTTGTATGAACGGTTTTGGCCGCTGGAAGAATATATTGGTTTGGGATCAGTGCGGACATGAGGGAAGAAAACCTTCATTCAAACTGGAAAGGCTCAAAAAAGGAGAGTCTTTCCTTCGAGGGAAAATTTTAAAAATTAGAGAAACGGGCAGCAGGAATGCTTAAATTGTGGAAAAACCTGGAGATTACCGGCGAAAAGTCGATTTGACACCCATTTGAAAACCTTATAGAATAAAAATGATATTAAGAATCATTTTCATTTAATGATAGATTCATAGGAGGAACTGAGATGCCAACGCTTTGTGCAGAAAATTTGAAAGTTGCCTATGGAGATCATGAAATTATTAAAAACTTAAATTTAAATATACCAACCGGAAAAATGACGGCGATCATCGGCCCGAACGGATGCGGCAAATCCACTCTGTTAAAGGCATTGGCACGCATCCTCTTTCCGAAAAACGGGTCCATTTATTTGGATGGAAAAGAGCTGGCAAAACAATCAACAAAGAAAATTGCGCAAAAGCTTGCGATTTTGCCCCAGTCTCCGAGTGTGCCGGAAGGACTGACGGTTTCGGAACTTGTATCTTATGGCAGGTACCCGCACCAAAAAAGGTTTGGGAAACTAAATCGTGAAGATTGGAAAGCAATTTACCGGGCCCTTGAAATGACCGGAACGGAAGAATTGAAAGACCGCCCTGTGGATGCGCTTTCGGGCGGACAACGGCAGCGGGTCTGGATTGCCCTCGCACTTGCGCAGGATACCGAAATGATTTTATTGGATGAACCGACAACCTATCTGGACCTGTCACATCAGCTGGAAGTGCTCGAACTTTTGCAGGAACTGAACAGAATGGAGCACCGCACGATCGTAATGGTGCTGCACGATTTAAACCAGGCCGCCCGTTTTGCGGACTATATCGTTGCCATGAAAGATGGCGAAATCCTTTACGAAGGCAGCCCCGAAGCTGTAGTGACAGTGGAAATGATGCGGGAATGTTTCGGATTAGATGCCCAAATTGCAGTTGATCCGAGGTGCAAAAAACCGGTTTGCCTTTCCTATGATTTGATTAAACCGTATAAAGAAGTACGTGCACAAATGGCGTAGCCACTTTCTTTATGAGCGGGAAGGGAGGATCTTGGCATTGGACCATAAAATATACGATGTAACCATTATTGGCGGTGGGCCGATTGGCTTGTTTACGGCGTTTTACAGCGGCATGCGAAAATTAAAGACGAAAGTGCTGGAATCTAGCGGCCAGCTGGGCGGAAAAATCACGATGTTTTATCCGGAAAAAACATTGCGGGATATTGGCGGGATCCGGAAAATAACAGGCGGGGATCTTGTTAAGGAACTGATCCGGCAGGCGGAAACTTTTTCGCCAACGATCCTTTTTCATCAGCATGTATCCGGATTACAGCGGCGCCCGGACGGTATCTTTATGTTAAGTACGGAAAATGGCGGCCTTCACTTGACCAAAACGGTTATCCTCACTGTCGGGGCGGGCATTTTTAAACCGATTAAGCTTGATATTCCGGGGGCAGAGCGCTATGAATCCGGCAATCTCCATTATGCCGTCGATGACTTGGATCGTTTCCGCAACAAGCGGGTGCTGATTTCTGGCGGCGGGAATGCGGCAGTCGACTGGGCAAACGAACTGGCCGAGATTGCCGAAAGCATTACGATCGTACACAGGCGGGAAGCATTCAGCGGGCATGAATCCGATGTGTCCGAAATGGTGAAAAATGCACGCCTTTTTACCCCTTACTGCATCTCAGCCCTGCACGGAACAGGCAATAGGATCGAACGCGTTGCGGTGAAACAGGTCGGGACGGGCGAAGAAATATGGCTTGAAGCCGATGAAGTTGTCGTGAACCACGGCATTCAGGGTGATTATGGCGGCATTTTAAACTGGGGTCTTAAAATGAAAGACGAGCGGATCGAGGTCAATGGCGCGATGGAAACGAATATACCCGGGATCTTCGCGGCAGGGGATGCGGCAATTTACCCGCACAAATTAAAATTGATTGCCGGGGGGTTTGCGGAAGGCCCGGTTGCTTTAAACAGCGCCGTCCGCTATATGTGCCCGGATGCAGAACCGATGGCCATGTATTCTACGCACCACGAAGATTTTGTAGATGAAAACGGCCGCGAAAAAGAACCACAGGCACGCTGAAAAAGCTCCGAACAAATCATAAGGGCGTTGAGATGTGTCTCAGCGTCTTTTTTGTGTGCACTGAAAAGCAGCAAAATGCGCATCCGCTCCTTTCTGTCCGCACATGGCGGTAATTACAGGGAAACGGCGGATATCATGACCCGCCGTCTGTTCATGCGCTGCGCTTGTTATTTTTAAATTCGCACCACACCACTAAAAGGGTTGCGTAAGATTGTATTTCCTTTTTGTGTTTTTTCAGGTCTTCAAAGTCATGAAGCGGAGGGGCCGGGGCAGAATCATCTTTTGAAAAACCAATGGCTCCTAAAATCTTTTTGCCGCTTGCCGATTCCGCGCTGTCAACGCCGCTCAAGGAAAACGCGTTGATGTCTTTATCCCCTGCTGCCGGGAAAGTTTTAAATGTGCTGAAAGTGGTATTGCCTTTACCCGTATAGATGCCTTCGATGACCTTATAACGTTTGCTGTTTTCGCTTACCGGAGAGGCTGTGAACATAATTGTCCCTTTCTTCCCCGCTTCCCCTTCTAGTTCAAAAAGATGGTCATTCACCAATTTTCCGTATTTGTATTCTTCCAGCCAGATTCTAACGGATTTATACTTGTTAGGGTCGACACGGTATTGATAAAGAAAAGAGTTGTCCGTTGAAGCGTGTAAAATGGCTTCTTCATTTGCCGTTAGTTTTGCCGGTTTAAATGTGTTGGCATTGGCAGGCTTCCCGCTTTTCCCAAGCAGATTCCATCCGGTGAGAACACAGAGCAACAGCAGGGCCAAGCATGCAAACAAAACTTTTTTCATAAAACACCTCCCTAGCTTATTTTATCATTAAAATTGAAATGTTTTAAATACTTTTTGGAAAAGAAAACGCCGTTATGCGGATGTTTTTAGATCAGCCTGTTTGCCAGCTATATAAGTTGAACTTAACATTACTACTCCTTATGCGTTGCCAAAAGCCATATCTAACCTGATCATAGTTAATTTTGGCGCGAAAAACTTATGTAGAGATTGCCGAATAAGCAAGATTCATAGATTTGGACAAGAATGCTGACAGCTTAGGAAAAAATTTAAATGCAAGGATTTTATAAAAAATTCAGGGAAAAACTTGCACCAGAATCGCATTTTCGCAGATGGATTCTTCGAGAGCAGAGCTTGCTGAAAAATTGGGTACAAACGCAGAATCGGATTCGTTCAGCAAACCCTATGTTCATTTTATATAGGATGAAATGGAAAAAGAAAGGGTATCCTATTTTTGGAAAAGAACAGAACGGGGTGGAAAGGTGAAACGCATCATCATTATACTGCTCAGTACCGGCATGATGTTGCTTTTGGCCGGGCTTATGGTCTATTTTATTATAAAGCATGATACATTGCGGTGGGGAATTGCGGCCGGCGGGATTGTGTTAAGTGCGCTGCCGCTCGGCTTATTATTTTTAAAACATAACCGGATCAATACGCCCTCGATTATTGGCTGGTATATTTTCGTGATTTGCTCCATCTGCCTCGGTTCGATCGCCGGATTTTACGGGCGTTTTTCGTGGTGGGACACGTCCGTTCACTTTTATAAGGGCATTTTTACAGCTTGTATCGGCGTTACGCTGTATAAAATACTGGTTCCGGAGGCGGCAAGGCGGGGCATGTCGCGCTTGATTCCCGCATTGTTTGCCCTCGGGCTTGCGATAGCAGGGAGCGTTCTTTGGGAGATGTATGAATTTTTGGGGGATGTAATTGCCTCCCATACGATGCAGCGCGGCGGCAATACCGATACGATGGTGGACTTGCTGGCCGGATTTTTTGGCGGGGTGCTGATTGCGATATATACTGGATTCAGGAAACAAAATGTATAAGAAAGAAAGTGGAAATATGGACCGGAAAATTGTGTTTGGAATCAGCTTGGTTTATGTACTGTGGATGGCCGTTTTATGCGCCATGCAATATACGGCCGGCGCGTCCTGGAAGGCTGCGGTCGCTGCGGGCGGGGTGATCTCGGGCGCAATTCCGCTTATCCTTTCGTGGGTTCCGCGCCTTCGGTTCCACCTGCCCCTTGTCATTTCTTATTTTCTTTTTTTAACCGGCTCCCAATATTTCGGATCGATCCGTGGCTGGTACGGCTTAGGCTGGTGGGACACCTTCCTGCATTTCGTGAGTGGCCTTCTTCTTGGATTTGCCGCGATCGCACTTTATGAACGGCTTGTGCACCGGGATGCGGGCAAGGCGATCTCCGCATGGTTTGTATTTTTATTTGTGCTTGGGTTTGCCGCGCTTGGCGGTGTAATGTGGGAGATCTATGAGTTTTCGGGTGACCAATTTTTTGGCACTACTTTGCAGGGCGGCGGAAACAAGGATACGATGACCGATTTGATTGCAGATGTGCTCGGCGGCCTGGTTGTGGCAACAGGGTCCGGGATACGAACGAAACGAAAGTGAGAAACAAAAACCAGCATGCCGCATGCGTGTGGAGCCCTGTGTTTCTGGACCTTTAAGAATGGTGGAATTTTAAAAAAATCTGCGGTTTTCAAGAAACCGGCGAAATAGAAATGGCTTGAGGAAATAAAGCGGAACCAAAAATCAATGGAAAGCGGATCTGAAAAACCAGCCATTTTCCAAAAAACAATGAAAAATGGCAAAACTGCGGAAAGATCATCCGGGACACCGGCGAAAAGGAAGAAAAAATTGGCACATCATGAATCCCGGCTATCCAACCGGGATGTTTTTTCAATTATTTTCCCCCACCGGAAAGCTTTTGGTGTATAATTCAACAATGGGCAAGTACGGAAGCATTCGAATTTTTGTTGAAAGTGAGTGATCCCCGTGGGACGCAAATGGAATAATATAAAAGATAAAAAAGCAGCAAGGGATGCCAATACGAGCCGCATTTATGCGAAATTCGGCCGCGAAATCTATGTTGCTGCGAAACAGGGTGTGCCGGATCCGGTGGCAAACAGCGCATTAAAAATGGTGCTCGAGCGTGCCAAAACATACAGCGTGCCGAAAGCGATCATTGACCGCGCGATTGAAAAAGCAAAAGGCGGCGCTGATGAAAACTATGACGAGCTGCGTTATGAAGGCTTCGGCCCGGGCGGCTCGATGATCATTGTCGATACGTTAACGAACAATGTCAACCGGACCGCCTCCGAAGTGCGCGCCGCTTTCGGGAAAAACGGCGGCAATATGGGGGTGAGCGGTTCAGTCGCGTATATGTTTGATAAAACGGCAGTCTTTGGCATTGAAGGGAAAACAGCGGATGAAGTGCTGGAACTTTTGCTTGAAGCTGATATTGATGTCCGCGATGTCTTTGAAGAAGACGGTGCCGTTATTGTTTACGCGGAACCGGACCAGTTTCATGCGGTTCAGGAAGCTTTTGAAAATGCCGGCATTACGGAATTTACCGTTGCCGAACTGACAATGTTGCCGCAAAACGAAGTCACATTACCGGATGAGGACCGGGAGAAATTCGAAAAACTGATTGATGTGCTGGAAGACCTGGAAGATGTCCAGCAAATTTACCATAATGTCAATTTAGATGATTAATTAAGATGGACGGCGGGGTGATCCCGCCTTTTTTTCGTATAAGCAAATTTCTTTGAAAGTAAGGCCCTGGTGTGTGAGCACATTTTCCTGCAAGCACGCGAATTTTGTCACATTACAAAACTCGTATCAATAGACGCAAGAAAACTGAACCGGTATAATAAGAATACAATTTATTGTACATAATAGAGGGGATATTCTGTGAGCGAACATCCGAATATACATGTGGGCGGTCTTCAATTTGAATGGGAATTGGAAAAAGGAAGATTCATTTTCGAAGGGGAGGATGCGGTCCTTTTCTGGATTCCAACCGCGATGCGCGATCTGTTTACTACAATTGAAGAAATATCCGGGGAAGAAGCATCCAATGTTGTCTTTGAAACAGCGGGTTTCCGTCAAGGATTGCTCGTTGCCAACTATTTTAATAGAATCAAAGATTTCGATGTGAAAAAGGCGTCTGAACTCATTACCACTACTTACGCATCAGCGGGCTGGGGAAGAGCCGTGATGAAAGACATGAACTTTGATCAGAAGACATTGACGATTGAGCTGAAAGACAGCTGGGAGCATAAAATCAATGTGGCCCAGGGAAAGAAAACGGGCAGCAATTTTCTGCCTGCCCACTACGCTGGTATTTTTACCGGACTGTTCCATACAAATATATGGTATAAAGTCGTCCGGTATCAGATCGAAGGCCACGACTCCACGATCATTGAGTATTTCCCGTCGGATATCACGGTGTCACATAATATTCACCAGCTGGCGCGGAAAAAAGAAGCTGAGCAGATTATTCAGCTGGAGGCGCTCGTCGAAGATAAGACGCGGGAGCTGAAAGAACTCATCAAGCAGCTGTCCTCACCGATTATTCCGATTTTAGACGGCATTGTCGTCGTGCCTTTAATCGGGAAATATGACGATGAACGTGCCGAAGAGCTGGTAGAAAAAACATTGAAAAATTTGCCGCAGTACAAAGCAAAGTATTTGGTGCTTGATTTAACGGCACTCGATGTGGAAGACGATCCGCACAGCATCCAGTTTATTGAAAATATCGGAAAAGCATCTTCCTTAATCGGCACGCAAACGATCCTTGTCGGTATATCGCCGTCGATGAGCATGACCATTTCTTCTTCCGGGCTTGATTTCAGCCAGTTTGACTGCTTCCAGACGTTGCAGCACAGCATCCACTATGCGCTCGGACAATTGGGGAGGAAAATACTCTGATTGGCAAGGCCTGAAAAATCTGTTTCAAAAAGCGGGAGATTTGTTTCCCGCTTTTTTTATTTTTTACCGGGAAGATTCAACACAAATCGAGGAAATTCGGCTTATTTTTTTATTGAAATTTTCGAATGATTGTTTATAATGAAATTAACATACTAACCGGTTAGTCAACGGGGAGGGGATGAATCATATGGATTTTGATTACTCACCAAAAGTGAAGGCACTGATTTCAAAGCTTGAGCGTTTTATGGAAGAAAACGTCTATCCGGGTGAAAAGATCTTTGAGGAACAACTGAATGCACAGGAAACACGGTGGGCTGCTGTTCCGCCGATTATGGAAGAATTGAAGGCAAAAGCAAAGCAGGAAGGGCTTTGGAATTTGTTTTTGCCGGACAATGAATACGGGGCCGGGCTTTCGAACCTCGAGTATGCCCCGCTTTGTGAAATCATGGGAAGATCCATCATCGCCCCCGAAGTATTCAACTGCAACGCACCCGATACAGGAAATATGGAAGTGCTTGCCCGGTACGGAAGTGATGAGCAGAAGGAAAAATGGCTGAAACCGCTTTTAAACGGCGAGATCCGTTCGTGTTTTTCTATGACAGAGCCGGATGCTGCTTCGAGTGATGCGACCAATATTTCATGCAGTATTGTACGTGACGGTGATGAATATATTGTGAACGGGCGGAAATGGTGGTCATCAGGCGCCGGCGACCCGAGGTGCAAAATTGCGATTGTCATGGGAAAAACCAATCCGGATGCACCGCGGCACGAACAGCAGTCTATGATTCTCGTACCGCTCGATACACCCGGCGTGAAGATTGAGCGGATGCTCCCGGTTTTCGGTTATGATGATGCCCCGCACGGCCATGCGGAAATTACATACGAAAACGTGCGGGTGCCGGCTGAAAATATCATTTGGGGGGAAGGAAAAGGGTTTGCGATTGCGCAAGGGCGGCTTGGGCCGGGCAGAATCCATCACTGTATGCGGCTGATTGGAGCTGCAGAGCGTGCGCTTGAACTTTTATGCAAGCGCATACAAAACCGTGCGCCGTTTGGAAAGCCACTCGCCGAACAGGGTGTCATCCGGCAGTGGGTGGCCGAGTCGCGTATTGAAATCGAGCAGGCACGGCTTCTGACATTGAAAGCAGCGTATAGGATGGACACGGTCGGCAATAAAGTGGCGAGAAAGGAAATTGCAATGATTAAAGCAGTGGCACCGCGGATGGCGCTTGCTGTGATCGACCGTGCCATCCAAGCGTTCGGCGGCGCCGGCGTTTCGGACGATTTTCCGCTCGCCCGGCTGTGGGCCAACGCGCGCACATTGCGGCTTGCAGACGGCCCGGATGAAGTCCACCTCGACCAGATTGCAAGGCTTGAGATAAAACCATACCAGGAAAGGGGATCGGCCGATGAACGTGTTAGAACTGTTTAGTTTAAAAGGAAAAACCGCCATCGTGACAGGCGGCGGTAGGGGGCTCGGTGAACAAATCGCGCGGGCATTTGCGGAAGCGGGGGCGGATGTCGTGCTCTGCTCCAGAAAAAAAGCGGCATGCGAAGAAGCGGCTGCACGCATCGAATCGCTCGGGGTGAAAACGCTTGTAATGGAGTGTGACATTACAAATCGCACCCAGGTTGATGAAGTAGTCGCGGAAACCGTGAAGCAGTTTGGCAAAATCGACATCCTCGTCAATAATTCCGGCGCAACTTGGGGGGCGCCTGCCGAAGATATGCCGATTGAGGCGTGGGAAAAAGTGATCAGCACGAATGTGACCGGCACTTTCCATATGAGCCAGGCAGCCGGAAAAGTCATGATCAAACAGGGGCGCGGCAAGATTATCAATATTGCCTCCATTGCCGGGCTTGGCGGCGTCGATCCGCGCATCATGGACACGATCGGTTACAACACAAGTAAAGGTGCGGTCATCACGTTTACAAAAGATCTCGCTGCCAAATGGGGCAGATACGGCATCAATGTGAATGCGATTGCGCCGGGCTTTTTCCCGACAAAAATGGCCAAAGTCATCATTGAACGCGGCAAAAATCCGATATTGGAAGCAACGCCGCTCGGCCGATTCGGAAATGATCAGGATTTAAAAGGTGCAGCTGTTTTTCTAGCATCCCAAGCTTCGGACTATGTGACAGGGGATGTGCTGCTCGTCGATGGCGGCATGCATGTGCTTTAAAAACCGACATGCCGGGCGGTAATCGGTGCCTTATTAAGCCTAGGGAAACAGTCCATTTGGCAATGAAAAACAAGGGGGATTTGGAATGGAAAACAAAGTATGGCATGCTGTCTATACCGATGATATTCCGAAAGAAATTGAAGTGCCGGATACGCCGCTGTACCAAATACTTGTTACTGCAGCCGAAAAGCACCCGGACCGGACTGACCTCTCTTTTTACGGCAGAAAGACGACCTATGCGGAACTTTACAAAGCATCGCTTGCCTTTGCTTCCGCCCTTCAGAAAAGAGGCGTGCAAAAAGGCAGCAGAGTGGCGATCATGCTGCCGAACTGCCCGCAGTATGTCGTGTCCTATTACGGTGCGCTAATGGCAGGTGCTGTGATTGTCCAGATCAATCCGATGCTTGTCGAACCGGAGATCAGGCATATATTAAATGACTCGGGCGCAGAAACCATCATTGTCCTAGATGATTTGTACCCGAAAGTGCAGGCCGTCCGCCCGGAAACATCCTTGAAAAATGTTGTCACAGCCAGTTTTAAGCCGGCAGCCGGCCCTTTGGATGATGCTGAACCCTTTGATGCCTTTTTACAGGCAGGCACGGATTACAACCCTCCTGCGCTCGACCCCCGGGAGGATATTGCCGTACTCCAGTATACGGGCGGCACCACTGGCCGGTCAAAGGGTGCGAGGCTGACCCACCGAAACCTTCTTGCCAATCTGGTGCAAACCTATGCATTTTTCAAACCGGTCATGGGGCCGGGAGAAGAACGGATTTTGACCGTTATTCCGCTTTTCCACGTGTTTGGCATGACATGTGCCATGAACTATGTAATCTACACCGGTTCGGAATCGATCATGCTGCCGCGTTTTGATCTTGAAGAAGTTCTCCAGACCATCAAGGAAACGCAGCCAACCTATTTTCCGGGTGTCCCGACGATGTATGTTGCCATCACGAACCACCCGAAAGCGATGGAGTACGGGCTGGATTCCATTAAGACCTGCAACAGCGGGAGTGCACCGATGCCGCTCGGACTTTTGCGCCAGTTTGAAGAAAAAACGGGGGGGCGTCATTGTCGAGGGGTATGGCCTTTCGGAAGCTTCCCCGGTTACACACTGCAATCCGGTTTTCGGAAAACGCAAGCCGGGCAGCATTGGGATCGCGATACCATCAACAGATTATAAAATCGTCGATGTTGCAACCGGCACGGAGGAACTGAAACCGGGCGAAGTGGGCGAACTGATTGTAAAAGGCCCGCAAGTGATGAAAGGGTATTGGAACATGCCGGAAGAAACGGCGGAAGCACTTCGGGATGGCTGGCTGTACACCGGCGATATCGCGAAAATGGATGAGGAAGGGTACGCTTATATTGTTGACCGCAAAAAAGATATGATCATTGCAAGCGGCTATAACGTGTACCCGCGCGATGTCGAGGAGGTGCTGTATGCGCATCCCGCCGTCCAGGAAGCAGTGGTGATCGGTGTGCCGGATCCATACCGGGGTGAGACGGTCAAGGCGTTTGTCGTGTTAAAAGAAGGGCAGAAGATGACGGAAGAAGCACTGAGCGAATATTGCAGCGCCCATCTCGCCCCGTATAAACGCCCGAAGATCATAGAGTTCCGTGATGCGTTACCGAAAACAAATGTCGGGAAAATTTTGCGCCGCAAGCTGCGCGAAGAAGAAAAGAAAGTGCGCGAGTAAGAGCAGAAACGTGAAGCCGGGCATGTGATATAATTTTCTTAATATAGTAATAGATGGAGAGGACCGGCATGAAAGCGAAGATTACGGAACACAGCATACGCTTGTTTGAACAAAAAGGCTTCACGGAGACATCCATTCAGGACATCGTCGACAGCATCGGCGCGACAAAAGGCACGTTTTACTATTATTTTTCCAGCAAAGAACAACTTTTGATGGACATTCATATGGACTATATTACGAAACTTTTGGAAAAACAGAAGGCCATTCTCTCGGAAAACGCATCGTGCAAGGCAAAACTGCATGCGCTTGTCCTGATGCTGCTTGAAAGCATCAAAACGGAAAAAGCAAAAGCCCTGATCTTTTTCCGGGAGATCAAAAATTTAAGCGGTGAAAAGCTCGAACTGATTTTACAAAAACGCGAAGCTTTCCGCCTCGGGGTTGAAAAGCTGATCCGGGAAGGCATTGAGATCGGCGAGTTTGCGGAGCATCTGGACGCGAATCTTACTTCCTTTGCCATTCTCGGCATGGTGAACTGGAGCTACCAGTGGTTTAACCCGGAAGGTCGGAAATCGGCGGCAGAAGTGGCAGAACTGTTCATGGATATCGTCCTGCACGGGATTGAAAAAGCATAGAACCATGCAGCTGTCGTAATGGTGTTGTTTTGAGATCGAGCAAGCGGGCTGAACGGATTGAAAAAGCACATTACGTTACGGCGGCTGTATTTGAGAATGGCTTTGAGAAATAGAGGTTTAGTATCGGAATTATTCATAGCCAGGATCCTGGGATGTGCATCACCTACAGCTTCCGCAATGAGTTTGTATTGAGCGAGCTGCATGGGATGAAAAAGCGCATCACGTTATCGCAGCTGACAGAAAATGGCCTTGTGAAAAGAAGGGATTGCAGCAGCGGATCAATCATGGCCAGGACTTGGAAGGTGCAACACCCTACAGCTTTCGCAATGAGTTTGTATTGAGCGAGCTGCATGGGATGAAAAAGCGCATCACGTTACCGCAGCTGACAGAAAATGGCCTTGTGAAAAGAAGGGGTTACAGCAGCGGATCAATCATGGCCAGGACCTTGCAAGGTTGTAAAACCGTACAACTGCTGTAATGAGATTGTATTGCGGGACTGCACGAAATCGAAAAAGTGCATTACAATGCGGCAGCTGGAATTGGGGACGGCCTTGTGATGAGCAGACTGCACGGGATGAAAAAGCGCATCACATTGCGGCAGCTGTGACAAGAAATGGTCTTGGGAAAAAAGGGATTGTAGCAACGGATCAATCATGGTCAGGACCTTGCAAGGTTGTAAATCTACAGCTACCGTAATGGTGTTCAAGCAAAAGGGAGGGATTTTTTTGCATGAATTGAAATTACGGACACGCTTTTGCGAAACAGATGCTATCGGACATATTAACAACACCAGTTACTTCATCTACTTGGAAGATGCCCGTTTGAAATTTTTTGAAAGCATTGGTGCAAGCGTAGAAATAAAAGATTTCAATATTATTTTAGCTTCAGTAAAATGCGATTTTGTCAGCCAGGCGTTTTATAATGAAGAACTCACGATCAGGACCGGTGTGGCAAAGCTCGGCAATACGAGCTGTGAACTGGCTCATGAAATTCTGGATGCAGAAACCGGCCGCATGATCGCAAGGGGGAAAGCGGTTGTCGTTTTTTTTTGACTTTGATAAGCAGCAATCCCGCCCGATTCCAGATGACATAAGGGGCATCCTGGAAAAGCATTTGCAGACGGCGATGTGAAAAACGATCTGCCTATTACGGGATACAAGGGGGAGAGGAAAAATGCATTCAGACACAATTCCGGTCCGCAAAGGGGAAGAACTGGACTTAACCAGGCTGCAGGAATACCTGCAGAAGAAGTTTCCGCAAATGCCGAATGTACCGCTTGGAATCGCACAATTTTCAGCAGGCCGTTCGAATTTGACCTATCAATTAAAAGCAGGTTCGTGGGAAGCAGTGCTCAGGCGCCCGCCGCTTGGCCCGGTTGCCCCGAAAGCGCATGACATGGGGCGCGAATTTCGCGTGCTGAAGGCGCTCCGGCCATTTTTCACACCGGCGCCGGAAGTGTTGCTTTTCGAGGAGGACCCGTCTGTGATCGGCGCTCCGTTTTTTCTCATGGAAAGAAAGCATGGTATTGTGCTTGACACCGCTTTTCCGCCGGGAGTGGAGCCGACAAAGGAGACGTGCCGGCGGATTTCCGGTATCATGGTTGACCGGCTTGTGGAACTGCATGCGATCCCATATGAAAAGACAGAGCTCCTTTCCATGTCAAAGCCGGATGGTTTTCTCGAACGCCAGGTGAACGGCTGGATTGAGCGCTACCTGCGTGCGAAGACGGATGAAATTCCGGAAGCAGAGCCGCTCATCCATTATTTGCGTGATCATATTCCGCCGCAACAAGGTGCAGCCGTGATTCATTATGATTATAAGCTGAATAACGCCATGTTTAACGAAGATTTTTCGGAAATGACTGGCCTGTTTGACTGGGAAATGGCGACCATCGGCGACCCGCTCGCAGATCTTGGCGCTGCGCTCAGCTACTGGACGGAAAAAGATGACCCGGATTTGATCAAAAATGGGCTCGGTGAACCGTCCGTCACGACGCTGGACGGCTTTATGACACGCCGCGAGTTTGTCGAAGCCTATGCGAAAAAAAGCGGGCGCGACGTCTCGAACATCGATTATTACTTGATTTTCGGTTACTTTAAGCTCGCCGGCATTTGCCAGCAAATCTACTACCGCTACAAACGCGGCCAGACACAAGACCAGCGTTTCGCCCATTTCGGCAACGTCGTCCGCAGCCTGATCCGTCACGCGGTGGAAGTGGCGGAAAGGGTGTGATTGGGGATTTTTCTTATAATGGGTGAAGGTGGATTCACGTTGTAGTTAAGACTTCCGGATCTGATTCTTTCCCGCAGTTAACTTTTGTTTGATTGGCATTTGGATTGTGCGTAACAAGGGCTTTGTATGAGCTTCTGTTACGTTTTTTTATGACCTGATTGTCGCTCCATTAAATTTTTGTCAACTGACAGGGTCAGCTTATCGTATGAAACATTTCAGCATGCTTCCTGACATCAAAATTATGTAAAAATGAGTAAGTCAGAGGTATTCTTTTTTAATTACAAAATCAAGAATACTCATGTCGGCGAAACAAATTTTGCAATCATAAAACGAGAAAAATCATCTGAAAAATCGTAAACTATTACTCGAAGGGAGATGGAGCTATGGAAGACTACTTGATGTACTTGAATGGTGAGTGGACAGGGGAAGGACTGCCAAAAATTAAAGTGGACAACCCTGCGTCCGGCGAAGTGATTGCGACGATTCCAAAAGGCGGAGAAAAGGAAGCCAGGCTTGCTGTGGATGCGGCGCATACGGCTTTTCCGGCGTGGGCGGCGCTTTCTGCCTATGAACGAAGTGCTTACCTCCGCACGTGGTTTGAACTGATCCGCGAAAATGAAAATGAGCTTGCCAGGACGATGACCATTGAACAGGGCAAGCCGCTAAAGGAAGCACTCGGTGAAATGCGTTACGCAAATGGCTTTATCGAGTGGTTTGCCGAAGAAGGAAAGCGTGTGTATGGCGAAACGATTCCGGCATCCACCACCAATAAACGCCTGTTTGTCCATAAACAGCCGGTCGGCGTTGTCGCGGCCATTACCCCGTGGAATTTCCCGGCTGCCATGATTACCCGCAAAGTTGCGCCTGCGCTTGCTGCCGGCTGCACCGTTGTCATCAAGCCGGCAAAACAGACACCACTTACTGCTTTGAAGCTTGCTGAGCTTGCTGCAAAAGCCGGCATTCCGAAAGGCGTCATCAATGTAATAACCGGGAGTGCGAAGGAAATCGGGGACACTTGGCTTGCCGATGAACGCGTCCGCAAACTTACTTTTACCGGATCGACCGAAATCGGGAAAGAGCTGATGCGCGGCTCAGCTGACACAGTGAAAAAAGTGTCGCTTGAACTTGGTGGGCATGCACCGGTGATCATCACAAAACATGCGGACCTCGATAAAGCTGTAGAGGGCACGGTTGCAGCAAAATTCCGCAACGCCGGTCAGACTTGTGTGTGCTCGAACCGCATTTATGTACAGGAAGAAGTGTATGAAGCTTTTACCAAGAAATTTACAGAAAAAGTGAAAGCACTCCGTGTTGGGGACGGCCTTGCAGAAGGAACGGATATCGGTCCGCTGATTGACCGGAATGCGGTTGAAAAAGTAGAACATCACGTCAAAGATGCAGTGGAAAAAGGGGCTACCGTGGAAACAGGCGGCAGCGCGAAAGATGGGTTGTTCTTTGAGCCGACAGTCATTTCCAATGTTACCGATGATATGATATGCATGAATGAAGAAACATTCGGGCCGCTTGCACCGGTAACGAAATTTACGGATATTGATGAAGCAATTCGGCGTGCCAATGATTCCATTTACGGTCTTGCTGCGTATGTGTTCACGGAAAATATTTCAGAAGGCATTCAAATTGCAGAGGGGCTGGAATATGGCATTGTCGGGCTGAACGACGGGCTTCCGTCCACGCCGCAGGCCCCATTCGGCGGTTTCAAGCAGAGTGGTCTCGGCAGGGAAGGCGGCCGTTACGGCATCGAAGAATTTTTGGAAGTCAAATATATTTCGCTCGGTTTATAAGTACCTGGATCGGCCTGCAGGAAAAAAGTGGGATCTCTAAAAATGGGGATCCCACTTTTTTGATCCTAAACCAGTTGCGGTACTTGGCTCGAATGTTTTTGAGGCAGATCCGGGGAAGTGGTCCAAAGGTCTTTTACAGGCTTTCAAAAAGACAAAAAGGGATCAGGCCAGAGCTCAAAATGTCCCCTAGAAGCCGTCAAAAAGACAAAAAGGAATGGGATCCGCCCCCAAATGTCTTTTTAAGACGTTTAAAAAGACAAAAAGGATCTGGGCAGTGGTCCAAGTGTCCTTTAGAGGCCTTCTAAAAGACAAAAGGAAATGATTCCCACCCTGAAATGTCCCCTAGAACACTTCAAAAAGACAAAAAGGAGGTGGGACCGAGTCCAAATGTCTTTTTAAAACGTTCAAAAAGACAAAAAAGGATCCGGGCGGAGGTCCAAATGTCCTTTAGAGACCTTCAAAAAGACAAAAGGCAATGATTCTCGCCCCAAGATGTCCCCTAGACGCCTTCAAAAAGACAAAAAGGAGTGGGGATCGAGCCAAAATGTCTTTTTAAGATGCTCAAAAAGACAAAAAGGATCTGGGTAGTGGTCCAAGTGTCCTTTAGAAGCCTTCAAAAAGACAAAACGGGGGTGGGACTGAGTCAAAATGTCTTTTTAAAACGTTCAAAAAGACAAAAAAGGATCCGTACGATGGTCCCAATGTTTTTTAGAGGTCTTTAAAAAGACAAAAGGCAACAAATTTCCCGGGAAAGCGTCCTTTATGGTGAAAGGAAAATAACACAATTGGTCGGGAAAAGTATTCGCAACTTAATGAGAGAAAAATTGCGATAACATTACTGGCACGAGTGCTATGAAAGACATGTCACAACAAATTTCCGGGCATTGGCATCAAGGAAGACAAAATGTCTTTTACTCGAGAAGGGGCGCAAAGTCGGCAAAAACTTTGTATAGAAATGTCTTTCCACGCCCGCATTCATGACAAAAGACACCAAGTTTCCCCGGGAAATGATCTTCAAACGATGATGAAAAGGAAGGATCCAGGGCTTGCTGAATCAGCAAAATCTCGGACGGGCAAGGATCCCAAGGGTTTTGCCGAACTTTAAATGCAAGGGTTTCAAAAAGATGTAGAAAAAACTTTGCACTCGAAAGCCATTTCATCCCCTTTTTTGCAGATATCGCTTCTATTGGTGGCAAACATGAAGGCTGGACTTGCAGGGTGAATCGGATAAGAAGCTATTATCCGATTCATTCGGCAAGTCTTGCTTAGATTCTCTCTTTATTTATGAACAATCCAAGCATTACAGCAGTACGCATTTGTCTTTGCCCCTGATCCGTTTTGCATTTTGAAACCCGCTGATTTCTACATTTTTCAAAATAACATTTTTTGCGCGGTACTGGATGGCGACAACAGGATTTCCCTTGAAATCATAATCCGGGTCGCCAAGCGCAGTCAGCCCGTTAATTACAACGTTTCGGTAAGCGGAAACAACGAGGCTGCGCGGCGTTGAACCTTCATATAAATCCGTAAACACTGGCGCGACGGAAACTAGATTGGCCGCCACAATATGGTTCGCGCTTTTCGAGTCGGCATCTTTGCCTTTATGGTGGCCGATATGCCGGAAGTTAAAAGAGCGGTTGTCGCGGACAGAAAGATGGCCATACAAATGTACATGAGAAGCAGCCGATGCATTGTGGTGGGCTTTGATTTCGACACCACCAAAACAGCCGCTTGATGCATTATTGCAAAGCCATACATGGCGCGAGCCGTCATCAATCTCAATGCCATTGGAGTTGGAAAACCCTTTTTTGTGGGCCCTTCCACTTGGGTTGTAACAGAAAGAATTTGAGATAAAGCAATAGTCGCTATGGTGGGTGGTAATCCCGTCATCACCGAATCCGCTTGCCGTGAGCCCGTCAAGCCAGATATAGCGGCTTCTTCCTGGGGCGAGAAAGCCGTCGCCCAAATAATGATAACGGGCAGAGGATACATCAAAACCGTGTAGGCCGGCCCCCACCGCCTCCACATTTTTCACCCAGCCAAACGTGACGTGCGCAAAAGTCAGGCAGCTTGAACGGTTATTTCCTGCCGCCGTTCTTTCCTCCTGCCCGAGCCTTTCGACATTCCAATCGAGCGTGAGCCCCTCCACCGATATATGGTGATTGCCGCGGTGAAAATGGGCATTTTGGATGAGACGCGTTTTTTTCGGCGCATGCGGATGGAGTTTGATGATGGTTACGCCTTTTCCACTCCCACAAAGGCATGTCCATGAAGGCAGCTTAAGCCCCTTTACTAGAAAAACACCCTCCGGTACGATCACTTTCACCCGGCCGTTTCCCAATGCTTTTTGGAATGCCACTGTGCAGTCGGTTTTTCCATCGCCGACCGCACCGTAATCTGCCACATTGACTGTACGGGACGCCGCAGCCAGCAGCCGGCTGTATGCTTGATCCAATATCTTTTTCCATTCCGGGTACACGAGGCCGTTCTGATCTGCAAGCGTTTTATACGGTTCAACCGGATATCGCCGGTTCAGCAGCAGCCGTGAAAGGGAAAATGGTTTGTGAAATTCCGGCTGACAGTACTGTTGAAAAAGCGCTTCATTTTCCTGGACCAGGGTGCCCGGCTGGACTGTCCTGCGCGAAAGCTGGCGCAGCAGCATGCCGTTTGTCCGAGGGTCATGATGCTTGTCCAAATGAATCATTTTTTCACCCCACTTTGCCTTCATTCAGTCTGTGTCAATTGATATATGTAGTTTACCCCCGCAGGTTGGAAAACGCACTGAAAAAGAAGACTTTTCCAAACCATAGTTGTTAATATAAAAAAGAAATTGAATTTTATGTTAGAATCAATGAAAAGGAAGGTGAAATTTAATGAGCCTGCCAAAATGTTTGAATTGTAACCATCAATTTAAGTGGATTTATATTTTTAAGAGACTATGGAAGTTTGACCAAACCATGGAATGTCCAAATTGTACAGCCAAGTTATATCCAAGTTTGAAGTTTCGAAATAAAGTTGGTTATCTTTCTCTACTTTGCCTTTTCGTATCATTTGGACTGATGATATTGAGCATTCCAAAAATTGCATTCATAACACTAATCGTCATTCTTTGGGTTTGTTTGATTCTTACGATGCCTTATGTTTATTCGTTTGATCATAAAGAAAGGCCTCTATGGTAAAAGGGAACGAATAGTTGTCGCCCTTTTAAATGGCTTCAAAAATCCAGGTGATGATGAAACGCGGAGCTGAGCCGGTACGCCGCAAGTTTAAAGGTGAATTGATGAACCGATTTGGTACAGAGCAAGATTTGAAAAAAACACATGCAAGTAAAGATTGGAAACCATTTCATCAAATGAGAAAGAAAAAGGTGGCCCAAAACTACATGTAACACTTTTCGTGAAAATGGGCCTTATTTTCTTTATCAGAATTTTTCGTTGACGAATAGCATAAGAAGGTATACAATAAACTTCAAGCTTATATGTTGTTATTTTCTTATCAAGAGAGGTGGAGGGAAGGGCCCTGTGAAGCCTCGGCAGCAGGTCCGAAAACGGGTACTGTGCCAATTCCTGCAGGTGGTGGCCTGAAAGATAAGAAGATTTCCCGGGAATGGATATCTTCTTACTTCAGGGTAAGAAGATTTTTGTCGTTTAATCCTTAGTAATCGAATAAGAAAGAAGGGAATAGAGTGGAGCAAACGCGGCTCACATATGAACAGTTTACGTCGGATCCGTTCGCAGCGTTCGTGCCGGAAGATGAAACGAAGGGCGCATTGGAAATTTTGCAGTGGGCATATGGCACGTACGGCAAATCAGTGGTATATGCGTGCAGTTTCGGCGCAGAAGGAATGGTGCTGATTGATCTCATTTCGAAAGTCAGAGAAGATGCGGATATCGTATTTTTGGATACCGACCTGCACTTTCCGCAGACTTACGAATTGATTGAAAAAGTGAAAAAGAAATATCCGGCTTTAAATATACAAATGAAAAAACCGTCGCTTACGCTTGATGAACAGGCGGCGCAATACGGATCTGCCCTTTGGAAAAGGGATCCGGACCAATGCTGTTATATCCGGAAAATCAAGCCGCTTGAAGAAACGCTGCAGGGAGCTGTGGCCTGGATATCCGGCTTACGACGGGAGCAATCGCCGACAAGGGCGAAAACGAATTTTGTCAATAAGGATGAAAGGTTCCATTCGATTAAAATTTGCCCGTTGATTCATTGGACATGGGATGATGTTTGGAACTATATCCGGTCTAACAATCTTCCATATAACGAATTGCACGACCAGGGATATCCGAGCATCGGCTGCTTCCCGTGCACACGTGCTGTCGGAAACAGCGACTCAAGAGCGGGAAGATGGGCGGGCTTTAATAAAACCGAGTGCGGGCTGCATACGGTTCAGAAAAAATAAGGCTGCTATATAAAATGACATAGGTAATAAGAGTAAGCATCAGTCTGCATGACAAGATTTCGTTCATTTTACAAAATTCCTAGATTTGGTAAGGATGCGGCAAAAATTTATATACAAATCGGTTTTATGAAAAAACCAGGGAAAAATTGCACTTGGAAGCTGATTCAGCGTATAGAGAAGATAAAATCGCATTTTCGAAGATGGATTCTTTTATATTTTGAGATGGAGCTTGCTGATAAATTGGGTACAAACGCAGAATTGGACCCGTTCAGCAAGCTCTAGCGGCAAAAGCAGCCAGCTTTTTCAGGTGCCCGCTTGTAGCCAATCCAGACTAGGATTGTTCAAGTGCTCGCATCAACCAAAACAACGAGTCCGATTAAGTTTAAAGCAGGTGAAGAAATGAGAAAAGTATATTTAGTCGGGGCAGGACCCGGCGATCCGGAGCTGATTACAGTGAAAGGATTGCGCCTGATCCGGGAAGCGGATGTCATTTTATATGACCGGCTGGTGAATCCGGACCTGTTAAAAGAGGCAAGGCCGGATGCAGAACTTGTCTACTGCGGGAAAAAACCGGATGCCCATACGATGACGCAGGATATGATCAACCACCTGCTTGTGAAATTTGCTAACCAAGGAAAAACGGTTGTCCGTTTAAAGGGCGGTGATCCGTTTATATTCGGTAGAGGCGGGGAGGAAGCGGAAGTCCTGGTGCAAAAACATATTCCGTTTGAAATCGTGCCGGGAATTACAGCCGGTTCCGCTGTGCCCGCCTATGCCGGCATTCCGCTCACCCACCGCGGGCTCAGTACATCCGTTGCTTTTATCGCGGGCGTCACGAAAAAAGGCGAAGATCTTGATGCGTATTGGTCCAAATATGCGGGAATTGATACACTTTGCATTTATATGGGCGTGAAAAATCTGCCACTCATCTGTGCGCAACTGATAAAGCACGGCAAATCACCGGACATGCCGGCTGCACTAATCCGCTGGGGCACGACTGAAAAACAGGAAACCGCGGTCGGCACGCTTGGAAATTTAAGTAAAAAGGCGGCTGGGCTGCGCAACCCATCACTTTTGATCATCGGAGAAGTGGTAAAACTGCGCGAAGAGTTAAAATGGTTTGAACAGCTTTCCGCTGCTTCGGCCTGTACCGGGTGAGCGGGTATGAAGCAAGGCGTTTTATATGTCAGCCATGGCAGCCGTGTGCCCGAAACCGCCCGGGAAGCAGCAGCGACGATCCGGCAAGCAATGGCACAGGTGGATGCGGATCTCCAGGAAATTTGCTATCTGGAAATTGCGGAACCGGATATTGCGGCAGGGATTGATGCACTTGTCCGGGGCGGCGCAGGGCGCATTGCTGTTGTGCCGGTATTGCTGCTGAGTGCCGGGCATTATTATGAGGATATCCCGCGCGCGATCCGGGAAGCGAAACAGCGTTATCCGCATATTGTGTTTACGTACGGCCGCCCGCTCGGTGTCGGGGACCGGATCATCGAAATTTTGGCAGAAAATATTTTGGAAACCGGCATGCCTCCGGGTGCCTGGATTCTGCTTGTTGGACGCGGCAGCCGCAACCCGGAAACACTGTGCGATTTTGCAAAAATTGCTGCCGGGTTGTGCGCGCAATTGGGGACAGAGCAGATCAAAACGGCTTATTTGGCGGTGCTTGAGCCCCGTTTTGATGATGCGCTGAAGGAGCTGACCGCAACCGGGCGCCCGGTAGTTGTGGCCCCTTATCTTTGGTTTACCGGCGTGCTCGTCCGGTCGCTGGAAAAGAAAGTGGGCATGCTGCATCGGGAAGGATATGATATCCGGCTAGCACGGTATCTCGGCTGCCATCCGGATATGGCGGATGCATTGGCCGTTCGGGCAAAAGAAGCGTTGGGCGCAGAGGCTTTTACTTGAGATTATGGGTAGCATACGGCGTCCGGATTTGATGTCTCCATTCAAAGTGTAGAGTCTTTTATTTGAGATTATGGGGCTTTTTTGCCTCATTAGCCCTGAAGGAACCCCGTGGCGTTTTCTATTGTGGACCCCGGCACTTTTTGGGGGCGATGCAGTTTAAAAGATGCCTGGGTGCAGCATTCATTGCGCGTACCGGCACTTTTTTGGGCCCGATGCAGTCTGAAAAATGCCCGCGGCCCGGTGTTTTCTATTACGCGTGCCGGCACTTGCCCGATTCCGGCTTTCCAGGAAACGCTGGAATGGGAGCATGCCAAGCAGGGAGAACGGCGGGCTTTTTGCAATGGATAAACTGGAAAGGAGATCAGGAATGGTTTGGGTACCGGTTATGGTCGATTTAGACGGGAAGCAGGCTGTTGTTATCGGCGGTGGAAAAGTTGCGGCACGCAGATTCCGGCTTTTGCAGGAAGCGGGGGCATACGTTACCGTCGTGAGCCCGCACCTGAACGATGAATTGCAGGCTATGGCTCAACAACGCGCATTCATTTGGAAACAGAAAACATTCGAACCAGAAGACATCCGGCAGGCCGATGTGGTTATTGCAGCGACAAATGATCCGGAGACAAACAGCCGGATTGTTGCCCATGCCCCGGCCAAAGCCCTCGTGAACGATGCCGGCCATGCGGGAAATGGCAACCTTGCTTTTCCGGCGTTTTTCCAAAAGGGCAGGCTTTCCATCAGTGTTTCTACAGCCGGGGCAAGCCCGAAACTGGCTTCCAAAATTGCAAATGAATTATCCGAACATTATGATACGAACTACGCCCAATATGTGGATTTTTTATATGAGTGCCGCCAGCTTCTGAAGCAGCCGCAGTTTTCTGCATCGGAAAAAAGCGAGTGGCTGGAGAAGCTGCTTGGAGAAGCATACCGCCAGCCTGAAAAGCAGCAGGAAATCTTGTCTTTCTTTCACAGCCGCATACAGGGGAATACCCGTTGAAAGACGAATGAAGCTGAAGCTTTGGGAAATCAGCCGGTGTGCCCGGCGAAAAACTTGGCAAACCCATTTTCCAGTCCGTTTGCAACCCGGAATGGCTTCCGTTACAATGGGGTTAAAAATTTTCACAAAAAGGAGTGTCGCCATATGTCATTGGAAGATGTCAAAGCTTATTTTAAGCAGTGGGACCGGGAAGAAGATGTGCGCGTCCTGCCGTCATCAAGTGCGACGGTTGAACTTGCAGCTGAGGCGCTGGACACGGAACCGGAACGGATTGCAAAAACGCTTGCGTTCAGGGGTACCGGTGAGGAAGAAGCCCTTCTTGTTGTCGCCGCGGGAGATGCGAAAATCGACAATAAAAAATTCCGGCAAACATTCGGCGGGAAAGCGCGGATGCTGTCACCGGAAGAAACGCTTGAGCATACCGGCCATGCTGTCGGCGGCGTCTGCCCGTTCGGTTTGAAAAAAGATTTGCCGGTCTATATGGACGTCTCACTCAAACGGTTCACGACCGTATTTCCGGCATGCGGGAGCGGCAACTCGGCAATTGAATTGACCTGCGAAGAATTGTATACATACGGGAAGGCCGAAAAATGGGTGGACGTCTGCAAGGGCTGGAAAACGGTGGAAGATTACCAGCAAGTAGCTGGGACTGGTGTCTTATCGGATCCGCAATAATCTACGTGTCGCTTCAGACTTGCCTTTGAGATGGAAAGAGGCCCCGGGTACGCGCCGGAAAATGCTTGATATATAATTAGGGCTTCCTGAATAAGCAAAATTCCTAGATTTGGCAAGGATGCTGACAGCTTTGGCATAAATTTAATGCGAGGCCTTCGTTTTTGCTTGCTTTCTTAATGTAGACGCGCCTTATGTGAAGGAAGGCCATCTTTTTTTCGTGCTTTCTTAACGTAGACGGGCTCTATGTTAAGAAAGGCCGTCAATTTTTCGTACTTCCTTAACGTAGACGCCCTCTATGTGAAGAAAGACCTTCAATTTTCCGTGCTTCCTTAACATAGACGGGCTCTATGTGAAGAAAGGTCATCTTTTTTTCGTGCTTCCTTAACGTAGACGGGCTCTATGTTAAGAAAGACCGTCAATTTTTCATGCTATCTTAACGTAGACGCGTTCTATGTGAAGAAAGACCTTCAATTTTCCGTGCTTCCTTAACGTAGACGTACTCTATGTGAAGAAAGCTTGATAGCGGATTCAATATATAGAGAAGACAGAATCGCATTTTCAAAGATGAATTTTTCTAGAGATTACTAACAAATTGGGCACAAACGCAGAATTGGATTTGTTCAGCAAGTCCTAACTTAAGTTCATATGATATAGACAAAAACGGCGGGATACACGATCGTGTTTTCCCGTCGTTTTTGTGATGGATTCACATATGCTGCTTTGATTTAATCATGGTACTTTTCGGCAATGGCATTGGCGGCAACAATGGCATTGTACACATCTTCAGGCGTAACCGGGAATGGTTCGTTGCCCATTGTGTCATCATCGGCACAAGCATCTTCCGCCACTTTTCGCCATTCGGCTTCTACAAATTCTTCCACGCCGAGGTCCTTCAGTGTTAGCGGCAGGCCGACTGCTTTGATAAAGCGGATGACAGTTTCAAGCTCTTCTTTCGGTGCATTTTCAAGGACGAGCTGTGCGAGCAGGCCAAATGTCACTTTTTCGCCGTGCTGTGCACGATGGAGGGCAGGGACAGCTGTCATGCCGTTATGGATGGCGTGTGCTGCGGCAAGACCGCCGGATTCCGCACCGACACCGCTCAAATAGATGGTCGCTTCAATGGTATCCTGCACCGCCCGGGTTGGCACTTTGTTTTTCACGGCTTCCACTGCTTTTACGCCGTTTTCGAGAATCGTTTCGTAGCAAGTGCGGGCAATGGCCAGGCCGGTGAGGGATGGCTTCATTAAAACAAGGTTGTCGCCGTTTGCCGCGTAGCAGGCGCGCGCTTCAAAATAAGTGGCAAGCGCGTCCCCGATCCCGGCGGCGAAAAAGCGGACCGGTGCTGCAGCTAAAATTTCCGTGTCTGCGAGCACGACATCCGGATTGCTCGGCAGGAACAAGTAACGGTCAAAAGCGCCGTCTTCTTTGTAAAGAACGGCAAGGGCCGTGCACGGTGCGTCAGTGGAGGCAATCGTCGGAAAAATGACAACCGGAAGTTTTTCATAATAAGCGGTTGCTTTTGCGGTATCAAGCGTTTTTCCGCCGCCGATGCCGACAATGACATTGGCGCCTGCTTCACGTGCAAGCCGGCGGTTACGGTCTACTTCTTCCTGGGTGGTTTGATAATTGAACTGTTCGAAAGTTGCTTTCCCGCCGCCTTCCCGGACAGATTTTCCGGCTTCTTCTTTTGCGCGGCCGAGGATGAATTCGTCACAAATCACATAGGCATTGTCGCCCAAATCTTTTATGTACGCATATAAATTGGCAAGCAGGCCGTTCCCTACGATAAACTTTTTCGGCGATGTAACGGATTTTACAGGAATTTTCATAACATGTACTGCCTCCTAAAATTTTTTTCTTTCTACACTCTCATTATATTAAAAATGTAAGCGGAAACCAAGGTAAAAGATGTGAAAATAAGATCATCCGATGTTATAAAAAAACAAATAAATATGATGATTGAAAACGCGTTCAAAAAATTTTATAATATTGTTATACAACAGTGCTGGTTTTTAAACAGCAAGGGGAAACAGGGAGAAAATGAAAATGGGAGGGGAGTCCATGAACGTGCCATTGGTGTTGACGGAATTTCTGGATCGCGCGGTGCTTTTGTACGGCGGGAAAACAGCGGTGTATTGCGGGGACCGGGCGTTTACATACCGGGAGCTGAACGGAAGGGTGAACCGGCTGTCGTACGGGTTAAAAAATCTTGGCATTGAAAAAGGGGATCGGGTGGCCTATCTCGCGCCGAATACAGTGGAAATGCTGGAAGGCTTTTACGGGATTTTCCAGCTGGGGGCGGTGATGGTGCCGCTGAATATCCGGCTGACCCCGGAAGACTACCGGTTTATTTTAAATCACAGCGGATCGAAAGTATTGTTTGTGGACCAGGAGATGTACCATTTGATCGAGCCGGTAAAGGATGAGCTTGAAACGGTGGAGCAAATTATTATCCACTATAAAGAGGATAACTGTGCTGAAATTGATTATGACCGCTGGCTGGACAGATTTCCGCCGGATCCGTTCCCGCGTGCCGGCCTCGATGAAAACGATGTGTGCAGCCTGCTTTATACGAGCGGGACGACCGGAAATCCTAAGGGCGTGATGCTTACCCACCGCAATAATTATTTGCATGCATTAAGCGCGATGCACCATTTGCGCGTTACGGACCGCGATGTCTATTTGCATGTGCTCCCGATGTTCCATGTAAACGGATGGGGCTCGCCGTTTTACTATACAGCAAACGGGGCGACCCATGTCTGCCTCCGCAAACCGTCGGCGGAAGCCATTTTCACGGAAATCATCAGGCATAATGTGACGGTGGTGCATATGGCGCCAACTGTGCTGAACAGCCTGTTGCAGTACAACGCGGAACACCATCCCGCTATTGAACAGGACGTGCGTGTTGTCATCGCCGGAGCTGCACCGCCGCCCGCATTTGTGGAACGCGTGGAAAAAGAACTCGGCTGGGAATTCATCCAGGTGTACGGCATGACGGAGTCAACACCGCTCACCCTTGTATCTGTCATTCGTTCGCAGCTTGGCGGGCTGGACCGTGATACACAATTGCGGTTGCGGGCGAAAGCCGGGTTTCCGATGATCGGAAGCGATGTCCGGGTTTTACGGGAAAATGACGAAGAAGTGGCCCATGACGGGAAAGAAATCGGCGAGGTCACGGTAAGAGGCCATGGTGTTATGCTCGGATACTGGAAAAACCCGGAAGAAACGATGAAAACGATCCGGAACGGGCGGCTCTATACAGGGGATATGGCGACCGTTGATGAATACGGCTATATCGATATCGTCGACCGTAAAAAAGACATTATTATCAGTGGCGGAGAGAATATATCCTCTATAGAAGTGGAAGGAGTGCTGTATGAGCATCCGGCTGTCCTTGAAGCAGCGGTGATTGCTGTTCCACATGAAAAATGGGGGGAGACCCCGCATGCGTTTGTCGTCCGGAAAGCAGATGCGGCCGCAACAGAAGAAGACATCATCCGTTTTTCAAGGGAAAGGCTTGCCCATTTCAAAGCCGTGACGGGTGTGACATTTGTGGATGAGTTGCCGAAAACGGCATCTGGCAAAATCCAGAAAGTCCGCCTGCGCAATGAATACTGGGAAAAGCTCGGGAAAACAGAGCGGTTTGTAAATTAGGGCTTGCTGAACGAATCCGATTCTGCGTTTGTCCCAATTGATCAGCAAGCTCAGAAGAATCTATCTACGACAATGCGTGATTCTGTCTTCTCTAATACGTTGAATCAGCTTTCGAGTGCAAGCTTTTTCCTAGATTTTTTGTAAAACGCTCGCATTTAAATTTCGACCAAAGTTGTCAGCCTCCTTTCCAATTTAGAAATTTTGCTTACTCAGCAAGCCCTAATGAACATGTCGGAAACAGATCCGGCAAAACGCAAGGCCGCTGAAAAGCACAGGACAACGCGTTACATTTCGGCGTAAAACAGAGGAAAACATTTCACATCCATGCCCCTTGCTTCAGCGATGAGGCGGGGGGCGTTGGCGGAATCGCCATAAACGATTTCAGCAGCTGCAGACGGCAAATTTTAACCGAATTGCCCTTTCTTATCCTTTGACTGATGGTTTCTTTTGGACAGAAATACAGTATAATAGGATAAAAGACCTATATCAAAGGGGCAAATCCATTGAAAAATGGAGACGCAAAACTACAGGGGCTACCGGTTTTCTAACCATGCCAGCCAGTTGCTAATGCGCAGTGAAAAGCCGAAGTTTGGCCTTTGTTTTCGTTTGCAAGTTCCCCGGAGATTGATCAGAAAGGCGGGGCGGAAATGGGCAGGAAAATCGAGACATTGGAAGATTTTAAAAGAATCCTTTATCTTTGGATCAGCCCGCTTTTGATCGCTGCCCTTGCGATTTACAATTTGGTCCCTCACACAGGCACCCGTACAGCTTTATTTTATCTCGCCACGACGCGGATCCTGATTGCCTGGAACGCTCTGTTTCTCATCTGCATGGTTTTCAAGCGTTATTTCCGCTTGTTTGACTATGTGAATCTCGTGATCCTCACGGTTTATTATCTTGCCATCGTGATGGACTGTGTTTTTCAATACATGGTTCCGGGAAAAGAGGGAGCCATCGGAATTTCGATCATTTGGAGCCCGCTTCTATTTCTCTATATTTTTATCACGTTGAAAAAGCGGAACGGGATCATTTATTCGCTCGCTTTGTTCGTGACTACGCTTCTGATCGGAATGCCGCGGTTCCGCCATTTTTCCTTTGACTATAAAATATCCATGCTGATCTTTTACCTTGCCAATCTCGTCTATATCGCCATCTTTTGCATTTCTCATTATCTCTTAAAAGTATTTAGAGAATTGGAAGAGGAAAAGAAAAAGGCTTATTCGGACATGTTGACCGGGATTGCCAACCGACGCCAGGTGCAGGCATGGCTGGATGCTGCGGTTAAACACGCGGACAAAACCGGCACATCATTTTCCGTGATTTTTTTCGATATCGACTATTTTAAACAGGTGAATGACCAGTTCGGGCACCAGACAGGAGATGAGGTGCTGAAGGAATTTGTCCGTCTTTCCTCCCGGGTGATTTCAGCGAATGATTACATCGGACGCTGGGGCGGTGAAGAATTCATCATCATTACAAAGGATGAATTGCCCCAGGCAGAGGAACTGGCGGAATATTTGAAAGCAAGCATTAGCCGCCATTCATTTGGGCATGCGGGAAAGCTGTCCGCAAGTTTCGGTGTGACTGCATATACACCGGGGGATACAGCAGAAACCATTGTAAGGCGGGTGGACGAAGGGCTGTACAAGTCGAAGGGTCAGGGCAGAAACCGGATTACGGTGCTGTAAGGCAGGGAAAAGGCGGATTTTCTTCATTGCATGTGGCGAACATTTAGCTGGCGGGTTTGCAATCAAAAAACCGTATGACAGCGGTAGTCCATTTAATTAACAGACTTGCTGCTCATAAACTGGGGTATGCGATTTGGCATGGAGAGTGCCTATAACCGCGGACGAACCTCAAAATTTGCAAAATCACTACGCGAGGCAGGGCATACGTTTGCGGCGGCACACTTCCGCTTGCGGAGCCTAAGCGGGGACTGCCATTTAGAAGTTCGCCGGTTTGCCCTGCCAGATGCTTTTTATACGGCGTATATATAATTTTCCATAAATGCATAAACCTGCTCGGCATCCGGTGGCTGTATGTTCAGCCGTTTTTCACAGGCTTCCAAATACGGCTTGAGCGTGCTGTCGCTTTTTGCCTCCTCGAGCGTAAGGCTGCCCTGTACGAGGCGGATTGCCGCTTCTTTTACCGTGTTATCATCCGTTTGAAACAAAAGATATGCCAAGCAACTGTACCGATCCATTGTTCTGCCTCCCGGAACCTTTTTATTCCCTTTTCGATAAAAGCGGCAAAAATTCCTGCAAATTTGCAAAAAAAGAAACAAAAAAGCAAGACCGGTGCGACAGGCCTTGCCTTATGATGCTATTTTAATCCGATATATTTTTTGGCGTTTCCATCCGGGGTGCGAGGCGCATCCTTTCTGGGAGCAACGAAATGGCAATTGCAGCCAGAATCAGGGCGCCGCCGAGAAAGAAGCGGCCGTTCAGGTTTTCATGGAGCAAAAGCCAGCCGAGAAAAGAGCCGGTGACAGGCTGCAAAAACATAAACAGTGACCCGCTGCCGGCCTCTACCATTTCAAGCCCTTTGTTCCACAAGAAGAAAGCGCCGGCTGTAGAGATGACGCCGAGATACAAAATACCTGCCATCCCCCAAAAACCGCCCGATGATACAGGCCAGGCCATCATGGCTTCGCGGGCGGCAAAAGGCGTTGTAAACAGCAGCCCGAACAAAATGGCATATGTTGTAATGGTTAACGAATCCATTTTCCAGGAAGCCACTTTTACATAAACGGACAGAAGTGCCCATGTAATCATCGCTCCAGCCAGAATCAGGCTGCCCCAAAAATAGGTTTGCACGTGAATGTCCCAGCCGATCACGATGACAACGCCCGCGGATGCGGTAATCAGCGCCAGTATTTTGCGCGCGGTCAATTTTTCTTTTAAAATGAAGCGCGCGAATATCACGATAAAAACCGGAGAAGCGGATGTAATGATCGCGCCGGTATGGGCGTCCGCTTTTTGCGTCCCGATAAACTGCATGGCAACGGATGCAAAATAGCCGATAAACCCGATCCAGGCGAGCAGCAGCCAGTCTTTTTTTGTAAGGCTTACCTTTTCCTTTTTCTTTCTGCCGGCATGCAATATCGCGTACAGTGCGGCAAAACCGATCATATACCGCAGCCATAAAAGCGTAAGCGGCGGTACGAAGTTTAAGACATATTTACTGACCACATACATCCCGCCCCAGATGCCGGATGCAAGTGCGAGGCAAAGTGCACCTGCCCATTTGTTTTTCACAGTCATCAACCTCCGTCTTTATTTTTTATCTAACAGCCAGACGGGGGTTTTGAAGCGGCTGTTCGTCCCCCGCATCAGGAACGAACAGGCTGGTCATTTTCAAACAGATCAAGATACAGACGCACAAACAGCACCTCCCACTATAATATTCTTAATTTTAACATATTTCCTCCCACGCAGCGAATAAAATAAATAAAATCATGAAAAAGGGGAAGTTGGACGTGATTGTAAAACAGCGGGAATATCCCGCACAAATCCGGGCGGGAGAGGCGTTGCTGGGGAGGCTGCCCAAAAGGCATCCGCTGTATGGGCAGATTGCGGAGGATGTAAAAAAGTGGAGGGCGAAATATAAAAGGGAGAAGCGGGCAGACCGTTTTTTGGAGATTCTTCCGTCCGACCAATTCCATGTTTACCATGCACTGCCCATTGCAAATACATGCCTGGACGGGTTAATTCTCACACGGAATCTTGTTTTGATTATAGGCTACACCCATTTATCCGGCGTGATTTTTCCGGATCCGGCTTTTTCCCAGCTTATCCAGCAAAAAGGCGGGAAGGAAAAAGGCTGGCCGGAACCGTTTGCGCGCCTGCAAAAACAAAGAGAAATCTTATGTACATGGGCCCGTATGCGGCATTTGCCCGAATTGACGCTGGAGTATTTGCTTGTCCTTTGCCATGAGGAGGCCGAGCTGAAAATGCCTGTTGTCAATTCAGCAGACGAATTGAAGATCTGCCCGGCAAGCCAGGCTGTTTATAAAGTTATAAAGATGCAGGACACATACAGCCAGCCGGTCCTGGACAGCAAGCATTTTAAAAAATGGCACAAGCATTTGCTGGAATGCCACGAAAAATCGGGGATCTTTCCGTGGCCGGTTGACCAAAGCGAATGGTATACGGGGGTCGGGTGCCCAGTGTGCCGCCGTTTCGAAATGGATTTTAATAATGGCATGTGGCACTGCCAGGTTTGCGGCCATACCAGTAAAGATGCGCACCGTAAAGCGATAGAAGAGTTCTATTTGCTTTTTGGCCAGGATGCGCCGGATGAGGCACTTTGTTCATTTTTGCGCGTGGATGCGCAAACAGCGGCAAAAATCGTGCGCGAGGCAGCGCATTAGTACACCAGTGCGATTTTAGCTGGAGGGCGCAATCGGAAAAAGTCTCCAACCAGAACGATGTGTGCACAGCCCTTGCTTTGATCCGCCAATCGCCACCGGGGAAGCAAACTGGACCTGGCGTACAAGTAAAAAGGCCCAAATCTATACCTTCCCTCACTGCCCATTTGGCGACTGTATAGAAATTGGCGGGTAACATAAGCTATTGAAAAAACGTTAACGCTGATTGCGAGGCTCAAACATGATTGGGTATGTTGTTTCCCTCATTGGATTTAATCTGGCTGTTTTTTGTGTAAAAAAGCGGCTTTCTCCCGGGCAGATCGTACAGATTTGGACGTTCACCATCGCTTCCCACTTGGTTTTTGATGTATATATCGATTACAAGTACCATGGCTACTGGTATTTTACAAAGGGAGTGGACTGGGAGAATCTCCCGGGTTTGGTTTGTTTACTTCCGCCTGTCAATATTTTATATCTCAACTGGTTCCCGTTTGGAAAAGCATGGATAAAAAGGTTTTTTATATTGCCGTTTGGGAAGTGCTGATGCTGGGGTGTGAGATGATCACCCTGTTGCCGGCACCATGGGGTTATTTTCATTACGGATGGTGGAATTTCACCATTTCGGCACTCGTAAATCCGTTCCTTTTGCTCAGTGTGGTCGGATTTTACAAATGGATTGTCTGGCTGGAAAACAAAAAAACTGTAACTGCTGAGCAGCAGCTACAGTGAAACGGTCCGGTCTTTCTGCCGGAGATAATCGGTATGATCATGGATGGTGGGGTCCTCTGTCTGGATGGTCGTATGGCGGATGCCGTATTTTTGTTCAAGCATCTGATTGACAGCCAAAATGACGTGCATCGGTTCGGATGAATGCCTGACAAATACATGGGCGGTCAGAGAACAATGGTCGGAAGAAATGTTCCAAAGATGCATGTCATGGACGTCTTCAACACCCTCAATTTGATACATATCTGTGCGGATCTGTTCTAAATCAAACCCTTCCGGCACCGTATCCATCAAAATCAAATAGGAAGCGCGGATGATTTTGGCACCGCCGTAAAAAATGATGCCGCCGATCACGATGCTGATGAGCGGATCAAAGAAATTCATTCCCGTAAAATAAATGAGCAGGGCGGAAACAATCACGCCGGCTGAATTCAATAAGTCACCGATAAAATGCCATAACGCGCTTTGAACATTTAAGTTTTCTTCTTCTTTTGTGCTCCGGTGCAGCACAATGGTGAGGATGATGTTCACAACAAGCCCGGTCACTGCAATGATAAACATCCACTTAAAATCAATGGGTTGCGGATGGACGAGGCGATTGATCCCTTCAATGAAAATACCGATTGAAATGCCCGCAAGCGTTAGCCCGTTCAGGAACGATGCGATGATTTCAAACCGCAAATAGCCGAATGTATATTTGCGGTTTGGCGGGCGTGTCGCCATGAACAAAGCAAGCATACTGAAGAGGAGCGCAATGACATCAGAAGCCATATGTGCCGAGTCGGAAAGCAAAGCAAGCGAATGCGAAATCAGACCACCAGCAATTTCAACAAACATGAAAAACAAGGTTAGGACGAGCGTTGCCCATAATGCTTTTTTTGATGCGGACTGGACTTTGACATGGGGAAGGTGGTGATAATCATATTCCGGCATCATCGCACACCTCTTCCTAAATAAACTTATTTTCACCTGTATTGTAGCACGAAGAAACGAAAAAGAATAGCGTTTATTCTCAATTAATATAAATTTTTTGAATAATTGAGAATGGGAATCAATATGGATTAGCGGGTTATTGCTGTAAACAAAAAGAAATAGAATCATTTATAATGCTTATTATATGATAAAAAATCAAATAGGAGCCTGCCCTAAAAGAGAAAAACCGCCAGAATCCTTTTCCCCGGCGGTTTTTGTGTGAAAGGCACGGCCTGAAAAAGTTTAACACGATTTCCCTTTACTCGACGGTTAAGCTCTTCGCCAGGTTGCGCGGGCGGTCAACGTCATAGCCACGTACGATGCCGGCATAATAAGCAAGCAGCTGCAGCGGGATGGCGGCCAGGACCGGCATGAGAAAGGGGTGTGCTTCCGGAATGTAGAGCACTTCGTCTACGACGGCGCTCACTTCGTCATCTCCCGTGGTCGTAATCCCGACGACATATGCATCACGTGCCTTTACTTCTTTAATATTGTTTATGGCCTTGTCGCGCAAATGTTCCTGGGTGGCAAGGGCAATGACCGGAACACCCGGCGTGATCAAAGCCATTGTGCCGTGTTTCATTTCTCCTGCCGCGTAGGCATCCGCATGGAGATAGGCGACTTCCTGGAGTTTGAGCGCCCCTTCAAGCGCCAGGACATAATCGAGCCCGCGGCCAATCAGGAATAGATGCTCCTGGTCGTTTGTGACCTGTGCAAACTGGTCGATGGCATCCTGCGTCATCACCAGGCATTTTTCCACGTCATCAGCGAGTGAATGAAGGGCATCGAGCAAGGCAGGGATTTGGCCTTCGCCGGAACCGTGCAGTTTTTTTGCCAGAACAATCGAAAGCAGGACGAGCGCCGTAATCTGGGTTGTATAGGCTTTTGTTGCAGCAACCGCCAGTTCCGGCCCTGCATGCGTATAAATTACGCAATCCGATTTCCGCGCCAGCGTGCTCTTTCGGTAATTGCTGATCGCGATCACCGCTGCCCCGGACTTTTTCGCTTCTTTCAAGGCGGAAATTGTATCCGCCGTTTCTCCTGATTGGCTGATGGCAATGACGAGCGTTTTTTCGTCCAACCGCCCGTGCTCACATCTGAATTCAGATGCAATCGCGGCTTCAACCGGTATATCAAGCATGGTTTCGAGAATCTTTTTGCCGATCATGCCGGCGTGATGGGAGGTGCCGCTTGCGACAATGGTGATTCTCTCCGGATCTGTAAGCTTGCGCCTTGCGAAAAAATCGTCCACTTCCGGAATGACGACACCGCTTTCTGTCAGCCGGTCTTTTAACGTGCGCTTGATTGCTTCCGGCTGCTCCATGATTTCTTTTAACATGTAGTGACCGTAATCCTGCAGGTTGAGTTCGTCTTGGTTCCAGCGCACGGATGTCTTTTCCGGCAAAATTTTCTCCCCGGAAAGTGTCTTAATTTCCACATTTGTCTGGGTCAAAATGGCCATCTCTCCGTTTTTAATTGGGTAAATTTCTTTTGTATACGAAAGCAGCGCCGGGATATCCGAGGAGAGATAAGCTTCCCCGCTGCCAAAGCCGATAATGAGCGGATTATCATAAGAAATGGCGATAATCTGGTTCGGGTGATCTTTTGCCATGATTGCAAGCGCAAACGCACCTTTTAATTGCGGAATGACGATCCGCACGGTTTCTTCAAAATTGCCGGTATCATAATGCGCGAGAAGATACGGAATGACTTCTGTGTCGGTGTCCGTTTGTAAACGATGCCCCTGCGCGATAAGGAATTTTTTTAATTGCTGGTAGTTTTCAATAATTCCGTTATGAACAACGTAGAAACGTGCTTCTTCATCACATAACGGATGGGAATTTTCAACGGTCGGCATTCCGTGTGATGCCCACCTTGTGTGGCCGATCCCAAGGCATCCGGCGGGAATCGGTTCGAGCTGGAGGGAAGCTTCCAGATCTTCGACGCGCCCTTTTTCTTTGCGGACGCCGATGGTTTTCATATCGGAGACGGCAATGCCTGCTGAATCATAGCCCCGGTAATCCAGTTTTTTCAGGCAATCGAGCAGAACCGGCTGTGCCGAATGTCTGCCAATGTACCCAACGATTCCACTCATCTTCTTCACCTCAACGTATCGCTTTCCTTCTATCACGTGTATTCCTATCTTCATGCTAACATGAACCGAGCGGGGAATAAAGCGATTGTGCTGCAGTCAGCAATGCCAGAATTTCCAAAGTATACCAGGAGGGATATTCGAGCACACGGACAAAAAGCGCAACCCGATCGGATTGCGCCTTTTGCCTCATCCAAATCTGATATTCAGATGACGTCCAGTACGGACTTATCCAAACCTGGCCTCAGATAAGTCCGGGGCTTCAAATAGTAGGCGGACACGAACCTTCACCGAAAGTATATCGGTTCCGGACGGTTGTCCCACTTGCCCGCTGGACAAATGCAGTGCCAAATACGGAAAATGAAGTTGCTGTCAAGTCTTTCATCAAAAACTTTACCAGTCCCTTCTTTTAAGATGTATTGGCCTTGCACTGTTCCTATTCCCGGCAGGCACGAAATAAAACAAACCAAAATATGGAAATCATGCTCTTTTCCGCTGCTCCGCCGCAGCCGGGATGATCGAAACATTCCCATACTTTGTGACCGACAGCTCCCCGCATCTGCCATAGTTTCCGAGTTTCGCATGCGGATCGGCATGAAGGCGGAGTTTTTTCAGCAAAGTGCCGGCTTTGACCTCAAGAAAAAGATCCACCGTCTGCTGTAATGCAAGCCAGTCCGCTAAAAGCGCAATATCAACGGCAGCAACAAAGCGCATCCTTCTTTGCGGCAACAGCCGGATCACAGCCGGAATCCGCCGCTCCTCCTTTGTGGTGCGGTTTTGCAAAATCACCGTGATGCCCGCTTCCTGCTTTGAGCGCGGCGGCAAATAGCCGATCTGGCCGAACCCTTTTAAAGAAAGGGCGCGGTTGCATAAGTCGCCGGCAAGCAGTTCCGCTTTTTCCGGTTGTAACCCAGGCGGCACGCGGACAGCGTCAGGAAGCAGATGGTCGAAATCATGCTTTCCTTTAAAGGCGCGGAAATCAAAGCAGCCGTCCGGCGTTACCGGCAAATACCCGCGCGAAACGCTTGCTGTTGCCGCAAATTCAAACGGCATTCCGTTGCGCAGGAAGAAATAGCGCGCCCGCACCAGCTCCGGTTCCGGCACATAGTAAACGGGAAGTATGACGCTGACTTTCACAAAACATCCTCCTTATCATTTCCAGTATATGCAAATCGTTGCGCTTTTATTGCAAATAAGATCAATTTTCGATAGAATGGACGGGGAATCACGATACGGTGAAAGTAATCCTGTGATCGCTCTGTTTGTGGATAGCCTCACAACCATGAGCGGTTATTTTTTGGCACAGATTTAAACATTGCATTCTCCCGTTTCATCATCTGTAGAAACGGGAATGGGCACAACTACCTTTCCACATCCGGCTCGCAAAAGACGGATGCTGCCCATAAGAGGTGAAGGCACGAACCCAATTTTATCAGTACCGGTATAAGCTAAATTTCCAACGGCCGGTTTTCTTTGGAACTTTCGTGAATCCGGCCCATATTTTTATGTATATGCTCAAGGCCCAAACCATTGTCATCCCGCGGCCTGTTGCGATAAAATAGGCATTGTCGAAAAGTGGCGATGCTCGATGGAATACGATTTGCCAGCGATCCATTCACCGCTGGATAACATAGATTTTTTTCTGTATGGCACCGTTTAAGGAGCCGGCACAATGAAGGACTTTTTTTGAAAAAAATTTTCCCGAAAACCGCGCATCGGTCTGGCAAGGGAAAGCGAGGGGTAAACATGATGAAAATTCCCGGCAATATAGCAACCGGGACGGCACACGGAAAATTAATTTTAGCGGGGGAACATGCTGTTGTTTACGGACAACCGGCGATCGCGCTTCCATTCGATCATGTGAAAATTGAAACGGCAGTTATCCAAAAACAAGGCCCGCTCTCCATTGACTGCCGGTTTTACAAAGGGGCACTGGATAAAGCGCCGGAAAGGCTTCACGGAATCAGGGCATGTGTCAAAGAAATCCTCCGTACGTTAAAAAAGCCGGCTGAAAATTTGGCGATTAAACTGGAGTCGACCATTCCGATCGGGCGCGGGCTTGGCTCGAGTGCTGCTGTTGCCGTTGCCATTGTCCGCGGGCTGTATGCTTTTTTTGAAAAACAATTAACGAAAATGGAACTCGAACGGTTTGTCCAAATTGCTGAGAATTTTGCCCACGGGAATCCGAGTGGCATCGATATGATGGCGGTCATCAGCAATGATCCGATCTGGTTTGAAAAAGGAAAGGCGGCCCGGCCGCTTCCGTTTTCGCTTCCGTTTTATCTGGTGGTCGCCGATTCCGGGCGCGTGCATAATACGGCAATGGCGGTCGGGAGCATCCGTGAAAAAAGCGGTTCTGACCCGAAAACGGTGGAGTCCGCCATCAACCGTTTAGGCGAAATCGTGCACGAAGCGGGAAGGGCATTGATTGAAAAAGACGGACTGCATCTCGGCCGATTATTTAATGAAGCACATGCACAACTTTCCGTTTTGGGTGTCAGCGACGAAGGGCTTAACGCATTATGCGCTGCAGCACGCTCAGCCGGCGCACTCGGTGCCAAACTGACCGGTGCGGGCCGGGGTGGTTGCATTATTTCGCTCGCCGAAAGCAGGAAAAAGGCTTTAGCAGTTGCGCAAGCCCTGCAAAATGCAGGCGCCGCCCAAGTATGGCAATTTTCGCTGGAAGGATGACCGTTATTCCGCAATCATGCAGCACAGCCCCGAAAACAGGAGATGCTTCATGTAAAAGAGGCTCCCTGTTTTTGCTTGTAGCGGGCAGCTCTTTTTGTCCTTGTCTTCAAAGTCGGGCGAATCATTAGAAGGCATTTTCCGTTGAAGCGGCTGGCAAAGGGGCCCCGAAGCTGCTGAGCTGGGGAATCACGGTCAGTTGATTCTTGCAATAAAATGGTTTGCGGCATTTTCCTTTGGAGATAGTTGGTCAGGGCAGCCTTTTTGTCCGGCAGCGAGAATAGCATTGACAGGGAAGTACCTTTTCAAAGCAAGAAGGCATTTTTACTGGAAGGACGATGAAAGATGGAGGCAACAGCGAGGGCCCATACGAATATTGCCCTGATCAAATACTGGGGGAAACGGGACGAAAAGCTTTTTCTCCCGATGAACAGCAGCCTGTCCATTACGCTGGACAGGTTTTATACGACAACAAAGGTGGCTTTTGATTCCGCTTTAAAGGCGGACGTGTTTTTTCTGAACGGAAAACCGGCCATTGATGCGGAAACGACGAAAATTTCCCGCTTTATGGATAAGATCAGGGCCTTTGCGGGAGAAAAAAGATATGCCTATATAGAATCACAAAACGAAGTGCCGATCGCTGCCGGGCTAGCCTCTTCCGCATCCGGTATGGCGGCGCTTGCAGCTGCGGCTGTTAAAGCGCTCGGCATTGAGGTGGATGGGCGTACGCTGTCAATCTTGGCGCGCCAAGGTTCCGGGTCCGCCTGCCGCAGCATCTACGGCGGTTTCGTCGAGTGGCAAAAAGGTGAAAAAGCGGATGGCTCCGATTCACACGCGGTTCCGCTTCTCAGCGAAGACGATTGGGATCTTAGCATTTTATCCTGCTTGGTAGAATCAAAGCAGAAAAAAATTTCGAGCAGGGAAGGGATGAAACGGACTGTCAGCACGTCGCCGTTTTATAAAGCCTGGCTCGAAACTGTGGAAACAGATTTGGCCGCCGCAAAATCCGCGATTGCAGCGCGCGATTTTACGATGCTTGGGCACGTGCTTGAAGCAAATGCGTTAAAAATGCATGCGACAACGATCAGCGCCGACCCGCCTTTTTTATACTGGCAAAGTGCAACGCTCGATGTCATGCAGGAAGTGGCGCTTTTGCGCGAACGCGGGATTGAAGCTTATTTTACAATTGACGCCGGCCCGAATGTGAAAGTGCTGTGCGAACGAAAAGATGAAGAGACTGTATATCATGCGCTTTCTGCCATCCCGTCCGTCCGCGAAGTGCTGGTTTGCCATCCAGGTCCGGGCATTCAATACGGCCCGTTTTAATGCTTTTCGAAACGCTGGAACCCCGGCAGGAAGGCGCCAAAACATCCAGATGATGCCCTTTTTAAAAAATGCCGTTTTTCCTTCTGCAGCCGTGGCTGAAAAAACCATTTCGGCGGCACTGGCTGTTTCGCGCTATTTAACGGCACCATACCCGTAACGGGTTCTGGGCTGCTTCCTTTTCGTACGAGCATGGAAGTGCCATGGAACTTGTTTTGACGCGGGAAATGCAACCCCCGTCCGCTAGTTGGCCAGGGGGACATGGTCGAAAAAAAAGGCGTGCAGCAGGCATTGGATGTGATGCTGGCAGATTTGACGGGTCACCGACCTAAAAAGGATTGAAAGAGATGAACGGGATGCAATTTCAAGTAAAGGCGCCGGGTAAACTAATGATTGCCGGCGAATATGCGGTCATTGAACCCGGTTGCCCTGCTATGGTTGCCGCGGTAGACCGATACATCACAATAGAGGTAAAAGAAAGCACGGAAAACCTTTTTTCTTTGCCGCAGATTGGCATTCCGCATGCAGCGTGGCGTGTGGAGAACGGGGAAGTCCGCTTTGACCGCGATGACCCGAAACTCCGGTTTATCCAAAATGCGCTCGTCGTTTTTAACCAGCTGCTTATGGAAAAATCGATTCCGCTCCGCCCGCTTCACATTACGGTAACGAGTGAACTGGATGATCCCACAACAAGGCAAAAATACGGGCTCGGTTCCAGTGCTGCGATTCTTTCTGCCGTTCTTACTGCCCTTTTGCACGCCCACAAAGGGTTGCCGGAAACGAAGGAAGCCATTTTTAAACTGGCCGCTGTGGCCCATTTGAAAACACAGGGCAACGGGTCCGGCGCGGATCTTGCCGCTTCCGTGTACGGCGGCATGTTGAAATATGCCGCATTCAGGCCAGATTGGATTTTTTCCCAGTTGGAAGCGGGCTGCACAGTTTCGGAATTACTGGCAGAAAAATGGCCGTATTTGTCCATTTCCAAATTGGTACTGCCGCCGGACCTCATTTTTTGCGTGGGTTGGACCGGAAAAGCCGTGGCAACCGGGCCAATGGTGGAGCGCATCGGCAAATTGCGGGAGGCAGCAACGGAAACGTACACGGCATTTTTGCAAGAAAGTATCGCCGCAGTGGATAAACTGGCGGAAAGTTTCATGCAGCAAGATACGGCTGGCGTATTTGAAAGCATCCGGCAAAACCGGCGTGCTTTGCAGAAACTTGAAGCAGCAGCCCATACCACCATTGAAACGGCGCCATTGAAGAAACTGGCAGACATTGCCAGCCGTTTCGGTGCCGGCAAATCATCGGGCTCGGGTGGCGGAGACTGCGGCATTGCCTTTGTAGCAGGGAAGGGAAAAGCTGCCGCGTTGAAAGCAGCATGGGAAGCTTCAGGCATTATCCCACTTGCGCTTCATATCTCAGAACAAGGTGTGTCCATTATGGAGTAAAAATCCGCAAAAAAATGCGGATTTTTTGCTTTTCTGTGGAAACAACGGAAGTTCCACCCCAAGTAAGCTGCATCCCGGTTGGTACATATATTCTCAATCATTTGCTTCTCCATACTCCTTTTGAAATAATAGAAAAAAACGAAAGGAGATGGATTGGATGAAAGTTCTTGTTGCAGGCGCAAACGGCAAGATCGGAAAAATGCTTGTGGACCTTTTACAAAAAAGTGACCGCCATATTCCGCGCGCCATGGTGCGGAAAGAAGAACAGGCTCAATTTTTCAGGCAAAAAGGGGTGGATGCGGTCATATCCGATTTGGAAGGCACTGTCGATGAGCTGGCGGAAGCGGCGAAGGGCTGCGATTGCATTGTGTTTACCGCTGGTTCCGGCGGGCACACGGGCGCGGACAAAACGTTACTTGTCGATTTGGATGGCGCGGTGAAAACGATGGAGGCGGCAGAAAAAGCAGGCATCAGCCGTTTTGTTATCGTGAGTGCGCTCCAGGCCCACCACCGCGAAAACTGGAGCGAGGCCATCAAGCCGTATTATGTTGCCAAGCATTATGCAGACCGCGTGCTCCAGTCAACCAAGCTGAATTATACGATCATTCGGCCGGGCGGCTTGCTGAACGAACCCGGCACCGGAAAAGTCGAAGCGTCGGAAAACTTAAAACGCGGCACCATTCCGCGTGAAGACGTCGCACGCACCATTCTCGCAAGCCTCGACGAACCGAAAACATACCGGAAAGCATTCGACCTCATTTCGGGAGATACACCGATTGAGGAAGAGTTGAAACGCTTATAGAAATGGGCAAATCAAAAAAATGCAATTTGCTAAAACCCCCTCCCTCCTGCTTCATAGAAGAAGGGGGTTTCATAAAGGTTCGGCTTGCTGGATGCATGCATTCAGCAAGTCCTGCTTCAATATTTGCCATGCAGGATGAAGCGCAGTAGCATCCATTTGTTATCAATGATTTATATGAAGGTGGTGTTTCTAGTTGGGAGAGCAAAATCATATTCCAAAAAGAAAATTTGCTTGGGCAGACAAATGGATCAAGATGACTGGCGAGCGAGCAAGAATTGATGCAAAAGTAAATAACACTTATATTGTGTACGAGAAAAACGGCAAGTTGGTAAAGGAATATCCTAATGGAGATATAGTCCCATTAAAGCATAATGGTGAGTCATAATGCATAAGCATAGCCCCATGTTTTATGTATTTGCGGGGAATAATGGAAGCGGAAAAAGTACAATAAGAAACTTAATTATTGACAAAATTGGTATTGATATTAACATTGATCCGGATGCTACAGCAAGAAAAATTGATCCGGATAACCCTGAATCAAAAAGGGTAACAGCGGGAAAAGAAGTTATAAAATCAGTAAATGAATACATTCAAGAAGGTAAGGATTTTTCTATCGAGACAACGCTTGCTGGTGGAAATGTCATTAGACAAATGGAGAAAGCAAAAGCGATGGGTTATAAAATTACCATGTTTTACGTAGCTCTAAATAATGTGAATCAGAATATTGAACGGGTTGCAATGAGAGTTAAAAATGGTGGGCATGACATCCCAACTGAGGATATCCTCAGACGAAATAAAACGTCTTTTGAACATCTACATAACTATGCCACTATGGCTGATAATCTTGTGTTAATCGACAATAGTCTATATAACGGGGAAATTGTTTTGGAAGTAAATGATGGTCAGATTACTTTTGAAAAGAGTAATTTGCCAAAATGGGCTCTTCCTGTCTGGGAACGATTTAAATGACATTAACTATAACCTGAATCCGTGACGAAAATCTAACAAACATCGGTAATAGGTAGTTTTCCCAAGTGTGGATTTCTAGATATAACTGATTATTCATAAAATATATCTTTGTAACTTTGGTAGGTAAATTTTTTCCTATTCATTTATTTTAGGCACGAAACATAAACCTGCAAATTTCCATTTTTTTGCAAGTTTTCTGGTTTATTTAGGCTTTTCTTCTTATCGCTTATTACCCTGGTTGTCTAGTAAAAGGCATCGTATAAGCGAGCAAAAGTCGGCAACCATTTGTTGGTCGCCGTCATTTTTAATTTCCATTGCCGACCTTGGTAAACAAGCTTTGAAGCCAGTGTAATCATATTCTGGATGACAGTTCGGATTCTTCTTCGTGTTGCTTTCTTTTTCAATGGTGCATCTTGTTTTTTTAAGCTTTCTTGTCCGATCAAACGAAGTAAATTATACGCAAATACACCAAAATGGAGCACAAGGCCATTCGTTTCATATTTGACCGATGGCAACCGTTCCAGATCCAGTTCTGATTTAATTTCACTGTGAAACTGTTCGCATGTGCCATGGTCATGATAGAGAGAGATCACCACATGAGGCGGCACTTCAAGATCTGTCCAGTAGGTTTCAAATTCATATTCGGGAATCAAAAAAATCTGGCCGTCTCTTGAGATGGTTCTTTCGATCACTTTAAAGACTTTTCGGATGGTTCGTATCTGGTCTTTTAATTGAATGGTTTCGGGGATGGATCCAAGGTAAACCTTCTTTCCTTCCCGTTCTTCACAGCAGATCCCATATTTTTGGGCAATATGAAGCCAGTCTTCTGCTTTTTCCTTACGAGGATTGCGTTTGATAACAAAGCTTGCATGTTCTTCCAAGAAAATGATGAGATTATCCCGGCTGTCATTTCCGGAATCAAGCCTGAAAAGCAATGGCTGATCCGTTAATCTCCTGGCAGATTGGATGGTTTCCTTGATAAAATTCGGCGTACCTTTTTGGCAGTGGTCATTTCCCTTTCGCATCTCAACATGCAGGCAGTAGCCTTCCTGCCCAATGTAACCGAACATAGGTGCATAACCGTCGCAGCCTTTATAGGTTCTTTCCACTCCTTCTTTTTTTGTTTTGGAGTTATCAAAAGGGGAGACATCCAGATCAACCGGGATATACGGCTTGTCTTTGGCGTAAACTGGGCTAATTTCCGCATTTGTATTGCGGATCAGATTCAGCGATTCTTCATGCAAGATCGCTTTCCATTTTTCCGTCAAGGCAGCTTGGTCCAGTCGCTGCCTTAAAGTCGGGCTGGAAGGAACCCTTTGGATATCCAAAGCCAGTGCAAAAAAGGCATCTTCGCGGAAGGTTTCAATATTGTCATAATCGCTTTTTCCTTGGCAAAGCAGGCCAATATAGGATTTGGCCACATCACCATTGGAACAGACGGGATTTCTGGAAATATCAGGGAGTCGATAGGCATTTAACCTGGAAGCTAAATTCGTTAGACTTAGTAAATTTCCTACTATCGCTAAACCGCTTTGGGCAACAATTCGTTCTTTCGTGGCTTCTATCACTAACTTTTTCATTAGATCACCTGAATGTGGAATGAGTTAAATTTAATGGATATGCTTATTATACTAGATTTCATGCGAATGGGTTAACGTTAAGTGAAAATTTCGTCACGGATTCAGGTAAAATAGAAAGCACACCCTAAAAAGGCGCACGAATCCAATTACCCACAAGCGCTTTTTAAAATACTTTCCTGAATGTTGAAAGGCTAAGAAACAAAGCTCCTCACTTTTCAGCCTGGTTTTCTTTGATCATGCCTAAGGACAGGGCTAACATGACACGGAGTGCCAGCCCACAACCAGCTTCATTTTCATTAGTGGATTTCGACGGTATAACGGTTGATTTCCTAAAAGCCCAGCTCAAGTACGGGATGAACGAAGTGGAAAGTACTTATACTTACTTTGATGCCATGTTATAAACAGTTCAATCCCTCCAGTTGATAAAGGCTCCCGCCTCTTATATTCAAACGCCCAATTCGGATTGGTTCAAGCAGTCTATCTATACTACCGGATCAAGGTCTTCGTATAAATAAACATTTGTCAAAGGTAGTTTCGACAAAATCATATTTATGGATCATTGAATGCGTTGTCACCCCAACCTATAATAAAGATAAAGGAACTCCTTTTAAAATGAATTTGTGTAAACGTAAACAAACGGCGCGCTGAATGTTGAATTTCTAACCTTTAAATAGGATTTATAACGAAAGTTTTTGATAAATATGCAATTGTGGGAGGTATTATAATGAGCGAAGGCAAAAGTATTAAAGTAGCCGTCCAAAAGCTGGGAAACTCTCTTAGCACGATGGTATTGCCAAATATCGGGGCATTCATTGCCTGGGGTCTTATTACAGCTATATTTCTTTATCCTAGTGGGTGGATTCCTAATAAAACCCTAAATGAGTTGATCAGCCCGACCGTTACTTATCTTCTTCCGATTTTAATCGGCTATTCAGGTGGTAAATTGATTTATGAACACCGTGGCGGTGTTGTAGGTGCGATTGCAACAATGGGTGTTATTATTGGGACAGACATTCCAATGTTCTTGGGCGCGATGATTATGGGGCCGCTTGGAGGCTGGATCATCAAAAAATTTGATAAGATGATCGAAGGCAAAGTTAAAGCCGGTTTTGAAATGTTAATTGATAACTTTTCAGCTGGTATACTTGGAGGAGCTCTAGCTGTTCTTGCTTTCTTAGGAGTCGGTCCTCTCGTTGATGAAATTTCGAAAGCGTTGGCAGCAGGCGTTGAGTGGTTGATCCATACCGGTATTCTGCCACTTGTCAGCATTTTTATCGAACCTGCTAAAATTCTTTTCCTAAACAATGCAATAAACCATGGGGTATTGACTCCACTTGGAATTGAACAAGTAAAAGAGACTGGAAAATCGATCCTGTTCTTACTGGAAGCAAATCCTGGTCCAGGGATGGGCGTACTACTGGCTTATTGCTTATTTGGTAAAGGCACGGCAAAACGTTCTGCGCCTGGTGCAGCTATTATCCACTTCTTTGGCGGGATTCATGAAATATACTTTCCTTATATCTTAATGAAACCGTTGCTATTTTTCTCTGTTATTTTGGGTGGTGCAAGTGGTGTCCTGACTTTGGTAACTTTACACGGCGGTTTGGTTGCGCCTGCATCTCCTGGATCCATTATTTCGATTCTGGCGGTTACACCGCATGCATTAGGGAATTATATCGCTAATATTGCAGATGTACTTGTTGCGATGGTTGTTTCCTTTGTAGTATCTTTCTTCATTTTGAAAACGGATAAGAGCACAGATGAAGATTTGGAAAAAGCAACTGAAAAAATGGAAAGCATGAAAGGTAAAAAAAGCCGAGCTGCTTCCTTATTATCAAATAATCAAGGTGAATTGAATCCAAGTGAAGTAAAGAAGATTGTATTTGCTTGTGATGCAGGTATGGGTTCAAGCGCAATGGGGGCTTCTCTCTTAAGAAAAATGGTTAAAAAAGAAGGGCTTCCGATTACAGTTACCAATACTGCAATCCGCAATCTACCGAAAGATATGCAAATTGTAATCACTCAAAGAGAATTAACAAGCCGTGCGAAACAACAAGCGCCAAATGCTTACCATGTTTCTGTGGACAATTTCCTCGACAATTCACAATATGAGCGTCTGATTGAACAACTGAAAGGTAATGGTGGCAATGTCACGCAGCAGGATCAAACCCAAGTGCCGGAAGTTGAGGAAAATTCAAATAATGAAATTTTGCCTCCAAAAAATGTATTTTTAAATCAATCGTTTAAAAACAAAGAAGAAGCAATACGTTTTGCCGGACGTGTCTTGGTAGATAATGGATATGTAACGGAATCATATATTGATGCGATGATTCAACGTGAACAACTTACATCTACTTATATCGGTAATGAGATTGCTATTCCGCATGGGACAGATGAAGCAAAAGAGGCAATTTTGAAATCTGGGATTACAGTTATCCAAGTTCCGGAGGGAATTGATTTTGATGGGAATACGGTCCGCATGGTCATAGGCATTGCCGGAAAGAATGGTGAGCATTTAGGTATTCTGTCGAAAATAGCAGAGACATGCTCCGATTTAGAAACAGTTAAAAAAATGACTGAAGCAAAAACGGTCGATGAATTGTTAAGCTATTTTGGCAGCATTACTGAACAACCTGTTAATTCATAATCATATAAAAATGGCTGTTCCACGAAAAAAGAAATGGGCTGATCAGATGTTTATTCGAAACAGGGAAAAAAACATACTGGAACTGCTCCTAAAAATGAGTGGGACCCACACAGTTTCTTCGCTTGCAAGTACACTTCATGTAAGCGAACGAACTGTGAACAGGGACATGAGAAACATAGAAAAGATTTTATCAGAATATAACTTGAAAATTTCAAGGAATAAAGATAACTTCTTATACATTAAAGGAAAAAATGAGGATATCTTCAAACTTTCCCAAAGTCTGTCAAGAATGCGTCCATTAGATTTTTCGGTTGATCAACGAAAATTAATAGTCCTAATAAAACTGTTGCAAGCGAAAGAACCGATAAAACAGCATGCATTGATTTCAGACCTTGATATTTCCGCAGCGACAATTGCCTCTTATCTGGATGATTTGCAGGCATTTGTGAAAGGATTCGGCCTTATGCTGATTCGGAAACGTAATTTTGGTATACAGCTTTCAGGCAATGAAGCTTCGAAAAGAAAGGCTTTGGGAAAGTTTTTTATCCAGCATTTTCACGAAGAGCTGATAGAAGCCCTATTTCAGCTAGATCACCACAGATTTAGGTATACGGACAGCTTATTTCTTCATTATTTTGAACCAGCGTATTTAAATGTAGTTCAAAATGCTGTCAATACAGAGCTGGAAGAAAAGAAAATTGATCTGGCAGATAGTGATTATATGGCTTTTATTTTACAAGTTTATATCACTTATCAAAGATACAGTAAGGGTTACAGATTGCAGGACGTAGACCATCATAGCGATCTTGAGGAAAGTGATATTGCGTTTGTTCAGTCAGTTTGCCACAGAATTGAAAATGAAATAAAAAACGAGATTTCAGAACTTGAAAAGCAGTATTTAGCGGAGTATTTTAAGGGTTCAAAAGTGCAAAGCGCCGAGTCAGTGTATGACGACAATGTGATCACAAGTAGGAATATTAAACATTTGATCGAATTGGTTTCACAAAAAATTAACGTTGATTTGACTTCTGATTTTTCGCTTTTTCAAGGCCTGCTAGCCCATTTAAAGCCTTCAATTTTCAGAATCAGAAAAAATCTTGGGTCGTATAATCCTTTGACAGAACAAATTAAACAGCAATATCCGAAATTATTCAAAGTCATTACAGACGTTACACAGAGGGTATTTAAGGATTTGTCTTTTCCAGACGATGAAATCGCCTATATTGTTCTGCATTTCGGTGCATCCTTGGAACAAAGACAGTCAAATATTAATCTGCATGCGTTAGTCGTCTGTCCGACTGGAATCGGTGCATCTAAAATGCTTGAAACTCGGCTGCGCAAAGAGATACCATGCATCACGAACATTGAAATTTCATCCATAAAAGAAATGAAGACAAAGGATCTTGATCAATATGATTTGGTATTTTCAACTGTAAGGCTTCCGTGGGCAAAACATACGTACATTTATGTCAATCCCTTATTGAGTAAAGAAGATGTGAAAAATATTGAGGGGTACATTAATAGCTATATTCACTCAGACCAGAAAGATTTTAGAGAAAAAAACGTAAAACCCATTGAAACTGACTTTTTGTCTGGACCCAAAACATTGGATAATCTAATGGATGACATGAAATATATGTATTCGAGCATATCAACCTTATTGAGGAATCTTAAAGTCTATACCGGTTTAAACGGAGAAGATTATCGGGGTATTATTCGTTTGATGGTTGAATCCTGCTTTCAGCAAGATATCATAAAAAATGTTGATTCGATATATAGGCGGCTGCTGGAACGCGAAAAAATTGCTGGCCTCGGAATTCCGGGAACAAATATGGCTCTCTTTCATTGCCAGGATCAAGGTGTGAAGAAACTGGCTTTTCAGTTGGGGCATTTAGATACGCCCTTCATTTTAAGGGGAATGGATGAAAAACCAATGAGTGTACGCAATATCCTTCTCCTTTTAGCGCCAGAAGAATTAACACCGATCCAAAGAGAGATCATGAGCCTTGTGAGCTCAACGATCATTGAGGACAATAAAAGCATCTTGATTTTTTCATCTGCCAATGAACATTTAATTCGCGAAAAACTGGAAAAATCTTTTTACCAGTTTATAAAAAATAAAATTCTAGAGGAATGATGATCATGAAACAAGCAGTCCATTTTGGAGCAGGAAACATTGGGAGAGGTTTTATCGGTGCACTATTTTCACAATCAGGATATCATGTTACGTTTGTAGATGTGGCTGACCAGATTATCCAGGAATTGAACAGTAAGAAGTCATATGATGTTTATATGGCTGCAGAGCATCAAGAAGTTCAACATATTACAAACGTATCCGGTATTAATAGTAAAACTGATCCTGAGGCTGTTGTAGAAGCAATTGAAAAAGCAACTTATGTGACCACTGCAGTCGGCGTCAGCATTCTACCAGGAATTGCTCCTTTAATTGCAAAAGGGATTACCAGCAGATTAGAGAAAACAGATGAAAAACTGTATGTCATTGCCTGTGAAAACCAAATCTCGGCAACTGATATATTGAAAGAGCATGTTGTAAAACTGTTAGATCCAGATACACGTACTAAAATGGAAAATCAGGTCATTTTTATGAATTGTGCGGTCGATCGTATTGTTCCTGCCCAGCATAATGAAAAATTACTGGATGTTTTGGTTGAACCTTACTTTGAATGGGTGGTTGAAACGAAAGACAGCATTCCTGAAGTAACAGGTATGAAGATTGTGTCTGATATTCAGCCTTATATTGAACGGAAATTATTTACGGTCAATACTGGGCATGCTGTCACTGCTTATATCGGCTATGCAGAAGGAAAAGAAACAATCGATCAAGCATTGGAAGATACGGAAATCTATCAGAAAGTGAAAGCAACAGTTGAAGAAACCGGCAATTATTTGATTAAACGGTATGGTTTAAATCCATCGGAACACCAGCAATATATTGAAAAGATTCTGGGACGTTTCCAAAATAAGTATTTTAAAGATGATGTGAGAAGGGTCGGGCGCTCCCCAATCCGCAAACTGGGTCCTGAAGACCGTTTGGTAAGGCCGGCAAGAGAAGCACAAAAATTAGGACTGCCGTTTACGCATCTTGCCCAGGCCATCGCCTACTGCTTAAAATTTGACGTCGATACTGATCCAGAAGCGGTCGAACTGCAAAAGCAGCTGAAAGAAAAAGGATTGCAGGCAGTCCTTCAGGATATTTGTAAATTGGATCATGAAAATCCAATTGCAGAAGAAGTTACCCGCTTTTATAAAAAATGAGCCGGCACCTGCTGTTTCGTGTTGGTATCTGGACAATAAGGCATCAAGGCTATCTGCTGGAAAGTAGGGATGCATCCAGTTCATTTTCAGTTTCAATTCAATTGTCAACTTAAACTTAGGCTGGATCCAATTCGGGTCCAGTTTTTCTTGGTTCATTAATATAGGTAATACCAAATCCGTGACGAAAATCTAACAATCGTGGTAATAGGTAGTTTTCCCAAGAGAAGGTATCTAGAGGTGTCTGGGTATTCGATAAATTTACTTTTGCTGCTTTGATGGGTAAATATTCCCTAATTCATGTATTTGTGGGTATACTAAGTAAACGTTATGATTTAATTTTTAAAGTTTTCTGCTTTGTTTTGGCTTTTCTATTACCATGATTGTCTAGAAAAGGCATTGTATAAGCGAGCAAAAGCCAGCAGCCATTTGTTGGTCCCAGTAACTTTCAATTTCCATTGCCGGCCCTGGTAAACTAGCTTAGAAGCCATCGTGATTATATTCTGGATGATGTTTAGATATATGGCCAATATTATAGAAGATGACTCAATCAAATCCATTTTTGAAGATCTATTAAAACCTTTTCAAATCAAAAACAGCGAATCAACATATTCTTAGAAAATGAAGGGCTTCCTGTTTCCATTGGATTTTACTGAGTCCATCCTGTTGAAAAACAGAGGTTGTTCAAAGATATATTTTGATTGAATCATTTATATATTACGACTTTGTGTTGTTGTGTTGCAGCACCGCATTACCTGTATCAGTTAGAAAAGACTTAAATACTCAACTTGAAAATGAAAAACATACCTCCGATATTGTGCCAGACCTAAGCCAAGTGATTAGAATCCTTGAAAAAGAAAGGTTTGTGGATATTGGTTAAACTTCCAAGGGGACTGCGAACATGCTCAAGGACGCGAAAAACATAAAGACTCCATCATCCCGCATTGCAAGCACCCAAAAACACCTAGGCCGGCCCAAACCTTTTGGGCCGGCCTTTTCCTTACGAAAAGGCCTTTTCGAGCCTGTTTAAGCCTTCCATCAAAATTTTGCGTGGGCAGGCGATATTCATGCGGATAAAGCCTTCTCCACCGGGGCCGAATTTGCTGCCGATTTCGACGCCGAGCTTTGCTTTTTTCCATAAACGGTCTTTCAATGCTTCTTCTTCCAGGCCATATGCGCGGCAGTCGAGCCACATTAAATACGTACCTTCTGTTTCCATCACCCGGATTTCCGGCAGGCGTTCCGCGATGAACCGTGCCGCTGTATCAATATTTTCCTTCAAGTAAACAAGGAGCGCATCCAGCCATTCGCTGCCGTGCCGGTATGCTGCTTCCATGCCGACAATGCCAAATGTATTCAAGGCAGATGTCCCGTTTACCGCCTGCACATCTTTAAACTTTTTGCGCAACTCCGGATTCGGAATGATGACGGCAGAAGCTTTGATCCCGGCCAGATTAAACGTTTTTGTCGGCGCAATGCAGGTGATGGTCATATCGCGGTACTTGTCTCCGAGCGAAGCAACCGGCACATGGGTATGCGGCGGGTATACAAGGTCGGAGTGGATTTCATCGGACAAAAACAAACAGTTATACTGCGCGCAAAGATCCGCCATTTTCATAAGCTCGTCTTTCGTCCAGACGCGCCCGCCCGGATTATGCGGATTGCAGCCTAAAAACAGCTTTGCCCCTTCTTTTAGCCGCGCTTCAACCTGCTCCCAGTCGATTTCAAACCGGTTTTCCACAAGCTTCAGCTGCGCGTTTGCGACAACGCGGCCGTTTTTTTCAACCATATGGAAAAACGGATGGTACACCGGAGACATCAGCAGTACTTTATCGCCCGGTTCGGTAAATGCCTGAATGGCTGTGCTGATCGCCGGGACAATGCCGGTACAGTACGCGATCCACGCCGGGTGGATGTCCCAGTTATGGCGCTTTTTCAGCCATGCTTGAATCGCTTCTGCAGTGGAATCCGGCACAAACGCATATCCGAGGATTTCGTGTTCAACCCGCTTTTTAATCGCTTCCGCCACTTCATGCGGCGGGTTGAAATCCATATCGGCCACCCACATCGGGAGCACATCTTCTTCCCCGAAGACCTGTTTGACCTGCTCCCATTTAACAGAAGCGGTATTTTTTCTCTCAATGACTGTATCAAAATCAAACAAAACCATCACCATCCTGATATTGATCTTCTTCCCATTTTACCACACAAAAGCAGATGAATATTCATTTTCAGATGGAAGGGCTATAATGAAAAACAAGTATTCCAATTGGGAGGAGTGTTCTTTATGTCGTATTATGAAAAAGATATGCTGCAACATCTATCGAAATTAAAAGACCTTGCGCCGGAACAGGCGGCTGCTTTTGACCGCCTCAATGCCGAGGTGTTTAAAGACGGCGTCGTTTCTGCCCGGGACAAAGAAATCATTGCCGTCGCCGTGGCCCATGCGACAAAATGCCCGTATTGCCTTGACATTCATACAAAAAAAGCAAAAGCAGCCGGTGTCAGTCTTGAAGAACTTACAGAAGCGGCATTTGTGGCAGCAGCGCTGGAAGCAGGCGGCGCGGTGGCCCACAGTGTCCATATGCAGCTTGCCCTGATTGAAGATGCCAGTGATACGATTTACAAAAAATCCAATATGAAAAAACTTGCAAACATGAACCATCTTGCCAAAGACGGCTTCGCGGCCTACAATGCGTTCGGTGCTGCTGCTATGAAAGCCGGCAAATTGCCTGCGCTTGTCAAAGAACTGGCTGCTGTTGCGGTCGCCCATATTACCGAGTGCCCGTATTGCATTGACTATCATTCCAAACAGGCGCAAAAAGCGGGCGCAACGGAAGAACAACTTGCGGAAGCCATCCTTGTTGCGGGCGCGCTTGCAGCAGGCGGCGCCTACACGCATATCGCGAATATGATTGACAGCTACGAAAGCTGAGCCGGGTGGCGGAGGAACAGCTTTTAACACGCGATTTTTAGCAGGCGGCGTCTCCACTCAGATTAGAATTATGCAACGAAAAACCGGCTTGCGGGGGTCGGCCTCGTTGCTGGTGCGCTTGTTCTCTATATGATATTGAAAGTTTGCGAAAATCCGTTTACAGCGAAAAGGGCAGCAGGGGAGTTTCAATTTTGCTGCCCTATTTTTTAATGAAAAATTCCAAAAATATACATAGACAAGACCAGAAAAATTTGTGATAGTAAGGATATGAATTTTTTTACAAAACAGGAGTGGACAAAATGAGAGCAATTTTGACAGTAATCGGCAAAGATCAGGTTGGCATCATTGCCGGTGTCAGCACACAGCTGGCAGAATTAAAGATTAATATTCTCGATGTCAGCCAGACCATCATGAGCGGTTATTTCACGATGATGATGATGCTCGATTTGTCGAATGCTGAAGCGAATTTTGATGAAATCAAACAAGCCCTTGCGAAAAAAGGCGAAGCACTGCAAGTCCAAATCAAAATTCAGCGCGAAGAAATTTTCCAATCGATGCACAGCTTGTAAAAACGGGGGACAATCATGGAAACGAAACAAATACTTGAAACCATCCGGATGATTGAAGAAGAAAAACTCGATATCCGTACCATCACTATGGGCATTTCGCTCCTCGACTGCATTGACGCGGACGGGGAAAAGGCGCGACGGAAGATTTATGATAAAATAACGCGATTGGCAGAAAACCTTGTCCAAACCGGGGAAGAGATTGAATCGGAATACGGTATCCCGATCATTAACAAACGTATCTCGGTCACGCCGATTTCCCTCATCGCCGGGGCAACGGACGAAAAAGATTACATTGCTTTTGCCAAAACCCTTGATGCGGCTGCGAAAAAAGTCGGCGTTCACTTTATTGGCGGCTTTTCGGCGCTGGTGCAAAAAGGCTGCCACAAAGGCGATAAAATATTGATAGATTCGATTCCAAGGGCACTGGCTGAAACCGAACGGGTCTGTGCCTCGGTCAATGTTGGCTCGACACGTTCCGGCATTAACATGAACGCGGTCCGTGATATGGGTGTCATCATCAAAAAGACGGCCGAGCTGACTGCCGATACGCAAGGGCTCGGCTGTGCAAAACTCGTTGTGTTCGCGAATGCGGTGGAAGACAATCCGTTTATGGCTGGCGCGTTCCACGGGGTTGGTGAAGCGGATGTCGTCATCAACGTCGGCGTCAGCGGCCCGGGTGTGGTAAAACGCGCCCTTGAAAAAGTGAAAGGCGAACCGTTTGATGTCGTTGCGGAAACGGTCAAGAAAACCGCATTTAAAATTACGCGGATGGGCCAGCTTGTCGGCATGGAAGCATCCAAACGGCTCGGTGTTCCGTTCGGGATTGTCGACTTGTCGCTTGCCCCGACACCGGCTGTTGGCGACTCTGTAGCCCATATTTTGGAAGAAATGGGCCTTGCGTCTGTCGGTACGCACGGAACAACGGCGGCGCTCGCTTTGCTGAATGATGCCGTGAAAAAAGGCGGTGTTATGGCATGCGGCCATGTTGGCGGCTTAAGCGGCGCATTCATCCCGGTTTCTGAAGACGCCGGCATGATTGATGCGGTCAACCGCGGGTCCTTGAATCTCGAAAAACTGGAGGCGATGACCGCGATCTGCTCCGTCGGCCTTGACATGATTGCAATTCCGGGCGATGTTCCGGCAGAAACGATTTCAGCAATGATCGCGGACGAAGCTGCAATTGGCGTCATTAACAATAAAACGACAGCGGTCCGCATCATTCCGGCACCGGGCACAAAGGTTGGCGATACGATCGAATTTGGCGGCCTGCTCGGACATGCGCCGGTGATGGGCGTCCATTCCTTTTCATCAGCGGACTTCATTGCCCGCGGCGGCAGAATCCCGGCCCCGATTCACTCATTTAAAAACTGAGCTCTTGAAAAAGAGCTCTTTTTCATATGCGGCGGCACAAAACCGGGAGGAGTCGGAAAAAATTTCCGTTCATTTTTGATTGACAGCTCCTCTCACTTTGTTATAATGAAATCAAATGGTACCGGTTTCATTTTAAAGATGGATGGTAAACAACATGAGGGGAAAAGAAGCGAAAGTCACGATTTACGATGTGGCAAAAAAAGCTGGCGTGTCGAAATCGACCGTTTCGAGATATTTAGGCGGCCGGTTTCATGAATTGTCACCGAAAACCCAGCAAAAAATCAAACAGGTGATCGATGAACTCCAATACCGCCCGAATAATTTGGCGAGAGGGCTGAAAAGCAGCCGCAGCTACTTGATTGGCGCGCTGGTTGCGGATATTACCAACCCGTATACAACGGCGATTTTAAGGGGAGCTGAGGATGTCTGCAAGCAGCATGGCTACAGTTTGCTGATTTGCAACTCTGATAACCAGCCGGCAAAAGAACGCGAGTATATTTCTATGCTGCAGTCCCACAAGATTGACGGGCTGCTGATTCAAACAACAGGAGGAAACAGCGACTTTTTGGAAACCTTGTCGGAAAACGGCAAAACTCCGATTGTCCTGGTTGACCGTAAAATTCCTGAGCTGCCGTTTGATACCGTTGAAATTGATAACCGCGGGGCCGTGATGCAGGCCGTGTCCTATCTGATAAAGAAAAATTATAAAAGAATCGGCTATTTTACAGAGCCGGTTGCACATTTCAGCCCGCGGCACGAACGGTATACAGGATTTCAGGAGGCTTTACGGCTTGTTAATCCCAGTCACCCGAGCCTGGAAGATTTGTTTGAAGTGGATCTCAATGACGAAAGCCAATTGGAGAAAAAGCTCAATACGTTTTTGTCCCGCACCAGCAAAGAACCAAGGGCCATCATTGCCGGAAACAGTGTCATCGCGTTAAAAATCATTATCAAACTGAAAGAACAGGGCTATAAAATTCCTGACGATACCGGTTTTCTGAGCTTTGACAATCCGGAGTGGGCAGCTGCCGTATTTTCAGGCATTACCACCATTGAACAGCCGACTTATCAAATTGGTAAAACAGTAATGGAACTCATTTTAAAACGGCTGGCGGACAACGAATCGCCGGTCCAGACGATCTCTTACCAGACGCGTTTGATTGAAAGGGAATCTGCCCCGGGGAGATAACTTCCCCCCTAAGGAAAAATGAGATCGGTTTCACCGAAAGAGGCGACGATACAGGCTGAAATCCTGCATCAAAGGATCAGCTCGCAGGATTGAAAAGCTGTCAACATGGGATTGGCCAAGACAAAAGTGGCAGCTTCCCCCTTTAATGGTACCGGTCCCATCTAAAAAGAAAAAGAGCTTCCGGAAACATCAAAAACAGGAAAAACGATAGATAGAGTAAACGGGAAAGTCCAAAAAATATCCCAACATCGCACTGCTCATGGAAATTTTGCAAACTATATAAGTTGTACTTAGGGCTTGCTGAACGAATCAGATTCTGTCAGATACAAGCCAAATTACGGTTATTAAAATATAAAATAGTGTTGTACAAAAATTTCAAAAAAAGAACCCTGAGCTTCCGCTCCAGATTCATTATAAGGAATTGAAGGGCTACTACTGTTT
>SNQX01000052.1_pt1 | contig 66206 bp, 61 predicted proteins | sample 2580501 | NCBI WGS metagenome assembly SNQX01 (sample SAMN10953784, study PRJNA522744) | food fermentation metagenome | isolation source: 48-hour incubation of native-enriched microbial consortia from nixtamalized... | place: Mexico | collected 2017-09-24 | reverse complement strand
ATCCTTTCTGATGGTTATTTCGTAGTTGCTTTAACCTTATCAGAAATGGATTCTTTTTGCATTTATTTGATGCATGAACAACTTAGGTTAATTCCATGGTAGATTAACGTTTGTAGATTATTTTGGTATTTCTATGAATAATTCAGGTTTCTATTTCAATAAATAGAATTTTATTTTAAAATAGAAAGACAAGAAATGGCGAAAACGATCATGACCATCAATTCAATCTTACATCATGCGGGTGATAAAATGGAGCTAAGACAGGCATTGCATCATTTTTTCCTTGAAAAAACATGGCAATTGACGGAAGACTGGTACGCATCTCTCGACAAAAACAGCGTGCAGGGGGTTTATGCGTCCACCGACCCCGAAGTGGTTGCAAGACTGAAAGAGCAGAACCACGAGTTCCACGTCCAGTTTTGTGAAGTGTTTTTAAAAGATGAAGATACCTTTTTACACCATTTTGAAAAGTGGGTAATGAGCGTTGCACAAGATGAAGAGCATCTTGCCACACCGAACCACTTCATTTTGCGTGAGTTCTTCCACACGCAGGAACAGTATCTCGACCTGTTCGATTCATTTGTTGCAGCCCACGAAGGAGAGTATACATATGAGGAATTGAATTTTTGGCGCAGGGCGATCATCCGTACATTCGAACATGTCATGATCTGGTTTATGAAAGAAAACCACCACTATTCCTTAAAGCGGCTGGAGTCCCAGCAAGAAACGATTAAAGAGCTAAGTTCCCCTGTCATTATGGTCGGCAAAAATACCGCGCTGCTGCCGCTTGTCGGGGAAATTGATTCCAACCGTGCGAAAATCATTCTGGAAAAAACCCTTGAACAATGCGCAGAAAAAAGCGTTCTCCTTCTGTACATTGATTTATCCGGCGTGGTCGTCATCGATACGATGGTCGCCCAGCAAATTTTCCGGCTGATTGAGACGCTGCGGTTAATCGGGGTAAAATGCATTCTTTCCGGCATCCGGCCGGAAGTAGCACAAACTGCCATTCAATTGGGCATTGATTTTAATGATGTAACGATCCACTCCAAACTGGAACTCATGCCGGAATGATGAAAAATCTATCAATCTACTGCAAAAAGGATGCAACAGAGCGTTGCATCCTTTTTGCTGTTTCCCCCAACCGCCCGCTTATGATTATTTTCATAGGAACAGGGTAAAAAACGGATGAGTAATTTAGCAAATCGGACCAACTTCGGGAAGGAGAAAGCCATGGGGCTGCATGTTAAAAAAGAGGCATTTCTATTCTTATCTGCAATGCTAGTCGTCCTTTTATCCGCATGTGCGAAAAAAGACGAACTGCCGGACGGGGCAAAACTGATCCATAAAGATACATTTACATTTGCGGCTTCCGGCGAATTTAAACCATTCAGCTATGTAAAAGATGATTTGACCATGACTGGATTTGATATTGAAGTAGGAAATGCGATTGCAAAAGAACTTGGGCTAAAGCCTGTTCAAAAACGGATGAAATTCAAAGGGCTTGTGGAAGGCATCAACACCGGACGGGCAGATGCAGCGGTTGCGAGCCATACTGTGACCCCGCAGCGCAGCAAACATGTCATCTTTACAACCCCTTACTACTATTCCGGGCCGCAAATTTTTACAAGGCCGGATAGCACGATAAAAACCGTGAAGGACCTTTCGGGCAAGGAAGTAGCCGCCGCAAAAGGATCCACCTATGCGGACATTGCATCTAAATATGCGAAAAATGTAAAAGTGTATGACAGTGACATCACCGCTCTGAAGTCGCTTTCGGAAGGCCGCCACGATGCCGTCATCACCGACTTTGTGACGGGAAAGACCGCGATCAAAGAAGGGTACAAAATCACCGGCCGGCAGCTGATCGAGCGGAGCGAGCAGGCCGTTGTGGTGGCAAAAGACAATCCGAAGCTTGCAAAAGACATTAACCGGGCGCTTGAAAAACTTAGAAAAGACGGAACGCTTGCACGCATCAGCAAAAAATACTTTGGCGAAGACATTACAAAAAAACCGAACTAGACCGGCAGAAAGGAATGTTGTACATTGCCTAGTTTTTCTCATTTTTTCCATGTGCTCGCCAGTACGAAGCACGTTTTCCTCGAAGCAATGGTTTTGACGCTTGAACTAACCATTGTCTCCATTTTAATCGGCGTTGCCATCGGGCTACTATTTGCCTTGTTAAAGATTTCCCGGTTCAAAATATTCAAGCTGATTTCCGATCTTTATATTTACCTTATCCGCGGCACGCCGCTCATCGTGCAAATCTTTATTCTTTATTTCGGGCTTAGCGGACTCTTTCTGCTCCCTGACTTCTGGGCGGCTTCCCTTGCACTCGCGCTGCATAACGGCGCCTATATCGCTGAAATCTTGCGCGGCACGATCCAGTCGATCGACAAAGGACAGATGGAAGCCGGACGTTCTCTTGGTATGACAAAATCGCTTGCACTGCGCAGAATCATTTTGCCGCAGGCATTCCGGAGGGCGCTGCCGCCGCTCGGCAACCAATTCATCATTTGCTTAAAAGATTCATCGCTGGCCGCATTTATTTCCATGGACGAGCTGTTCAATATCGCCACGACCCTCGGCTCCAACAATTTTGACGAAATGACGTATTTATTGATCGTCGCAGTCTATTACTTAATCCTTGTCGCCCTGCTGACGTTTATAGTCAGCCGCGCGGAAAAATATTTAGCTGTCAATGATTAAAGGAGGCTCCGTTCCTATGAAGGAAATGATTACGGTCGAAAATTTAAATAAATCGTTTGGCGATCTGCACGTTTTAAAAAATATTAATCTCGTAGTCCACGAAAGCGATGTGATCTGCCTGATCGGCTCAAGTGGTTCAGGCAAAAGCACCCTGCTCCGCTGCCTCAATTTTTTGGAGAAAAAAGACAGCGGCACAATTAAAATTGAAGGGGAGGAAATCACACCAAAAACCCATAATATCAATGAAGTGCGGCAAAAGGTCGGCATGGTTTTCCAGCACTTCAACCTGTTTCCGCATAAAACCGTCTTGGAAAACGTGATCGAAGCGCCGGTGATGGTAAAAAAAATCCCCAAAAAACAGGCGGTGGAAGAAGCCCGTGCCCTGCTCGATAAAGTTGGCATTTCCGACAAAGCGGATGTGTATCCGGGCAAACTTTCCGGCGGGCAGAAACAGCGGGTCGCCATTGCGCGTTCGCTCGCTATGCACCCTGATATCATGCTGTTTGACGAGCCGACTTCCGCCCTTGATCCGGAGCTTGTCGGCGAAGTGCTGGCCACGATGAAAGAACTGGCGGAAGAAGGCATGACCATGGTGATCGTCACACATGAAATGGGTTTTGCCCGCGAAGTCGCAGACCGGATTGTTTATATGAATGAAGGCAGGATTATTGAAAAAGGCACCCCTGAACAAATTTTTGAAAACCCGCAGGAGGAAAGGACAAAAGAATTTTTGAAAACGACCGTATTGAAATGATGAAGGTTTTAACCAAGGCGCCATGAAAAATTTTCTTCTTGCTATTTTAAGTTCGTGCTGATACGATAGAAGAGCATGATTTGGAAGGCATATATTCAGCATCAGTAGTCTTTCCAAGCAGATAATTTTGGCCAGTGGAGTAAAGGCATCGGTGTGCCGGGCCAAATGCCGAATCGGCAACTTTTGGTTGCCTTATTGATTGAGTGGGAAACTCAAATTTTATAAGTTGGTTACTTTACAACCGGTGCTTGTGCACATCAACTTGTGAAACGATCAATAAGAGTGGTAAAAGTAATTATTTGCTATATAGACTCTGATCCTATAAGAATATAAAGCTTTCTTCCATATTGTCCACGGACTTTTATGGCAGGCGTATATCTGTTTATGCGGATATGCATGCTTTTTTAGGATGATGATTTCAAGCAAGTGTTGTGCGCACGTATGCGGATTGCACTTGCTTTTTATTATGCAAAAATTCTATTTGAAGGAGACAGAAGAATGGGAAAAGCGTTGATTATCGGGGCCGGCGGCGTAGCATCGGTCGCTGCGCATAAATGTGTCCAAAACAGTGAAGTCTTTGAAGAAATCTGCATCGCAAGCCGCACGAAATCAAAATGCGATGCGTTAAAAGCAAAGCTTGACGGCGGAAAAACGAAAGTGACGACTGCACAGGTCGATGCCAATCACGTCGATGAACTGGTTGCTTTAATTGAAAAAGTGAAACCGGATGTCGTCATGAACCTGGCGTTGCCTTACCAGGATTTAACCATCATGGAAGCCTGCCTTCAAACAAAAACAAACTATCTCGACACCGCGAACTATGAGCCGGAAGACACGGCAAAATTTGAATACAAATGGCAATGGGCATACCGCGAACGTTTTGAAGAAGCCGGCATTACCGCCCTTCTCGGCAGCGGCTTTGACCCGGGCGTAACAGGCGTATTTTCCGCTTATGCCCTGAAACACCATTTTGATGAAATCAATTATATTGATATTTTGGACTGCAATGCCGGCGACCATGGCTATCCGTTCGCAACAAACTTCAACCCGGAAATCAATATCCGCGAAGTTTCCGCCAACGGCAGCTACTGGGAAAACGGCAAATGGATCGAAACAAAACCGATGGAGATCAAACGCGTGTATGATTTTCCTGAAATCGGCGAACGCGACATGTACCTGCTGCACCATGAAGAGCTGGAGTCGCTTGCCGCAAATATCCCTGGCATTAAACGGATCCGTTTCTTCATGACGTTTGGCGAAAGTTACCTGACACATTTGAAATGCCTGGAAAACGTCGGCATGACTTCAATTGAGCCGATTGAATTTGAAGGCAAACAAATCGTGCCGCTGCAATTTCTGAAAGCTGTGCTGCCGGATCCGGCTTCCCTCGGCCCGCGCACAAAAGGGAAAACGAATATCGGCTGCATTTTCCGCGGCAAAAAAGACGGCAAGGACAAAACCTATTACCTTTACAATGTGTGCGACCATGAAGCCTGCTACAAAGAAGTCGGCTCGCAGGCGGTATCGTACACAACCGGCGTGCCGGCGATGATCGGCGCGATGATGCTGATCCAGGGCAAATGGGACAGAAAAGGCGTTTATAATGTGGAAGAGTTCGATCCTGATCCGTTCATGGAAGCTCTGAACAAATGGGGCCTGCCGTGGAAAGAAAGCTATAATCCGGAGCTTGTCGACTGATGCGATTTGAAGAACTGCCGACGCCTTGCTATGTAGTTGATGAACAAAAGCTCGAAGACAATTTGAAAATTTTAAACGGCGTGATGAAACGGACCGGATGCAAAATTGTTTTGGCGCAAAAAGCTTTTTCGATGTTTGCTTTGTACCCGCTCATCGGCAAATACTTGAGCGGGACAACAGCAAGCGGCTTGTATGAAGCGCGCCTCGGGCATGAGGAAATGGGAAAAGAAAACCATATTTTTTCCGCCGCTTACCGTGAAGATGAAATCGATGAGATCGTCTCGATTTGCGATCATGTTATTTTTAATTCATTTTCACAGCTTGAGAAATTCAAAGGCCGCGTGCTTGCAGGCGGGAAAAAGGCGGGCCTGCGCATCAATCCGGAATGCTCGACACAGACCGGGCATGCAATTTATGACCCTTGTTCGCCGGGCTCGCGCTTCGGTGTGACGCAGGAACAGTTCCGCCCTAATCTTCTGGACGGCGTAACCGGCCTCCATTTCCACACGCTCTGCCAGCAAAATGCGGACGATCTGGAGACAACGCTGAATGCCGTTGAAGAAAAGTTCGGGGAATGGCTGCCGCAAATGGAATGGATCAATTTCGGCGGCGGCCACCATATTACGAGGGAAGGCTATGACATTCCCTTGCTCGAAAAATGCATCAAGCGGATGCAGGACAAGTACGGTTTGGAAGTCTACCTTGAGCCGGGCGAAGCTGTTGCTTTAAATGCCGGCTATCTTGTCACGACAGTGCTTGACACAGTGAAAAACGGCATGGACATCGCGATCCTCGATACGTCCGCCTCGTGCCATATGCCGGATGTGCTGGAAATGCCGTACCGCCCGCCGCTCATCGGGGCCGGGGAGCCGGGCGAAAAACCGTATACGTACCGGCTTGGCGGCCAGACATGCCTCGCCGGCGATACGATCGGCGATTATTCCTTCGATAAGCCGCTTAAAGAAGGCGTTCGCCTTGTATTTGGCGATATGGCCATCTACACCATGGTGAAAAATACCACCTTTAATGGCATGCCGCTTCCGGCCATCGCGATCCAATATAAAAACGGCGACTACGCAATTATCCGTGAATTCGGCTATCACGACTTTAAAATGAGACTCGGGTGAATGCCCGCCGTTTCCAAACGCAAGGGGCTTTTCCAATGCCGGACTGGCGGCGGAATGGCCCCCTTTGCTATCTTGGTTGCATGCTTCCGGCTTCCCTTTTTTCCACAACATTGTTATAATAATATTTGGAAGCTTCCAATAACCTGGGGTTTCCGGCATGCCCATACGCAAACCCGGACAGCTATCTTCTTTAGTATTTTTACTATTTGAAGCCATTAGGTGTTCTTTTTGTGTTGCCTGAATTTCAATAAATGGAGGGATGGCAATGAAAAAGCGGGCAATTGTGTATTGCGAAAACCAATTTGGCACAACAGATGGCAAAACAGCAAACGGGCTCATCCGTGAACCCGGGAATTACACCATTACTGCCGTCATTGACAGCAGCAAACACGGGCAGGATGCCTGCATGCTCCTCGACAACAAATGGAGCGGCATTCCGGTTTGCAAAGACCTAGAAGATGCGCTCATCCACTCCGGCCCGAAACCGGATGACTTCATTTTCGGCATCGCGCCGGCGAACGCCTTTTTAAAGCCGGAAGAAAGAAAAGTCATCCTGCAGGCAATGGAAGCCGGATTGAACATCATTAACCCGCTCCAGGAATTCTTAACCGATGATGAAGAAATGGCGGCCCATGCAAAGGCTTGCGGTGTCACGATCCGCGATATCCGTAAACCGCGGCCGAAAAAAGAATGGACTTTGTTTACCGGAGAAATTTTGAAAATGAACACCCCTGTCGTTGCCGTGCTCGGGACAGACGGGGCCTGCGGAAAACGGACAACCGCCAAATGCATTGAAAAGGCATTCATGGAAAAAGGCTACCGCCCGGCATTTATCGCAACCGGGCAGACAGGTTTGATCCAGGGCGCCAAGTACGGGTTTGCGATGGATGCTTTCCCGCTCCAATATTTAATCGGCGAACTGGAGCGCGAAATTTTGCGGGCCAATAAACAAGAACACCCGGATATTATCATCGTGGAAGGCCAGGGCGCGCTCAGCCACCCGGCATATGCAAGCTCAACCGGCATTTTAAAAGGAGCAAGGCCGCAAGCAGTCATTTTACAGCACGCCCCGAAACGAAAATATTTATCCGATTTTCCATTTGCCGAAGTGCCGAAAGTGGAAGATGAAATCAGCCTGATTGAACATTTTGGAAAGACAAAAGTCATCGGCATTACGCTCAACCATGATGGAATGGCAGACAGCGAACTGGAAGACACCATCCGCCGCTATGAAGAAACTTACCATCTTCCGGTTACGGATGTTTTAAAAACCGGCACAGACAAAATCATAAACGCCCTGCTCGATTTCTTCCCTTCCCTGAAAAAGGCAGTGGTTTCCTGATGGCCGTTCTGCCACGGGTGGAAATCAATCTGGAGAAGATCCGGCATAATGCGAAAACATTAAAACAATTATTCGGGAGGAAAGGAATCAGCATTACAGGCGTTGTGAAAGGTGTCGCAGCCGATTTAAAAATTGCCGGCACCCTGGTGGATGCAGGCATCAAAAGCCTCGCAGACTCGAAGATTGCAAATATCGAAAAAATGAGAAAATCGGGAATCAAGGCGGATTTGATTTTGCTCCGTGCCCCCGGGATCAGCGAAGCGAAAAAAACGGTCCGGTTTGCGGATATCAGCATGAACACGGAGCTGGATACGATCCGCGCATTATCCGCTGAAGCGGTGCGGCAACAGAAAACCCATAAAATCATCCTGATGGTGGAAATGGGAGATTTGAGGGAAGGCATATTATTAAAAGATGCCCCTGCTGTGATCAGAGAAATATTAACCTGCCCCGGGATTGAACTGGCCGGAATCGGGACAAATTTTGCCTGCTTTGGAGGCGTGCTCCCGACCGAACAGAAGATGCAGGCGTTTTCCCGGTTTGTCCATGCCATGCAGGAGCTGTTTTCCCTCAAACTTCCTTATGTTTCCGGCGGCAACTCCGCCAACTACAACTGGGCCGTAAAAACAAAAGACGCCGGGGCCGTAAACAATGTGCGGCTCGGCGAGTCCATTTTGCTGGGCCGCGAAACATCAGGCGGGCATACCATTCCGTCTTTATATCAGGATGCCTTTTGCTTTGTTGCCGAAGTCATCGAATCAAAAATCAAACCTTCCGTGCCGTATGGGACAATCGGCAAAAATGCATTCGGGGAACAGGTCACCTTTATCGACAGGGGCAACAGACGGCGGACCATTATCAGTGCGGGCCGGCATGATGTGCTTGTTTCAGGCCTTACCCCTGTCCGGCCGTTCCATATCATTGGCTCAAGCAGCGACCATATCATTTTGGATACAAAGGATGCGGTTCTCGTGCCGGGCGATGAAGTAAGGTTTTATATGAACTACGGCGCGATGCTGAGAGCCATGACGTCCCCGTATGTTTATAAAACGTATGTCCATGGCGCGGCCACAACCGAGCCTTACAAACAACAGTTTCTGCTTTCGCGCGGAACAAGGCAAAACCGTCCCCCAGAAACCGAAAAAAACCCTGCAAATTAAAGAAAGACAGGCTGCGAGCACAGCCTGCCTTTTTTTACTTCGTTATAATAATATCTTCCGCGCGGATATCACTGCCAAAGTATGGCGCCAGATTGTTGTTGTAATCATTTTTGAAAAAGCCATTGTTGTTTAACTTCGTAATTTCTTTGTTCATCCAATTAAGGAGCGATTTGTTGCCTTTTTTCACAGCAGGGGCAATATATTGGTTCGGCCCGAGCGTTTTAATGCCGACCGTATAATCCGGATGGTTTTTCACCCAAGCATACAGATAGGAATTGTCGTCCGCCAGTGCAACGGCCCGCCCGTTTTTAAGCGCATTGAACTGTTCTGTTTTGGAATCGTACTTTTGCAATTTCACATCTTTTTGCTTGCTTGTAAAATAGTTTTCCGCAGTAGTGCCCTTGTTGACGATCAAAGACTTGCCCTTTAATTGGCTGACATTTGTGATCGGGTTTTTCTTCGGTGAAACGACACCGATGGAAACTTTCATGTATGGCTTGGCAAAATCAACAACTTGCTTCCGTTCCGGTGTGATTGTGAAATTTGCCAGAACAAGATCCACTTTATTCGATTTCAATGCATCCACACGGCTGTTGGCGTTCACTTGCACGAATTTCACTTTTACCCCAAGATCTTTGGCAACCTGTTTGGCGAGCGCAACATCATATCCTTGCCGTCCCCCGTTTTTATCGACCCATCCGTACGGCGGAAGATCTCCAAATACGGCAATTTTGATCGTGCCGTTTTTCTTAATTGCTGAAACACTGGACGGATTGCTGCTTGAAGAATTGCCGGAACTTTTGCCGCAGCCTGCAAGCGCCAGCGACAAAATCAATAAAAATGCTGAAACCAAACCAAACAAACGATGCTTTTTCATAGTCTAACCCTCCAAAATATTTTTCTTTTAAAAATCCATGCTTTCCAAAAAGCTTTTCGCCCGCTCTGTCTGCGGTTTAGTGAAAAATTGGCGCCCCGGGGTTTCTTCGAGAATCTTCCCGTCTTCCAAAAACAAGATTTTATCCCCGATTTGCCGGGCAAAATTCATTTCATGCGTGACGACAATCATTGTCATCTTTTCTCTTGCCAACCGCAGGATGATCTCGAGCACGCCGCGCACCATTTCCGGGTCAAGCGAGGCGGTCACTTCATCAAACAGCATCAGCTTCGGGTTCAGCTCAAGCGCGCGGACAATCGCCACCCGCTGTTTCTGCCCGCCGGAAAGCTGGCGCGGGTAGGCATTGGCATACTGCTCCATGCCGACTTCCTTTAACAGGCTCATGGCCTGGCGCTCTGCTTCGTCTCTTTTCCGTTTCTGGACTTTCACTGCACCGAGCAGGATGTTCTCCAACACCGTCATATTCGGAAATAAATCATAGCTCTGGAAAACCATTCCGATCTGCTGCCTGAGCCTGCGCCAGTTTTTCGGCGACGGCCGTACGGTTTCCCCATTAAACATAATGGTGCCACCCTGGAAGGCTTCGAGACCGTTTAAGCAGCGGATCAATGTACTTTTTCCCGATCCGGACGGCCCGAGGAGAACAACTACACTGCCTTCCTCCACTTCGAAAGAGATATCCTCCAGCACCCGTTTTTCGCCGTACGACTTTTTTAAATGTTCGACTTTCAGTAAAGGTTCAGCCATTAGCCCCTGCCTTGCCCCTCCTTTCTAATCGCCTTGCCAGCCGGGAAAGCGGATAGCATAAAATGAAATACAGGATAAAGATAAAACCGTATACCCAAAACGCGCCGTCCTGATAACGGTGGCTGTTCGCTTCGATAATTTGCTGGCCGACATTGATGACATCCACGACGCTGATCAATAGCAAAAGGGAAGTCGTCTTAATTATTCTGGTCATCAGGTTAATGGTCGCCGGAATCATTAAGTGGACCGATTGCGGCACAAGCACGTACCGGTAAAGCTGGACCGTGCTTAAACCGATCGCTTTTCCAGATTCCACCTGATGCATCGGAACAGAAATCAGCGCGCCACGGACGATATCGCTCATTTCGGCAGCCATCCACAGGCTGAAAACAATGGTCCCGACCGTATCCGCCTTATAGTTGATGTTAAAGCTTTGCGGCAGAATATAGTAAAACAAAAATAACAGGACAATCGTCGGCACAATGCGAAAGAACTCCAGATACAGCCTAAGCAAAAGGCGGAGCAACGGATTGTGCAATGTCCTTAAAACCCCCAGCACGATGCCGAGGATACCGCCGAAAAAGATGGACAGAAAAGCAATTTTTGCCGATACATATAATCCGCCCAATAAACGTAAAAAATTGGCTCCTTCAAAAAAGATACTAATTCCCGAATGTCCCATAACGCACCTTCTTCTCCAGCCATGTCAGCAAGATGGACAATGGAATTAAAATGATGGCATAAGCCACAACGAGCATAAACAGATACTCATTCGTGTTGTAATACATCCCGATCAAGTCAAGTGCCGTGTTGGTTAGTTCCGGAATCGCCAGCACGGTAAAGATGGATGTTTCCTTGATTAAAAAAATAACATTTGCGGCGAATGCCGGGACACTGAGCATCAATCCCTGCGGAAAGATGACGTAGCGTGCCAGCTGGAACCGGCTCAGACCGATCGCAAGCCCGGACTCAATCTGCGTTTTGGAAACGCCTGCAAGCCCTCCGGAAAACCCTTCTGCCATATAACTGCCGCCAAGAAAAATAATCCCGATAATCCCGCAAACCTCGGCAGAAAATTTGATCCCGACTTGCGGAAGCCCGTAAAAAAGGAAAAATAACTGGATCAATAAAGGCGTATTGCGGGACAGTTCCACATAAGCCGTTACAAGTTTCCGTAAAACCGGCACCTTAAAATACTGGATAAAACTGCATATCAAGCCAAGAACACCTGCCCCGATAATGCCGAAAAAGGAAAGCCGCAAAGTGAGCCAGAATCCTTTTTCAAACATGGGCAGGCTGTTTTGCACAACGGTCCAGACCATCTCACCCCTCCTTTTTTGAAAAATTCTCTTCAATCCAGGCGGGCTTGCACCAGCCGCCCGATATGTATACGTTGCTGTCCCGATTCAGGACCCAGTGCATTTCAAAGGCCGGACGACAAAAAGCCGTTTCCTAAGAAAACGACTGCCCTTTTTCAGGTATTGCTGCGGTTTTCTTATCTTGATAGACGATCATGAACTGTAGCTATATAAAATGAACTTAAGTTTTTCGCGGCAAAATCCATGACGATCAGAATAGACATGGCATGAAAAAGGAATAGAGTTCAACTTATATATTAGGATGCCGGTTTCCAAAGAGAGCCCTTCTGCCGCCCGGGATAAGAAATATTCAGCATTTTAGCAACATCTTTATTTTACTGAACGCCGGGGCAAAAATCAATATATTCCTATCGACTTGATAGGGTTTTCTTTGGATGGCACCCAAAAAAGAAAACAGCATGCCGAAATTGTCCCTTCGCTTGCACCTGTGCTGTTTTCCGGCTGCCTGCAACAGGAGTGCTGATTGAGCCTGCGTTACAGCCAAAAAAAAGGCCTTCAATCCGCTTTAGGATCAAAGACCTTTCATTTTAGCGCTCAAGCGTGTTACCGGTAGGCCGGTTCTTTTTCCGTCAGGCCGAGCGTCTCTGCCGTTTCAGCGTGAATTTGATGCAGCAGATCCGGATTTTCTGCGAGCCGCACGCCATAAGAAGGAATCATTTCTTTTATTTTTGATGCCCATGCTTTTTTCCGGTCCGGGAAGCATTTTTCAATGACTTCGAGCATAACATGGACAGCAGTAGAAGCACCCGGCGAAGCGCCGAGCAATGCCGCGACTGAACCGTCAGCAGCTGTTACCACCTCTGTACCGAACTGGAGCGTGCCTTTTCCGCCTGCTTCCGTATCTTTAATCACCTGGACACGCTGCCCGGCTACGACAACATCCCAGTCTTCCAATCTCGCATCCGGAATGAATTCCTGCAGTGTCTCCAGGCGTTTTTCGTCTGACAATAGAAGCTGCCCGATCAAATATTTAACAAGCGGTACATTTTTTGCCCCGGACGCAAGCATCGTTACGACATTATTCGGCTTCACAGAACCAATCAGGTCTAAATTTGACCCTGTTTTTAAAAACTTCGGCGAGAAGCCGGCAAACGGGCCGAACAGCAAACACTTTTTATGGTCAATATATCTTGTATCCAAATGCGGCACGGACATCGGCGGCGCGCCGACTTTCGCTTTGCCGTACACTTTTGCATGGTGGCGGCTGATGACTTCAGGGTTGTTGCACACCATAAATAGCCCGCTTACCGGAAACCCTCCAATATGTTTGGACTCCGGAATGCCGGTTTTTTGGAGCAACGGCAGGCTTCCGCCACCGGCACCGATAAAAATGAATTTCGCCGTATGGTATTCGATTCTGTTGTGCTCAATATCATGCACTTTCACTTCCCAGTTTCCTTCTGGGGTGCGTTTAATATCCTCAACGGCATGCTTGTAGTTGATTTCGACATTTTGGCGTTGCAAATGATCAAACAGCATGCGGGTCAAGGCGCCGAAGTTGACGTCCGTCCCTGCATCGCTTTTTGTCGCCGCTACCGGTTCATTGGACTTCCTGCCTTCCATCACAAGCGGAATCCATTCCTTTAATTGCCCGGGGTCGTCGGAAAACGCCATTCCTTCAAAAAGCGGATGGGCTGACAGCGCTTTAAATCGTTTTTTTAGAAAAGCAACGTTCTCCTCCCCTTCTACGAGGCTCATATGCGGGATCGGCCGGATAAAGTCCTGCGGATTGCGGATCAGCCCCTTGCTGACCAGGTAGGACCAGAACTGCCTTGAAAGCTGGAACTGTTCATTTACATTTACAGCTTTTGTAATATCTATTGAGCCGTCCGGTTTTTCAGGCGTATAATTCAGCTCACATAATGCCGAGTGCCCGGTCCCCGCATTGTTCCATTCATTCGAACTTTCTTCCCCCGGTTTTGCCAGCTTCTCATATACGGTGATTTCCCAATCCGGGGCCAGTTCTTTCAGCAAGGTGCCCAGCGTTGCACTCATAATGCCGGCACCGATTAAGATGACGTCTGTCTTTCCCTGTCTGATGCTCATGATTACCTTCTCCTTATCCCTGTATTTGCTAATATTATTCCGGACACACTGCCTCTTTTTCAGAACAAGGCAGTCCCCGGGAAAACGCTTTACAAGTCTTAATATCATAATATCATATTTTATGATAATTCTTTAGAATAATGATACACAATTTGACAATGGAAATATCAGGAAACCTTTTTATTTGCTGAATGATTCATTCTTCATTTTGCTTAAAAATATAATATAATGAATCTTGTAAATAGAAATTTTACTGGTATATTTCTTGCATTTGCCAAAGGGGGATGCCAGGAGATATTTTTCACGGATTGAAGACGGAATTTTCATTTTACAAAGGGGGAAGACAAATTGGCACAAACAACCGGACGCACATCCAGACATGTGACTGCTAACATCTTTAAAGGATCACTTGGCAATCTGATCGAATGGTATGATTGGTATGTTTATTCTGCGTTTGCGGTTTATTTTTCATCAGAGTTTTTTCCGGAGGGGAACCAAACTGTCCAGTTATTAAATACAGCCGGGATTTTTGCCATTGGTTTTCTGATGCGGCCGCTCGGGAGCCTGATCATGGGCCGGTATGCAGACCGGTACGGCCGCCGGGCTGCACTGACCCTTTCCGTTGCCATTATGGCGCTCGGTTCGCTTGTCATTGCCTGTACACCGGGATACAGCAGGATTGGTGTGCTGTCACCGGTTATTTTGGTCCTGGCCCGGCTTGTGCAGGGGATCTCGCTGGGCGGGGAATACGGCACTTCTGCTACTTATTTGTCCGAAATGGCAAGCAGCGGCCGCCGCGGCTTCTATTCCAGTTTCCAATATGTCACGCTTGTATCGGGGCAGTTGATCGCACTTGGTGTCCAAATTGTGCTCCAACTCGCATTAAATGAAAGCGAAATGACCTCGTGGGGATGGCGGATCCCGTTTGTGATCGGCGCGATTGGCGCATTGGTGGTCTTGTGGCTGCGCCGTACGATGGACGAGTCCGAACAATTCGAGGAGATGGGATCGGAAACGCGTAAAAATGCCGGAACGCTGAAGGTTCTGATGAATTATCCGAAAGCGGTGCTGACCGTTGTCGGCCTTACACTTGGAGGCACTGTCGCATTCTACACATTCACCACCTATCTGCAAAAATTTATGGTGAACACGTCCGGAATTGATAAAGAAACCGTCAGCTGGATCAACTTTATTGCCCTTTTCATCTTTGTTGTTTTCCAGCCGCTTGCCGGAAAGCTGTCCGACCGGATCGGGCGCAGGCCGCTGTTAATCGGCTTCGGCATTCTCGGGACCCTTTTGACCGTACCGATATTTTTATGGTTGAGAGAAACGCAGAACCCGGTTTTTGCTTTTCTTCTCATGATGGCAGGGCTGATCATTGTAACCGGCTATACTTCCATCAATGCCATTGTGAAAGCTGAGCTGTTCCCGACTGAAATCCGCGCGCTTGGTGTCGGGTTTCCTTACTCATTAACTGTCGCAATCTTTGGCGGAACAGCCGAATTTATCGCGCTTTGGCTGAAAAATGCCGGCGTGGAATCCGCCTTTTTCTACTACGTCGCCGGCTGTATTGCCATCAGCCTGCTCACCTACTTATTCATGGCCGAATCCTCGAAGCATTCCCGGATCGAAGCAGAACTTCAATCCCGCCCGGATTCGAAAAACAAAATTATCACCTGAAAAAGCCAAACAGCTGCAGCGTGGCAGGCTGCAGCTGTTTTTGTGCAAAAAAATCCCTGCCAAGTAAAAACCCCGGTTCCTTTCTCCCCGATCCTCACGGTTAAACCGCTCGTCTTGGCCCTCGCTTCTAAATCATGATATGACAATTGTCATGCCAAAATGGTGACATTCCTTACTTAAAATCACTCCATGCTCCTTATACAATAATCGTATATACAAGGAGGCGCGGGTAATGAATGAGGTTTTATGTCTGGAAAATGTCACAAAAATGTTTAAACAGAAACCAGCGGTCAAAGATGTCAGTTTTTCAATTCACAAGGGGGAAGTAACAGCCATTCTTGGCCCGAATGGCGCGGGAAAGACGACCACCATTTCCATGATTTTAGGGTTACTAAAACCGACAGCCGGCAAGATTAAACTTTTCAACAATGAGCCGGGCACATTGCAGGCCCGCCAAAGAACCGGCGTCATGCTGCAGGAAGTGAGCATAATGCCGGGGCTGACCATAAATGAACTTCTTATGCTGGTCAGAAGTTACTATCCTAGTCCATTGCCGCTAAAGGACCTGGTCCGTTTAACGGGGCTGACGGAAAAAGATTTAAAAACACGGACGGAAAAATTATCCGGCGGCCAGAAAAGACGCTTGAACTTTGCACTGGCACTTGCCGGAAACCCCGAGTTCATGATCTTTGACGAACCAACCGTTGGAATGGATATCACCGCGAGACAACATTTTTGGGAAACGATTAACCTCATGGCAAACCAGGGAAAGACGATCGTGTTCTCCACCCATTATTTACAGGAAGCAGATGACAATGCCCGCCGGATCCTGCTCTTTAAGGACGGCGGAATCATTGCCGGCGGGACGCCCGAACAAATCAAAACAAACATTTCAAAGAAAACCGTTTCTTTTTGCACGAATTCTGAACAACCACTGAAATTGCTTGATCATCATCCTGAAGTCGGGCAAATCTTTCGGAAAAATAACCGGGTGTACATCTGCTCGGATAATACAGACAGCGTACTGGAACTGCTTTTTCGGGAAAAAATCGGAGCGTACAATATTCAAATTGACAATGGAAATCTGGAAGATGCATTCAGCCGGATAACAAAAGAAAATCAGGAGGCCGATTAAAATGAAAGCTTTTCAACTGCAATGCAAAATGGAGATAAAACGCGTGCTGCGGAACCGTTATTTTGTTTTTTGGTCGCTGGCCATGCCCATTGTCTTTTATTACATTTTTACCAAAGTGGTGGACACCCATGCTCCGGATCCCGCCGCATGGAAAGCCCATTACTTAATGTCCATGACCGCCTTTAGTGTGATGGGCTCCTCTATCATGACCCTTGGAATCCGCATCGTCCAGGAGCGTGCACAAGGATGGGCGGCATTTATGCGCCTCACACCCCTTCCTGATTCTATTTATTTATCAGCCCGGATGGCCGGACAGAGCGTAATTCATGTTTTTTCCATATGTATGATTTTCTTTGCAGGGGCCATTCTGAACAGGGTCTCATTGGCTCCGGCAGAATGGGCTATGAGCGGTGGATGGATATTGCTTGGATCGCTTCCATTTCTCTCGATTGGAACCTTAATCGGCTGTATGAAAAAAGTTGAAACAGCAGCCGCAATCAGCAATGTCCTCTATATGTTGCTAGCCGTTTGCGGCGGGATGTGGATGCCGATTGAAGTGATGCCAAAAACGATGCAAAATATCGCCCATTGGCTGCCATCCTATCATTTTGGAAGCGGCGCATGGGAAATTGTTCAAGGCGGGATGCCGGGCTGGAAAAATATTTTGGTTTTGCTCACTTATTTTGTTGTGTTCATGCTACTATCAAAATATATTCAAAGAAAACAAGAAACGGTGTGACCAAAATGAAAATGCCCCGCCTGTTTCCAAGCCGTTTGGGCTTCTTTCCCTATGTCTTTTTGATTTATATGCTGTTCCCTGCTTTTTCGTTATTAAAAGAAACCGGAATGAAGCAGCTTGTGGGCTATGGAATGCTTATGCTATTCTTTATGACGTATCGCCAGCTTTATTTTACAATCGGGAAAAAAGCTTTCACCTGTTGGCTGGCTTTGCAGCTGTCCATCATTTTCATTTATTGTATGTTTTACGGTTTAAGTTACATTTTCTTAGGCTTTTTCCCAGCGAACTTTACCGGTTATTATCGTGAAACAACAAAATTTTACCGGGGACTGACAGGTCTTGCTTTGGTGCTTTTGGTGCCGTTCCTCTATCATATATGGAATGCGCCATTCTTGCCCCGGGCAGGAGAATTGTTATTTTTCATCCCCTTTCTTATCGTCATGCTTATCTCGCCTTTCGGGTTACGCTCCATTGAACAGAGGAGAGAGCTTGAACGGAAGCTTGACCAGGCAAATCAGCGTATCGCTGAGCTTATCAAGCGCGAGGAACGCGTGCGGATTTCCCGCGATCTCCATGACAAACTGGGCCATACCCTCTCTCTGCTCACTTTAAAAAGCCAGTTGGTGCAACGTCTCATTTCCATTGACGCTGACCGTGCGCAGCAGGAGGCAAAAGAAATAGAATTAACTTCAAGAGCAGTCCTCAAGCAGGTCAGGGAACTTGTTTCCGATCTGCGGACGATTACCATTGCAGAGGAACTCATTCAAGTTCAACAGATTTTAAGAGCGGCAAACATTACTTACCAATACCATACCGGCGTTGAATTTTCAAAAATTCCCCCGTTAACGCAAAATATTGTAAGTTTGTGTATTCGTGAAGCTGTGACGAATGTCGTGAAACACAGCAGGGCAACGCATTGTATCATTTCCATTTCACAGTCTGCTGAACATGTCAAAATCGTCATTCAAGATAACGGAAAGGGAATAGATGAAAATAAACCAATGGGGAATGGTTTGCGGGGGATGGAAGAAAGATTGCAGTTAATCAACGGAGAGCTCAACTTTTACAACCAAAACGGCATGATTTTGGAATTGTCCATTCCGATTATTAAGAAAGAAGAACAGAAGGAGGCTGTTTTATGATTCGCATCTTTATTGCCGAAGATCAGAGAATGCTTTTAAGTGCATTAGGCTCCTTGCTCGGCATGGAAGAAGATATGGAGGTGATCGGCCAGGCAGTGAATGGCAGGGAGGCGCTCGAGGCCATTCTCAAGCTGAAGCCTGATGTTTGCTTAATGGACATTGAAATGCCGGTATTAAGTGGATTAGATGTTGCAGGAGAGCTGGCAAAGAAAAATGCCTTAACGAAAGTCATCATTTTGACAACCTTTGCCCGCCCCGGTTATTTTGAAAGGGCGGTAAAAAGCGGGGTACACGGCTACCTGCTGAAAGATGGCGAGATTCGTGAACTGGCAGATGCCATTCGCAAATGTGTGGCCGGCAAGCGGGTATTCAGCCCGGAACTTATGTTTGATGCCATCCGGGAAGAAAATCCGCTCACCGAAAGAGAACAGCAAATTTTGCGCCTGGCAGCTTTAGGAAAAACGACAAAAGCGATTACCGAAGAACTTTATTTATCCTCCGGCACGGTCCGCAACTACATCTCTGACATCATCCACAAACTGGGGGCAAACAACCGGACGGAAGCAGCAAGCATCGCCGAAGAAAAAGGATGGATCTAGCCTTTCATGAGACAAAAAAGGCCGCGTTGCTTTCATTCAGCCATTCAACCCGTTGTCCATCCTTTAAATAGACCGGCTGTGGGATGAAGTGCCAAGTGGCCCTCATGTCCCGCCCTTTCATTTCAAAAACCTTGTTTACTGATGACACGGTTTTCCGTGAGGTATCTAAATGAGGTTTTTTATTTTTTGCACAGGACTTCCATTCAGTCTGCCAAATGGGATCAACACACCCTTAAAGTTTTAAAAAAAGCTCTTTATCGAAAATTTATTGACAAAGGATGGTATTCAGTATTACTATATAGTTGTAGTTAGTAATACTAAATACCAGACATCCGAAAAACATGCACTACAACGTACTTTAAACAAATAAACGGAAAATAGAAAGGGAGGTGCAATATTGGAAAATATCACAGAAATGCTGAAAGGCGTGCTTGAGGGTTGTGTTCTTGAAATCATCAGCCGTGGTGAAACCTACGGCTACGAAATTACGCAACGGCTGCGAAAACTGGGCTTTACCGATGTGGTTGAAGGCACAGTTTATACGATTACCATGCGGCTTGAGAAAAAAAGTCTGGTGAACGTCGAGAAAAAGCCCTCCACAATGGGTCCGCCGCGAAAATTTTACACACTCAACGAAACAGGCCAAGAGCAGCTTGAAATTTTTTGGAGAAAATGGGAATTCATCTCAGGTAAAATGAATGAACTAAAAAAATTTAATCAAAAGGAGAAGCCATCTAATGAGTATTTTGGATAAAATTTTTGGCGATTTTAACGAAAAGAAAGCATGGCGTGAAATGGAAAAACGCGCAAAAGCCTTGCCTGAAGACTACTACAACGCCTATAAAGCAATGCAAAAGTATCTTTGGAATACAGGCAGCGTGATGGATTGACAAGAAACCAAATTTGTCTTTACCCACATCATTGAACTGCTTGAAGAAGCCGCAGCAAATGGCAAGCGCGTTAAAGAAGTGACTGGCAGCGACGTAGCAGCTTTCTGTGACGAGCTCGCCATTGATGCAAAATCATGGGTTGATAAGCAGCGCCAAAAACTCAACGATGCGATTAAATAATAGCACTTTGCTGAAGGAGGGAGACTTCAATGAACTTTTTCGAAAAAATCACCGGGAGCGATATGACAAAAGCAATAAAAAGTTTTGAAGCAAGGGCAAAAGTCTTGCCAGCAGAATATCAAACAGCGTGGAACGAAATAAAAAACAATCTCTGGGTTTACGGAGATTTCACCGGCCGTAATCTCATGCCGATTCTGGAAAGCGCGCTTGAACTGCTTGAAGTTGCATCAGCAGATGGCCAAAGCATCACTTTCCAGGCTGGGGTTTTCCACACATAAATCAAAAGGAGCAGATGCTTTTCTTCCAAAGGTAAGATGAACAAAGCCAAAAAGGTGCAAGTTCCTATTTGATATTTGCACCTTTTTGGCTTTTTCTTTTCCGGAGAAAACCTCATCTACTTATGATACGGTTCCCCCCGGATAATCCGGAAGGCGCGGTAAATTTGTTCGACTAAAATGAGCCGCATGAGCTGGTGGGGGAAGGTCATTTTCGAAAAAGAGAGGCTTTCATTGCCGCGCTTGAGAACGGCTTGGCTTAAGCCGAGGCTGCCGCCGATTACAAAGGCAACTTTGCTTTTGCCGTATGTCGCCAGACGGTCGAGGGAACCGGCCAGTTCTTCTGACGATTTCATTTTCCCATCTATCGCCAGGTTGATCACATAGGTGTCCGGGCTGATTTTTGCAAGGATCCGCTCGCCTTCCTTCTGCTTTACCAACTCCATTTCCGCTGGACTCAGCATTTCGGGCGCTTTTTCATCCGCTACTTCGATGATTTCAACTTTTGCGTAAGCGGAAAGCCGTTTTAAATATTCCTGAATGCCCTGCTTCAAATACTTTTCTTTCAATTTTCCCACTGTAACGATAGAGATATTCACAACTTACACCCACCTTACCCACAAGCTATTGACAAGAGTTATCCACATATCCACAGAAACTATCCACATTTTGTGTGGGAATAACCGTTCCATACAAGATATATTTCACCATTTTTCGCTATTCACAGCCTGTTTATAACCTTCTTTTCGAGCAATTCCCACAAATATCCACCCGTATAAAAATTTTTTTCAACAAAATGTTCATTTCCGCTGCGGTCCGCAGCACGCTTTGCCCTGTTGATAACTGAATGCCGCAAAAAAAGGAAGGAAAAGCTTTCCGCCTTTCCTCCGCAGTTTGTTAATTGCTTCTCGAAGCGGTCCCGAGCGTTAATGTGAATGTTTTCGGCTGGCCGTTCCGGTATACCGACACTTTCACCTTATCACCGGGCTGTTTATGCTCATACAGGAATTTCCTTAATTCCACGATGTTGTCTATCTTTTGATCGTCCAGTTTGTAAATGACGTCAAATTCTTTCAAACCGGCTTTACTTGCAGGGGACCCGTCTTCAACAGAGCCGATCACAACGCCGGTCGTCACATTGGCGGGCAATTTTAACGTTTCCTTCTGTTGGTAAGCCGAGATATCCGAGACGTTTACAATCCCGACACCCAATGCCGGCCGGGTAATTTTCCCTTTTGTCTCCAACTGATGGATGACCGGTTTTGCAGAATTAATTGGAATCGAAAATCCAATGCCTTCAACCGACTCATTTGAAATCTTCATGGAGTTAATCCCGACAACCTGGCCGGAAATATTGACTAAAGCACCACCGCTGTTGCCGGGGTTGATCGCAGCATCGGTTTGAATGACTTCTTCCTGCCAGTCTTCCGTTCCATCTTCATCGATATCCACCGGAACAGTCCGGTTCAACCCGGAAACAATCCCTTCTGTGACAGATCCGGCAAATTCTTCACCAAGCGGGTTGCCAATCGCAATGACAGTTTCTCCAAGTTTTAATGCATCCGAATCACCGAATTGGGCAACGGTTGTCACATTGCTGCCGTCTATTTGAAGAACGGCCAGATCCGTATATTTATCGCCGCCGACAAGTTTGGCAGAAAGCTTTTTCCCGTTCGATAAGGTCACTTCCAGCGCATTTGCCCCTTCAATCACATGGTAATTGGTGACGACATAAGCTTTATCACCGGCTTTTTTGTAAATAATCCCGGAACCGGATCCGGCTTCCTGGGAAGAAGAAGAAGATTTTGAGTCCTGTCCAAATATATCATCAGACCAAATACTTCGCTTTTGAATGTTTGAGACCCCGACAACCGCTTTCTCCGTCTTTTCCACTGCTTTTGTAATATCGGTTGTCACTTTTAACGAGACGGTTTTCGTTGTTTTCGGTGTTAATGGGTTTGTATTTGCCACAGAATTCGAATCTACCGCAGCGGAATCCGGGTTCGTTTTTCCAAAAATACTTGGAAAAAGAAGGGCTACCACAAGCGCCCCCACAATTACGCCAATCAGCCCGGAAAGAAAATAGCCGAACCTTCCGCCGCCCCGCCTGCTTTCTTTTCCACGCCGTTGGCCATCCTGATCATCATAATATCCCATTGCGCACCACCCTTTCTGTACTGATGAGGAAAATTGAAGTTTGGTGAAGGAGCTCTTTTTTGCCCATTCTGATTCCATTATAATGGCTGATAATTAAAAATTACTAAAAATCAAGCGTCAAAATAAAAAGAAATCTATCCCGCCTGCCGGTAAAACAGCTGCCCCGGTTGTTGGCGGCGGGCCCCACAGCGACAGATTCTGCCACCGGATTGCTCTGGTTAAACAGCTGTTAAGGCCGTTGGAATTTTCGGATCCGTATCATATAATGAAAACGTTTCGCCGACCGCCAGGCCCTGTTCCTGAAGCGTTTGGGAAACCGCCATCCGCGCGAGGTCTTTCATATTGTTATCTTTGCTTAAATGGGCAAGGTATATTCGTTTTGTCCGGTCCCCGATCACTTCGCTCATCGCAAGTGCGGCATCTTCATTCGACACATGCCCGACATCGCTCAAAATGCGCTGTTTTACACTCCACGGGTACCTTCCCATCCGGAGCATTTCCACATCGTGGTTGCTTTCAAAAACAAAAATGTCCGCATTGGAAATCGTCCCTTTCATCCGATCGCTGACATAACCTGTATCCGTAATGATGACCAATTTTTTGCTGCCTTCATGAAAAATATAAAACATCGGCTGGACGGCATCGTGGGAAACGCCGAATGACTCAATCTCAAGGCTTCCGAACGATTGGACAGATTCCATCCCGAATGAAAACTTCAAATCTGTTGGAATCTCTCCAATCATGCCTTCCATCGCCGACCATGTTTTGTCATTGGCATAAATCGGGAGCTTGTATTTCCGTGCCAGCACCCCGATTCCTTTAATATGGTCACTGTGTTCATGCGTAACAAGGATTCCGCTTAAATCGGCAATATTGCGGCCAATCTGTCCGAAAAGCTGTTCCATTTGCCTTCCGCTTAAACCTGCATCCACTAAAAAAGCATGCTGCTCCGTCTCCACATAGATCGCATTTCCCGTGCTTCCGCTCGCAAGTACACTAAATTGCATCCCCATCGTATCCTCTCCAAAATTATTGTGCATTTTCCATTTCGTTGACCTGACCTTCAAATGCATTGATAAATAATTGCTCTGTTTCATTCCCGTGTTTTACTGTAAAATGCCATGTCGGCACAAGCACCTGGAGTTCCGGCACCCTCGTATAGTAACCGAGTTCCGCCTTCGTCACTTTGCTGTTCGGTTTCAGCGTTCCTTTCTTATATAAGGCTTCCACCGCCTTTACCGCCGACAATGTCTCTTCTTCTTCTCGGTAGATTTTAATATTGGTCAAATACGTCTGGTCATAGGAAATGATTTCATTCTGGTCATTTAAATACACGGTCAATTTCGCGTTCTTATTATTAAAAATCATTTTTCCGTTATATGTCTCATAAAAGACGGCCTGATTCAAGTCTTTATCATAGTTCCACAGTTTATAGCGGCTGCCGTAAAGCATATTTTCTTGAATAACCGCCTCCAGCTGGTCCGTTTTGATTTTTGTTCCCAATTTCACCGGCTTATCAAAAGCGGAACTGAGTTGATACCCGTTCACGATTTCCGCCTGCTGGTTTTTCAATTTTTTCAAGTCTTTTGCGGTAAATACTTTTTCTTCCGCGCTGATATACGGCCGTTTTGCCTTTCCTTTCGGCAGGTTCACGAACGTAATGTTTGCAGCCTTTAAGCTTTGTTCCGCTGTCGGGCTGCCAATGACTTCATACTGATTTTTGACATGTTTGAAATACAACTGGCAGGAAAGGTAAATATCAAGCACCAAGAAAACAAGAATAAAGATTGTTTTTGTTTTACTCCAGTCCATCTTCATCCCCCCCTGCCATTTTCCAAATTCCGTCTTCGCAATAATACCAGGCCGGCTGCAGCGAAAGGATATCGTCACTGTCTTTTTGTAAACGGTACCCGACTGCAATATCTCTCACCTTGTTCATTTGAACGGAAGGGTTTGTCTGCAAGCCGGCGATTACATCCTGAGCCGGCGGGAGTTTAACAGCAGCCGGTTTTAACGTCAGGTTGAGCGACAGGTTGAAGTACGGGCGGACATACTTGTAAATTTCCGATTTGCCCAAGTATTCCCGGATCTCCGCCATGCCGTCATCGTTAAAAACAGGATAGCCGTCTTTAAAAAGCCGGAACGTGACTTCATTTTCCCGCTCATTGATTTCGAAATACTGGTACTGGTCCGTCCAGCCGCTGTGCTGGTTAATAAAATCAATGGCCCGCGTCAGCAGATGGTTTGGATCGGAGCTGTACCCGATGTCTTCCCCTGGATTCACGAAGGTTAAGACTTTATTGGATTCATCTGTCCGCAACAGGCTGATACCGTTTGTATATTCCCCCGCCACTTTCTTTACAAAGTTTGGATCGGCAAACAGCGCTTTTTTAAATTTATCAATTTCAATATCGGTTGTCGCATATTTGTACTGGTTCACCACCGGATTTCCGGCAGGCAGGTAGATTCTTCTCGGGCCGGAAAGGGCAAAGGCAGTATACGGCTTGTACAAAGATTTGTTGTCGTTCAGTTTTGAAATGAACACCTGAATGGATTTTTGATCTGTGCTTGCCTCATATACTTTATTGGACGCCGTTGAAATAAAATAAACATGGTTTAAGTTTTTGGTTCCTTTGTTTAATTCGATAACAATATGGTCAAAATCGGCATCCGGCACTTTTTTATTGGCAAAGTTCAGGACCGATTGATAGACACTGAACGGGACAGGGGCCGGAAAGTCCAATTCAATCCTGTTTTTTCCGTACATTAAATTATACAGGTCTTTTTTTTGCAACAGGCGAGAGCTGCTCATATCAAATGTCCATGTTCGAAGCAGATTCATCACCCGTGAAATTTCCCCGTCATGAACCGTGCCGGTTGTTCCGTCATTCTCATGGTAAAGTACTTTGTCAGGGAGGATGATGCCGGGCACCTTTTTTTCCTTTGCAATCGCGATATTGTCCAGATCTTTTAAGTTGAGCAAGTCATAATTCGGCTGGTTGTTCCAGATCAGCCACGTTAACAACAAGCTCAGAAGCACGAGCAACGTCAATATGATGGTTTTTGCTTTTTCAAGACTCATAGCCACTCATCCTCTTGTGCCGGTTCGTAGGGAAGGGTAAAGTAAATGGTCGTTCCTTTTCCTTCTTTACTGCTTGCCCAAATGCTTCCGCCGTGCATTTCCACCATTTCTTTTGCAATTGCAAGGCCGAGCCCTGTTCCGCCGAGTTTGCGGCTGCGCGCTTTATCAACACGGTAAAAGCGCTCGAAAATTTTCTTTACGTTTTCTTTCGGGATGCCTACACCCTGGTCAGAAATGCTGACTTCAATTTTTTCGTTCAGTTCCCTCAGCTTAAACGTAATCTGGCCACCTTCAGGGGAGTACTTCAACGCATTGGATATAATGTTGTACAACACCTGGGTCATTTTATCTTCATCGATTTCCACAAAAATTTCCGTATTCGGCAACTTGCGTTTGAACGTGACATTCTGCTGCTTTGCCATTTCAAACCGGTCAATGACATGGTGGAAAAACTCCACAAAATTGACCCACTCTTTATTTAAATGTTCGTCTTTGCTGTCCATTTTTGAAAGCTTCAGCAAATCATTCACCAGCCGGATCATTCGTTCCGTTTCATTTTGCGTCACGCCTAAAAACTGCGGTGCAATTTTCTCATCTTTCCATGCCCCGTCTGTTAAAGCTTCCAAATAGCTTCTCATCGTGGTCAGCGGCGTTCTCAATTCATGGGACACATTGGCCACAAATTCGCGGCGTTCCATATCAATTTTCTCTTGCTCGGTGACATCGTGCAAAACCGTAATCAGGCCGCTGACAAAACCGGCTTCATTTTGAATCACCGAAAAATTCGCTCGTAAAATATACGGTTCTTCATCCGTACTGAAGTCAAGGATAACGGAATCCTGCTCTGTCAATAAATCATCAAACTTATGTTCATTCTCAATTTTTAAAACCGATATAAGCGGCTGGGAAAGCACTGTTTCACGTGAAACATCCAGCATCTCGGCAGCCGGCTCGTTAATTAAAATAATCCTTCCTCTCCGGTCGGTCGCAATTACACCGTCTGTCATATGGGTCAGGATGGAGTCGAGTTTTCTTCTCTCGCCTTCCGTGCTGGCCTGCGCCTCCTGCAGCTTTTTTGTCATATGGTTAAACGAATAAGCGAGCTGTCCGATCTCATCATTCCCGATCACTTTGACTTTCCGGGCAAAATTGCCGCGTGCCATCGCCATCGCCTGCTTGCGGATCTCACTGAGCGGCTTTGAAATCGTGCGTGCGGTAATGATGCCAAGCAGGGCTGTAACCAGTACGGCAATAACCGTCCCTGTCATAAAAATCTGGTTAATCGCCTGCACCTGGCGGTAAACCGTTTCAATTTTGGAGACAAGGTAAATGATTCCGATCAGCTCACCATTTGCTTTAATCGGGGAAGCCAGCACCCACATTCGGTCGCCAGTCTGCTTGTCCAAATAAATCTGGTCTTCCGGCTGGCCGGTTACACGGACGCTTTTGACAATATCTTCGGTTGTTTTTTGGCCGACAATGCTCTGGTCATTGGAAGAAGTACCCAAAATAACGCCGCTGTGCGCGTCGATCAGCCGGATTTCAGATACATCCGTGCTTTTAAAATCGCCCAGTACTTTCCTCACTTTTAACGTAATATCCGCCGCCTGGTTCTGCTTTTTCGTCAACAGGTCTTCAATACTGTATTCAAGCACATTGACCTGGTCGTATATCGATTTTTTAAAATTCGTCTCGAGCTGGTTTTCCAGCTTATTGATAAAATACACCCCAATAATCTCCATCGCGACGACGATCAGCAGAATATAAATCAGGACAAACTTAAAGTGAATAGACTGGAAGAATTTCACCTTATTCATTTGGCTACTCCTGTTCAGGGTTGCGCAAATAATAGCCGACACCGCGCCTTGTCACAATCCACTCTGGGTGGCTCGGGTTATCTTCCACTTTTTCGCGGAGCCGTCTGACCGTTACGTCCACTGTCCGGACATCGCCGTAATAGTCATAACCCCACACGGTTTCAAGCAAGTGCTCACGCGTCATCACTTGCCCGATATGCTTCGCCAGATAGTGGAGCAGCTCAAATTCGCGGTGCGTCAGTTCAATCGTCTCGCCGCGTTTTGAGACGACATAAGCATCCGGATGAATGACAAGTGAACCGATCGCAATTTCATTGGATTCCTCTTCCTCACCCGGAGCCGCGGGCGTCTGCTGGTGCCGCCGCAAATTCGCTTTGACACGGGCAATCAGTTCACGGGTGCTGAAAGGTTTTGTGACATAATCATCGGCACCGAGCTCAAGGCCGAGCACTTTATCAATTTCCGAATCTTTTGCCGTTACCATAATGATCGGCATATTGTATTTTTTCCGCACTTCGCGGCACACTTCCATGCCATCCCGCTTCGGCAGCATAATATCAAGGACAATTAAATCCGGCTGCACCTCTTCCACCTTTTCCAATGCTTCCTCACCGTCATAAGCGCAATACACCGTATAACCCTCTTTTGTTAAATTAAACTGCAAAATATCGGCAATCGGTTTTTCATCATCCACGACCAAAATTTTTTTATCCATCGTCCATACTCCTTCATTTAAAATGCGCCATTCTCATTGATTGACATCTATCTACAACTTTCTATCATCTTTAGTCTTTATGTTCCTAAAAAATCTCATTTTCCCCGCATCATGGCGAACAGCAATGCCCCTGGAAATCCAGAAGCATTGCTGCTCTGTATCAAAGGATTCACAGGCAGCTTCCAGCAGCCATACTATTACAATTTTAACTTACTTGCATAAAAATTGTCCAATTCTACTGAAACCATGCCCCCTGGTAATATCTATCAAGAGTGCCGGGGGATACGGCTTGCATCCTGTTTTCCATTCTGGCGGGTTAGAAGAGCCATATAATAAAAAAGCACTACGAGAGTCTAAGTCATCGCAGTGCTTTTTAGTAAATGGCCCGGGACGGAATCGAACCGCCGACACAAGGATTTTCAGTCCTTTGCTCTACCGACTGAGCTACCGGGCCCGAACCGAAAACAAATATGTATAATTAAAAATGGCGGTCCCGACGGGAATCGAACCCGCGATCTCCTGCGTGACAGGCAGGCGTGATAACCGCTACACCACGGGACCATTGTGCATTTTGTAACAACAGAAGTAATGTTATCATATCTATCATCCATTTTGCAACACATTTCTACAAATTTTTTAAGTGAATGGCAATTGAAATTTCAGCAAATGTTCATTTTCAAGCATGGCCGCCGTAAAAGATGGAAAATCATGACCCACTTTAAAACAATATAAAAACGGCGAGAAACCCCTTTTATGGGATCTCGCCGTTTTTTCCGTTCTAGTGGACATTCTGGGATGAAAATCGCTTTTAGCAACCTCACCCGATGATGCTTTTTCATCGGTTTTCTTTTCGACGTGGTTCCACTACCGTTTTTCCGGCAGCCCAAATCCGATTCGTCCGGGTTTTCCGTCACACCCGCCAGACACTTTGCACCACAATCGTCTGCAGGCGGTCCGGGCCGACGGAAAACATGGAAAGGGGAACACCGGTCAGCTGGGAAATGCGCTCCAGATAATGGCGGGCATTTTCCGGGAGATCATCAAGAGAACGGCAGCCGGTTATATCTTCCGTCCAGCCCGGCAGTTCTTCGTAAACCGGTTCGCATTCGGCCAGCACTTTTAAGCTGGCCGGAAACGCTTCAAGCACTTTCCCTTTATAGCGGTAGGCGACACAAATTTTCAACGTTTCAATGCCGGTCAGTACATCGAGCAGGTTTACGGACAAGTCTGTCAGGCCGCTCACCCGGCGCGCATGGCGGACGACAACACTGTCGAACCAGCCGACACGGCGCGCTCTTCCTGTCGTTGTGCCGTATTCATGGCCGGTTTCGCGGATCCGGTCGCCGGTTTCATCCAGAAGCTCTGTCGGGAACGGGCCATCGCCGACACGTGTTGTATAAGCCTTGGCAATGCCGACAACATGGTTGATTTTCGACGGGCCGACACCGGAACCGATTGTCACGCCGCCGGCAATCGGGTTGGATGATGTGACGAACGGATAAGTCCCCTGGTCAATATCGAGCATGACTCCTTGCGCCCCTTCAAAAAGGACGCGTTTGCCCGCATCAAGCGCATCGTTTAAAACAACTGACGTATCGCAGACATATTGTTTAAAGCGCTGGCCATATTCGTAATAAGGCTCCAAAATTTCTTCCAGCGTAAAGCCTTCCGTTTCATATATTTTTTCAAACAGCCGGTTTTTTTCCTCAAGATTGCGCGCCAGTTTTTCTTTAAATTCTTCGTAATCAAGCAGATCGGCTATCCGGATGCCGGTCCTTGCTGCTTTATCCATATACGCCGGGCCGATCCCTTTTTTCGTCGTGCCGATTTTATTGCTGCCTTTCCGCTCTTCTTCTGCACCGTCCAACTTGATATGGTAAGGCAGAATAACGTGCGCCCGGTTGGAGATGCGCAAGTTATCCGTTGAAATGCCCCGTCCGTTCAGGTATTCCAGTTCTTCGACGAGCGCCTTTGGATCGACAACAACCCCGTTTCCGATGACACAAATTTTGTCTTTATAAAAAATCCCTGATGGAATCAAATGCAATTTATATGTTTCCCTATTAAAACGGATGGTGTGGCCCGCGTTATTCCCGCCCTGATAGCGGGACACCACTTCCGCATTTTCAGAGAGGAAGTCGGTAATTTTTCCCTTTCCTTCGTCCCCCCATTGTGTACCTACCACGACAACTGACGACATTGAGTGCACCTCCGCATATTTTACAAATCATGATTTCCATCCACCATTTTACCAGCTTAAACCGCCATCAGTCAATGTAAATCCGAACATTTATATATTTTTTCAGCGTTTTTATTCGTAAACGGCACAAAAAAAGAAGCCTTTCCCTGGAAAGGAAAGGCTTCATGAGGATACTTGCTATGCCGGAACAGGCGCATCGTCAAACCGACGTTCCAGGTTTACAAATTTATTGTACTCTTTTACAAAAGCAAGCTGGACGGTGCCGACCGGGCCGTTCCGCTGCTTCGCAATAATGATTTCAATGATATTTTTATTTTCCGTGTCCTGTTCATAATAGTCTTCCCTGTACAGAAAAGCCACGATATCGGCATCCTGTTCGATGCTTCCCGATTCACGGATATCACTCATCATCGGCCGCTTATCCTGGCGCTGTTCCACGCTCCGTGAAAGCTGGGAAAGGGCAATGACCGGCACTTCAAGTTCCCGGGCCAGCGCCTTCAGCGATCTTGAAATCTCGGAAACTTCCTGCTGCCGGTTTTCACGGGAGTGGGCGCTTCCCTGAATCAGCTGCAAATAGTCGATGACCACCATGCCAAGCCCGTGCTCCTGCTTCAGGCGGCGGCATTTCGAGCGGATTTCCGTTACCCTTACCCCCGGAGTATCATCAATATAGATGCCGGAATTGGAAAGGCTTCCCATTGCCATCGTCAGTTTCCGCCAGTCTTCGTCCGTCAGCGCCCCGGTCCGGAGCCGCTGGGCATCAATATTGCCTTCCGCGCACAGCATCCGCATGACAAGCTGCTCAGCACCCATTTCAAGGCTGAAGATCGCCACATTTTCCCCTGTCTTTGTGCCGACATTTTGCGCGATATTGAGGGCAAAAGCCGTTTTCCCGACAGACGGGCGCGCCGCCACGATGATCAAGTCATTGCGCTGGAAACCGGCTGTCATCCGGTCAAGCTCGTAAAACCCTGTCGGTATCCCGGTGACGTCGCCTTTCCGGTTATGGAGCATTTCGATGTTATCATATGTGCTGACAAGGACATCTTTGATATGTTTAAAATCGCCGGCATTTTTGCGCTGGGCCACTTCCATAATGCTGCGTTCGGCTTCATCAAGCAGTTCATCGACATCGTCTTCCCGCGTATAGCCTTCCTGGGCAATATGGGTGGCAGTCCGAATCAGGCGCCTGAGCAAAGCTTTCTCAGCTACAATTCCGGCATAGTAAGCGATATTGGCCGCTGTCGGAACGCTTGCGGCCAGTTCGCTCAAATAAGAGAGGCCGCCTGCATCTTCAAGCTGCCGGGTGGCTGATAATTCTTCCGCCACTGTTACAAGATCGACTGCCTTGCCGGCATCATTCAGCTTCGCAAACACCTGGAAAATTTTTTGATGGGCATTCCGGTAAAAATCCTCTGCCGTCAAAATTTCCGAAGCTGTTATAAATGCAGAAGGCTCCAAAAAAATGGCACCAAGCACTGCCTGTTCCGCCTCAATATTTTGGGGGGGAATGCGGTCTTGCAATTCATTCATTTTGAATCCTCCATTTTATCCTAAATCATCCAGTTCCGGCACCAAACATAAGCATGCCGGGGAGAATGGCAGTTTAACCGGTAACCCGTTTGCCGTAAGAGAACCGCACACTTATTCCAAATAGAAAAAATGTGATCACGATAAAATGGATCACATTTTTCTGCACGTACTATTATTTTAACACGCGGAAAACAAAAAGAAAGCTGGTAAAATACGTTTCTATTCGGAAACGTGGACATTGAGCACTGCCGTTACGTTATGATGTAATCTGACCGGCACTTTCGTGTAACCCAAAGTGCGGATCGCATCCGGCAGCTCTATTTTTCTTTTATCCACCTGAATCTGGAAGCTTTTTTTCAGTTGTTCAGAGATTTGTTTGCTTGTAACCGAGCCGAACAGTCGCCCGTCCTGGCCCGATTTGGCTTTGATTTCAACCGTTATGTTCTCAAGTTTCTCTTTTAATTTTTTGGCTTCTTCCAGTTCTTCCTGCGCCAGTTTTTCTTCTTTCCGTTTTTGGGCTTCCATGCTTTTCAGATTGGCAGGCGTCGCTTCTATTGCCGCCCCGTTTTTGAACAAATAATTGTGGGCATAACCATCCGCCACATTTTTAATGTCTCCTTTTTTTCCTTTGCCTTTTACGTCTTTCAGGAATATGACCTTCATGATTGCTGACTCCCTTCCATATACTCTTCTATCACTTGAATGAGCTTTTCTTCTGCCTCATCAACCGTTATATTTTTCATCTGGGTGGCTGCATTGGAAAGGTGCCCGCCGCCATCCAGCGTTTCCATAATGATTTGCACATTGACGCTTCCAAGCGACCTTGCGCTGATCCCCACTTCATTCTCGCTGCGCCGTCCGATGACAAAAGAAGCATCGACGCCGTTCATCATTAAAATCGTATCGGCAGCCTGCGCCATTAAAACAGGGGAATAAATGGTTTCATTTTTCCCTTTTGCCACCGCGATGCCGTTTAGCGGAAATTTAACGGTTTCCACAAGCTTGGCGCGCTGGATATACGAACGCAAATCTTCTTTTAAAAATTTTTGTACAAGCACCGTATCGGCACCCTGGGCACGAAGATAGGATGCTGCATCAAACGTCCGTGAGCCTGTCCGCAATGTAAAACTTTTTGTATCCACTATTATACCAGCAAGCAGGGCAGTTGCTTCAAGCATATTGATTTTGCCGTTTTTCGGTTGGTATTCCATCAATTCGGTTACAAGTTCGGATGTCGAAGAGGCATACGGTTCCATATAGACAAGCAGCGGGTTTTTAATAAAGTCTTCCCCGCGGCGGTGATGGTCAATGACAACGACATTTTCAATCCGCCTGACGATTCGTTCATCGATGACAAGGGAAGGCTTGTGCGTATCAACGACAACAAGCAATGTGTCATCCGTCGCCATTTCAAGCGCCTCATCCGGTGTAATGAAGCGGGCATACAAATCCGGATACTGTTTTATTTCCCCAAGCAGCCGCTTGACACTTGTGTCCGTTTCACTCGGATTTAAAATAATATAGCCGTCTTTTTGGTTGATTTCCGCCACTTTCCGGATGCCGACAGCCGCTCCGATGGCATCCATATCCGGAAATTTGTGGCCCATGATCATCACTTTGTCTCTTTCCATCATGAGTTCCCGCAGCGCATGGGAAATCACGCGGGCCCGGACCCTTGTCCGCTTTTCAACCGGATTTGTTTTGCCACCGTAAAATTTCACTTTTCCGTTCGCCTGCCGGATGGCAACCTGGTCACCACCGCGCCCGAGGGCAATGTCGAGACTCGATTGGGCAAGCTCCCCAAGTTCGGGGAGGGACGGGACACCTGCGCCAACCCCGATGCTCAAAGTCAGCGCCACGTTTTGCTTCGCTGTGGCCTCCCTGACTTCATCAAGAATCGAGAATTTATTGTCTTCCAATTCATGCAAAATCCGTTCATTAAATACCGCAATAAATTTATCAGACGAAATTCGTTTAAAAAACAGGCCGAACTCCATTGTCCATTTGTTTAAAATCGAAGTCACGAGACTGTTCAGGCTGCTGACAGACTGGTCGTCCATGCCTTGTGTCACTTCATCATAGTTGTCCAAATAAATAATGGCGATCACGGTCCGTTCATCTTCATACAACTGCTCGACTTCGGCCTGTTCCGTAATGTCGAAAAAATAAAGCAGCCGCTCTTCCAGTTTCAGGACAACCCTGTACTTCCTTTCATTCAGACTAATCGTCTCGGAATGCATTTCCTGCTTAATCAGCGGTACGAGCACTTCCGCTACATCATAAAGGGAACGCCCGACAAGTGTGTCTTCATTAAAGCAGGAGGCCATAAACGGGTTTGTCCATTCAATGATGTAATCTTCATTGTACAGCATGATCCCGATCGGCATTTCCATCAGCGCTTCTTCACCGACGCGTTTGACCCGGTAGGAAAGATTGGAGATATAGCGTTCGATTTCTTCGCTCGACCGTTGTTCCACGTAAAATGCGCAGTAGGATAACGCCCCGAGCACAACAATGCCGGCTGCCGTTATCCACCAGTGGTAAAAGAAAATAATACCGAGCAGGATGAGAGACACTGCAATTAAGCCGTATAACGGATAGCGCATGAACCGTTTATTGTAGTAAGAAGGCATACCTTCAGCTCCTATATTGAGAAACTAAGAAAGGGTCACTTTTGAATCATCCGCCTGAAATCAAATCCTAAATCCATTATACCGAATATCATAACAAGATAAAGCAGCGGGCTGAATATGATTGATAAAATGACGGCGAAAGCCAGTAACCCTTTTGGCCATTTTTTCTCGTGGCTGACAAAGCTTATAAAAGCGTACCCCTGCAGCAAAATGAGAATTTGGAAAATCAGCATCAGATTCAGAACCGCTTTTGCAAAGAAGCTGCCCGTGTCCCCGTGCATCAGCAGGTTGGCCACCATTGCCAGAATGAAATACCATAAGATATTTCCCGGCAGCCGCATTTCGCGGAAAGGTTGAAAGGACGGAACCGGGACACCGAAACGTTTGGCGATTGGAAAGTTCACAGAAATGAGCACAAAAACGGCGATAAAGGCAGAAAGCAATAACAAGCTCGGCAAATAGACAGAGTACATCTGGCTTGCGACATCGGCCATTTGCGCAAACCGGTCCTCATAGGCCTGTGGTTCCCCAAGGCTGTTGACAAGAGATTTCGACTGTTCGATTGACTGCTGCATGATTTTTAAGTTTTCCGCGATGATATTCAAGTGGAAAAACTTCAGGGTGGCAAACAGCCCGATGATCGTGATGGCTAAAAAGGTCAGGCTGGTTGCTATGTATATAAATAATTTAGATTTTTTTCGCTGAATAGCGTATCCCATAACAAATCCAATACAAACGAAAAAAACGGCCATCGGGATTGCCATGACTGTTCCCATAATGGCAGACACAAGCAAACAAACCAGACAGAAGACAAGAATTGAACGCAAAGAATATTTGGCACAAAACAGGACTAATGGCAGTGGAAGAAAAACCAGAACAATTATTCTAATCACTGGGACATATAATGTCACAAGCAGCATGACGCCGAAAACCGCTGCAAGCATCGCCCCTTCTGTCAGCATTCTTGTTTTTTTCACACGCATGCTCCCTTCAAAAAACCATCATTTCCCCTCATTTTACCATAACCATTCCATGAAGCAAAAAGATAATAAAATGAAAAAAGACAACCTGAAAACAGGGTGTCTTTTTTCATTCATATATTGAAAGAAAAATCCAGTTGCTTTTTCCGCTGCTTATTTGTCTTCTGCAACATAAGGAAGCAACGCCATTTGACGTGCGCGTTTGATTGCAGTTGTCAATTTACGTTGGTATTTTGCACTTGTACCCGTTACACGACGAGGAAGAATTTTTCCTCTTTCAGAAATGAACTTTTTCAGCAAGTCCACATCTTTATAGTCGATATGGGTAATATGGTTCGCTGTAAAGTAGCATACTTTCCGGCGTTTCCGTCCGCCTCTGCGTCCACCTGCCATTTTTTCACCCTCCTTTTTATCACAACTTTACGGGTCTTCCCGCATTAAAACGGAAGATCATCATCAGAGATGTCAATCGGTTGTCCATCATTTGAGAACGGATCTTCATCAGGCTTTGAATCATTACGCTGATACTGATTTTGATTCTGATTGTACCCCGGGAAAGCACTCCCTTGGTTGTTCCCGTAATTCTGGCTGCTGCCGCGTTCCTGATTCGCACTTCTCGGTTCAAGAAACTGGACGCTGTCTGCCACGACCTCTGTGACATACACGCGCCGGCCGTCCTGAGCTTCGTAGTTGCGTGTCTGAATCCGGCCGTCTACGCCTGCCAGACTTCCTTTTTTTAAGTAGTTGGCCACATTTTCAGCCTGCTTTCTCCAAACAACACAATTGATGAAATCCGCTTCCCTTTCCCCCTGCTGGTTTGTAAACGTACGGTTTACAGCCAGGGTAAAAGTAGCAACCGCTACTCCGCTCGGCGTATAGCGCAAATCGGGATCTTTTGTCAGCCTGCCTACGAGAACAACACGGTTCAACATCAGAATCAACCCCTCTCATGATTCAAAATCCGTTTCACGTGAAACGTTTTATCGTTAAAAATTATTCTTCTTCTCTTACAACAATGTGGCGGATAATATCGCCGTTAATCTTCGCCAGACGGTCAAATTCCTGGACTGCAACCGGTTCAGCATTCACGTTGATGATATGGTAGTAACCATCACGGAAGTCCTGAATCTCGTATGCAAGACGGCGTTTTCCCCACTCTTTCGATTCGATGATTTCCGCACCCTGGTTGTTGAGGACATTGTCAAAACGCTCAACAAGCGCTTTTTTTGCCTCATCCTCAATATTTGGGCGGATAATGTACATAATTTCGTACTTTCTCATCTGTTTGTCACCTCCTTATGGACTATGCGGCCCTTTTATTCAAAAGGGCAAGGAGCAATGGTTCAAGCATTCATTACTCACAAGTCGTAAGTATACCATATCCCGCAGGCAAAATCAATTGTCTTAAGACTCCATCCCGCTTTTTGCTATCGCTGACATCCCTATTTTATCAAACATACGTTCCTTTCGCAAGGGCTTTTTTATAAAACGGACTTAAGTTTTTACATCAAAAGCAATAACACCCTTTTCAAATTTATGCTTCTATTTTCCGGATGACATTCGCCATTTCGATCGCGCTCACTGCCGCATCCCAGCCTTTATTGCCTGCTTTCGTCCCGGCTCGCTCAATCGCCTGTTCAATCGTGTCGGTTGTCAGAATCCCGAAAATGACAGGTGTTTCTGTAGAAAGGCTTGCATGGGCGACTCCTTTTGCCGCTTCTGCACTTACATATTCAAAATGCGGGGTCGCGCCGCGGATCACCGCGCCAAGTGCCAATACGGCATCATATTTGTCCGTTTCTGCCATTTTTTTTGCCGCCAGCGGGATTTCAAACGCGCCCGGTACCCAGGCAAGATCAATTGCTTCTTCTTTAACGCCATGCCTTAATAATGCATCCTTTGCCCCGCTTACAAGCCTTGTTGTAATGAATTCATTAAAGCGGGCAGCAACCATGCCGATTTTTAAGCCGGTTCCAACCAGATTGCCTTCAAATATTTGTCCCATTTTGATCTCCTCCTATATATGCAGCAAATGCCCCATTTTTTCCGCTTTCGTACGCAAATATCCTTCATTTTCACGGACAGGCGCGATTTCAACCGGCACTCTTTCCGCAATTCGGATACCGTAACGCGTTAATGCCTCCACTTTATCAGGATTGTTTGTTAAAAGCCGGACTTGTGTTGCCCCGAGATCTTTTAAAATTTGCGCAGCGATGCAGTAGTCGCGCATATCTGCCGGAAATCCAAGCCGGCGGTTGGCCTCCACTGTATCCAATCCTTTTTCCTGCAGCCGGTAAGCTTTCAATTTATTCAGAAGCCCGATCCCCCGGCCTTCCTGACGCATATAAACGAGGACACCGCGCCCTTCTTTTTCAATCCGCGCAAGGCTCCGGGCAAGCTGCGGGCCGCAGTCGCAACGGAGGGAACCGAAACAATCACCGGTCAGGCATTCGGAATGGATCCTTGCCAGCACCGGCTCTTCACTGCTTACTTCCCCTTTTATAAGGGCAACATGTTCTCCCCCTGACAGCAAATCTTTGTAACCGGCAGCCCGGAACGTGCCGTAACGCGTCGGCAGCGTGATTTCCGCTTCTTTTTGAATCAGTTTCTCATGTTTTTTTCTGTACTCGATTAACGATTGGATCGTCACCAGTTTTATGCCGGAATTTTTGGCGATTTCCTCCAGCTGGGGAAGGCGGGCCATCGTGCCGTCTTCATTCATGATTTCGCATATTACGCCTGCCGGATTTGCGCCTGCCAGTTTTGCCAGGTCAACGGCTGCTTCCGTATGGCCAGACCGTTCCAGGACGCCGCCTGCTTTGGCCACTAACGGGAAAATATGCCCCGGCCGGTGAAAGTCTTCGGCTTTTACCGCGTCTTCTGCCAGGTGCCGGACCGTTTTGGCACGTTCAAATGCGCTGATGCCGGTCCGGGTGGCAGCATGGTCAATGCTCACGGTGAAGGCCGTTTCATGGCTGTCGGTATTTTGCCGTGCCATCGGATAAAGATCGAGCTGCTGTGCTTTTTCCGCCGTAATCGGTGCACAGATCAGCCCGCGCCCTGCTTTGGCCATCAAATTGATCATTTCCGGTGTCGCTTTTTCCGCAAGGCCGATAAAATCACCTTCGTTTTCCCTGTTTTCATCATCGACGGCAATCACGACTTTTCCGTGCTTTAAGTCTTCTACTGCTTCTTCAATGGTATGAAACAAGTTTTTCACCCCTTTGTTTAAATAAAATCATGTTCTTTCAGAAGCGCCATCATGCCGGTCTCTTTTTCCGCCCGTTCTCCGTTCCTGAACAGCCCGGCCATGTACTTGGCCAAAATATCGCATTCAATATTCACAGCATCGCCAATCTTTTTTTCCGGCAATATCGTATGCTGCTGCGTATGCGGCACCAATGAAACGGTTAATTGCCCGCCCGCTGCCCCGAACACGGTCAGGGAAGTGCCGTCGAGTGCAACCGAGCCTTTTGGGATCAGAAAGGCAGACAGGGAGGAGGGAACAGAAATCGTCATGTACACGGCATTTTCCATCCTTTGCTTCAAGCAGACCGTGCCGGTGCCATCGACATGCCCTGTGACAAAATGCCCGCCGAACCGCCCGCCTGCAGCCATTGCCCGTTCAAGGTTGACTTTGCTGCCGATGTTCAGCCCGGCCAATGCCGTGCTGAAAAATGTTTCAGGCATGACATCAGCCGTAAATGCATGCTGCGTATAGGAAGTGACGGTTAAGCAAACGCCGTTCACTGCAATGCTGTCGCCGGGCCGCACATCTTGAAGAACCGTCCTGGCCTGTACGGCAAGCTTAAGGGAGCGGGGGCCTCTTTCCACGCGTTTCAATATGCCGGTTTCTTCAATAATTCCTGTAAACATGCTCCGGCACCCCCTTTTGGACGGCAGCCGTAATTTTTAAATCCGGCCCGATCTGTTCCACTTTTTCAAACCGGAGCGGCAAAGCATCGGCCACCTTGCCAAACCCGTGTCCGCCGAAAGGGGACGGCGCGTTTTGCCCGCCGACCACTTTCGGGGCAATGTAAAAAATATACTGCTGCACTGCGCCTTCTTTTAAAAATGAGCTGTTTACCGCCGCGCCGCCTTCGACGAGTAAAGTCATCATGCCTTTTTTTCCGAGCGCCGCTAACACGTCACGGATCAAGAGGCGGGCATGCGGCATGCGGGCCACTTCGGCATTAAGCTGCTTCAGACATTGTTCTTTTTCTTTTGGTGCATCGCTTCCGCAAAAAATAATGGTTGGCGCATCGCCGTTTAGCACTTTCGCTTCCGGCGGGATGCGCAAATGGGTGTCTAATACAATGCGAATAGGATTTTTCCCGGAATGGGGCAAACGTGCGGTGAGAAGGGGGTTATCTTGGAGAACGGTTTGTATGCCGACAAGTATTGCATCATGCCTGCTTCTTAACCAGCGGGCATCACGCCTTGCTTCTTCACTTGTGATCCATTTGCTGTCACGGGTTTCAGCTGCAATTTTTCCGTCTGCCGTCATGGCGGTTTTGACAGTGACAAACGGTGTTTTCGTTTGAATAAAGTGGAAAAAAGGGCGGTACAACCTTTCCGCTTGTTCCTTCAATACCCCGGTTTCCACTTCTACGCCGGCTTGCCTGAGCTTTTCTATTCCTTTGCCTGCGACAAGCGGATTGGGGTCCAATGCAGCGATATATACTTTTTTGATGCCTTTTTCAATTAAAAAATCTGCGCACGGCGGCGTCTTTCCGTAATGGGTACACGGCTCCAGCGTCACAAAAACTTCAGCGCCCTTTGCTAGCGGCCCGGCCTGTTCCACTGCAAGCCTTTCCGCATGTTTTTCTCCTGCCTTTAAGTGGGCCGCCATCCCGGCGATCGTGCCGTTTTTCACGGCGACACTTCCAACCGGGGGATTCGGGGAAGTCTGCCCGGCCACACTTTCGGCCAATTGGAGTGCAAGCTGCATATAATCTTCTTTTTGCAATCCTTTCATGCCTCCTGTATTCAATTTCCGCCAACATACACCCGTGAAAACAAAAAACCCGCACGAAGATGTGCGGGGCAAAACGGCATAATGAAATACGCGTTCCAATAAACGCCTGATCCTTCTCCCATCCAGACTGTTACTGTCGGCTTTGGAATTTCACCAAATCCACCGCATTCCGGAGAATACGGGTCACGGGCTTTGAGTTTCCTCATCACCGCCGGTCGGGAATTGCACCCTGCCCCGAAGGAAAATATTCGACTGATATTTATTTTAACGGATGATTTGAATTTTTTCAATACAATTCGAATATTCGTCCAAAAGTCCTGTTATACATTAAACCTGAAATGCATGACATCGCCGTCCTGGACAACGTAGTCTTTTCCTTCCAGGCGCACTTTTCCGGCTTCTCTTGCAGCTGCCACGCTGCCATATTCGATTAAATCTTCATACGACACCGTTTCAGCCCGGATAAACCCTTTTTCAAAGTCGGAATGGATAATGCCTGCGCATTGCGGGGCTTTCATACCTTTTTTGAATGTCCACGCGCGGACTTCCGGTTCCCCAGCCGTAAAATAAGTCGCAAGGCCAAGCAGGCTGTAAGCAGCTTTAATCAGCTGGTCAAGACCGGATTCCCGGATGCCGAGTTCGGTTAAAAACATTTTTTTCTCATCGTCATCCAGCTCGGCAATTTCTTCTTCAATGCGGGCACATATGACAATCACTTCCGCGCCTTCTTGTTTGGCATATTCGCGCACCTTCCCGACATACGGGTTTGCGGACGGGTCCTGAATGTCGTCTTCACCGACATTGGCCACATACAAAACCGGCTTGCTCGTTAAAAGCTGGAACCCTTTGACGATTTTTTGCTGGTCTTCGGTCAGTTCCACCGCCCGCGCCGGTTTTTCCGCTTCAAAAGCCGCCTTTAATTTGGCCAGCACTTCGTATTCGGCAACGGCTTCTTTATCCTTCTGTTTTGCTATTTTCTCCACACGCCCGATACGCTTGTCCACCGTTTCAAGATCGGCCAGGATCAATTCAAGATTAATTGTTTCGATATCATCAATCGGATCGACTTTCCCGGAAACATGTGTAATGTTCTCGTCCTCAAAACAGCGCACGACATGGCAGATTGCGTCCACCTGGCGGATATGGGAAAGAAACTTGTTCCCGAGCCCTTCCCCTTTGCTCGCGCCCTTGACGATCCCGGCAATATCCGTAAATTCAAAAGTGGTCGGCACCGTTTTTTTCGGATGGTACAGTTCTGTTAATTTTTCCAGCCGTTCGTCCGGCACTTCCACCATGCCGACATTCGGGTCAATCGTACAAAACGGATAGTTCGCAGATTCGGCCCCAGCTTTTGTGATCGCATTAAATAAAGTCGATTTTCCGACATTCGGCAAACCGACAATTCCGGCTGTTAACGCCATTTTATGTCCACTCCTTCAAACATTCTCGTATCTTTCAAGTTTTTCCCGGCCGTATCAAAAACCCCCAGGGTGCCGCTGGATGCGCCCGGTTAACATTTTTCGTTTGCCGGCCTTACTTAACCGCACCCCGGCTCCCAAAAAAAGACACCCGTAAAAGGGCTATGCTTCTTCGTGCTTGACGAGGATTTTTTTCAGTTTGCGGACAAATTCCCTGCGCGGCAGCAGCACGCTGTGTCCGCATCCTTCACATTTAATGCGGATATCCGCCCCCATCCGGATGATTTTCCAGCGGTTTGTGCCGCACGGATGCTGCTTTTTCATTTCCACAATATCATACAACCCGAAATTTTTATCTTCCATGTTCATCCCCCTTTAGAAATTGGCCGGCTAATGTCTCTTCTTTCTCAGTACGGGAATAAGTCACCATTTTAGGATAAGGTGCATGGATGCGATTTTCGTCCAATGCTTTTTTAATTTCTTTTTTCAACACTCTCGCAATATACCAGTGTGCCATCGGGAGGGTTTCCGCCACCACCCTGAGCGTAACATCCGTGGTGCCGAGCTGCTGGACGCCCAACAGTTCAGGCTCTGACACAACTTCTTCGTGCTCTCCCGCAAATGACACCAGTATTTCCTGAATGGCCGCTTCCGCTTTGTCGATATCCTCTTCGTACGGAATACGGACATCCACAACGGCGACGCTGTTATGAATGGACAAATTGGTGACTTCGGAAATATTGCCGTTCGGAATGATGTATAATTCGCCGGTCCAGTTTTTGATTTTTGTTGTCCTGAGCCCGATTTCTTCCACAACGCCTTCGTATTTCCCGATCTGCACCGTATCGCCGACCGAAAACTGGTCTTCAAAGATAATAAAGAATCCGGAAATCACGTCTTTTACAAGGCTTTGTGCCCCGAACCCGACAGCCAGCCCGACAATTCCGGCACCGGCCAGAAGCCCCTGGACATTGATGCCGAGAATGGACAAAATCGTGACAATGGTAACAAACCAGACGAGATAGGTCAATGTGTTCACCATCAGCCGCAACAATGTGGCCTCGCGCCGCTCTGAAAACCGGAGAGGGGCTTTGGCACGGACTGCAAAAATTTTGCCGATCGCCTTTTTGCCGAATTTAATGACCAGTGATGCGACAAGCAGCACCACAATCATCTTCAGTACTGTCTCCCCGATTCCGATCCATGTATTTTCATTTAACCACTTGGATGTGAGGTGTTTGAGATATGTCTCAAAATGGCCCATATTCCACCAACCTTCATTTCTTTTAACGTTATTGTAACAAAAAAACCGCGCTTGCTCGACAACCGGCTCCGCTTTTCAAAAATTACCTTTTTGATTGGCGGCTGAATCATGTGTAAAACTGCCGGTTGCGGGTATCAAAAAAGAGATATGTTAATGTATAGATTTTTTTGATTTTCCGTATACTGGTACTATTACAAAGAGGGAGTGGCTGATATGAATCTGAGAAAAGGACAATTGGAATTCGGCGGCAATCGTATCAAGGTATTTCATGATGATGTTCTGGCAAAAGAAATCATATCCAACCATATTTTATCAGCACTTCCGAAAAGCATAAACCGGGAATTGGTGGTGGTCTGCATCGGCACCGACCGTTCCACCGGGGACTCGCTCGGGCCTTTAACGGGCACTTTTCTGGAAGAAACAGGCCTGGCCTGCTTCAACGTATACGGAACGCTGGATAAGCCGGTCCATGCTTTAAACCTGGAAGAAAATATTGAAAGGATTTATCAAAAGCACCACGACCCCTTCATCATTGCCGTCGATGCCTGCCTTGGAAAAATGAAGAGCGTCGGCATGATCCAAATCGGCGACGGCCCGGTGAAACCGGGGGCGGGTGTAAAGAAAGATTTGCCTCCTGTTGGCGACATCCATATTACAGGCATTGTGAACATCAGCGGTTTTATGGAGTTTACCGTCCTTCAGAATACCCGTTTAAATCTTGTTCTGAAAATGGCAAAACTGATCGCTGCAGGCATCAGCCGCGCCCATCTGCATCTTCAATACCAAAACGCCATGATTTCCATGAACAGCGGACAGGCGAAGGAAAAGCTGATTTAAGTTATCCGGAAACAGCAGCATTTTTGAAACCGTTTATCCGAAATCCCCCGGTGAACGCAAACTTCTAAACAAAAATATCATGACAACGAAACCAAATGAATGAATAAGCCGGCAACCTGTATAGCCCCCGGGATCCAGTGAAAGGATCCGCAACTTCAGTAAGTTTCTGCCGGTTCACATTCATACTTCAACCGATAAACAGGTGTTGATTCATTCTTGTAAAATTCATCCGAAAACCGTATGGTAAGCATGCAACAGGCCGACCAGCACGGCAACCACCAGGATGCCCGGCAATAAATTCGCCACCCTGATTTTGGCAAGCCCCGCAATATTCAAACCGATGGCAAAAATCATAATCCCGCCGGTTGCCGTCATCTCGGTAATAAACGAGTGCAGCACCGGTGCGGGGACAAGCCGGTTGATTTGCGTGGCAAATAACGCAATAGCGCCTTCATACAGGATCACCGGAACAACCGAAAAAACCACCCCGAAACCGAGGGTTGAAGACAAGATCAGTGCTGTGAAACCGTCCAGAACAGATTTCGTGTACAGCACCGTATGGTCGCCCCTGATTCCGCTATCCAATGCTCCGAGAATGGCCATCGCGCCAATCACAAAAACGAGCGTTGCCGTGACAAAGGCTTCGGCCGTACTGCCCTGGCTGCTGTTTCCAAACTTTTTTTCCAGCCAGGCACCAAGCCCGTTCAAATGAGCTTCAAGCTGCAGCATTTCGCCGATGACTGCGCCAATCACAAGGCTCAATATTACAATAATATACTGTTCACTTTTCAGCCCCATTCCGAGCCCCAGCACCATCACCGCAAGCCCGATCGCCTGCATTACGGTGCCTTTCATTTGCTCCGGAATATGGTTTAACAGCCTTCCGATAAACGAACCGGCTACAATGCTCAGCCCGTTTACAATTGTCCCCAGCAATACCATCTTTTTCACCCGTTTTTGTCTTTATCTTTGTAATTCTTACGTTTCCTGTTCAAAACCGGCATCCAGCAATTGCAATATCCGTTCTAAATCTTCATTGGACATAAATTCAATTTCAATTTTCCCTTTTTTCTTTGTCCGCTTAATATGAACGGTTGTCCCAAACTTTTCGCGCAGAACCGTTTCGTGTTCCTGGATAAAAATATCTTTTTCCTGTTTGTCTTTCTTCGTTTCACGTGAAACATTCCGGTTCAACTGCTGGACAAGCTTTTCCAGCTGGCGGACACTTAATCCTTCGGCAATAGCCTTTTCAGCGATTTCTTCCATTTTTTCTTTCTTTTCCAGGCCAAGCAGCGTACGGCCGTGCCCCATCGAAAGTTTGCCTTTAGACATGGCTTCCTGGATGCTGACCGGCAAAGACAAAATACGGAGGTGATTGGCAATATAGGGCCGGCTTTTTCCGAGCCGTTTTGCCAGCTCCTCCTGTGTAACATTTAATTTTTCAAGCAAAAACTGGTACGCATTGGCTTCTTCAATCGGCGTTAAATCTTCCCGCTGCAGGTTCTCGAGCACAGCAAATTCCATCATCTGCCGGTCGTTCAAATCGCGGACAACAACCGGCACCGTTGTAAGTTTTGCTTCTTTTGCAGCTCTGTATCTCCGTTCCCCGACAATGATTTCGTATCCTTTAATGCTCTTGCGCACGATAAGCGGCTGCAGGATGCCATGCTGGAGAATGGATTCTTTTAATTCATTAAGCGCTTCGGGTTCAAAATTTTTCCGCGGCTGATAAGGATTCGGGCGCAATTCTTTAATATTGACTTCCTGCACGGCATCTTCTTTGTCAACGTCCATATTGGCAAACAACGCGTTAATGCCTTTTCCAAGTCCTTTAGCCATTTGCCGCCACTTCCTTTGCTAAGTCTAAATACACTTCCGCACCGCGCGATTTCGGGTCGTAAAGAATAATCGGCTGTCCGTGGCTCGGTGCTTCGCTTAACCGGATATTGCGGGGGATAATGGTACGGTACACTTTGTCCCTGAAATATTTTTTCACTTCTTCAATGACTTGGAGTCCTAAGTTGGTACGGGCATCTAGCATCGTCAGCAGCACGCCGTCAATCATCAGATTGTGGTTCAAATGCTTTTGGACAAGCCTGACCGTGCTGAGCAGCTGGCTTAACCCTTCCAAAGCGTAATATTCGCACTGGACGGGGATAATGACGGCATCCGACGCGGTTAGCGCATTTAACGTCAATAGGCCGAGAGAGGGAGGGCAGTCAATGATAATATAATCATAATCGTCTTTAATGGCGCTGATCGCCCGCTTTAACCTGACTTCCCTTGAAATGGTCGGAACCAGTTCAATCTCCGCTCCCGCCAGTTGAATCGTTGCCGGCACGGAATAAAGCCCGTCCACGGCCGTTGCCCTGATTACTTCCTTTATATTCGCATCTTCCACTAACACATCATAAATACACTGCTGAACTTCGCCTTTATCAATTCCGGCTCCGCTTGTTGCATTTCCCTGGGGGTCGGTATCGACAAGCAAAACCTTCTTCCCGATGTATGCTAAGCAGGCACCCAAGTTGACAGAAGTGGTTGTTTTTCCTACGCCTCCTTTTTGATTGGCGATAGAAATCACTTTTCCCACGGTTGCCACCTACCTTTTTTTGTCACGCTAGTCACGGCCCGTCTGCATTTGCAGAAACGGCAAACACGTAACTTTATTGTATCAAAGTTTGCAAGATTCGTTTACTGTAAACCGAAAAAAGTATGTTTCAAGTTTTTTCGGCAATTGAAAACCAGGAGGCGCGGCTTCTAATGCCAAAGCCTTGCACCCATGCAGAAAAGAACGCAGCACCGCCGGGATACCAGGAAAAAGGGCTTTGTTGTAAAGCCAAGGCAGGCAGCACAAACCCGGCAGATGTTTAAAGCCGGTGGATAGGGAGTGGCCTGCACCTGAAAAAAAAGAAACCTGTCATCCAAGTTTCTTTTATTGGGATTTCGCCTTTTTCGGGATCCGAATCGTAATTTGATAGTAGTCCTCGAAATCTTCTTCTTTTGAATCGAGATTGATCCCGGAATCGGTCACCATGGAAACAGACTGGCGGATCGTATTGACGGCAATGCGCATATCTTTGCTGAACGCCTGTCTGCGCGGCTTTGCTTTTTTTTCCGGCTTATTCATCATACGGGTGACATAATCTTCCGTTTGTTTCACATTTAAATTTTTTGCGAGTATTTCATTGAGGACGCGAACCTGCTTTTCCGCCTCTTTTAAAGGAATCAATGCCCGTGCATGGCGTTCCGTGATCTGTTTTTTCAAAAGGGCTTCCTGCACTTCCGGGGGCAATTTCAAAAGGCGCAGTTTATTTGCAACCGTTGATTGTCCTTTGCCAAGGCGCTGTGCCAGTGCTTCCTGGGTCAAATGGTGAAGTTCCAAAAGCTTTCCGTAAGCCATCGCTTCTTCAATCGGCGTCAGTTCTTCGCGCTGTAGGTTCTCAATTAAAGCAATCGAGGCTGTTTCCGTATCGCTCATATTCTTTATGATGGCAGGCACGGTTTCCCAGCCCAGTTTCCGGACAGCCCGGAATCTTCTTTCCCCCGCAATGATTTCATACTGGCCTGCTTCGTATTCGCGGACGACGATTGGCTGGATGATGCCATGGGTGTGGATCGTTCTTGCAAGTTCATCTATTTTCTCTTCATTAAAAATGGTCCGTGGCTGAAACCGGTTCGGGATAATGCAGGAGACGGAGATATTTTTAATCTCTTCATTTTCATTCTCTGCTTCCAGTTCTTCTTCCCCGATTTCTTCCTCCACTCCGAAAAAACGAGAGAAAGGATGCTTCATTCACTGTACACCACCTTATAAATTCTCCCTAACTACTTATTCTCTATTATAAGACAAGTTCCTGCCAAACTCCCGGCGATTTTTCGAACAATCTCCCTCATTTTAGCGCATCATCCCGATTTCCGGCACGGTAAAACGCCCGCCTTATTCAAGCGGGAGTTTTACCGGGGTTCCCGGTTTGCGCGGATATTTTTTCGGCGTTTCCTTTACCTTTTTGACGACAATCAGGTTTCTTTCACTTTCTTCAACCGGCAAGGTAAAGTTGTATACATTTTCCGTTTGTCCGCCGAGGAGACGGATCGCTTTTTCCGCTTTTTCGAGCTCTTCTTTGGCATGCTGGGCTTTCATCGCGATAAATCTGCCGCCGGGTTTCACAAGCGGCAGGCACAGTTCGGAGAGGACGGACATTCTGGCGACCGCCCTTGCCGTGACCACATCGTATTGTTCGCGGTGTTCCGGTTTTTTGGCAAAGGTTTCAGCCCTGTCGTGAAATAGAAAAACTTGTTTTAAACCGAGCGCTTCTGTTAAATGCCCGAGAAATGTAATCCTTTTTTGCAATGAATCGACAATCGAAAGCCGGATTTCCGGAAAACAGATTTTTAACGGGATGCCCGGAAAGCCGGCGCCGGCGCCGACATCACAAACGTGCAGTGGGCCGTTAAAATCGGTAAAAAAGGCGGCTGTCAGCGAATCATAAAAGTGTTTGAGATACACTTCCCCTTTTTCCGTAATCGCCGTTAAGTTCATCTTGTTGTTCCAGTCAACAAGCCATTCATAATACGTTTCAAACTGCTGCTTTTGTTCCCCGCTTAAGGTGATGCCTTTTTCAGCCAATAATGGAATGAATTGTCCGCTGTCCATTTTTCCATCCTTTCGATTGATATGTAAAAAAAGAGAGAAGCCGGAAAAACCCGGGCTTCATGCCTTATCCAGGGATTTTTGCAATTTTCCCCTGTTCAATGTAGACAAGCAAAATTGAAATATCAGCCGGATTTACGCCGGAAATGCGCGATGCCTGGGCAATCGAGATCGGGCGCACTTTGTTTAATTTTTGGCGCGCTTCCGTTGCCAGCCCGTGGATCGCATCATAATCAATATCAGACGGGATTTTTTTGTCTTCCAGCTTTTTCATCCGTTCCACTTGCTGCAATGATTTTGCGATATAGCCTTCATATTTGATCTGGATTTCCACCTGTTCTTCCACTTCAGGCGGAAGTTCCGTTTCAGGCGGCACAAGCGCTTTGATATGTTCATACCGCATTTCCGGCCGTTTCAGGAGATCAGCGGCGTGGATGCCGTCTTTCAGTTCGCTTCCTCCCGCTTCCCGGATCAGTGTCTGCGTTTTTTCATCCGGTTTCAGAATGACGGATTTCAAACGCTTGATTTCCGCTTCAATCGCCTGTTTTTTCGCCGTAAATTTCCGGTAACGTTCTTCGGAAATCAAGCCGATTTTATAGCCAATTTCAGTCAGCCTGAGATCTGCATTGTCATGGCGCAGCAGCAGGCGGTATTCGGCACGGGAGGTCAAAAGGCGGTACGGTTCGCGCGTTCCTTTTGTGACCAGGTCATCAATTAAAACACCGATATAAGCATCGGAACGGCCGAGGACAAGTTCTTCTTTCCCCAGTGCTCTCTGCGCTGCATTGATGCCGGCAATAATCCCCTGCCCGGCTGCTTCTTCGTAACCGGACGTCCCGTTGATTTGGCCGGCTGTATAAAGGTTCTTCACTTTTTTCGTTTCGAGTGTCGGCCACAGCTGGGTCGGCGTGATCGCATCATATTCAATCGCATAACCGGGGCGCATCATTTTTGCATGCTCCAGCCCTTCAATTGAGGCCAAAATTTCTCTTTGCACTTCTTCCGGCATGCTTGTTGAAAGCCCTTGTACATACACTTCTTCCGTGTGGCGGCCTTCCGGTTCCAGGAAGAGTTGGTGGCGGGGCTTGTCATGGAAGCGGACGACTTTGTCTTCAATCGATGGGCAATAACGCGGCCCGGTGCCTTTAATCATGCCGGAAAACATCGGCGCGCGGCCGAGATTGGCGTCAATAATGGCATGGGTACGTTCATTGGTGTAAGTCAGCCAGCAAGGAAGCTGGTCCGTGATCATCTTCATCGTTTCATAACTGAATGCCCGCGGTTCCAGATCGCCCGGCTGGATTTCCGTTTTGCTGTAATCGATCGTTTTGCCGTTTACGCGCGGTGGCGTCCCGGTTTTAAAGCGGACGAGGTCAAAGCCGAGTTCTTCCAGTTTTTCAGCGAGGGCAATGGAAGGCTGCTGGTTATTCGGGCCGCTTGAATATTTCAGTTCCCCGATAATAATTTCGCCGCGCAGGAACGTGCCGGTCGTCAGCACAACCGTTTTGGCTGTATATTTTGCGCCGGTTTTTGTAACAACGCCTTTGCAGACACCGTCTTCAAGTACAAGTGCTTCGACCATCCCTTGCAAAAGCGTCAAATTTTCCTGGTTTTCGATGGTTTTTTTCATTTCACGCTGGTATTCGACTTTATCCGCCTGGGCCCTGAGCGCCTGAACGGCCGGCCCTTTTCCGGTATTGAGCATCCGCATTTGAATATAGGTTTTATCGATATTCCTGCCCATTTCACCACCGAGTGCATCGATTTCGCGGACGACGATCCCTTTTGCCGGACCGCCGATCGACGGGTTGCACGGCATGTAGGCAATCATATCAAGGTTAATCGTGATCATTAACGTTTTGGCACCGATTCTTGCGGCGGCCAGGCCTGCTTCACAACCGGCATGCCCGGCGCCGACTACAATGACATCATAGTCTCCTGCATCGTATTGCCGCATGCTTATCACTCCTTTATTTTATAAAATCAACGGGCAAACGCCCTCCGCTTTTCTTTGTCTAGCTGCGGCTCCTAGCGGCTAGCGGATTTTTACGTCTTCTCCTTTCGATAAGCGGGCATCGATTCGCCTACCGGCTCATCGTGTTTCCTTTATCTCGGTCGAAGACTACAAAATCCGTACGCCGCTATACAGTCGCCTCCGCTTTTCTATTTCCCGAGGCAGAATTGGGAGAAGAGTTGGTTCAGTAAGCTTTCCTGGACGGTGTCGCCGATGATTTCGCCGAGCAGGTCCCATGTCCGGGTCAGGTCGATTTGGATGATATCAATCGGGGTGTTGGATTGAATGCCGTTTTGCACATCTTGAATGGCTTCCAATGCCTGGTTCAAAAGCGCAATATGGCGGCTGTTTGATACATATGTCAGGTCGCCTGTTTCCATCTGCCCTTCAAAATACATCGCAGCAATCGCATCTTCCAATTTTTCCATGCCTTCCTCTGTTACAAGCGACGTGGTAAGGATTTTCGCGCCTTGTGCAAGTTCGCGGACGCTTTCCATCTCCACTTGATGCGGCAGGTCCCACTTATTTAAGATGACAATCACATCCATGCCTTCCACCGCTTCAAACAATGCCTCATCTTCCGGGCTGAGCGGCTCGGATGAGTTGATAACAAGCAAAATCAAATCCGCTTCCTTGAGCGCTTTCCGCGAACGTTCCACACCAATTCGTTCCACGATATCTTCTGTTTCGCGGATGCCTGCGGTGTCAATCAGGCGCAGCGGCACACCGCGGACATTGACGTATTCTTCGATCACATCGCGTGTCGTGCCGGGAATATCGGTGACAATTGCCTTATTTTCCTGGACAAGGCTGTTTAACAATGATGATTTTCCAACATTCGGGCGGCCGATAATAGCCGTTGACAACCCTTCCCGCAAAATTTTTCCCTGATGCGCTGTCCGCAACAGTTTTTCAATTTCATTTTTGATGTACTGTGCTTTTTCTTTCAGCATGCGGTGCGTCATCTCTTCAACATCGTCGTATTCCGGATAATCAATATTGACTTCGATATGCGCGACGACTTCCAGTATTTCCTGGCGCAGCTTTTTGACCAGTTTCGACAATCTGCCTTCCATCTGGCCGATCGCCACGTTCATCGCTTTATCCGTTTTGGCGCGGATTAAATCCATGACTGCTTCCGCCTGTGAGAGATCAATGCGTCCGTTCAAAAACGCCCGTTTTGTAAATTCGCCCGGCTCGGCAAGGCGCGCACCATTTTTTAAAACGAGCTGCAATACCCGGTTTACAGCGACAAGCCCGCCATGGCAGTTGATTTCCACGACATCTTCGCGCGTGAACGTTTTCGGCGCTTTCATCACGCTCACCATCGCTTCCTCAACGGTTTCTCCAGTGTCCGTGTCGACAATTTTCCCATAATGGATCGTGTGCGAAGGGACATCCACCAGTTTTTTTCCGCCGACACCTGCAAATAATCGATTCGCAATCGCAATCGCATTTTCGCCGCTTAGCCGGACAATCGAAATCGCTCCCTCTCCCATCGGCGTCGAGATCGCCGCAATTGTATCCATTTCCATTTTTTCACCCCGCTTCCTTTTTTGGTCATTTATATAAAAGATTGGCATTCTGTTTTCTTTTTTTCACCTAACGTAATAGAATACCAAATTTTTTCGTGAATACAAGCGATATGTTCTTTTCCACAATCCACAAAAAGCCGATAATTCCATTTTAACTTATCCACATGTGAATAACAACGGCAGAAAAAGCTGATTGCTCCAGGTTGTGGATATGCTGGTTTTTTTCAACCGGCAAAAAAGCTTTCCGTCCAGAGGGTGCGGCTAAAAAAAAGCCTCCCCCGGTTTCCCGGAAGGAGGCCGTTCAACGCTTTGCCAAATCAATGACAACATAACGTTTTGGTTCATTTCCTTCTGAATAGGTGATGACCTGTTTATGATGAGCGAGCGCACTGTGGATGATTTTTCTTTCATAGGATGGCATTGGCTCGAGCTTTACCGGCCGTCCGGTGCGCAAAACCTGGGCAGAAAGCCTTTCCGCAAGCCGGGTTAGCGCCTCTTCCCGCCTTTTCCGGTAATCGCCGATATTGAGCATCACTCTTTCATAATGCGGATAATACCGGTTCGCTGCCAGCTGCGTGAGAAACTGCAAAGCGTTTAATGTTTGTCCCCTTTTTCCGATCAGCAGTGGAAGATTTTCGCCTGTCACGTTAATATGCAATGTCCGGTCATGTTCTTCGAATTGAAGGCCGGGGGAAACCCCCATTTTTTCGATAATATTGCGCAAATATGAGAGCACTTGCTCAACCGGCGTCTCTTTCAGCCGGACATGGACCACTGCCGGTTTCGCGCCGAGCAGACCGAATATGCCTTTTTTGCCTTCATCAAGAATCTCAATCTCCACATTTTCTTTTTCCGTTTCAAGCTCGCGAAGGGCCTGGTTGACAGCATCTTCTACATTTTTCCCTGTTGAAGTCGTTTCCTTCATTTTTTTGTCCCCCTGGCTTTCGCGTTTTGGACAGGCATACTTGCAGTAGGACTTTTAATGAAATACGACTGGACAATCATGAAGATGTTCCCGACAATCCAGTACAGCGGCAGCGCGGACGGGAGCCCCACGCCGATTACAATAATCATAATGGGCATAAACCAAAGCATCATGTTCATTTGCATTTTCATTTGCGGATTTGCATCATAATTTCCCCCGGACATCATCACTTTTTGCTGGAGAAAGGTGGTGATCCCGGCAATCACAGCAAGCACATAATCCACGGATCCGAGATCAAACCAAAGAAAAGCGGATTCGCGGATAGCCGGCGTCCGGTTGATGGCATGGTAAAATCCGATTAAAATCGGCATTTGAATCAAAATCGGCAGGCATCCTGCGGCAGGATTGATATGGTACTCCTGATACAATTTCATCATTTCTTGCTGGAGTTTTTGCCGTGTTACCGCATCTTTTGAGGCATATTTTTCCTGCAGTTTTTTGATTTCAGGCTGGAGTGCCTGCATGGCTTTCGCACTTTTTAACTGGGTGATATTCAGCGGCAAAATGGCAAGGCGGATGATAATCGTAATCAAAATAATGGATAGCCCATAGCTGCCCCCCAGAAATTGGGCTGCCTTTATAATCAGCCAGGATAAGGGATATACAATATACTGGTTCCAGATTCCTTTGCTTTCCGGTGTGATATCCTGATTAAATTCCGTACAGCCGGCCATCACGGCGGCAAGGGCAAGTACCATTCCTGCCAGAAAAAACTTTTTTCCCAATCGTTTGTCCTCCCCTGTGTGAGATTTCAGCAAAAAACGCTTACTTTTTTAGATGATCCAAAGCAGCCGGATGCTGCCACACGCCCTGGCACTTCTTTCTTTTATTCTAACTTTTTTTAAGGACATGGGCTATTTTCAGGACATGGATTAAGCTCTTCTTGACTTCATGGTAATTCATCTCGGCCGCCGGTTTTCTGGCGATAATAATATAATCATATCCGGGCGGAATGTCTTCTTTCAACTCTAAAAACACTTGCCGGATATATCTTTTGATTTGATTTCTTTTGACGGCATTCCCCAGCTTCTTGCTGACGGAAAGCCCGATTCTGAAATGTTTCCGGTTTTCCTTTTCCAGCACGTATACAACAAACTGGCGGTTTGCGAACGACTTCCCGTGCTTGAAAACCTCCTGAAATTCTGTATTTTTTTTTATCCGATAAGATTTTCTCATATATACTCCTTCTGACCTGCCAACAGTGATGCAGTGAAAAAGCGGTGACCCCGAAACCGCCTTTTTTGTTAAAAAAAACCACTGAGACTTTTCAGTGGTTATGCGGATAATACTTTTCTTCCTTTGCGGCGCCGTCTTGCCAATACTTTGCGGCCGTTTTTTGTACTCATGCGCGCACGGAAGCCGTGGACTTTGCTTCTTTTTCTTTTATTAGGCTGATAAGTTCTTTTCATGTATGACACCTCCTCGAGGGAATTCGTTCGAATGATAAACGACAGTCTATATCATTATAATGACGAACTTTCCTGCTTGTCAAGGCTCTTCAAAACTTCTCACGTACCAGACTTTCATTTTCCCGCAGAAATAACGAGCCGTTTTTCCGGTTCCGCTTCCTTGCTTTTCCGGTCAAAACGGCTCGGGTTTCCGAAAAGAACGGGACATGATGATCACCCTTTGTCATCAGCCGCCATTTTTCCACATATCCGGTATGTGGATAATTTTTCGGTGAATTTTTAACTGTCCACAACAATTATTGACAAGTTTCACACAAATTCAGAGCGTGTGGATAATGTTTTTTCACACCTTTTGCGAATTGTGGATAATTTACAAAGATCATTGCAACACCTAAGATTATCTGTTATGATTATTGTGTTTTAACCCTGAATAACCGGTTGTGCATAACTTGTTCATCCACAGTTTGTGGATAACTTGTGGACAGTTTATCCAGACCAATGGAGTAAAGTTGTCCACAATTGGTGGATGCTGTCGAAAAACCGTATTTATTCCTTATTATATATTTTTCCACTATACAAACATATGCATGTTTATAAATGGCCGTAACCTTCGCCGAAACATTGTTACACAGACAGAGAGAATGGTTATTTTTCGTTTGATAAAAAGGAGGGATTGGCGTTGGAAAATATCGCTGATCTTTGGGAAAAAGCATTGTCCGTGATTGAAAAAAAGATCAGTAAACCCAGCTTTGACACCTGGCTGAAATCGACGAAGGCATACTCGCTCAAAAACGATACGTTTGTCATTTCCGTGCCGAATGAATTTGCCAGGGATTGGCTGGAGGGCCATTATATTCCGCTCATCACAACGGTCTTGTACGACATAACCGGAGAAGAGCTTGAAATTAAATTCGTTATTCCGCAACAGCAGGACAGTGATGAACCGGAACTGTTCCCGTCCCCGAAAAAATCAGCGGAAAAATTGAATGATACCCGCGACTATCAGAGTATGTTGATTCCAAAGTATACATTCGATACCTTTGTCATTGGTTCCGGTAACCGTTTTGCACACGCTGCTTCCCTTGCCGTTGCCGAAGCGCCGGCGAAAGCCTATAACCCGTTATTTATATACGGCGGCGTGGGCCTTGGAAAAACGCATTTAATGCATGCAATCGGGCACTATGTACTGGAGCATAATCCAAAAGCCAAAGTGGTGTATTTGTCTTCTGAAAAATTTACGAATGAATTCATCAATTCCATTCGAGACAATAAAGGAGGCGAATTCCGGAACAAATACCGGAATGTGGATATCCTTCTGATAGATGATATTCAGTTTCTCGCCGGAAAAGAATCCACGCAGGAGGAATTTTTCCATACCTTTAATGCGCTACATGAGGAGAGCAAGCAAATCGTCATTTCAAGCGACCGGCCCCCGAAAGAAATCCCGACGCTTGAAGAAAGGCTGCGTTCGCGGTTTGAGTGGGGATTAATTACGGACATCACGCCGCCTGACCTTGAGACACGGATCGCCATTTTGCGAAAAAAGGCGAAAGCGGACGGTTTAGATATCCCGAACGAAGTCATGCTTTACATCGCGAATCAGATTGACACGAACATTCGTGAACTAGAAGGGGCATTAATCCGTGTTGTCGCCTATTCTTCGCTTATTAACAAGGATATCAATGCCGACCTTGCTGCAGAAGCGCTGAAAGATATCATTCCAAGTTCCAAGCCGAAAACGATTACGATTGAGGACATCCAAAAAGTGGTCGGGGAAGAATACCATGTAAAAATGGAAGATTTTAAAGCGAAAAAGCGCACAAAATCGGTCGCATTTCCGCGCCAGATTGCCATGTATTTATCAAGGGAACTGACGGATTTTTCACTGCCGAAAATCGGGGAAGAATTCGGCGGCCGGGATCATACAACCGTCATCCATGCCCATGAAAAAATCGCCAATTTGATTCAAACGGATACGCAATTTCAAAAGAAAATTGAAGAACTGCAAAATTTGCTGAAAAACGGGTAGTCCACGTTTTAAAAGCGGGCTTGAGCATATTGTGCATAACAACGGATCATGTATGAACAGTCTGTCCACATGTGGATAGACTGTATTTCATTGTACCAGCAACGTTATCCACATGTTCACAACCCCTATTACTAGTACTACTGTTTTTTTAAAAAAAGATTAAGTATAAGTATATGCGTCACACGATGGAGGAATAACCATGAAATTTTCTATTTTGCGGAACCGCCTGATCGAAAGTGTCCAAGATGTGTCAAAAGCCATTACGTCCAGAACCACGATTCCGATTTTAACCGGTATTAAAATTACTGCTTCAGAAGAAGGCATTACTTTTACGGGCAGTGATTCCGATATTTCCATTGAGTCATTTGTGCCAAAAGAAGAAGACGGGGATGAAATGGCTGTGATTCAGCAAACAGGCGGCATTGTGCTGCAAGCAAAGATTTTCGGGGAACTGGTCAAAAAGCTGCCGATGGATATTGTAGAGATAGAGGTTGTCAATCAATTCCAGACCATCATTCGCTCAGGCAAATCGAACTTTAATTTAAACGGGCTTAATGTGGAAGAGTACCCGCATTTGCCGCAAATTACAGAAGACAAAGTGATCCGGATTCCGGCAGATATTTTAAAAAATTTGATCCGGCAAACGGTATTTGCCGTCTCCACCGCGGAAACCCGCCCGATCTTGACAGGTGTAAACTGGAGCATTAAAGGTAGCCGGCTGAACTGTATTGCAACAGACAGCCACCGCCTGGCGCAAAGGACAGCGGAAATCGAAACGGCTGCAGATGCCGAGTATAATATTGTAATCCCGGGGAAAAGTTTAAATGAGTTGAATAAAATTTTGCCGGATTCGAATGAACCAGTGGAAATTGTGATAACGGATAATCAGGTTTTATTTAAAGCAAAGCATTTATTGTTTTTCTCGCGGCTATTGGAAGGAAATTACCCGGATACATCACGGCTGATCCCGACAGATGGAAAAACGGAAATCGTGGTGAATACAAAAGAGTTTTTGCAAGCCATTGACAGGGCGTCGTTACTCGCAAAAGAGGGGCAAAACGCAAATGTTGTGAAACTTTCATCCGTTACGGATATGCCGGGCACGATTGAAATCACCTCCAATTCGCCCGAAATCGGGAAAGTGACGGACAGAGTAAACTGCAAATCGATTGAAGGGGAAGAAGTAAAGATCTCGTTTAGTTCAAAATATATGATGGACGCGTTAAGAGCGCTCGAGGGAACGGAAATCACGATCCGTTTTACCGGTGCGATGAGGCCATTTATCATCCGGCCGGTAAATGATGATACGACATTGCAGCTGATTTTGCCGGTAAGGACGTATTGATGAAAAATGCCTGTTGAAAAACAGGCTTTTTTCATCTCCGTTGCATGCGGAAAACAGCGGGCGGCAACGGGAATTCCTTGTTATGCTTTGTGTTTCTGCCTGATTTTTAGTAAAATAATATGTTAGTGAGTACATGAAAAGAGTGAAGAAATGGCAAAAAATGTAAAAATCTCAACAGATACCATTACGCTTGGCCAATTTTTAAAATTTGCGGATATCATTCAAAGCGGCGGAATGGCAAAATGGTTTTTAACCGAACATGAAGTGCTCGTCAATGGAGAACCGGAGCAAAGAAGAGGGCGGAAACTGAAAGAGGCGGACCGGGTTGAAATTGGCGGAATCGGTATGTTTCAAATTATCCGCGGTTGACCGGCGCTTTTTCCGCATAAAGGATGTTGGCATATGTACCTGCAGGAACTGGAACTTCACAATTACCGCAACTATGAAACATTAACCATTCCGTTTGAAAACAAAGTCAATGTGATCCTCGGGGAAAACGCCCAGGGAAAAACCAACCTGATGGAAGCCATTTATGTTTTGGCACTGGCGAAATCCCACCGGACGTCAAATGATAAAGAACTCATCCGCTGGGACGCAGAATATGCTAAAATAAAAGGGAGACTTCACAAAACGCATGGTTCTGTTCCCCTTGAACTGACCATCTCCAAAAAAGGCAAAAAAGCAAAGTACAATCATATTGAGCAAAAAAAATTAAGCCGGTATATCGGCAATATGAATGTGGTCATGTTTGCGCCCGAAGACTTGAATCTCGTAAAGGGGAGCCCGCAGGTCAGGCGCCGCTTTATCGATATGGAGATCGGGCAAATTTCGCCGGTTTATCTGTATGATATGAGCCGGTTCCAAAAAATATTGCAGCAGCGGAACCACTATTTGAAGCAGCTGCAAATGAAAAAACAGACAGACCGGACGATGCTCGATATTTTAACCGAACAGCTGATTGAACAAGCCGCTAAAATTGTCATGCGGCGGTTTGAATTTGTGCGGATGCTCGAAGAATGGGCCCGCCCGATCCATCATTCGATTTCCCGCGGTCTTGAACAACTTGAGATCCAATATAAACCCTCTGTGAATGTATCAGAAGAGCTCGATTGGTCAAAAATGATAAAATCATACGAAAATAAATTTGCCGAAATAAGGGAGCGGGAAATTGACAGGGGCGTTACGATGGCCGGTCCGCACCGCGATGATTTAGCCTTTGCAGTAAACGGCAGGGATGTTCACACATTCGGATCACAGGGGCAGCAGCGGACAGCCGCATTATCTGTTAAGTTGGCTGAAATTGAACTGATTTATTCGGAAATCCGGGAATATCCGATCCTGCTACTGGATGACGTACTGTCGGAGCTGGATGACTACCGCCAGTCCCATCTGCTGAATGCGATTCAGGGAAGGGTGCAGACATTTGTGACAACGACAAGCGTGGATGGAGTGGATCATCAAACGTTACGGGAGGCATCCATGTATACAGTGAAGGCAGGACAAATTGTCAGGTGAGGTGTGCCTATGTATCTCCATCTCGCAGAAGATGTCATGATTCGAAGTGATGACATTATCGCTATTATGGACGAGAGATCGCTCAATAGCTCCGGGATCAACAAAGCTTATTTGCAGGCTTTCAAAAAAGCCACAGTCAATTTGGCAAAGGGCAGCTTTAAATCGGCCGTGATTACCCAAAATGCGGTCTATTTATCGCCTTTTTCCCCCGGCATTCTGTTCAAACGGGCAATCGGCCTTTCTCCGGCCGGGTTTATAACCGAACATTTTACCGGAAAACCGGTTTAACATACGAAAAAAAGCTGTTTTGTGATTCAACCGGTGGTGGCTTGTAACTTTAGTTATGAGTTGAACCGGCTTCATGCAAGGCGTGTTTTTTGGCACGTCTGTTTCCGGCTAACCGCAAAAAGTGGCGGGTGCAATCTGCCGGGATAACCAGTAGGTGCTAAAGTATCCGCAAATCCCGCAACATCCATCGTGAGCGGTTCAATTTAAGAGAGTGCAGGTGGTATAATTGGAACAAGAACAATTACAGAAGCAGTCTTATGATGCCGAGCAAATCCAGGTTCTTGAAGGGCTGGAAGCGGTGCGCAAACGTCCGGGGATGTATATTGGCTCGACAAGTGCGAGAGGTCTTCACCATCTTGTCTGGGAAATTGTCGACAACAGCATTGACGAGGCACTGGCCGGTTTTTGCGATGAAATCAATGTTTTTATTGAAAAAGACAACAGCATTACCGTGAAGGACAACGGACGCGGCATCCCGGTCGGCATCCAGGAAAAAGTGGGCAGGCCTGCCGTTGAAGTCATCATGACCATTTTGCACGCCGGCGGGAAATTTGGCGGTGGCGGATATAAGGTGTCCGGCGGTCTGCACGGGGTTGGTGCGTCTGTTGTGAATGCCCTGTCTACAGAGCTCGATGTCTATGTCCACCGCGACGGGCATATTTACTACCAAAAATACCGCCGCGGCAAACCTGCCTTTGACTTAAAAATCATTGGCGAAACGGATCGTACCGGCACAACGACTCACTTCAAGCCGGATCCGGAAATTTTTACGGAAACGACCGAGTTCGACTTTGATATTCTTACAACCCGGCTCCGTGAACTTGCCTTTTTAAATAAAGGGATCAAAATCACCATTGAGGACAAACGCGAAAAAAATCCGCGCAAACAAGAATACCATTACGAAGGCGGGATCAAATCGTACGTGGAGCATTTGAACCGCTCGAAAGAAGTGCTCCATAAGGAACCGATTTATGTAGAAGGCGAAAAAGACGGCATAACCGTTGAAGTATCCCTTCAATACAATGACGGGTTTGCCAGCAATATCTATTCTTTTGCCAATAATATTCACACCTACGAAGGCGGCACACATGAGTCCGGTTTTAAAACGGCTTTAACGCGCGTCATCAATGATTATGCCCGGAAAAACAATCTGATCAAAGAAAATGAAGCCAATTTAACGGGCGAAGATGTCCGGGAAGGCCTCACTGCGATTGTTTCCATCAAACACCCGGATCCGCAGTTTGAAGGACAAACGAAAACGAAGCTTGGAAATACAGAAGCAAGAACGATTACAGATGCGGTATTTTCCGAGACGTTTGAGAAGTTTATGATGGAAAATCCTCAAGTGGCGCGGAAAATTGTCGAAAAAGGGCTGATGGCTGCCCGGGCAAGGATGGCTGCGAAAAAAGCGCGCGAACTGACACGGAGAAAAAGCGCGCTCGAATCGACAAGCCTACCGGGCAAACTTGCAGACTGCACATCACGCGACCCGGCTGAGAGCGAGCTCTACATTGTCGAAGGAGACTCGGCCGGCGGTTCTGCCAAGCAGGGAAGGGACCGGATGTTTCAGGCGATCCTGCCTTTAAGAGGGAAAATTTTAAACGTAGAGAAAGCGCGTTTGGATAAAATTTTGTCAAATGCGGAAATCCGGACCATTATTACCGCGCTTGGCACAGGTGTCGGAGAAGATTTTGACATCTCGAAGGCGCGTTATCATAAAGTCGTGATTATGACGGATGCGGATGTCGACGGTGCCCATATCCGCACGTTATTATTAACGTTTTTCTACCGCTATATGCGTCCATTAATCGATGCAGGCTATATCTATATCGCCCAGCCGCCGCTTTATAAAGTGCAGCAGGGAAAAAGGGTCGAATATGTATACAGCGACCGCGGTCTTGAGGAATTGCTTAATACGCTACCCGCCCAGCCGAAGCCCGCTATCCAGCGTTATAAAGGTCTCGGCGAAATGAATCCGGAACAGCTTTGGGAGACGACAATGGAACCAGCTAACCGGACGATGCTGCAAGTGAGCCTTGACGATGCGATTGAAGCGGACGGCACATTTGAAATGCTGATGGGCGATAAAGTGGAACCGCGGCGGAATTTTATCGAAGAAAATGCCATTTACGTGAAAAACCTGGACATTTAAAGAAAAGGAGGTTGCATAAATGGCTGACACACCGGAATCAAATATTGTGGAAGTAAACTTAACCCAGGAGATGCGCACATCCTTTCTTGACTATGCGATGAGCGTCATCGTTTCCCGGGCCATTCCGGATGTACGGGACGGATTAAAGCCTGTGCATAGGAGAATTTTATATGCGATGCACGATCTCGGGATGACCCCTGATAAGGCGTATAAAAAATCGGCGCGTATCGTCGGGGAAGTCATCGGGAAATACCACCCGCACGGCGACTCGGCCGTGTATGAAACCATGGTGCGGATGGCGCAGGATTTTAGCTATCGCTATATGCTGGTTGACGGGCACGGCAACTTCGGGTCTGTTGACGGCGACCCGGCTGCTGCCATGCGTTACACGGAAGCGCGCATGTCAAAAATTTCCCTTGAACTGCTGCGCGATATTAACAAAGATACGATTGATTTTCAGGACAACTACGATGGTTCGGAAAAAGAGCCGGCTGTCCTGCCATCCCGTTTTCCGAATCTGTTGGTGAACGGTTCCTCCGGGATTGCGGTCGGCATGGCAACGAACATTCCGCCGCATCAGCTCGGTGAAGTCATCGACGCGATTCTTGCTTTAAGCAAAGACCCGGATATTACGATTCAGGAATTGATGGAATATATCCCCGGGCCGGATTTCCCTACGGCCGGTTTAATTGTCGGAAGAAGCGGCATCCGCCGTGCTTATGAAACGGGAAGAGGCTCTATCACACTCCGGGCAAAGGTGGAAATTGAACAAAAATCAAATGGCAAAGAATCCATCATTGTGACCGAACTGCCTTACCAGGTCAACAAAGCCAAATTGATCGAACGGATTGCAGAACTCGTGCATGAAAAGCGGATCGATGGCATTACCGATCTGCGTGACGAGTCCGACCGCAACGGCATGCGGATGGTGATTGAAGTCCGCCGTGATGCAAATGCGAATGTGATTTTGAACAATTTGTACAAGCATACCGCCATGCAGACGACATTCGGCATCAACCTGCTGGCACTTGTTGCAGGCCAGCCAAAAGTGCTGAATTTAAAACAGGCGCTCAAGTATTACCTTGACCATCAGGAAGAAGTGATCCGCCGCAGAACGGCTTTTGAACTGAAAAAAGCGGAAGCGCGCGCCCATATTTTGGAAGGTCTGCGCATTGCACTCGACCATATTGATGCGATTATCCAGCTGATCCGTTCCTCGCAAACAACGGATATTGCCCGCAACGGCTTAATGGAGCAATTTTCCCTGTCCGAAAAGCAGGCACAGGCAATTCTCGATATGCGGCTGCAACGTTTGACCGGACTGGAACGCGAAAAAATTGAAGAAGAATACCGGGGCTTGATCCAACTGATTGCAGAACTGAAAGCCGTTTTGGCAGATGAAGAAAAAGTGCTTGAAATCATCCGTGAAGAGCTGCTCGAAATTAAAGAACGGTTTAATGATGAACGGCGCACGGAAATTATAGCAGCAAGCGTTGACCAGATTGAGGACGAGGATTTGATCCCGCAGGAAAGCATCGCCATCACCCTGACCCATAACGGCTATATCAAACGCCTGCCGATTTCGACGTACCGGAGTCAGAAACGCGGCGGCCGCGGCGTGCAGGGGATGGGCACGAATGAAGACGATTTTGTTGAACATCTCTTAACGACATCAACACATGATACGATCCTTTTCTTCACAAATAAAGGAAAAGTCTATAAGAAGAAAGGATACGAAATCCCGGAATACGGCAGAACGGCAAAAGGCATTCCGATTGTCAACCTGCTTGAAATTGACAGGGATGAATGGATCAATACGATGATCCGTGTGGAAGATTTCGTAGAAGACTGGTTTTTATTTTTTACCACAAAAAAAGGCATTTCAAAACGCACGCCTGTAACTGAATTTGCCAATATCCGGACGAACGGCCTGATTGCCATTCATCTGAAAGAAGAAGATGAGCTGATTTCCGTAAAACTGACGGACGGCCATAAAGAAATCATTATCGGTACGAAGAACGGCATGCTGATCAGATTTCCCGAAACGGATGTCCGTTCAATGGGAAGGTCGGCAACAGGGGTAAAAGGCATTACCTTAAGCGGCGATGATGAAGTGGTCGGCATGGAGATTCTGGAAGAAAACGATGATGTGCTTATTGTGACCAAAAACGGCTATGGAAAACGGACAAAGGGAAGCGAGTACCGCATCCAGAGCCGGGGCGGAAAAGGTTTGAAAACCTGCAATATCACAAGCAAGAACGGCCCGCTTATTGCTGTGAAGACGGTAACGGGAGAAGAAGATGTCATGCTCATTACAGCGGGCGGCGTGCTGATCCGGATGGCTGTCGGGGATATTTCGGTGCTCGGCAGAAATACAATGGGCGTCAAACTGATCCGTCTTGGTGACGAAGAATATGTTGCGACAGTCGCAAAAGTGGAAAAAGATGAAGAAGAAAATCATGTGGATCCGGTGGAAGAAACCGGGGAGGAATAAGAAATCTCAGGAAGCATTGCACACAATGCTTCTTTTTTTTGATAAAATATGGGCAGCACAGTTGCTTGTTGACGGAGGGAGAAAAACTTGAAGATAAAAGTAGTCGATCTCGTCCCCGGCTATTGTTTGGCTGAGGATGTTATGGGGAAAACGGCTCACCCCATTATGCCAAAAGGAACCCTTTTAACGCAGAAAATGATTCATATTTTGAAAGCATTCGGGATAGAAGAAGTGGATGTGGGCCGTTCCAATAGCCGTAAAGAGACGAAAGAGAGCACGAGGGAAGAAAGTCAGGAAACGGCAACAGTGCCAGAAGCATTCCGGGAGCAGTACACGGCTGCGGTTGGCAGTTACAAGAAAATGTTTCAAAGCTGGCAGTCCGGTTCCAAAGTCAGTGTAGGGGAAGTGAGGGATTTTTTTATTCCGCTTTTTGAATTGATCGAACAGGATCCCGGGAAAATCCGCATTATTCATCAATATGCAACAAAAGAGGAATACATCTATCATCATGCCGTCTCGGTCGGACTGTTAAGCGGCGCAATCGCCCAAAAACTGCAACTCGGGAAGGGAACTTGCTATCAGGCTGCATTGGCGGGCTGCCTCGCAGATGCCGGCATGGCAAAAATCCCTGCGCCTTTGCTGAGAAAATCAGCCTCCTTAACAGAAGAAGAATACGAAGAAATCAGGAACCATCCTGTATACGGGCTAAAAATGGTCCAGCACTCGCCCCTTTTGAAATCCGAAACGAAACTCGCAATTTTACAGCATCATGAACGTCTTGACAAAAGCGGCTATCCATTTGGTGAAAAACCGGACAGAATTCCGATCCTGTCAAGAATTGTTGCCGTTGCGGATGTATACCATGCCATCGTATGCGACCATATTTATAAAAAGAAGAAAATCCCGTTTCAGGCCATTGAAGAGCTGCTGGAGGATCACTTCGGAGAGTTCGATATTGCTGTGATCCATGCATTAATTAGCCTTGTTGCCCATTTAACGATTGGATCAAAGGTCTTTTTATCCAACAATGAAGAAGCAGAAGTGCTTTACATGAAACCGTCCGCTCCCATTAAACCGCTTGTAAAAATTTTAAGCAGCAATGAAATGGTGGATTTGGAAAGCCGGCCTGATTTGTTTATTACAGAATTAATCCGGTGAGGTTTGAAAAGCAGAAACCGGCCAAAATAGAAGCCTTATTATATTTTGTTTGGATAACCCTTAGACACCGATGCCGTATTTATTGTCGTACCAGCGGAAGCCTTCAGGAGAGATAAATTTATTACTTTATGTATTGCCAGAAACAATATCTATCCGGAGCATAATTGATTTTACGTAAAAACCTTAAGTTCAATTTATTTAGATTATGTGCATTGTATAGGATTTTGTTGCGCGAACCGAAAAAAGTACTTGCAATTTACTGCATAACGAGTATAATAGAAATTGTGCTTTTTATGGTTGCTTGTTGATTTGCTTTTTTTGTTGACACAAGCTGCCGGATATGTTATGATATAAAAGTCGTCACAAGATGTGATTGTTCCTTGAAAACTGGACAAAACGAAACGTCAAATTCTTTTTGAGCTTTTATCAAACATCTTTACTGAGAGTTTGATCCTGGCTCAGGACGAACGCTGGCGGCGTGCCTAATACATGCAAGTCGTGCGGACCTTTTAAAAGC
>SNQX01000050.1_pt1 | contig 69125 bp, 57 predicted proteins | sample 2580501 | NCBI WGS metagenome assembly SNQX01 (sample SAMN10953784, study PRJNA522744) | food fermentation metagenome | isolation source: 48-hour incubation of native-enriched microbial consortia from nixtamalized... | place: Mexico | collected 2017-09-24 | reverse complement strand
CTTCTCCGAAGCCTCCATGACCGAGCTCACCGCGACCACCCCCACCATCGACGAGGCGGTGATACTCCCCGAGATCACCGCCGCCTAAACTAACGACAGCTGATCATCGCAACGAAGCGAAAGACCACCACTCAAACGGACGCGGCCGGCGCAGGAAGCATCGTTCTTGAAGCAAAGCCTCTATCGCGTCGTGGCTGAGGACATCGGTCAAGGCGCCCGACTGAACCGCAACTATCTCGGTATGCGAGACGAAGCCAGAGCCCCCGACCTCACCCGCTTTGCGGCGACGTCATACGCCTTCTCGATCAAGTTGAAGGATCCGCCAAACCAGAAGGCGTCCAAGGCGCAACCGTTCCACGCGTTGCGACTTGTCTGGCACGACTACCCCGGTGATTGGTTCGAGCAGGGTGCGAGTGGCGAAGAGGCACGGCGCCGCGTCGACACGTTTCGCTCACTCCTCGGATCAGACGTTGCGTTGCTGCTCGTCGATGGTCAGCGCCTACTGGATCATGCAGGCGACGAAGAACGCTACTTGAAGTCACTCTTCAGCAACTACGCCAACGGGCTCATCGCGCTCAAGGACGATCTACTCGAGGAGGGGGCGCCACTTGTGCAGTTCCCGCGCATCTGGATCGTGGCGCTGTCGAAGGCGGACCTGCTTCCTCAAATGGACGTTTTCAAGTTCAGAGATCTGCTCGACCTGAAAGCGGCCGACGACCTCGACGAGCTGCGTAAGGTGCTCGCTGGCTTCGTTCAGAATCCAAGCGCGATGTCAGTCGCCGAAGACTTCCTCTTGTTGTCATCAGCGAAGTTCGAGCCGAACAAGATCGAAGTCGACAAGCGCGTCGGGATCGACCTCGTTCTGCCCGTGGCCGCATTGCTTCCGCTTGAGCGCCATGCGAAGTGGGCGAGGCTCGGGCAGCTTCCGACCAAGGTCGCTCAGAGCATCATCAGCGGCGGGTCAAAGCTTCTAGCCGCCGCGCTCCTCGGCAAGCAGAATAAGGGCAAGCTCGGTGCCGTCCTCGCGATGCTAAGCCCAGACGTCATTGATGAAGCAGCTCAGATGGCCGGCGACAAGCTCCGCGAACTCAACGCGCAGGCTCTCGCCAAACACAACTTCGTCACCGCGACCCTTACGCAGTTCCAGATGGACTTGGACAAGGGGGAGGAAGATGATGTCCTCCTTCGGAGCATGACGTGATCCTCGAACCCGGTTCTTACATCTGGGCGACGCGAGGCCGAGAGTGGGGCTTCCGCTTCCTCCGCGATGGCGGATACGCCGATCCCCTCCCCGTCTATGAAACAGCATTCGAAGGGGTGGCTGAGCAGCGCACCGTCACCCGACGAGTCGGCGATGTGCTGGCGATCCGCTTCCTCGATCCGGATGGAAGGGAAGACCACGCCCGCCGGCCTATCTCTCATGACTTCGTTGTCCGTGCGACAGCCTCTTCACCGCTGCCGGACGTGACCGTTGCAGGGCGAGTCGCCTGGGAGTCCGTGGCCGACGAGTACGCCGGCATGTGGGACGCGCAGGCGCCGTAGGAGCGAGCACCGCTCAGGGCTGAGATGCGACGTGACCAGTCCAGCCCGTTCCGTCCCACCACCGGACGGAACCAGCCTTGTCGTCGTACCAGCCTGCAGGAATCGCAGGCGACGACGCCTGGCGATGCTCAGTCCATGCGGTGCCGTTCCACCAGCGCAGCCCGACACACGCGCCGTCGGTGTACCAGCCTGGGGAGGGCATCATCGGTGTTGAGTCAACGTCTGCCCCAGGGCCGTCTGCGCTGAGGTCATTGGCAGATTGATCCACAGCGTCACTCTTGACCTCTCGCCGCTTCTGGAACAGCCGCGCCGTTCCGTACACGAGGCCTCCAACGGCGGCGATAGCTGCCAGGTCTTTCAGCCTGAGGTCCGCTTCGCCCGTTCCTGACTGGTCATCGACGCTCTCGCAGTCGCACTCATATTGCCGGTACTCCCACTCGTACGAGTGCCAGCACCAATGCTCACATTCACATTCGCACTCCCACGACCATTCGTGCGTGCAGAAGTCCGCCACCGTCATCGACACAGCGGCCTTCTAGGACGAGCGCGTTCCTGAGGCACGGCCCGATTTTACTGGTCCGGGGATGAGCCGTTGGAATGTGAGCTCCTGGCCCCGAGCCTCTGCTAGCAGGGCGGACTCAGAACGGACGTGTCCCAGCCCGCCGATAGGATGAAGGCCGGTGTATCGCGTTGCCTCGTTGAGGAGGCAAACCGCGCTCTGACTTGCCGTTCTCTTCGGCGCTGCACATGTGAGGGTAGGAGATCTATATGGCGAGGCTCAGCCTCAAGGCAGTCGAGGAGCGCGTCGCTCCTCTGGCCGGCAAAGAGACCTACGACCGGGAGTTCATCCTCGACCTCCTACTCGCCTACGGCAAGCCGCAGGGCAATGTCACAAGGCTGCGCAACGGCTCGCTGAACGTCGCCCTCGACCCGTCGACCGAGGTCGCGCAGAAGAACGTCGTGTACTTCAAAGAGACGAATGGCGACCCGTTGACGGCCCTCGAGGAACTTAGAGCGTCGCCGGCCGTTGTCCGCTTCAGCACACGGTTCGTGATGGTCACCGACTACGTCGACGTGGTCGCGTACGACAGTAAGACGAACGAGATAATCGGGTTCCCGGTCAGGGAGATCGACCAGCATTTCACGTTCTTCCTGCCCTGGGCGGGCATGGAAAAGGCACAGTACGTCGCGGAATCCCACGCCGACGTCAAAGCCGCCGAACGCATGGGCAAGCTCTTCGACGAACTGCTGAACGCTAACCCCGGGATCTTCGACGACGAGCACGGCCGCCACTCTCTGAACGTCTTCTTCACACGCCTGCTGTTCTGCTTCTTCGCTGAAGACACGGGCATCTTCACGGACAACCAGTTCACGAACGCGGTCGGATCCCAGACACAGCCTGACGGCTCAGACACGGCTGAGTTCCTCACAGCGCTCTTCAAGGCGCTAGACACTGCCGACCCCGCCGGCAAGCCGACGCACCTCGCCGAGTTCCCCTACGTGAACGGTCGCCTGTTCACCGTCACCGACGAGCAGACCGTGCCGCGCTTCACAAAGCAGGCGCGAGCGGAACTCATCGCCTCGGGAACGCTCATCTGGCGCGACATCAACCCCGACATCTTCGGCTCAATGTTCCAAGCCATCGTCACGCCCGGCAAGCGCAGCGACCTCGGCCAGCACTACACCTCGGTGCCGAACATCCTGAAGACGATTGAGCCGCTGTTCCTGGACAGGCTGAAAGCGGAACTCAATGACGCGCAGGACAGTGAGAGGCGGCTCGCCCGGTTGCTGGACCGGATCGCTACGATCAAGGTATTCGACCCGGCGTTTATGCGCAAGTCGGGTGTCTCAGGAGACATCCACGAACTGTTGGTGGTCGTTGCCGAGTTGAAGGACCAGGATTCGCCGCCGAGGCGCTACACGAGGGGTGGAAGGTCGTCGGCGACTCTCGACCTAGCCTGCGAAAGTGACCCGACTACGAGCCGGCTGAGGCCGCGTCGGACGACTCCGATGGTGTTGCTCGGTCGGCGGCGTGAGCCTGGCGACGAACTCGATTGTCAGCCCTTGACCTCGCCCAGAAGGGGAGGAAGCTCGCTTCGATCTTGGCGCGCTCCCAATCTCGCTTCAGCAGATCCTGAAAGTGGGCCACCACGAGCAGACCGCTCTGATGCGATGGATTCTCGACGTGCTGGTCGACGACGAGCATCGCTGCCTGGTCTTGATATGGGTTGAGTCGCAGGATGATTGAGTTTCGCACCCTCTTGCGGTCGTCCTGATCGGCGGCGTCTACAAGACGAGGAATCAGCTCCCGCAATGCGTCTCGCCACTTCTGCCGCTCTTCAATGACGGACTTGTGCTCGATGTTCCTGGTGACGCTCCAGACGCTGACGATCGCACCGACGACGACCCCGATGAGAGCGGCGAGGCCGATCGTCACCCAGTAGTCGCTCATTCGGTTTGACCGTCTTTCGCAACGACATCTGGTCTCGACGCGGCGTCGCGCACTTGTGGGTTCTCATCGAAGGCCAGAATCTCCAGCGTGTCCGCCGGCACGGCTGGGTGTCGAGCGATGAGTTGCCGGACATCCGCTCGCTTGCTGTAAGCGAGCTTGCGGAGCACGTCGGCCGGCGCGCTCGAATTGGCGGCGATCCTGCGTTGCCGCTCCCATTCGCCGTAGTCGCCAGTGCGATCAGCTTGTGCTTCTATGAATCTTGTCGGCGAGTTGGGGTTGCCCAGGAGGCCTAGCAGGACGTCCTCGTCGTCGTCTCGGGTAAGCGCCTCAAGCGCGGCTGGTGGTGTGGACTGGTTCATCGCTACGGCCACACGGACTTCGGCTGAGCGGTCGCGTGCGAGGTTCGCGAGCACGGGTGCGGGCGCAGTGCTATTGGAGGCGACGGCCGAGCGCACGGCGTCACTCGATGAACGCGCGTACTCAACGAGTGCCTGTTCAGCGATGTCCTCTCGGCGCGCTACAGCAACCGCAGAGCTTCCAGTGTTGCCATAGGCGGCGATACGGACGGTTTCATCAGGATCGGAAAGCAGTCCGAACAAGGTATCCAGATTAAGGGAGTAGCTGAGCATGCCGCGAGGTTCGTAACTCCCTTGGAACGCCGCGACGGCCGCGCGAACGCCAGCGCTCTTTGACCGAGCTAGACGGTCGAGGTTGGCAGCAGAGCACAGCCAGGTTGGCTCACCCGGGAGGAACACGCGCCGCATCAATGACATGTCGACGTGACCATCGTGCGCTCTCGGGAAGTAGGGCGCGAAGTTGGTCTGATCGCGAAGCCACTCTCCGGACCACTCCTTATATGGCTCCTGGTCTTTGCGCAGCAGATCTCGAATCGATTGCGTGGCCGCCGACTGGACGACCTCGTCGTCGTCATCCGCAAGTACCAAGAGCTGTGAGAATCCGACCCATTCGCTCCTGGCCACCGCCGTGCGGACAGACGGCTCAGGATCCCCTGCGAGCCGATCCAGTACCGTCGCGTCACCTCCGTGTCGCCCAGCGCGCGCCGCTCTCAAGGTCGGGCTTGAAGAAGCGGCCATGAACGCCAGGTCGCTGTCGCTTAGGTACCGCTTGTACCAGCCAATCTTCCCCAGTCGGAAACCATCCGACCAATGATTGTTGGCAATGCTTGTCCCGAAGCCACTCGCGACATGGGCGGCGAGGGTCTCATCGCCCGCAAGCTCCTCGAGGAGTTCCAGGGGCGTCGCGGCGTTTCGGGAGACAGCGATCCGCGTGTGCTGATTGGGAGAGTGTGCCCATGTGCGTAGGAGTTCGACGAAGTCGTCCGGTGGCGTACCGTATTGGCTCCTTCCCCAGCCCATCGGATTGTTGTCGAGGCGATCGATGACGTCCCGTCGTGTCGATTCGTCCTTCTCGAGTTCGACCATTAGCTGGGTGCTCAGATTTCCGCGCGCGATGACGGACGACCTCAAGTTCCGATCCTTGATCAACCGCATGAGGGCTGCCTCTGGGATGTTGCGATTCTCGAGGACCGCAAGCTGTACGTCCCGGGATCGGTCCTCGGACAAGCTGTCGAGCATCGAGGTGGTCACGGTGGGCGCCTCGTTCCTGGCGAGTGCAGCCCGGACGGAGTCCGACGGGTGATCCACAAGGAGCGAAGCCGCCTCGGCTGGCAGGGAATACGACCCTGCGAGCTCAGTCAGCGCCCCACCGTCGTCGTATCCGCGACGTGCGAGCGCAACTCGAAGCTCGTCTCCGTGATAGCCGCGGGCCACGTCGATCGCGATCTGCTCCTCGATCCGCTCATATGTCGGGAGCTCAGCCCACAGGAACTGAAGTCTGTGCGAGCTAACGTCGTCCGCGCGGTGGCGCCTGCGCATATCCGCGATCGCCTCGGCGGGTGTTGAGGAGTTATGACCGGCTGCTCTGTAGACAATCTGTTCGTTGTCTCTCGCGAGCAGTGCCAGCGACGCAGGCGGTGTCGACTCCTTCTGGGCGGCAACTCTGCGTCCTGCCACGCTCTCGCTCAGCGCGAGCACAGCCAGGTCATCGCGCGACAGCGTCGCAATCTCGTCCCGAGTGAGTTCTGCTGGGTAGCGCCATTCGGAGCCGAGGAAGACACTCCAGTGGATCGTCCGGTAGAGAGTGTGGTTGAAGCGCAAGACCCAGTACCACTCGTTGGCATCTTTCGCCTCGCGGTCCTGCCTGTCACGCAGCGCGAGGCGACGAACAGCATCGATGGGTGCGCCGCGGAGCTCGCGCGGAATCTTGTGATATTCGGGTTGCGTGTTGGTGCTCATGCTGTCCGCCTCTCCGTTCCCAGGTCATCAAGCGATGGTTGACTCGAGGAGCTTCCGAAGGTCCGGAGCGAACGATCCCATCAAAGCAGGAGCGATTGCTTTCCCGTAGCCCGGCCCACTGAGCCCTTTGTCCTGCGCCGCGCGTCGGATACCGGAGACCATGGTCTTGCCCAACACTGCGAACTGCGCGCCGTCCTTCGCGTGATGAGAAATCACATCCGCATCGCCAAAGTGAGGAAGCGATCCGTCATTGTTGACCTTTTGGAGTGCTGCTACTCGTTTCGCGCGCATCTTGATGGTTGCAGCGTCGTTCTTGCTCGCCTCTGCGACAGCCTCGTCAATGAGTTGCTGAGCGTCATCGGCGGCGATGGAGAAGTGAGCGGCGACGGCTTCCTTGCTCGCCCAATAGGACTCGACGTCTGAGTATCGGGTCACCCACAGGACGTGTCCGTGGTTGAGATATGGCTCCGAGAGCTTGTCCACTTCCACCGGCATCATGAAGTCTCGATCGTGATGGATCACGATCCGAACATCGTCGCCCAGAAGCGCTTTCAAACCGCTGATCGTGTCCGCTGGGGGCAGCTTTCCGGAGCCACGGATTGGCCAAATGGCGACGACGCGCTCAAGATCAGGCCACTGTGCGATTAGTGCACGCAGCATGTGCGTCTGCGCATCCTCGGTCATCAGAACGATCTTGCGATCCAGCAGCCCCCACCCCATAAGCTGTCGGCCTTCGGTGTTTCCCGTGGCTTGGACGCCTCCGTCCTTCATCCAGATGACCTTGGATTCGGCGGGCAGCGACCGAACGATGGACGGGCTGTGCGTGGTGAGCAGTACCTGGGAGTCAAACTTCGCGGCGGCATCCGACAAGACTCGGACGAGTCGCTCCTGCGCAACCGGATACAGGTGCGCATCGGGCTCATCTACGAGTAGCACAACAGGTCGAAAGTAGACCAGGTACGAGAAGATCTGAAGGACTTGAAGGTAGCCGATACCCGCGAGCTCAAGCGGGCGGAATGCGCGATCGTCTGACTCTCGCATCGCTCCTGTCTGGAAGCTGGCGACGATGCGAGTGTGCTTCTCCTCGTCGAACTCGACGCGGAGATTGAACTCGCCCATGACGTCAGAGACGAGCTTCTCCACGAGCGCGAGTCCGTTGTCTCCGTTCACGGTCACGCCCTGTAGCAGGACAAGGATGTTTCGCAGAACCGTGTTGGCGTCGCCGGCCGCGGCCGATCTGTGAACAAGGAGCTTCGAGCGCTTCTCCTCGACTAGTGGAATCCCAGCAACACCAGGGATGTAGGCGCTGAACTCGCGGCTTTGGTCTCGAATCGCACCGACGATGGCGTTGCCGGTCGGAACGTGAACGGAGATGCCCTCGTTGCGAGCCGACTTGAGCCACATCGAGGCGACCAATCCGGAGCCGTCGTCGGCGACCGCATTCACGGTGAGGTCAAGTTGTGGCTTTCCCTGATTGTTGCCGTATTCGTTGCCGTGTCCGGCGCTGCGATAGTCCGGGGACGGCATGTATATCGCGTCCTTTTCGGACAGCGTGGACGCCAAACCGACTGCTCTGGCCTGTACGTTGCTGTTCCTGCCCGACTGGAACATCCAGTGCAGGGCTTGAAGTACCGAGCTCTTGCCGGAACCGTTGCCGCCCACCAGTACGTTCATGGTTGGGTGCAAGTCAATCGTCGCCTCTTCGATCGCCTTGAAGTTCGCGATCGTTACTGATGTGATCTTCACCTGTATCAGGCCTCGAAGCCGGAGCTCGGGTCGAACTTGAGCACGCGCGCATTCTCGGAGATCGTGCGCACCTCGCCCTCGTCGAAGCCGTCGCTCTTGCTGGCTTGGATGTCGATGGTGATCTCAAGCTTGGCGCCAGTGCCGGCGAGGCGATCAATGATCTCTCGAGTCACGTTTCCGATGTCGCGCGAGTAGCGATCGGGGTCGACCTTCACGGAGCCGAAGTAGCGGCTCGGGGGTCGCGGCGCGAAGCTCTCTTCGCTCGATCCCTCCTCTTCTGCTTCGTCATCGACCAGGACGATGTCCACTGGACCGATCTCTGCGGCGCCCTCCTCTGCGGCGCGCCGGGCGGCTTCTCGAGCGGCGGCGATTCGATCGGCGGACGCTTGCTCCTCAGCCTTGTTCCAGTCCACTAGCAGCGTGCTGTCGGTGACCTGGATCGCGGTGTTGTGCGCCGGCGGCACGATCAGCCCGCGGTAGCGATCAGCTTCGGTGTCCTTCGCCGTCGCGATCGCGAACTTTTCGCCGTCGACGAGCACGGAGTTGAGCGACCGTTCGATCGCGGAATCGAGAGTCTCCCGGCGAACGAGGCGCGGCAGGTAGACGTACCGGGTGAAGTAGCCCCACAGCTCGCCAACGCTGATCTCGCCCTTGTCGCGCCACAGCTGTCCCAGCTCCTGATGGAGGGTCGCTCCGAGGATCGGCGCACCAAGTTCGGTGACGAGCTGATCGTCGCGAGACAGTTTCGCGGCGACGCGCTCGGCGAGCGAGCGGCCGCTCAAGTCCGGCACCTTGTCGGTGATCAGCTCGAACGGCTTGGTGGCGTCGAACTGTTCGGGGTAGACCGCCCACACGAAGGTGTCGCGGATTCGGTCCGAGACGGTCCGATCCAGGCGCGTGACCCAGTCGTCGGTCTGCTTGCGCTGCTGTACCGACAGGTTGAGGCTCTCGCTGGTCGCCTGCACGCGCTTCCACGCGAGGTAGCTGCGCGCGGCGGCCTCCAGGCTTTCCAGCTCGCTCTTGTCAGCGACGAGGAAGACGAGAGTGTTGCGGTGCACGCGCTGGCTAGCGCCCTTGGTCTCGATCGCGTCGCGCACCCACTGGTGCGCGGAGGAGTCGGCGCCGTCGGACTTCCGCCGCGAGTGGCGCGGGTGAACGATGACAAGTCGCGCGTCTTCGAGGTCGGGGATGTCGGCGCTGGATGCCGGCGCAACGTGCACCCGATCGAAGACACCGCGCGCACGCTCTTCGCTGCGGAGGCGATCGGTGATCTCGTTCCACACCGTCTCGACGTCTTCGCGAAGTCGCTCGGCATAGTCGTTCGCGGTCTTCGTGACCGACGGCTGCGTGTCGAACCAGTAGTGGCCCTGCTCCTCGTAGAAGTACGTCGACCGCTGTGCGAGCAACTCGATCGCGCTGCCGAAGTTGCCGAGCGTGTCACCGGGAGCCGCGGTTCCGAGCCAAACGTACTGCTTGTCCAAGCCCTTCCGAGACGCCTTGATCCGCGGGGCGGCGCCCATGAAGATCGTTCGCGCGATGCGCTGGGTCACGAACCGCTGCCCCAAGTTGGGGCGGTCCAGGTCGATTTGCTGCGCCATCGAGCCCGGGCCGTCGATGTCCGAGTCGATGATCGGCTTCCACTGGTCCTCGAGGTACTGGGTGAGGTCGGTGTTGACCGTCGTTGCCTCCAGCGGAACATTGCCGGGGAGGATCAGCGGCGACGTGTCGTTGGAGGCCCACAGCTCGTGCACGATCGAGGACACGAGCTTGAGCACGCCGCGGGTGCGCTGGAACCGCTCCAGAGTCGACCAATCCTCATACAGGCGGTCCAGCAACTCGGGGTGCAACGGATAGGACGCTCGGATGCGCTGCTCGTAGTCGTCACTCGGGGCTGCGGCATCCCGCGGGAACAGGGCGGTGTTGCTCCTGTACAGGGTGACGAAGCTGCGCGCTACGGCGGAGATCGTGGTGAGGCCCTCCGCGTTCGGCGCCTGGAAGAGGCGACGGCGCACGATCTCGAACGACTCGTCCTTACTCGACGGGCGCCACTGGTCGGCGACCCGGCGGATCACGTTCTGCAGGCGCTCAAGCGCAAGCTGGCCGTTGGCGCCACCGATCTCGATGTCGCTTCCGCTACCTGCATCGCCCGTGTCGGAGGCCGGGATCGAGACGACGAGCATCGCGCCGGGCACCGACCGCACGACCTCGGTCAACGACTGGGCAAACGTGAACTGCGTCTCGAACGAACCCGACGGAAGCTCCTTGTCCGTGACCAGCTGCCGCGCATACGCGACCCACTCGTCGATCAGGATCAGTGCCGGCGAGTACTTCGCAATCAGCGTCCGGAGGGCCTCGCCCGGGTTCGTCCCCGCTCGGTCGTCCTCAGCGATCAGGTCGTACGCTTCACGGCCGCCGAGCTGCCAGGCGAGCTCGCCCCAAAGCGTGCGGACCTCGGTTCCGTCGTCCTTGATAAGCGGTGATCCCGCCTTGAGGTACGTGCCGACGAGCGCGACGCGCTTCACGCCCAGCGCCGCTAGATCCGGGTTCCCGGTCTCGGCGATGAGTTCCTGCAACTCCTGAGGAAAGTCCTTCGGGGGCGTGCCGCTGAAGAGGTGGTACAGAGCGAGCATCGAGTGCGTCTTGCCGCCACCGAAGTTGGTCTGCAGGTTGACGACTGGGCTCGCATTGCCGTCCCCGCCGCCGACGCGTCGGAGTGCACGCGCCAGCAGATCCCGCAGACCTTCCGTGAGGTACGTGCGGGTGAAGAACTCGACCGGGTCGCCGTATTCGGGGCTCGTCGCCTGACCCGTTCGCACGAGATGCAGGTCGGCAGCGAACTCGGATGCCGTGAACTCGCCGCGTGCCACATCATCGTGCGGGCGGATTACTTCGCGCCAAGGCCGCAGTCCCGAACCTGGGTCGAGGGTCACCGTCGTCCGCTTGACCTGCTTGCGCGTCTGATCCTCGAAGACCGTGCGCTGTAGGTCGACCCGGAGCTTGCGGACGTCCTCGGCGGAGTCGACCGCGCCGACGGCGTGGAGCAGTCGCTCGATCGTGTCGAGCGCGCGCGCCGCGTCATCAGAACTGAACGGCTCGTTGTGTGCCCACAGATTGCGCGTCTCGCGCAGTTCGGAGCCGAACCCCTGCTGTGCACGCGACAGCACGTCCTTGAACCGGTAGCCCTGCTCGGTGATCGCGCGAAGCTGCACCTGCACATCGTGCTTAGTCAGAGTTCGGGCCGGACCACCCCGGCGCTGCGCGTCCTCTTGCGCCCACGCGGCAGGCCAGTCGGGCGTGCCGTAGGCGGCGGTCATCACCTCGTCGACCGAATCGAGCAGACCCTCCGACAGAAGGTCGAAGGCCTTGCCCACGCGGTCTCGGTTGTTCACTGCCATCGCTGATCAGTCCTCGTCCCCATCGAAGTCGAACGCTTGTTGCATCGCACGCGGAACTCCCGCGTGCTTGCGTGCCTGCTCATTCACGTCACCCCAGGCGCTCACGAGGCCGTTGAAGAGCATCGCGTCGCGCGTGTCGCGCTTCTTCTCTGCCTCGTGGAACAGAAGGAACCCGAGCTCCTTGACCGCGTCGAGATTGACCCGGGTCTGAACGGCAGGAAGTAGAGCGGCGACCTCGTCTGCGCCGTCCTTCGCCATCACCGCAGCGAGGCGTACGGTCGCTTCCCAGACACTCACGCTCTCGTCTGATGTCACGTCCCAAGCGCCTTCGAGTTGGCTCGGTGCGAGCAAGCGTGCTTTGCCGCCCTTCGCCTCGAAGATTCCGCCACGTTCGAGTGCGCCGATCGACGTGTCAGAAGAGCGGGCCAACTGGTCCGCGATGCCAGAGCTGTCCTGCTCCCATCCGAACTGGCGATACCACTTGACGGCGAACCGTGTGTCGGGATCAAAGTCTGATTCCTGCTCGCCGATGACTTCGTCAAGGGTGGCGTTGATTGCCAGCAAGGCATCTTTCACACTCATATCCGACCCATCTGCCTCACGCACGCGGGCGTATCGCGAGAAGACTGAGATACCAGGCCCGATAGCCGCCTGCGCGAGGTCCACAGGTGCGATCGCACCCAGCATCAGCGTTCGGAGCGCCTCGGGAAGCTCAGCCTTGAGCGCAGCCAAAAAGGCTCGGCGGGTGGTCGTCACAGCCTCCGACGAGCGGGGGCGGCAAGCGAGCACGATTGACGACGCCAGCGCGTTGCTTGCGACTTCTCGCATGCGCCCACCGCGTTCGCTCCGTACGGGCCAGGTACCCGTGATCTCCCATCCAGCATTCACGAGACCATCGAGCAATGTGTGCCAGCCCGTGTTCCCGTTCGAGTCCTGTTGCTTGTACGCGTAGTACACCGTTATCGGGATGTCTGCCGAAGACAGGCCGTCTGCACGGATTCGTTCGAAGACTCGGTTGAAGCCATCGATGAAGAACTTCTCGGCGCCCGCTCTCCCATGGTGCCTGTGGGGATTTGCGACGAGCTCTTCGGACTTTGGCGTGAGTAGTGTGCCGAATAGGTCGGGATAGACATCAAAGAGTGTCTCGCGGAGCCAAACGTAGAACAGGTCGGACAGATCCGCATAGCCGACTGTGTCGTAGTACGGGGGGTCGGTTGAGATCGAAGAAACTCGCGGGTAGCCCGACTGGGAGGCGTCCCGCATCTCAGCAGTGCCGTTGATGCCGGTGGGCAGCTTCTCCAGCGCCTTCGAAACTGGGTTCAAAGCCGCATCCCATCCTCCCGAGGAAGTTGAGAAGACGTTTGCCTCCGCGAAGTCCCATGCCATTGTGATGGCGAGCATCGAGAAGGAACTGCCCACGAGCTCATTCTTTGGCTGTGACATCCAGCGGCAGAGTGAGTTGTTGTACTCTGCCATCTTGCTAACGGCCAGGCCGAGGTACGCACTCACTGCTTCCGAGTAAGCCAGCGCGCCGGTGCCCCCACTGGCTAGGTGGTCACCTCGATCCATGCCAGCCAGCAGCGCGTCGTCAAGAATCGACGCGCGGGCTTCACGGACGAGATCCGAGAAGGTCGTCAGTGCAACGAGTTGCCGATTCGTGAAGAGGTCGGACCAACGGTTCATGCCGTAGTTCTGCACGCTCACGCCGAGTCCGGCCTCAGGGGTCGACTGCTCAGGGGCGGACACTGGTCGCGCAACATCTGCGAGGGCTTCCGCGGCTTCGTCCGGTGAAAGGTATAGGCGACCTCGCACGTCCTTCGCGATGACGGCCAGCATGCGGTGCTCCATGCGCCCCGCTCGTGCTTCACCGCGGATGTAGTCGAGCGAGATGGCGGACTTGTCCGTAGCCGAGATAGCACCGCTCCGCCCCACCGTCCCATCGGCAGTGCCCGTTGGACCTTGATCGTCGTGCTCGACACGGTAGCGAAGCTGTCCGCCATCGAGCACAGGTCGCACCCAAGCCTCCTTGCCCTTCTTCTTGGCGAGCCACCATGAGTTCACCAACGGAGCCTCGACTGGGTTGGCAGGGTTGGGGCTCTTAACGACGCGGGCCCACTTCCATGCGATTAGCTCGTGTTCCTCACCATCCGGGCCAACAACGTTGGGGTACAGATGTCCGATTCGTTTGAAGGCCTCGTCACGGACCCACTTGCCGTAGCGGCGAACATCTTCCGCGAGGCCCTCGGCGCCGTGCCACGGCGTCACGCGCGCGGCCGCGTCGGGTGACACGGGCGGGCGGTCCGAAAACCTCGCAGGAATGTCTATCTGTGCCCTATTGATCAGCACCGAAACGGGGTTGAGGTCGCCGGCAAAGGACGGCAAGCCTAGCCGTGCCGCTTCCAGGGGAATCGACCCGCCACCCGCGAATGGGTCGAGGATCGACGGAAGTTCGCCGCCGTTGGAGTTTCGAATCTCCGCGCGTGCTTCGTCTAGAAGGCGCGTGTTGGTCGTGTTCTCCCACACGACGAGTTGTTCGATCAGTTTGTGGAGGCGTTGCCGCTCGTCGTCCTGAGCCTCTCTCGAGGGGAATCGGTCGGGGTGTGAAGACGGATCGTCGACTAACTGGGCGAAGAGTATGGCGCGCGCAGTCGCGAGTGGCTTCCGCGACCACCACAGGTGCATGGTCGACGGCAGCCCTTGTCTTAGCGACTTCTCGCGCCCGCTCGCGTCGTTGATGGCCTCGAGAGGAAGCGAGACCTCGATGAGTTTCCTTCTTGGGGTGGTGTTCACTGATGCGTCTCTCGTAGATCGTGTGGTCGTAGCGCTGTCCTGTTCATTGCGCAGGTCCTCCGCGGTCCCAGTAATTGCGCCACTCCTCGTTGTACGACCGAGTTGTCGCGGACGGCTCGATATGGGCGAACGCGTCGAGCACGTACCGGAGCTGGTCCCGCTTCTCGCCGTCTGGCGACACGAGGACAAGGGCGAGTCGATGACGGTCGCCCTGCGTCTGGGCAAACGTGACCTCGTTCGTCGTGATGGTGAAGGTGTCAGACCCTTCGATCCGCCCCTTCACCTCGATGTAGTGGATGCGTCCCTCGGCATCGAAAGATTGGATGTCGTATCCGGGGTTGTTCCTGGGCATCTCGTGTGGCGTGCGGCCGAGCGCGCGTTCGGTGGCGAGGACGGCGTCGACGGCTCGGCGTTCGACGAGCTCGGTGTTGCGCGCGAAGGTCTGGGGCGCGGCATCCTCTTCGCCAGTCGACAACCGTTGGCTCGGCACGACGAGCGCTGATCCGCGGACGACCGCGGGAAGTGCGACGAGTTGCGTGCTTTCGTCGAGCGCGCGTAGCCGCTTGTCGAGCCGTTCGTCGAGCTGGCGTGCCCGCTGGAGCGCGACGTCGGCTCGGATGCGGCCGATGGTTCCTGCGCGTTCGAGTGCTTCGAGGCGGTTGTGCTCGCGGTCCCAGTGGTTGATCTCAGCGAGGAGGCGTTCCTTGACCTGAACCCGGGTGCGGTCGACGTCGACGGCGATGCGCGCAGCGAGTTCGTCCATGCGGGGTGCGAGTCCGTCGCGGTACGCCCACGTGCGGATCGAGCGTTCATGGTCGCTCTTCGCCCACTCATCCGCGAGAACCTCGGCGATTGCCGCAGCCTCACCAGCGTGTGGTGCGTCGTAGTCGAGGTAGGGCGGGGCCGCGGCGAGGGTGACTGTGCCTGCTGTGTCGAGGACGGGGTAGTCAAAGTGGTGCGACACGGTGTCGGCGTCGGGGGTGGCGTTCTGGATGCGTTGCTCGACCGCGTACAACAGCGCAGTGTGCTCGGATTGCTGTTCGCGTCGATCGACGAACACCGTCCCGCGCTTGAGCACCGGCCCCAGGTCTTCGATGGTGAGCTCGATGACCGCTTGCAGCAGAGGGTGGCCGGGGGCGAGGAGTGCCGCCTGCGTCTGATTCTCGGGACGCACGTGTGCGGTCTCGAACGTGGCTCGTTCGTACCGTTCCGGCACGGGGGCCCACCGATTGAGTCTGCGTGCTGTGTCGATGACGCGCTGAGGCACGCGGGTGATTTCGTATCGGCCCTTCTCGCGCCGGCGGATGCGGCCGCCGAGGCGTTCGAAGGCGGGGAGGAAGAACGCCGCGATGTACCCGGGCTGCAGGCGTCGCTCGCGGGCCTTCTCCATCCGTCCGCGGATCTCTTCGAGGTTGAGCGCGGAGTACATCTCGGGGTGCAGTGCTCGTTCGGCGACCATGGTGTCGAGCCCGTGGGCGACGCTCGCGTCGATGACGCGGTCGAGCTCGGCCTTGCGTTCGGGTTCGTCGCCGTACCGGATCGCCTCGATCAGCAGTTCACGGAGCGACTTCTCCTGGAAGGCATCCGCGTCGCCGAGCACGTTGAAGAGGTTGCCGTTGTATGCGATCGACATCTGGTCGATCTTCGACAGCAACCGTGTGAACACGTCCCCTTCGCGGGTGTCCTTCGCGACCATATTCCACAGGTGGCACACCTCGCGCTGGCCGATGCGGTGGATGCGGCCGAAGCGCTGTTCGATCCGGTTCGGGTTCCACGGCAGGTCGTAATTGACCATGAGGTGCGCGCGCTGCAGATTGAGGCCTTCGCCTGCGGCATCCGTCGCCAGGAGCACGACGGTGTTGCGGTCGTAGGTGAACTGCTCGCGTGCCGCTTTGCGGTCTTCGCGGCGGGTGCCGCCGTGAATCGTGATGACCGACTCCGGGCGACCCAGTTGGGTCGTGATCTTCGTGCGCAGGTAGTCGAGGGTGTCCTTGTGCTCGGTGAAGATAATGATCTTGCGCGGTTCGCCCGAGTCGTCGTGGACGAGGAGCTGCTCGTCGAGGATCGTGCGCAGCTGCACCCACTTCTTGTCATCGTCGAGCAGCCTTACGCGGCGTGCGACGCGAATGAGGTCTTCGAGGATCGCTATCTCTGTTCGGAGTTCGCCGATCGACTCGGCGGCGGTGGCGAGGTCGACGACCTGGTCGACGCGGGCCTCGAACTGCGCTCGTTCTTCTTCGGAGACCTCTTCATTGAGGTCGTCGAACTCGTCGGGGTCGAAGTTCGGCGCTGAACTCGATGCGTCCTCGAAGTCGAGTGCGACACGGCCGGTCGACCACTCGTCGATCGTTGCCGTGATGGAGGTGCTGTAGCGGGCCTCGTCGGTCGCGCGTTGCCATTCTCGCAGGCGCGTCTCGAGTCGGACTTGGCGTCGCTCTAGCGATCGGAGGATGGCTTCGGGGCTCGAGGCGAGGCGTCGTTGCAGAACGGTGAGTGCAAATCCCACGTTGTTGCCACGCTTCTTGTCACCAGCTTGCGCGAGGCGTTCCGCGCGCCCCATCTCGGTGCGGACGTAGCCGGTCACCAGCTCGTAGAGCTCGCGCTCGGGGTCGCTCAGCTCGTACTCGACGGTGTACGCGCGACGCTCGGGGAACAGCGGTTTGCCCTCGAAAGTGAGGAGCTCTTCCTTCACCATGCGCCGCATCAGGCCGCGGGTGTCAGTGCGGTGCACCCCGGCGCGGAACTGGCCCTCGAACCGGTCGCGATCCAGCAGCGACATGAACAGCTGGAAGTCCTCCTCCTTGCCCGCGTGCGGGGTCGCAGTCATGAGGAGGAAATTGTGCGCGGTCTCGGCGAGCAGCCGGCCCAGCCGGAACCGCTTCGTCTCGTCAACCTGACCAGCCCACGACGAGTAGTGCGCCGACATGCGATGCGCCTCGTCGACGACGACAGCGTCCCAGGTCACGTCGGCGAGCTGCTCGATCAGGTCATCGCTGCGCGACAGCTGGTCCATCCGTGCGATGAGGAACGGGTGCTCGGCGAACACGTTGCGACCCTGCGCGTCGTCGACCATCTGACGGTTGAAGATCTCGAAGGAGAGGTCGAACTTCTGCGAAAGCTCTTCCCGCCACTGCTCGACAAGACCGCCGGGGGCGACGATCAGCGCTCGTTCGCAGTCGGCGCGGAGGATGAGCTCCTTGAGGTACAGCCCGGCCATGATCGTCTTGCCCGCACCGGGATCGTCCGCGAGCAGGAACCGCAACGGGATCCGCGGGAGGAGTTCCTCGTACACCGCACGGATCTGATGCGGCAACGGATCGACGTCCGAGCTGTTCACCGCCGCCATGGGGTCGTAGAGCGCGGCGTACTTGATGCGCAGCGCTTCGGCCGCAAGCCGGAACTCGTCGGGGTCGCCGTCGAACGCGGGGGCGTTGCCCATCTCCGTGACAAGTTCGAGCTTGCCGGCATCTGCATCGGTGATCATGCGTTCGCCGGTGCGGCCGGTGTCATCGCGGAAGAAGATCTCCACGAGCGCGTCGTCCAGCGGCGACACGCCGATGAGAGTCACCGGCTGCCCGGGGAGGACGCCGCGCAGGCGTTGCCCGGCGCGCAGCGAGGCGAGCGTCACCGTAGGTGCGTCCACGTGTTTCCTCCCCTGGAAATTGGCAAGTTGATCAGGATACGTCGGGCCGCCGACATCGCGGTTGACTGAGTCAGTCCGGCGATCCGGCATCCCCTCGACGTACCCAGTCGTCGACCTCGCTCGCCTGGAACTTCCACAGCCGCCCGACCTTGTGCGCAGGCATCCCCTTCTCGGAGATCCAGGCGTAGATCGTGTCTTTGGTCACGCCCAAGTGCTCAGCAATATCGTCGGCAGAGAGCCACGGCTCTGACATACACGCCCCCATGCGGATTGAGCCGGATGTTTCCGGGTATGGCCGATCCTATCGGGAACGCTCCCCGTCGTCGCCTGTGGCGTGCTCGACCTGGTCAACGGCGGCCAGCAGTTCTTCGAGGCGCATGTGAAGTTCGTCGAAGGCCTGTATGAAGAACATCAGATCCATGCTGGATGGCGGTGTGTCGTCCAGGTCGGCGATGACCTCCCGCGCCTCGCGCCTCGCGGATCGCGGTCTGCAACCGCGTCTCGATTCCAGACAAGCCTTGAATCCAGGCGTCGATCACGCCGAACGGGATAGGTGCGAAGTCGTGCGCGTCGAGGCCCACGTGAAACTGATGCCCGTTCGGGCCATGGTCGCGCGCGTGGGTGTGCCCGTGGAGTAGCGGGATGCCGTCGTCCCAGCGGGGGCGATGAGATACGTGGCGATCGGTGGGCTGGCTGTCGCCGGCGTACGGGTAGTGCGAGGCGAGGATCCGGTACCCGCGCCGGGTGCCCTCGATCACCTCGGGCAGAATCTCCCACCCGGCCGCCTCATACAGCGGTGCGAATCGCTCGACTGCGCGCTTGCTCTGCGTCGCGGGCGAGACTCGATCGTGGTTGCCCGGGACGAGGAACCGGCGGCCGTGCAGGTGTGCGGTGAGTGCGATGGACTCCTCGATTGGGCCAAGGGCCACGTCACCGAGGTGGAGGACGACTGAGTCGGGAGCGATGACGTCGTTCCACCGGCGAATCATCGCGGCGTCCATCTCCGCGACGGTTGAGAAGGGACGGTCGGCGAGCTCGCTGATGCGGGCGTGACTGAAGTGGGTGTCAGAGGTCACGAAGTCGACTTGGTCGAAGTCAAACCAGGGGTACTCACGCATCGCGAGGATCCGGGGCGTCGGAATCCATCTCGAAGGCGCGAAGCAGCGTTCGTTCGAGGTCGCTGACCGGCTCCGGCGGCATCCCAGCGATCTCGTCACGTAGCTGACCGAGAGCGGCCTCGATTGCGGTCCGATGCTCGTCGCGCCAGGCGCGAACGCTCGGATCGCGGAGGACTCCGTCTTCACGACTGCCCGGATAGTCGAGCAGGAGCTCGGTCTCGATCGCCGACGCCATTGCGCGTGCATCGACTGCGCTGGTCATGCGGAGAATCGAGAGGTGGGTCGCGGCGTCCGAGCCCGACACCTCGACGAGGTAGCGCTGGATATCGCCGTCCTCACCGTGCGTGGTCGCGACGAGCGAGACCATGACCGTACGGCCTGCGATTGAGATCTCGCGCATGCTTCCTCCTCGACGTAGAACCGGCCAACCTATCAGGCGGTGATGGATCAGCCAGTCTCCGGCTCGGGATAGATTCGTCCCGGCCGTACGACGTCGTCGTGTCCGGGGATGAAGGCGATCGCGCCCAGTCGGGTCCAGTAGCTGATCAGCCAGCGTTGGATGAGCTCGGTCTGTTCACGGCGTTCGAGGAGTGTCCGTCCCGGGTCTTCGATGACGTCGTCCCACGCGATGCTCGTGAACATCGCGTTCAAGAGTTCGGTGCACGACGGCCCAGTGCCATGTGTGTCCCACCATGCGATCGTCAACCTGCCGGCTTGGGCTGCGGTGCTGGATCCGGCGGGCTCCTCGATCGTTCCGATCAGGGCGGTGAGGTAGGGATCTTCCACCGCCATGACGAACGACTCCTGGTTGAGTTCCGCAGCGCCCATACAGTGCAGAATGCCATACAGATTAGGCCTCTCCTGGTAGTCGCGGACTGTCATCCGCGACGCAGAAGTGCCTCAGCGGATCGTGAGGTCGGGCGTCGCGCTGGGCAAGAGGTCCGTGATCTGAACGTCGAGCACCTGAGCTACCGCCAGCAGAGTCTTGACGGTCGGATTCGCGGGAGTTCCGGGCTTCGACTCGCCCTTCTCGAGCTTCTGGTACGTGTAGCGGCTCAGGTTGGACTCGTACGCCACACGGTCCTGGCTGTATCCGACACGCGCTCGTTCCCGCTGGATGTTCTGGCCGAGCTCGCGAGCGTAGTGGTCCCACGCATCAGGCGAGGTCGCGGGAGAAGGCACCCATCAAGCGTCACGATTAGGCCTCTGCAGTAAGGCCTAATCTGTATGGCAATCTCGATGGCTCAATAGCCCGGCTCGGACACAAAGACGCCCTCCACGAGGGAGGGCGTCGGGCCACGGTTGGGATGAACAACCGGGCGGGGTGTATCCACACTATACACACGATCGCTGGTAGGAAGGTGATCACCTCGTGCACCGATATGGAGTCGTCTGTTGTCAGCCTCACCCGTTCCTGGACCACCGCACGAGCGCCTCATCGTCTACATCGACGGCTTCAACCTCTACCACGGCATGCACGACAAGTTCGGACGCTCCACGCTCTGGATCGACTTCGTCGCACTCGCGCAGAGCCTGCGTCCACGGAGCCACATCGTCGCGGTGAAGTACTTCACCGCACCTGTGCTGGGCGATGCGGGCGCGGCCAGTCGTCAGGCCTACCATCAGGCAGCCGTCGCCGCGCGTCACACCAACGTCTTCAGCGTCACGCAGGGCCGATACCAAGCGAAAACCGTGACGTGCTTCAACTGTCGCGCGACGCGTACGGTGCACGAGGAGAAGGAGACCGACGTCAACATCGCCGTTGCTCTTGTGGGCGACGCCGCTGCGAACGCGATGGACTCGGCACTGATCATCAGCGCCGACAGCGATCTTGCGCCCGCGGTCAGGGCGGCCAAACAGTTCCGCCCGCACATGTTCATCGGCGCAGCCTTCCCACCCAAGCGGTTCTCGAGCGAACTCAAGCAGCTGATGCCCGCGTCGTCGCAGATCGGTCGCGACAAGATCCGCCAGGCTCTTCTGCCCGAGAGCTTCACCGTCGGCGCGACCACGTACACCCGACCTCCGAAGTGGCGATGATGCGAGCGAGGTAGCCCCCGTCACGTGCGGCGTGAGTCCGCGTTCGGGCGCTTCATCGGAGTGATGTTGCGGCTCGGGTCGTCGCCACGCAGCAACTGGTTCTCGACGTGCAGCTCGGCGACGGCGGTCGCGGCGATCGTCAGCTGTGCTTCGAGGCTGCTCACTCGCTCGCGGAGCTGTTTGATCTGGGCTGCACGATCGGCCAGCGAGCTTCGCAACGACTCGATCTCGCGATCTCGCGGCTGGGACCCGTCGACGCGACGTGCCCACTCATCCATGACCGCAGTCGCGCGGTTCATGGTGGCGCGGCTGACGTCCGCTTCGCGATAGAGGTTCTCCTTGATGAGGCGTCCGTCGGTGCGGATCGCCGCGCCGGTGAGCAGGCGCTCCATCGCGTCGCGCAGTTTGCGTTCGGTCGCGGCAGTGATCTCAGGCATCCGTGAACTTCCTCGTGATGCGGCGAACGTCCTCAAGCTCTGTTTCGAGTTGTTCGCGATTGTGTGGTGCCATCTTTCGGTCGCGCAGCTTCGCGACGAGGTCGCGTTCCTCCGCGATCCAGATCGGCGCGTGCTCCTCGGTGACGACGGAGTTGCCGCAGGCGGTGGGCTGGCAGCGATTAGGCATGACGCCTCCTGCGGCAGCTTCGGCGGGCAGCCCCTTCAAGCACGCCGCCTGCTCAGGGTTGCCGAGGCAGTGGTTGACGGTTCCCCATCGGAGCGTGCTGAAGCGTTCGCGCAGGAGTGCGCGCAGTGTGCGCTCGTCGCCGACTTTGACCTCGTTGCTTGCGACGGCCTCGACCTTCTTGAGCTCGACTCGAAAGCGCTGTGCGCCCGCGCCTGCGACCCTCATCTCGTGGTCTTGGTGGGAAGACCAGGCGCCGACCAACCGTGATGCGACAGCTTCCTGGAGCTCATGCTCGAACTCCGCGGCCCACTCCGGCGTCTCGCTCGCGTACCCGGAGGTCGTGCCGTTCGCGACGGCGCGTCGCGCTGCGTGCTTGAGCTGGATGCCGAGGGCGATCTCGCCGTCTGGCTGTTGCGCGGTGATCACGGCCATCGTCCGCCGGAACATGTGCGGTGCAAGATGGAACGCGGGGATCGGTTCGAGACCGGCATCCGCGGATTGACCATTGAGTTGAGAGATGAACTGCTTCAGCTCGCTGTGACGATCGAACCGACCTGCTCCGTCGTGCGCTCGATGTTCACGTCGAACAGAGCTGAACACGTCGTCGCCGAGAGCAAGTCGTTCCGCGACGGCGATTGCTTGCGCAACGGGTTCGATGATCCACCAGTTGCGTCGCTGCGTCCCGCGCCGACCCTTCCGGAGCTGGGAGGTGACGGCGGGCGCCCCGTACGAGGTGGTGAGCGCTCCCTTCTTGATGCTCAGCAGTTCCGAGTCGCGCATCATCGTGAGAGCCGCGCAGAAGACGTAGCACGCGTTGCGGAGGAGCTTCAGTTGGACTCGGATCGTCGCCGGGTCGAATCCGTCGATCCACGGACCGACGGATCCATCGGCGCGTTCGATCGCCGTCGCTTGCGTGTCGAGCCCGCCGCGGGCGGTCGCGAGCGTGCCGGAGGCGATCGCGTCGACGATGTCCTGACGTCGGCGGAGGACGTCAGGGCGGTCCAACTCGGAGAACATCTGTTTGCTGTGCCCATCGGAGACGAGCAAGGAGAGAAGGGTCCAGTGGATCTCGCCCTCCCGGAATCGGCCGTACGTCATCCGATGCAGGGGCACTCGATTTCCTGGCGTGGTGATCCATCGCGCGAGTGTGTCCTCGGGGTGTCGTACCTTCACGCGCTCGTCTTTGGGGCGGTCGAGCACCGACCATTCCGCGGCGGCCGCGAAGATGTCGTGCGAGAACACGTTGATGTACTGCCAACACGCCCGCAGGAGCGGCCACCACACCTGCGGTGGAATCACCGGCGTGCTCAGCTCGGCGCTGGACTTCTGCCCGCTGAGCGCGATCGTGTGGACATCTCCCCATGGACGGAATGGGATGCCTCCGCCAGAGAGGACTGCCGCGTAGGTGTGCAGTTCACGAACAGCACCGACTGCTTGCCGCGTTCTGGAGGGGGTCCCCATCTTCTTGACCTCAGTGAGGAAGGTGTCGAGGTGCGACTGATGGAGATCAGGGAGAGGAACGTCAGGGAGGTTGTCGGCGTGCCACGCGGCAAGCCGCTTCAGGCCCTCGAGCTTGGAACGGATCGTCTTCACGTGAGCGGGCGTTGCTCGCAGATAGATCATCTGCCCGCGCAGCACGGGATGTACGGGGTTGAGAAGTGCCATTGCGAGTTCGCGAGCACGAAGGTTCCACGCGCCGATGAACGAGTTGAACAACAGCACCGCGGAATGGCGGCCCGCAGCAGGGTTCCACCCCAGGGCGCTGAGGTCCCAGCGATCCTCATCTCCGAAGAAGGGGATGGGAAAGTCATGTTCGAGGTGTCGATCTGAGATGACCGCCGTGTCGTTCGCCCAGTAGTCGCTCGCGAACAGCGACACCGGCTCGGCAGAGTACTCGCGATCGACGCTCACAGGTGGACTCCTCTCTGGGTGAGCGGCACATGGACAGAGGCGGTCTCGCACGCCGTCCGCGCGTTCTCGATCTCGGTCGGGGAGAACTCGCGGAGGATGCGTTCGACGTTGACCAACTGCTGGCCGTGTACCGCCGCGAACTGGGCCGGAGGCATCTCGTTCTCGTGACCGCGGAGAATCTCTCGGTACGCGAGGACTCGCGGCAGGTGATCTGCGAACACGATCGCGTTCGGGCACGCGAAGCACATCGAGGGCCGATGCTCGCAGAGCCGCCCCGCCGGCGTGAAGGGCGATTCGTACGGTGACGTGCATTGAGCCACGTTGATTCCCTGGTCTGTGGCGCTCGAGGCCAACTCGGCGGCTGCGGCAGCACCCAGGTCGCCTGCAGCGTCGTCGACGGTGCTGGCCGCAGCACGAACAAAGACCGGCCCTCGTACTCGATCGAACACCTGACTCTGCGCCGCGTTGACGGCACTGCCGGCCAGAACATGCACGGTTGTCGACTGCGCGTAGTGGCGTTGGTAGACAGCGATGCTGTGGTCGTCTCCCGCCGCGGCGTCAGCGCTGCGGAGCACTGCTGCACGAACACTCTTCACTGTCTTGCGTAGCCGGCGGGAATCGTATGGCTCTGATATCTCGGGCGAGAGCGACATCAGAAGCGACCTGAAGGGGCGGCGCGAGAATGACTCCTGGCGTGCGACGAGATGCCTGGACGCGGTGCGCTGCACGGTGATGAACAAGGCGTCCGCGTCGGAACTGCCCACCACCTTTACCTCCTCCCGAGCTGCCTCGGTGACAGCGATCAGGCGAAGTATGAGATCCCCTGCTCTCCACCCGGTGCCGTCGCGAGACCCGGTGATCGCGCATCGCACGGTTCGAGTCCGGTGGGCCCGCGCCTTGTGGAGCCGTACGCGGACCGAGTCAGTCGTGTGCTCGATGTCTGTGAGCCGAACACCTGACCACTCTTCCGGCGCCGCACCGCTTTCCAGCTGCAGGAGCGTGCGGAACGCAACGAGGTCTTCGCTGGACGGATAGATGTGAGTCAGAAGCTGTCGCATGATCTGGCCGGCATTGGCGTGGATCGGCGACTGCTCGAGCGCGAAATCGGCGTCGAGGTCGCTGAGCACACCAGAAGCGCACGCGCTGAGGACATCAGCCTCTATCGATGCTCCGGGACGTCGTCCGAGATGGCGGATGCCCCACAGGACATCGGCGCTTCGTTCCCATCCTGTGCTTCGGGGATCGGTCGCGTTGGCGAGCAGTCGACGTCCGACTGCCAGACGAGCCTCCAGTTCGCGGATTCGGGCGCGACAGGCGTTGCGAATCGCAAGTCGCTCCGCGTTCGAGAACTCATCGAGCGGCGTAGAGTCGCCGCCCTGGTGCAACACGTGCGCCTGAGCCCAACGGAGCGTGGCGTCGCTGACGTCACGACCGTTCGCAGCGTGGACGCGGACGAGAGCGCGAATCTGTCTGCCGTACTTGTACGGGATCGTGCTCTCCGGCGGGTAGCTGCCGGCCAATGCGGATTCCCACGCGTGCAACGCGTCGATAAGGGCGAGACCCGGCGTTGCGAGACTCGCAGTTCGTGGGCAAGCGTCAGGTAGACCGCGCAGAAGGCTCATCAGCGCCCGGCGGTATTGATACGCGGTGCCGTCGGTGTGGCCCATGGCTCGACGCATATCGATCAGCGCATCCGCGAGCTCAGCCGCAAGGACGGGATGTGCGAAGTCGAGCGGGGCGAGTGTTCCATCGACGTTCGCGGTCGGAAGAACGAACAGCATCTGCCGCGGGGTGAGGTCGATGTTCGTCACGCGACGTTCCGATCAGCGAGGACTGCGTCCGCGTATGTCATGCCCTCGTCGCTCCAGCTCTCGAATACGTCCTGGATGAGCGCATCGGTGTCCTCGATGTAGCGCAAGTAGACCATGGTCGTCGCCGGGTTCGAGTGCCCCAGCAGCCGCTGGACTGTGAGTCGCGGGTTGATGGCGATGTGCTCGGAGAGCGTGGCCGGTCCCACGTTGCCTGCCCGTCGCTCCGCCTCGCGGGCCAGCGCCACATCGGTCAGCGACTTCAGAAGCACGACAGCGAAAGTGTGGCGCAGATCGTGCGGAGTGATCCGTGCACGGCGACCGCCCATCTCGTCCTGAGCGAGCCTCAGAGTACGCCCGCTTGCAGCCTCGAACGTCGCGTGCCATTGCCTGCGGCTGATCGGCAAACCGCCTCGACCGACGAACAGCCCCAGCGCCTCCAGCCCGTGGTCCCGCTCGATGACGGCAATTCGTCGCAGATGCGGAGGCAGCTGGTGCAGCCGCCATCTCGATCGCCGCCCATTCACCCGGCCTCGCAGGATGCCCGCCGACACGTCGATCTCGTCGACGATGAAGAGCTCGGAGCGGCGCCGCCAGAGGGAGGCAGCTGACGCGCGGACGACCGCTCGGCGCTCCGTCTGCCGGTAGAGATCGACCGCCCGAAGCGTCGTGAGGGGGACGTGGATACGTCGACGCTTCTGGTACTTCGCGCACGCCTCGAGCAAGACGGAGATGCCGGTGCCCGTCGGCGGCGGGACTTCAGCGTCGAGCAGTGTGGAGAACTCACCGAGGCGCATCCCCGTCGTCACGGCCAGCTGCGCGCCCGCCTTCGAACGCAGGCTCGTTGTGCCCCGCCAACTCTCGTCCAGATCGCCCGCGGCGGTTCGTCCAGCGAGACCGACGTCGAGGAACGTGCGCCACTGCGCCTGCGTCAGCGGCCGAATGTCGGGCTCGCTCCTCCAACGCATCCGGAGCGGCGACGACCTTCCGATGGCGATCCACGGTTCGCGCTGGATCTGCCCGGTCTGGGTGAGCAGCTGATAGATCCCGCGGATCACGACCACGTCGCGTCGCCACGTCGCCGGCGACACCGGGCGCTCGGAACCGCTCAGCCGCCATTCGCGGAACGCGACGATGTCGTCGCTCGACGCATGGATGACGTCGGTCTGTCGCGTGGCGAGGAACGACGCAAACCGCCTGGCGTCGTATGCGTACGCGCGAAGCGTCGCCGGGTCTGTCGACGCTGCGACGATCCGGAAGTACGTCAACCACGGCTCGACCGGCCGCCACCGATCGTCAAGAAGGATCGGCATCCCCCCGGGGAGCGAACGGGTGCGCGAGTAGATGTCTCTGGCGCGCGCGTCGAAGTCGGTTGAGGGGGCGAGTTGGTGGTCGATGAAACGCAGATGCATCATGCTCCGGGGGTGCAGTCGGGTGGCTCGTTGAGACACTGACCGAACGTACACATAACAGCATGCGGTTCGGGTAACTTCCTCGTCATCGCTTACAAGGAACTGCGTAAGCTTGAGCACGCGATCCTGGAGCGGCTGGCCGAGCTGAGCCCCTCGCACCAGGTGCTGTGGGCTGACTCGAGAATCAGCATCGAGAACTTCTACGGGATCGAGATCGACGACTTCGCCGTCGAGGTCGCCATCTTGTCCCTCTGGATCGCGAAGCATCAGATGAACCGGGAGTTCCGCGAGAAGTTCCGTGTCGAGATCCCCCTGATCCCCTTGAAGGAAACGGGTCAGATCAAGTCAGGCAATGCCATGCGGGTGGACTGGAACCAGGTTTGCCCAAACGACGGCGAGGCCGAGATCTATCTCATCGGGAACCCTCCGTACGCGGGCGCAAAGACGCAGTCCAAAGAGCAGAAGGAAGACTATGACTTCGTGTTTGAGGGCCGTTCTTACTCGAGGAATCTCGACTACATCGCTCTGTGGTTCGTCAAGGGAGCGGATTACATAGGTGGATCCTCTGCCGCTCTAGCGTTCGTCACCACGAACTCAGTCGCACAGGGCGAACACGTCGGTCTAATGTTCCCCATGATCTTTGCGAAGCGAATCGAAATCGGTTTCGCCTACACGTCATTCAAATGGGAGAACAATGCCAAACGCAACGCTGGTGTCACAGTTGCCGTCATCAGCCTGCGAAACGAGTCATCCGACCCGAAGTACATCTACGCCGATGACTTGCAGATAGCAGCGACAAACATCAACGGATACTTATCCGACGGAGCAACGACCTTCATCGAGCGCCGCAAGGCGCCGCTCGGCCCACTTCCTGAAATGGCCTTCGGATCGATGCCCCGCGATGGTGGAGGTCTCATCTTGTCGCCAAGTGAGCGGTTAGACATGCTGCGTACCGCTCCCGAAGTTGCGCCGTTCATCAAGCGGTACGTTGGCTCTTCGGAAGTGATCAACGATGGCGAGCGCTACTGCCTATGGATCACAGATCGCGACGCCGCGGTCGCGAGCAAGATTCCTCCTATAGCCGAGCGGCTTCGACGGGTAGCCGAGGAACGCGCCTCCAGTAAGGCAGCGAGCACTGCGGCATTCGCCGCCCAGCCCCATCGTTTTGTGCAAATCAGCTACAAACCCACCGACTCAATCATCGTCCCGAGCGTTTCCTCCGAACGTCGCGAGTACATACCGGTCGGATATATGGGAGGAGGAACCGTTGTCTCGAATCTTGCGTTCGCGGTCTACGATGCCGAGCCATGGCTCTTCGCACTCCTTACGTCGCGTATGCACATGGTGTGGGTCCGCGCTGTAGGCGGGCGGATGAAGACTGACTACCGCTACTCGAACACTATCGTCTACAACAACTTCCCCGTCCCGCCGCTGTCAGAGGTGATCAAGGAGGACTTGGCCCATGCAGCGCTCCGCGTGCTTGACGTCCGCGAGTACCACTGCGAGCAGACGCTTGCCGAGCTCTACGACCCGGACAAGATGCCGGAAGACCTACGCGAGGCGCATGCGGCGGTCGATGCGCTGGTCGATTCGCTCTACTCGAAGAAGCCATTCGAGACCGACGAGCAGCGACTGTCTGACCTGTTCGCGCTGTACGAGCGCATGACCGCCGAGGAGGCCGCGAAGGCCCCGACGAGGAAGAGCCGGAGGACTGCGGAGTGAACGCGACCAACAAGCCCGTGAACATCGTCGACGTCACGTACGCGCAGACAAAGGAGTCGGTGAACACCGACGCGCTGGGGATGCGCGAGATGCAGCAGCGGGTGTTCGAGCAGCGCGACGCTCAGCACCTGCTGGTGAAGGCTCCGCCCGCGTCAGGGAAGTCCCGCGCGCTGATGTTCGTGGCACTCGACAAGCTCTACAACCAGGGCCGCAAGAAGATCATCGTCGCCGTGCCCGAGCGGTCTATTGGGGCCTCTTTCGCATCTACCAGCCTGACGGCGCACGGCTTTTGGGCCGACTGGGAGGTCAAGGACAAGCACAACCTCTGCGACCCGGGTTCATCGGCGGGCAAGGTCGACGCCTTCATCGAGTTCCTGGAGGGGCCAGACGCGGTGCTCGTGTGCACGCACGCAACGCTGCGGTTCGCATTCGAGAAGTTGGCCCCGGAGTCGTTCAACGGGACGGTGTTGGCGATTGATGAGTTCCACCATGTCTCCGCCGACACTGAGACCTCCCGTCTGGGTGCGCTGCTGCGCGACGTCATGAAGGGCTCGGACGTGCATATCGTGGCAATGACAGGGTCGTACTTCCGCGGCGACTCGGTTCCTGTGCTGTCGCCGGAGGATGAGGCGAAGTTCACACCGGTGACCTTCAACTACTACGACCAGCTCAACGGCTACGCGCACTTGCGGTCCCTGGGCATCGGGCATCACTTCTACCAGGGTCGGTACACCGACGCGATCCACGAAGTGCTGGACCTCGACAAGAAGACCATCTTGCACATCCCGAGTGTGAACTCCGGAGAGTCCACGAAGGACAAGATCGAAGAAGTCGGACGCATCATCGACGTCATCGGCCACGTCGAGTCGACAGACCCGGACACGGGGATCATCAGCGTCCGCCGCCACGACACCGGCGACATCGTACGCGTCGCGGATCTTGTCGATGACACCGACCAGAAGAAGCGCGGCGATACTCTGCACTACCTCTCCCACACTGCGTCGAAAGACCGAGACGGCGTCGACATCATCGTCGCGCTAGGCATGGCGAAGGAAGGCTTCGACTGGCCCTTCGCGGAGCACGCGCTAACAGTCGGCTATCGGGCCTCTCTCACCGAGGTGATCCAGATCATCGGGCGCGTGACCCGCGACAGTGCCGGCAAGTCGCACGCGCAGTTCACAAACCTCATCGCCGAACCTGACGCCTCGCAGGGCGAGGTCAAGGTCTCGGTGAACAACATGCTGAAGGCGATCACGGCCTCTCTGCTCATGGAGCAGGTGCTCGCGCCGAACTTCAGCTTCAAAACGAAGAAGTTCGACGACGATGCGCCGGCGAAGAAGGGTGAGTTGAAGATCACGGGCTTCAAGGAGCCGTCCAGCGAACGCGTGAAGCAGATCGTCGCGACGGACCTGAACGACCTCAAGGCAACGATTCTTCAGGACGACACCTTCGCCCGGGCCGCGGCCGGTTCCGTCGACGCCGAGACGACCAATAAGGTCCTGATCCCGAAGATCATCCGGGAGAAGTACCCCGACCTCACCGAGGAACAGGTCGAAGAAGTGCGTCAGCAGGTGGTTGTGGACTCGGTCATCAAGAACGGCGAGGTGCGCGAGGTCGGCGACAAGCGCTTCATCAAGATGGCAGAGAAGTTCGTGAACATCGACGAGCTGAACATCAACCTCATCGACTCGGTAAACCCGTTCCAACGAGCGTTCGAGGTGCTATCCAAGTCGGTCACACCTTCGGTGCTGCGCCTGATCCAAGACACGATCACGTCCACGAAAATCGAGTTCTCCGAGGAAGAGGCGCTGTCCCTGTTCCCGAAGATCAAGACATGGAAGCAGGTCCACGGCAAGAATCCGGACCTCCGATCCGAGGACCCCGCAGAGAAGCGGTTGGCCGCAGCCCTGCTGTTCCTGCAAAAGCTTGCGGCACAGCGCAAGGCGGAGAAGGCCGCGACGGAAACGGTAGTCGAATGAGAGAGAACGAAGCCTTCGAGCCCGAGGCGCCGCTGAGCCTCGACGACATCCTCGACGACGAGCTGCTCACCGCGCCAGAGAAGCCGAAGAAGCTCACCTCGTCGGACCGCCTCGAACGAGCCTTCCTGGAGATCGTCGAGTTCCGGCGAACCGAGGGGCGACTACCCAACCCCCATACCCGTGAGATCGCCGAACGCAAGCTAGGGGCACGCCTGGACGGCTTCCTCGCCAACGACGCCAAGGCAGAGGCGGTGAAGCACCTGGACGAATTCGGCCTGCTGGAAGCTCCCGCAGCACCGACGTCCATTGACGATCTGCTGGAGAGCGACGACCTCGACGAGCTACTGGGCGACGAGTCCGGGATCCTCGACGTGTCGGACCTGCCCGTGGTCAAGCGTCCAGAGTCGGCCGAGTCCGTTGCGCAGCGTGTGAAAGCGAAAGACTTCGAGCAGTTCGAGCCGCTGTTCAAAGCGAAGCACGCCGAGCTGGCAGATGGCACCTTCGAGCTCCGCCCGTTCACCGGGATGCACCTGATCAAGGAAGGTGTGTTCTTCGTCCTGAATGGAGTGATGTGCTTCGTCGCGGATGTGGGCGAGAAGGTAGATCTGTTTATCGGAGGCGAATCGCGCAAGAAGCAGCGCCTGCGATTGGTCTTCGAGAACGGCACAGAGTCCGCAATGTACGACAAGAGCCTCCAGACCCGCATGTACGAGACGCAGGGACAGGTGCTGGCTCGAACCGGGCACGATGCAAGTGACATCCTGGACGCCGACATCGAGAGCGGACACATCTACGTGTTGCAGTCGATGAGCACCGACCCGCTCATCGCGAACATCAACGACTTGCACAAGATCGGCTTCTCGACCACAAGCGTCGAGCAGCGCGTGAAGGGAGCGTCGGAGTCTCCGACGTACCTCATGGCCCCGGTCAAGATCGTCGCCGACTACAGGGTGTACAACCTCAAGGCATCAGGACTGGAGGCGCTACTGCACCGCGTCTTTGCCGATGTGCGACTCGACCTAACGCAGATCGACCGGAACGGCCGTGACTACGACCCCTCCGAATGGTTCATCGCACCTCGCGATGTGATCAACCAAGCCGTCGCCATGATCATGTCCGGCGAGATCACGGACTACATCTACGACCGCGCACAGAAGCGGTTGGTCGAACGTGGTTAGCCCGTTGACGCCATGGACCGCTGACCCCGCGGGCATCTACTTCAGCGACCGCTTCAATGTCGCCCCGCAGGTGCTCGAGGAATGGGGGGCGTTCGATATCTCCGTGGTCACCGATCTCCCGGTTTTCATCGACCCGTTCCTGCTCTTCAACAGCGATAAGGACGAATACCGAGCGCTGCACGAGCAGATCGTCGACTACCTCCGATTTCTGCGAGACCACGCACACGAGCCATTGACCGCGGGCCGTATCAAGAGCTGGTACACGTTCAGTGAGGTGCGGCAGAACTGGCTTGGGTTCACGGTCGACGGCAACGCCGGGCACGGTCTCGGGAAGAAGTTCGCGGTCGCCCTGCACAGTGCGCTCAGCGGGCTCCTCAAGAACATCGGCAGTGAACCCATCACCGACTCCAGTCACATGGAGAAGCTCGCACTGATCAGTAACGGTGTCGGCAGGGACACGATCTCCGACCTCACGACGAACCTGATCAAGCATTACTTGCTGCGATACACGAGCGACTTTGCGGTGAAGCACCTTGCTGAGGAACACCGGAAGACAGTCCCGGTCGCGCGCGCCAAGTTCAACTACAACACTCAGACCTGGGCCGCCCAGTCATACGAGCTTCCATACACGGACGGCGACTTCGTCATCCTGACCCCGGTCGACCTCCTCACCAAGGATGACACCTGGATCAACCGGTCCGACATGGAGCGCTCGTTCGACGCAGTGCTTGAGGCCGTGGAGAACGCCCAGCTCCGAGCGGACGTGAACAACTACCTCGGGCAACGGCTGACCAAGGAGTCCTCGGAGAAGGAGCAGCGGGAAGCACGTTTGCTCGCGCTACGCTACTTCCCCGACCTCGTGGACTGCTATATCAAGCTAAAGGAAGATACTGGCGACGCGGCCGTCTCTAATAGCCGCGCGAAGGTCGACGACACGCAGGCGCTCCTGCGCGACCAGGTGCAGCGGACCGCCCACGACATCGCTAGAAAGACAGACTTCTACGAGAGGTCCTGGACCTCGACGCAGGAGGCTCGCCAAGCAGTGGAGACGTTCAAGCACTACGTCGAGGACAAGGGTGGGTGGCGTCTGCTCAACAAAGGCGGCAACAAGGCCCTGTCGAGTGAGTCGGACGTCCAGCTGTTCTTCGGTCTCCTGCTCCAGAAGTCCCGGTTTGACGTCAATCGGGAGGTCAACAACGGCAGCGGCGCGGTCGACTTCAAGATCTCCGAGGGGCTCGACAAGAGCCTCATCGAGTTCAAGCTCGCAAAGAGTAGCTCCCTGAAGCGCAATATGAAGAACCAGGTCGACGTCTACAAGAAGGCGAACGACACCGACTCGGCAGTCTTCGTCGTCGTCGCTTACTCGGCGAAGGAAATTGAGAAGACTGAGGAAGCGATCCTAGACCTCGGGCTGAACAAGCCAGAGACCATGGAGGTTGTGATCATCAACGCCTCGCCGAAGACGTCAGCTTCGAAGGTCTGATCGTCCGTCCGCGGTCCACCGCGTTGGCGTGCGACCTGGTGCCGTGCGCAGGCATCGCCGAAACATGCACTTCAAGATTCTCGGCGATGGAGAATGACGCGCGCGATCCAGACTTGTCGACAATGTCCGCGATTCGCCGATCCAACGACAGATCGAGCGGCGGGTCTGTGCGCACGCCTCGCTGGATGTGAGGCTGACCATCACCGTCACGCGAGCGAGATGCATCGCGTAGCCATTTCGATGGGGGCCCACGATGCACGCTCTAGAACACGCAACTGAGATCAGCTTGCCTGACCAGCGAGTCGCGGTCTTGGGGGATGTCCACGGAAACATTGGTTGGCTTCGGATGCTGGCGAGGGCACTCCCCTACCTCGCACCGGATGTGACGACCATCTTGCAGCTCGGCGACTGGTGGATGCCGCCGACCGAGGTCGACGAAGCTTTCGCGGAGACGAACACCACCGCCATCTACGTCACGAACGGGAACCATGAACCGTGGGACAAGATCACTCCACTTCTCGACCAGCACCCCGGAGAAGCGGTTCGGGTCTCGGACATCACCTGGTTGCTCCCCCGACCGGCGCGCCTCACCATCGGCGGGCGATCCGTCTTGTCGCTCGGAGGCGCGTCATCCGTCGACCGTGTGTCTCGCCAGGAAGGGCTGACCTGGTGGCCTGATGAGGCCATCACCGACGAACACGTCGCGGCAGGCATCGCCGGCGGTCCCGCTGACCTGATGCTCACTCACGAGTCTCCGGCAAACACCCCGGTACGCCCGGTCCAGAAACTCCTGCGGACGAATCCGCATTGGTTCACTAAGGCGGCACTGGAGGCGTCCGTGGCGTCACGTGCGCGGGTCAGCCAGGTGTGGGACGCTGTGCGCCCTGAGCTGCTCATTCACGGGCACATGCATGTCGCAGGAGGCGGACAGACCGATGATGGACGGCGGGTTGCTAGCCTCGGACGCGACGGCAACGAGTGGAACCTCGGGATCCTCGACATGCAGAACCTTCGGATGGCAACGCCGAGTCTCGCCGTCCTCCGCGGACTGGCGAACGGCCAAGCTCCCCGCCTCACTCGTGCGCAGCGAATCAACGGCGCCGCAGAAGCCCTGCACTCGGGCGTCTTGGACGGACTCAAGCCGACACCTCGTGCCCTCCGTGATGCCGAGGACTACGTCAACGGTGTCCGCAGTCTCGAGGAGATACTCGAAGAGGCCCGCCGGCGCCACACTCGAACCCGCCACGATGAGCCTTGACCGAGGAGAAGCCCCTCCCTTCAGGTGAGACCCTGCGCGGGCTAGCTGCGAGCATGCAGCTAGCCGCAGTCGCCACGCGAACAGCATCGGCGCTGTTTCACTCGACGGACGGCCGCAGGTATGTCTGTCGCTGTGCCAACCGCTTTGGTCAGCCTTATACATCGCGACTGTATAAGCCTGCGCCACGGCTCCCGCCGCATCCACCCTCCCCGCTCTACGGCATCGCTGGGTGAGAGGCCATCTCCTGTTGCTTCAGCGGGAGGGCGGGAGCGGCAAGGTTCGAGCAGCGTCGAGCACGCATTCGAGGAACCAGCAATCCTCCCTTACGAGTCTCTGTGGAGAAGGATGAATGCCTGGGCGTGAAGGTTCTGACGAACTCTCCAGTGCAAGAGCAGCCCATCGCAGGACGAAGGCTATGTTCGCCGTGCTTCTCGGAGGAGTCGGTGCAGCTGGTGAGAGCGATCGCTCTCGAGGCGGCCGCTTCGCAGTCTCAGCAGTTGGCGGCCGAGCCAGCGTGCGAGCAGGAACTCCGTTCGATCTGCCGCATGTAGTCGAGGGAGCTTGCGGTGTGCAGTGACGAATCGTTCGCATGCTTCGAACCTTTCGTTCCACACGCGGTCCAGGGGGTCCCACTCGAACGCGGGTGAGACGTCGAGTCGAGCACGCTGGTAGGCATTGAGGCCGCCTTCGAAGCGACGCTGGTATCGAGCCCACTCGCCGAGGTGGCGTTCTTCATCCGTGAGGGTTTCCCTGGCGCGAGTGTTTTCGCGGGGCGCGCGGCCGAGGTCTCGCCAGTGATCTTCATACGCGTGGAGTGAGCTGATCCAGTTCGCGGTGCGGCGCTGGGCTACGTCCTGGCCGTCGAGGACCAGGGTCACTGCCGCCGCGAACCGGTCGGCCACGGGATCGCCGGGCATCTCTGCCTGTCGTAGTCGTTCGGCTTCGGCGTGGAGTTCTGCGGGGGTCGACGCGCGCACAGGGTCCTTTCATGGGCGAGACGGCTCGCCCCATGCACCTATGCGCGGTGTGCCCTTGCTGTCAGACCGCGCCGGGTAGACGCGGCAGTGTCGCTGAGTCGGCGGAGTTCCCGTCGATGGCTTCGTAGGGTTGCTGGCACCCGAAGGGAGGCGCCATCGTGCAGATCGACCGCGAGCCGCAGGACCGCCTGCTCGATGACATGGACGGCGTCTTCGTCGTCGCCACGGAGGACGGTGTCGCCTTTCGCCTCGACATGGATGAACGACGGGTAACTCGCACGGTGGAGGCGCGCACAGGGCACCGGGCGATGCTCGATTCCGAGTCCGCTGTGTTGGTCGCCGTCGCGACGTGCCGGGTCGGAGCTCCGATGGTGCTCCTCATTGACCGAAATGTTCCTGGAGTCTTGTTCACTCGCCGCACGTCCGGCACGGTGTTGAACATCAACCAGGTATCAAGAACACCACTGCCGCAGTAAGAGCAGTCTGACGATGACCGACACGGGCGATGGAGGCGAAGCGGGCATTGGACCCTTCGTGCCGAAGAAGGCCGTGCGGTACTGGATGACGCTCGAGCCGGTGGTGACGGCCGCCGTAGTGAAGACGGCACGTCGGACGGGGCGGGAGGCGCGTCGGCTGTATCCAGTCGCGACGGCGTTCGTGTTGTGGGCGTGGCAAACCAGAGGCATGGATCTCGACGTGACACGGATGTTTCGTCGTCAAGTGGTCGAAGAGTACGTTCACCGTGGAATGGCGGCCTTCACACGCGGTAGCAGGGCCACCTATCGGTCCACCCTCCTCACCATGGTCGATGCCGTGACGCCGCCATCGGAGGTTCGCTTCCCTATCCCTCGGTCCGATCCCACGCCGCCATACGCGGCAGCCGAGATCGCCGCCCTCCGAAGCTGGGCCGGCGCCCAGGGGTCGGCTGTGCGTCGTCGTGACGCGGCTGCCCTCCTTGCGATGGGGTTCGGAGCAGGTCTCGCGACCCGGGAGCTGCTGTCCGTACGCAGCGGGGACATCGACGTGCGTGGAGACGATGTTCATATCCTGGTGTGGTCGGGGCGACCACGGCTCGTCCCGGTGCTCCCTGCGTGGCAACCCGGACTACGCGCAGCGATGGGAGAACTGGGCGACGACCAGTGGGTGTTCCGTGTCGGACGCACCGGTGTCCGGTCGGCGCAGGTCACTGACTTTCTGCATCGCGGACATACAACGGAGCTAGACGTTCGGCCGGCTCGCATGCGAACCACCTGGCTGCTTACCCACTTGCATGCCGGAACCCCGCCGCGGGATCTTCTCCGCATCTCCGGGCTCGAGCACCTCGCGGCGCTGGACAGGATCCGGCAGTTCCTCCCGTCACCGGCATCACTCCCACCCCGGAAGCTGGACTTCCCGCACCCGCAGGTCTAGGCCGGTGCACCGTGCTGTGGAAGGTGCGACACGCCGCAAACGCACTCTTTCAAGCAGCCGCGTACACGGTGGCCATGAACCCGAACCACCGACTCAACGACATTGTCGCCGAGACTGCAGAACTGCTCGCCGCTCACCCGCAGCTACCCGAACTAGCGGCGCCCATCATCGTCAAGTACCGGCCGAACAGCGCGAAGATGACTGGCGCGTGGGCGGCCACGCGATTCTTCACGGTCGAGACGGCGGCGGCCATGCTGCCGCACTCATTCGACGTGGCCCGCCGACTGATGACGATGTCCGCGCCGTTCCACATGTGGGTGTGGTCGCGGAGCGGCACCGAGCTGACCATCCGTCGCGTATACACGCAGAGCAACATCGACCGCTTCCTCGAGACCGTCCACAGGCACCGATCCGAGGGACACCGGTGGGGCGTGTCCCGCCAGCTCGTAAAGATCGGTCGCGAGCTCGCCGACGCCGACCTCATCGCCATCCCGGCCCCGAACGGCAAGGTCCGCTCGCCGTTCACGACAAAGCAGATCGCGTCGATGCACAGTTGGGCGAACTCGCTCACCACCGTGAAAAAGCGACAGAACGCTCAGGCCCTCCTCGGGCTCGCCGGCGGTGCAGGGCTCACGGCAGCCGAGATCGTCAACGTCCGTGTCGCCGACATCCACCGCGAAGGCGACGTCGTCTTCGTCAACATCACCGGCAAGCGAGCTCGCCGAGTCCCTGTGCGCCATGCCTGGGCGCGTGTGCTGCTGCGTAGCGTCGAGGGCCGCATCGACGCTGGCGAGCGCGTCTTCCGCGGGCCATGGATCGCCGAATATCCGCCGCGCATCATCCAGTCCTTCCTCACCGACCACCCCGCGCCCGTCCGGCCCACCCCAGCGGCCCTCCGTGCGGCATGGCTGCTGCACCACATCAACAACAACGTGCCGCTGCCCGTGCTCCGTGATGTCGCCGGCTTCGACCGCTACACGACCCTCGTCCGGTACTACGAGCACGCGAACGAGGTCGACGTCAGAGCCTTCACCGCCCAGCTCGTTGGGGCGGAGGTCGCGCGATGACCTCCACCGACATCGACTACTACCGCGCCTTCGACGGCACCGACGGCTGCGGCATCACCGAGCGCGAGATCCTCGGCCGTGGCCGCACCCTCCAACGCTTCGACGATGATGTGGTTGCACGCACCGAAGCACGCGTGCTCCAGTCCGGGATCCTCGAGCAGTTCGAACGTTGGGCGGCTGAAGACTCCAGCTCAGAGGGCATGGGCGGCCGGCCCGCTATGATCTCGATCCGTGCCCTCCTGGTGGCGCTCCTGCTTCTCGCTCATGAAGGCGCTCCGCTGCACATCCGACGTGCCGCTCACGTGCTGCAACACCGGCTCTCAACGAAGTCCTGCGAACTCCTCGACCTCCCGGAGTCGCCGGTGAGCTTCGCCACCCATGTCCCAACGACGAAGCGCTGGTACACGAACACCATCCGCGCGTTCCACCGGATGAAGAAGCTGATGGATCCGTATCCCCAGGAGCTCTACACGGCCAAGACCTACACCGAGATTCAAGAGATCCTGCGGAACCATGACGCCGAGCGCGCGGAGAAGTATAAGGCGCGTCTGGACGAATACACCCGCCTGTTCATCCGCATGTCCTTTATGCAGCAGCCCCGAGCTATCCGTCGCGCGACGAAACAGATGGACGTTTCCTTTGACCAGACCTACATCGGCACCCCCACGACCAAGGGCTACAGCCGGAAGAACCTCGCGAGCAAGGTCAGGGCCGAACAGACCGCGGACCTCGGCCAGATGAGCCCGGGCCCCGTCGATGCATTCGCCGGATGGCACGTGAAGAGCGGCAAGGCCGAACGAGTTGACAACCAGAAGGGCGAGGTCGACCAGACCGCTCCGGGCCGCGGAGAGTGGGCGGACTACGACTGGGGATGGGTGGCGAACCTGGCCGTCCGCGTCGACGCGGAGCAGCCCGGATCAAAGCGATTCCCGAGTCTCGTGGTCGCAGCGTCGCTCAGCATCCCGAACATGGAGGTCGCCGAAGAAGCCGCACTGCTCCTCGAAGCCGCAGCGAGCCTTGACCTCCCGCCCGGCATCGCCGACGCCGACAAGCAGTACTGGGCCAACGCCAAGCCGTTCCGGCTCCTGAAGCCGGCCCTGCAGACCGGCTTCACGCCGTCCACGGACTACCGCTCCGACCGCGTCGGAGTAAAGGGCGGCCAGCACGGCGGGCTGTTCGTTGAAGGCGACGTCTACTGCCCGAACACGCCGAAGCCTCTGCTCGAGGCAACCAAGGACTTCCTCGCTAAGAAGATCGACGCCGAGACCTACCGTGCACGGCTGGAGGAGCGCAAGGCCTACCGACTCCACGTGAAGCAGAAGGCGAAGACTCCCGATGGGAAGGTGATGCTGCGCTGCCCCTCACTCGGGCCGAGCCCGACGGTTACCTGCCCCCTGCGCGAAATGATGCTGTCCGCAGCGAAGAAGGCTCGCCCGGAGGTCGAGCCTGAAACTCTCGAGGACGAGTTTCTTGACACCATCTGCAAGCAGCATTCGGCCGCATTCGACCTCACCGAGATGCAAGCGCCCCAGCAGGCATTCGACTACGGCAGCGAAGAGTGGGAGACCTTCCACGACCACGCCCGCAACACCGTCGAGTCCGGAAACGAACAACTGAAAGCATCCGGTGACGAAGACATCGAGACTGCCGGTCGCCGCCGCGTCCGCGGCATCGCCGCCGCACAGATCCTGGTCACTCTCCTCATCGTCGACCACAACCTGCGCAAGATCGCCGCGTTCCTCAGCGACAAAGAAATCGAACGAGCCCGCACGACCCCGCGGGTATACATCCTCCGCCGCCGCGACCGCGTATGGGCGAACCGGTACACGAAGACCACGGGCAACGGCGACCTGGTCATCCCAAGGGGCAGTCGAACGTCCTCTTCGAGGACCGCGCCGCCTGACCAACAGGACCAGCTCGCGCTGACACCAATGCGCACCTGAACGGCTCTGTTCACTGACGACGCCCGCCGGCGGCACACCCGGCACGCTCCATGCCACACCAGGACAATCGAACGCGCCCGAAAACCGGGCGCGTTCGTGTTTTCGCCCCCCAGCATCGTTCCGACTCGACCATCTAAACCTGAACCGATCTCACAGACGCAGAAAAGGGAAGGGCACCTGCTCGAAGCAGATGCCCTTCCCTTTTCTCTCGCTGTTCTGCAATCTGTATTGCCAACAGCCCCTCGGTCGGGCTGACAGGATTTGAACCTGCGACCCCTTGACCCCCAGGCGTCCAGACGGCTTCGGCCGGACCGGATTCCGCGTGATTCCGGGCGTCAGATCATGCGGAGCACGTCACGAGATGCATGGTTTGCACGGTTCTGGTCCCCTTCTGGTCCCCCTCATCAATCACGAAGATCATGAACGAGGTTGCTCCGCGGTGCGAACCGCAGACCGAGCGCCGGGATCAGCGGTGCTGCCTGAGAGCACTTGCCACAGGTCCCTCAGGTCAGACCGGCGAGGTCTGACCCGCGCGGAACGTGCCGACCCTAATCAGCGTCAGACAGTTGCGAAAGGAACTCACGCGCCTCTGACGGACGAAGGGATTCTGGTTCGTGGCCCTGTGCGAACTCCGCCCCGAGCGAGTTAGCTGCCGTTCTCGGAACTGAACTCATCCGCATCACCACGCCTTCCTCGGTGTTGACCCCGTGATAGAGCATCGCACCGAGCAGGTTGATGCTTCGCAGGTCGCTCTCGCTGACGTTATCAAAATCGATACCGCTTGTGGAGGCGTCGGTGTTCGTAGCCCGGTGACCGAACTGTCGGGCGAAGGCGGTACTGAGGACGAACGCGTTGGAGGAGTCGACTTGATGGGCGACCGTCGCGCCGGTGTCGCGGAGGAGGTCGGCAGCGAGGCAGAGTCGCCAGCCGGCGGTGTCATGCGGTAGAATCGAGTCCATGCATTTGTACTTCCTGTGACGGTCGAGCAGGCCTACCGCGCTCGTTGAGAAATCCGAGACTGCGGCGGCCGCTCGTTCTGACCCTTCTGGGTCGCCGTCATTTGCGTACCTATCTGCCTGTCCGTGGCTGGTGGTGCGTCGTCTCGAAGGACTTCAATGCTTACCCCGACGAACCGTCATCCGGCGCGCCATCGCGCGCAACTCATCACTTCCGACGTGTCTTTGATGCGCGGAGCCACACCCGTCCTCCATCATGTCGACCTCACCCTCACTTCCTCATCGCGTGTCGCGATCGTGGGAGAGAACGGGCGAGGGAAATCGACCCTCCTGCAGGTACTCGCTGGCGTCCTGGTCCCGGACAGCGGAACAGTCCAGCGCATTGGCACGATCGCTGTGGCCGAGCAAGAGATGACCGCCGCTGACAGTCGAACTGTTGGGCAAGCGGTCGCAGAGGCGATCGCCGAACCACTGGCCGCGTTGGCGGCGCTCGACGCGGCCGCTCTCGCTCTCGCGGACAACACGGACCGGGCGGAGGAGCAGTACACGGCCGCGTTGGAACATGCCGAAGCGCTCGATGCGTGGGATGCCGAACGGCGCGTGCAGATCGCGCTCGAAGCACTCGACGCGGAGACGGACTCGACCAGGCTTCTCGCAGACCTCTCGGTGGGACAGCGTTATCGGGTACGGCTGGCGTGCCTCCTGGGCGCCGATCACGACTTCCTCCTGCTTGATGAGCCCACCAACCACCTCGACCGAAGCGGGCTCGAGTTCCTGACCGCGCAGCTCCGAGCGCGGAGCGGGGGTGTTGTCGTCGTCAGCCACGATCGCGCGCTGCTGTCCGACATCGCGGAGACCATCGTCGACCTGGACCCGACGCCGGACGATCGGCCGCGCGTGTACGGGAACGGCTATGCCGGCTACCGGGAGGGACGTCTGGCCGAGCGGGAACGCTGGGAACAGGACTATGACCGCCAGCAGGCCGAGCATGCTCGGCTACAGGACAGTCTCAGCGCCGCGCAGAACCGACTTGTCTCGGGGTGGAGACCAGAGAAGGGCACCAACAAGCATGGGCGCGCCACCCGGGCCGGCGGGCTTGTGCAGAACGTGCACCGACGCCAGGAAGCACTCGAAGCCCACGCCGTCACCGTGCCGGAACCGCCTCAGCTCTTCCGGTTCCCCGAACTCCCCACAAGAAGCGGCGCGGTTCTCCTCAGCGTCGATCACGTCAGTGTCGCCGGGCGGCTGAGCCAGCCAGTGTCGTTCTCACTCTCCCACCGCGGCCGTCTCGTTGTGACCGGCCCGAACGGTGCTGGCAAGTCCACACTGCTGAGCGTGGTCGGTAGTGAGCTATCGCCGGACACCGGAGCAGTTCGGATGCCTCGGAGCACGCGCCTCGGCTTTCTCCATCAGGAGACGGCCCTGCCGCCCGATCGGAGAGCGAGCGAGGTGTACGCCACGCACGTCGGCGCGCTCGTGTCCGAAGGTACCTTGCAGGAATCGGATGCGATCGGCCTGTCCCAGCTTGGTCTCCTGCGCCCGCGCGAGGCGGGCAAACGAGTGGGCGAGCTCTCGATGGGGCAACAGCGCCGGCTCGATCTGGCACTCGTGCTCGCGATGCGCCCGCATGTGCTGCTCCTGGACGAACCCACCAACCACCTTTCAATCGCGCTCGTTGACGAACTCACCGACGCGCTCGGAGCGACCGCAGCGGCGGTCGTCCTGTCAACACACGACCGGCAGCTGCTCCGTGACGTTGGCGAATGGCCGAGCCTCGAACTGACTTCGATGGTCGAAGGCGAGGCGCTGGTATGAGCGAGAAGAACCTCAACCGGATACGTGCCCTGCGGCCACTGGCTTCGCGGGATTATCGGCTCCTGTTCGCCGCAGTCGGCATCGAGGTCTTCGGCACCGGGATGTGGGCCATCGTGATGGTCTTCCAAGTCCTCGCGCTCGATGACAGCCCGCTCGCGCTCTCAGCGGTCGCGACAGGGATGAGCTTGGGCCTGTTCGCCTTCTCGATCCTGGGTGGCGTTGTCGCCGATCGGTTCTCCAAACGACGCATCATCATCACCGTGCAGGGATGCACCGCGGCTGTGATGACCGTGGTGGCAGTCCTGTCCCTCACCGAGACGATCGAACTGTGGCACGTCGGCGCCGCCTCCTTCGCGATGGGCGCAGGAAGCGCGTTCTTCTACCCCGCCTACAGCGCGTATCTGCCCCAGGTGCTTCCGTCTGAGCAGCTCCTCGCCGCGAACGGGCTCGAAGGCGCTCTCCGACCCTCGATGGGGCAAGGCCTCGGTCCCGCCCTCGGCGGAATCGTCGTCGGCACGTTCTTTCCCGCCATCGGGGCCATGATCGTCGCAGCGTCGTACGCGATCGCGTTCATCCTCACTCTGTTCCTCAGTCGGCGCGCCGAACTGACCACGGTCACTTCTCCGGAGCAGCGCACGAGTGTGTGGGGCGACCTTCGAGCAGGCGTCAACTATGTGGCTCGCACTCGCTGGTTGCTCTGGACTCTGATCTTCGGTTCCTCTCTCGCCCTCATCATCCAGGGACCGATCGAAGTGCTGCTGCCGTTCATCACCCGCGACAGGTTCGAGGACGCCGAATCGACGTTCGGTTTCCTCCTTGCCGCATTCGGCATCGGCGGGGCGATCGCCTCACTCGTTGTGTCATCGCTGAAACTCCCGCGCCGCTACCTCACATTCATGATCGCTTGCTGGGGCGGCGGAACCCTCCCCCTTGCGGTCATCGGCGTCGCCGACAACCTGATTCTGATGCTCTCAGCACTGTTCATCGTCGGCGCGGCGACCGGAGCCGGTGTCGTCATCTGGGGAACCCTGCTGCAACGTCTGGTGCCGCTCGACATGATCGGCCGAGTCGCGAGCCTCGACTTCTTCGTCTCGATCGCCTTCATGCCGGTCTCGATCGCCATCGCAGGTCCGCTCTCACTGCTCGTGCCCATCCCCGTGATCTTCGTCATTGCCGGCATCGCGCCACCCGCCCTTGCGCTGATCGCTCTGCTGGCGGGGCGGATGCGCGAAAGCGAGATGGAACGCTCACTGGACGAACGCTGAGATGCGACTGTCCGGGTCAAGAACATGTTGGGATTCGAGGCAGACGAACAAGGCCTGCGCTCACGCATCACGGCCTTGACCCGGACCGAGCATCGTCCGATCGGTCCGGTGGCGTATGACTGCATCAAGGTTGTCATCGTCCGCTCTGGGTCCACGGCTCCTCGACCAAGGGCATGGAAGTGTCCATGACGCTTCTGGAGTTCGTCACCTCCATCGGCGACCGGTGGGCGCGTGGCCTGGACCCGACCTCCACCGGCGAGACCTACGGGTACGGGCTGAAGCTGCGGGTGCTGCCCGCGCTCGGGCATCTGCCGGTCACCCAGATCACCGCCGGCATCATCGACCGTACGATCGATGAGTGGGAGCAGCGCCACGGCGCGTCGACCATCAAGAACACCATCGCGCCGCTGGTCCGCGTACTCGATGAAGCGGTCCGGGACGGGCTGATCCAGATCAACCCCGCCAAGAACCGCGCCAAGCGGAGCCTGAACCGCAACGCCTTCCGCGGCCAGTCCGCCGAGCAGTCCTCCCCGCGGGCGCACGCGATCTCGGACATGAAGACCCTCAACCGGCTCGCCAAGGCATGCGGCAAGGTGCACCAGTCCTACAGCGACTTCGTGATGCTCGCCGCGCTACTGGCCGCCCGGTCCTCGGAGGTATCCGGGTTGCAAGTCGGGGACGTGGACTTCGGCAAGAACCTCGTCGTGATCCGCCGGCAGGTCTGCCCCGGCAAGGGCGGACTGGTCACCAAGCCGACCAAGAGCCGCAAAGAACGCCGGGTGCCGATCCTCGAACCACTCCAGCCAGTCCTGGAACGCCTCACGGGCGGCAGAGAACCCGAAGACCAGCTCCTCGTCGGCCCGAAGGGCGGCTACCTCACCACCGCGACCGTCCGCGACGCCACCGACGGGGACAGCATCGTCGCAGGGCTCGGACTGCCCGACCTCACCTGCCACGGCCTGCGCCACACCGGAGCGACCTGGATGGCCGACGCTGGCATCCCGCTGCACGTGCTCCAAGACATCCTCGGCCACGCCTCAATGGAGACCACGCGCGGCTACCTGCACCCCGACGACCGGCATCTCGCCTCGGCAGCCGAGCAGGCCAACGCCTTCCTCTCCGCCGCCGGGCAGCGTAAGCAGGCCCGACGCGGCGGTCCGTCAGCCCGGACCATCTGAGATTCACCTGGCTGGGGTGGTGGCTTCAGACTCCTGTGGTGCCTGTCGGTTCCGGTCGGCCCTCGTTCCTAACGGGGGCCGACCGGGACGCGGATCAGGCGTTGTGCGCGGGCTGGACGTCGATGACCCAGGTCACGCCGAAGCGGTCGGTGAGCATGCCGAAGCCGGGGCTCCAGGGGGATGCGGCGAGAGGTTCGATGACATCGGCACCGTCCGCGAGTGCGTCCCAGATCGTGGTGACCTCGTCGAGGGTCTCGCCGCGCACGGACTGGAAGAAGGTGCGGTCGGTGATCGTGGCTCCGTTCTCGCGGCGTGTGTGGCCGGCCAGCGTGGAGGTGTCGGTGGTGTCCTGGCCGGGGATGTCGTAGGCCATGACCCGGAACCCGTTGTCGTTCTCGACCTGGCCGAAGACGATCTTGTCCGCCCCGGGTGCGTCTGCGGGCATGCCGAGGTCGCCGTAGGTTGCCGCGGTGACGGTACCGCCGAAGACGGCCTGGTAGAAGTCCAGCGCTTGCCGGGCCGTACCGGGGAAGTTCAGGTGGGTGGTCGTGGTGATGCTCATGCGGCTTGGTCCTTGTCTTCTTGCGATGGTGACGGCGATGTGCCGTGATTCCACAGTGCACCCCGTAGAGGACAGGATGAGTCCGCTACTGATGGGATAGTTGAGTCATGTCCGGAACGTCGTCTCGCATGCTCGCGCTGCTGTCGTTGCTGCAGTCACGTCGGGACTGGCCCGGGCAGGTGCTCGCCGACCGGCTGCAGGTCACGACCCGCACCGTCCGCCGCGATGTCGATCGTCTCCGGGAACTCGGGTACTCGATCACAGCGGCCAAAGGCCCGGACGGCGGCTACCGGCTCGCGGCAGGTTCAGAGCTGCCGCCCTTGCTCTTCGATGACGAACAAGCGGTGGCGATCGCGGTCGCCCTGCAAAGCAGTTCCTCGACCGGCGTGGATCTCGACGATGCGGCAGCCCGGGCGCTGGCAACGGTGCGGCAGGTGATGCCGTCGAGGCTGCGACACCGCATCGACGGCATCCGCTTCACCGACACCGGACCAGCCTTGCAGGTGGACCCGAAGGTGCTAGAGGCGATCAGCGCCGCCGTCCATGGTCGCCGGATGTTCCGCTTCGATTACGGCGAGGACACCGACCGTCCACCACGCACGGTGGAACCGCACGCGGTCGTGGCACGGAACGGTCGCTGGTATCTCATCGCTTGGAACCTCGACGCGTCCGACTGGCGCATCTACCGGCTCGACAAGATCATCCCGAAGTTCGCCGGCGGAGCTGTCTTCGCTCCCCGCCCGATTCCGACAGGTGACGCTCGCACCTTCCTCTCGGCGCGGTCCAAGGGCTCACACACCCAGGATGTGTGGCCGTGCTACGGAGAGTTCCTCCTGGACCTTCCCGCCCGCGACATCGCCCCCTGGCTCGGCGACGGGGACATAGAACAGGTATCCGATTCCCGTTGCCGCGTCCGCGCCGGCTCCTGGTCCTGGACGGGACTGCTGGCCTGGATCATCCGATTCGACGCGCCATTCACCATCCTCGGCCCCCAGGCACTCATCGACGCCGCCACCGGACTCAGCACACGCGTCGCAGAAGCCACACGCGGACTCGAACCCGCACCGACAGGAGCACACCACGATGACAACAGCTAGCACCCCACAAACCCTCACGGTGCCCGATGCTGCAGCCTGGCGGGCCTGGCTCGATCGAAACGAAGACAGCAGTGACGGCGTGTGGCTGACACTGGCGACGATGGGCACCACCACCCCGACATCGCTGACGTACGCCGAAGCACTCGATGAGGCGCTGTGCAGCGGCTGGATCGATGGCCGCAAACACGCCGTCGACACGGCCAACTATCGTCAGCACTTCACACCTCGACGGGCACGATCGATGTGGTCCAAACGCAATGTCGACCATGTCACTCGACTGATCAAGACCGGGCGCATGCGCGACCGCGGCATCGCCGAGATCGAACGAGCCAAAGCGGACGGACGCTGGGACCGCGCCTACGAGGGTGCGGCCGCCATCACCGTGCCCGCCGACCTCCGTGCAGCCCTCGAGGCAGAGCCTCACGCCGAGGCTGCCTTCCAGGCGCTCAGCAAGTCCGCGAGGTACCCCATCTTGCTCGATATTGCGACTGCCCCGAACAACACCGCACGCGCAGCACGCATCAGCCGACACGTACAACGCCTCAAGACACCGAAACACCCTGAGCGATGATCCACCACGAATTCGATCGCGTACACATAAGAAGCGCAGCCGAGGTCCAGACCGGGTCACACCAAACTGTCTGGTCCCCTTTTGGTCCCCTTATCCACAGTGAGGCGCGTCGAGGCGGTCCGGCCGTCCACAGGCGACCGTCTGGCACCACCCCAGGGGGACCAGAGGGGGACCACAGAAAACGCCCCCTGGACATGATGAAGCCCAGGCGAGAAACCTACTCTCACCTGGGCTTTTACGTCGGGCTGACAGGATTTGAACCTGCGACCCCCTGACCCCCAGTCAGGTGCGCTACCAAGCTGCGCCACAGCCCGTGGCATGGATTTTCAATTGTTCGGGCCGACCAGAGTGGGGTAAACCCCTTAACCCCCAGTCAAGTGCGCTACCAAGCTGCGCCACAGCCCGCTGTTCTGCACTCTCGCGCAGGCAACTCCCCTATCTTAGCCGCACCGGAGGCACTCTCGCGAACCGAGGCGTTGCGGGGTGTCGGAAGCTGCTTGTACCGTCGCCTGCATGTCGACGATCACGACCACGCTGGCGACGACCGCCCGCTGGGATGACGTGCAGCACGCACTCACCGGCGGCGGCGATGGGGCGAGCTGCCAGTGCATCTGGCCGGTGCTGCCGAACAAGGACTGGAATCAGACCACCACCCCTCAGCGCACCGAGATGTTCCGCGCCGAGATCGACGAGGGTCCGCCTCCGGGGCTGGTCGCGTACGTCGACGGCGAGGCCGCGGGCTGGATCCGGATCGGACCGCGCACCCGACAGGCCCGGATCCCCCGTACCCGCATGATCGCCGCGTCGAGCACGGAGCCGTTCGACGACGAGTCCGTGTGGGCGGTCACCTGCTTCGTCGTCCGCAGGGAGCATCGGGGCACCGGGCTCAACGCCGAGCTGCTCGACGCCGCGATCGCCTTCGCCCGGAAGTCCGGCGCCCGCCTCATCGAGGGCTATCCGGTCGACACCGGTGGCGGGAAGCAGCGCGCGAACGATCTGTACCACGGCACGCTCGGGACGTTCCTCCGCGCGGGTTTCACGGAGAAGGCGGTGATGAAGCCGGGGCGCGTGCTCGTCGCCCTGGAAATCGCGCCGAACGGGACCGATAGCGTGAAGGCATGAGCGACGCGAACTCCTCCCTCGACGATCCCGACCTCGGCCTGCTCCAGCGGGCGACCTCCGAGCTCGACGACGGCTCCGTCCTCACCCACGACTGGTTCGTCGGTAGCGTCCAGGTCGACGGCAGCGCCTACGAACTGATGGTCGAGGGCGCGTCGCCGGAGGAGGTCGCTCCGCTGCTCCCCCGGCTGCGTACGGTCGTCGCCGGCATCCCTGGCCTCCGCCGCGTCGCCTCGGACGCCGTGGTCACGACGTTCAGCACTGGCGATCCGGGCCCCACCGAGCTCGACGAGGCGGCCGACGACCTGGACCTCGAGACCATCGAGGCCTCCGGCGACGGCACCGTCGTCCTCCACTTCACGGACTCCTGCGGCGAGCACTTCCCGGAGGGCTACTGGCCGGCCGTACACCTCGATGCCGAGGGCGCCGTGGCCACGGTCACCGTCGAGTCCTGAGGCGGGCCGGTCCGATCGACCGCCGTCGGGACGACATGCCCCTCCGGTCATACGATGGAGGGATGCAGCGCCGCACCCTCCCTCCAGCGATCGTGTGGGCGTTCGTCCCCTATGCCGCGGTCTCCGCCCTGCACGTCATGCTTCTCGCACTGGACCACGATCTCGCGGCTCCGACGAAGCTGCTGCTCATGCCGCTGCTCGCGGTACCGGTCCTGGTGGCGGCGCGGCGAATCCACCCACCCGTGACGGTGGCCCTGCTCCTCGTCGCCCTGCTCTTCTCCTGGCTGGGCGACGGCGCGGGCGCGCTGTTCCCCGCGGCACCCGAGCTTCCGCTCATGCTCGCCTTCTTCGGCCTCGCGCACATCGCCTACATCGCCCTCTTCGCCCGCCACCTGGCGCGTCGCCGGCTGCCGTGGTGGACCACGATCTATGCCGTCTGGTGGCTCGCGATGATCCTCGTCCTCGGCCCGCACACGGGCCCGCTCCTCATCGGCGTCGCCCTGTATGGCCTGCTCCTCGCGGGCACCGCCGCGTTCGCCGCACGGTGCCATCCGCTGGTCGCGACGGGCGGCGCGTTCTTCCTGGCGAGCGACACGATCCTCGCTTTCCGGCTCTTCCTTCCGGATGCTCTTCCGTCCTGGAGCAGCCCCGCCGTAATGCTCACCTACACACTCGGCCAGGGCCTGATCGTCGCCGGCGCCCTCGTCTTCCTGCAGCGGAGGGGCGCCTGATGGTCGACAGCGCGCGGGTGGACAGCTGGCTCTGGGCGGTGCGCGTCTACAAGACCCGGTCGGCGGCGACCACCGCATGCCGTGCGGGGCATGTGCGCGTCAACGGCGACAAGGCGAAGGCTGCACAGGCGGTACGCGTGGGCGATGAGCTCCGCATCCGCATCGCGGGCTTCGATCGGATCCTGATCGTGCGCCAGATCCTCGTCAAGCGCGTCGGCGCACCGCTGGCCGCCCTCGCCTACGAGGACCGGACGCCGGAACGCGAGCCGCAGGCAGCCCTCGGGGTCCGAGACCGCGGCGCCGGACGACCGACGAAGCGGGAGCGTCGGGACATCGACCGCCTCCGCGGACGAGGCGATATACAACACGATTGAACCCTTCCTCGATTCGAACATACGTTCTAAACTCGAGGTATGACGAACCAGCCGACCGCACCCCTCGACTTGGAGGAGCGGAGGCGCGTGCGAGACGCCTGGACGGCGACCCGTCGACGCATCGCAGCGCTGGAGGCAGAGGCTGCGGAGCTGCTGGTGGCGCAGATCGCTTTCCATGACGAAGACGTGGCCGCGACCCCGCACCACCGCGATGCCATCCACCGCTCGATGGTCGCCGAGTACGCCGCGGCGGCGCGTCTTTCCACCGGCACCATGGAGTTCGCGTTCGCTGATGCTCTCGCCCTGAGCACGGCACTCCCCCGCGTGCGAGAGGCCTTCCACACAGGGTCTCTGAGCCCCGCGCATGTGCGGGAGATCGCGCGGGCGAGCGCCGTCGTGGCCGAGGCCATCCGCAACCGCGTCGTCGCGCCCGAGACGATGGCGCTGTTCGAGACGGCGGTGCTCGTCGTCGCTGAAGCCGAGACCGCGGCGCGCACGCGGGTGCATGCCCGCCGCGTCGCCTCCGCGCTCGTCGGCGAGACGATCACGGAGCGACACCGCCGCGCCGCGGACGAGCGCTGCGTCACGGTGCGATCGGTCGACGACGGCCTCGCGGTCCTGACGGCGATCCTTCCGGAATGGGCGGCGGTGGCGATCGCCGACCGGCTGAGCCAGCTCACGCGAACCGTGATCCGGGGGCGCGATGCGAGGGCTGCGGGCGCTGCAGGACCTACGCGTGACGCGGGAAGTACGCGTGACGCGGAGAGTACGCGTGACGCGGAGACTGCGCGTGATGCGGGAGCTGCGTCCGACGCGGGGTCGCCGACGGACGGCGCGACACGTCGCCTGCCTGTTCAGCACGACGGACTGCTGACTGCTCACGGCGTCGCGACGGATCGCCCGTGCGGCGAGACTCGAACGGACCCGACGATCTCCAGCGTCGATGGCGACACCTACGCCCTCGACCCCGAGGCGGAATCGCTCCCCGTAGACACCCGCACCTGGAGCCAGGTGCAGGCCGACCTTCTGACCGATCTCCTCCTCACCGCCGATCCGAGTGCCGTCGAGGGCGACGGTATAACCGGGGTGCGGGGTCGCCTGCAGGTGACCGTGGCGGCGACGACCCTCGTCGGACTTGACGACCGTCCCGCCGAACTGGACGGGCATGGTGCTCTCCACCCGGATATCGCCCGCGCTCTGGCCGGCCGCGACGGGGGCTGGACGCGGTTGTTCCTCGATCCGCACGGGCAGGTCGTCGAGACGGACGCCTACAGCCCGACCGAGAGCATGCGCCGGCTGCTCCGGGCTCGCGATCAGCACTGCCGGTTCCCCGGATGCCGCCAGCCGGTGCACCGCTGCGACCTCGACCACACCTGGGATCACGCGAAGGGCGGCCCGACCCGCGTCGACAACCTCGCGCACCTCTGCCGCGGACACCATGTACTGAAACACCCCGATATCCCGGATCCTCAGCGCTGGACAGTGCGCCAGCGACCCGGTGGGGTCCTCGAATGGCGAAGTCCCCTCGGCGCGGTCCACACCGATCACGCCCCACGTCGGGTCGCCTTCGCCTGAAGCGCGCCGCCATCACGACGACGGGTCATACGAGCACCTGGATCCGCGGAGCGAAACACCCGTGTCTCGCCCTAGGCGTCGAGAAGACGGAGGAGCCAGCCGCTCGAGCGCACCTGCGCCCCGGCGGCTTCGACGCGGGACTGCAGCTCGCGGTCACTGGTCACCGCGAGAACCGGCGACGCGCTCGCGACCCGGCGTTCGACCTCGGCCACGATCGCGTCGTCACCGGCGCCCTCCGCGCGCACGACGTCCAGGGCCGAGCCCGCGACTCCGGCTTCTGCGGCCGCGGCGTCCGCGGTTGATCCCCCCACAGCAGCCTCCGCGATGTCCCGGGCGCGACCTTCCACGACGAGCGAGACCTCCGGGAACCAGGCGTGCCCCGCCAGCCCGAGGTCGTCCGCGGGCACCGACAGCCCGGCCAGACGATCACGCAGGCGTGCCGCGGCTCCGGCGCGATCCTTCCACCAGCCGTCCGGGACCGAGCCCACGACGTTGGCAGCGTCGACCACGACCACCGGATGCGCCGAGAGCTGAGCCCGCAGCATCGGCCACGCCGCACCGAAGCCGGGGTGCAGGGGCAGCCCGTCCACGTCCTCGACGGGCACCCACGACAGCGCGACGCTCTCGGGGTCGCTGATCACGGGATCGAACGGCGTCCGTACGTCGGCGACGACGGTGGTGTACGACCAGATGCCGAGATCGAGCACGCTCGTGAAGCGCGGCCGCACCGCGCCATCCGGCACTCCCGCCTCCTCCTGCGCCTCCCGCACGGCACCGACGATGGCCGCTTCGCCCTCGTGCAGCGCGCCGCCGGGCAGGCCCCAGGTGCCGCCGAAGTGGCTCCACGCGACGCGATGCTGCAGGAGGATGCCGCGCTCCGGGTCGACCGCGAGGAGACCGGCCGCACCGAAGCGGCCCCAGTACCGCTCACCGGTGTCCGCGACCACCCAGGCATCGCCAGGATCGCGCGGCCCCTCGGGGCGACGCGGTTCACCGGCGGCGGGAGGTACGACAGTCACCCCCTCAGCTTTTCACAGCATCGGGGTTCCGGCGCCACCGCCGCGACATGCGCGGCAACGAGTCAGCGCTGGCGACGCTCCCGCACGCGCATGTTGATGACGATCGGCGTGCCCTCGAACGGGTACAGCTCGCGCAGGCGGCGCTGGATGAACCGGCGGTAGCCCGGGTCGAGGAAACCTGTCGTGAACAGCACGAACGTCGGCGGACGGGTCGAGGCCTGCGTCCCGAAGAGGATGCGCGGCTGCTTCCCTCCGCGCACCGGGTGCGGGTGCTCGGCGACGAGCTCGGCGAGGAACGCGTTGAACTTCCCGGTCGGGATGCGGCGGTCCCAGTTCTCCAGCGCCATCTCGAGCGCCGGGACGAGCTTGTCGAGGTGACGACCCGTCTTCGCCGAGATGTTGACCCGCGGAGCCCAGGCCACGTGGGCGAGGTCCTGCTCGATCTCGCGCTCCAGGTAACGGCGGCGGTCGGCGTTCTCCAGGTCGTCGTCGTTGAGGCGATCCCACTTGTTGAACGCCAGGACGAGCGCGCGACCCGACTCGAGCACGAGGTCGATGATCCGCACGTCCTGCTCGCTGATCGACTCCGACACGTCGAGGACGACGATCGCGACCTCCGCCTTCTCCAGCGCGGCCGAGGTGCGCAGCGACGCGTAGAAGTCGGCACCCTGCGCCATGTGCACGCGGCGACGGATACCGGCCGTGTCGACGAGGCGCCACATCTTGCCGCCCAGCTCCACGACCTCGTCCACGGGGTCGCGAGTGGTGCCGGCGAGATCGTTGACGACGACGCGCTCCTCCCCCGCGGCCTTGTTCAGCAGCGAGGACTTGCCGACGTTCGGGCGTCCGAGGATCGCGACGCGGCGCGGACCGCCGATCTCCTGCTTCGCCACCGCGGAGATCTCCGGCAGCTTCGTCAGCACGGCGTCGAGGAGGTCGGCGACACCACGACCGTGGATCGCGGAGACCGGGTGCGGCTCCCCGAGACCCAGGTTCCACAGGGCGGCCGCTTCCGGCTCCTGACGCGCGTCGTCGATCTTGTTGGCGACGAGGAAGACCGGCTTGCCGCTCTTGCGCAGCAGCTTCACGACGTGTTCGTCGGTCGACGTGGCGCCCACCATGGCGTCCACGACGAACAGCACGACGTCGGAGAGGTCGATCGCGACCTCGGCCTGTGCCGCGACCGAACGGTCGATGCCGCGGGCGTCTGGCTCCCACCCGCCGGTGTCGACGACCGTGAAGCGGCGGTCGTTCCACTCGGCCTTGTACGTGACGCGGTCGCGGGTGACGCCGGGGGTGTCCTCCACGACGGCCTCGCGACGGCCGAGGATCCGGTTCACGAGCGCGGACTTGCCCACGTTCGGGCGCCCGACGATCGCCACCACCGGGAGCGCCGGCAGGAACTCGATGCCGTCCTCGCCCAGTGCCACGCCGGCGAGGAGCGCGGCGTCCTCGTCGTCGAGCTCGTAGTCGGCGAGCCCGGCGCGCAGGGTCTCCGCGCGCTGTTCGGCGAGCTGGTCATCGATCTGCTCAAGCTTCTCGGCGAGCTGGTCGGGACCGCCTTCGTATTCGTCGTCAGCCACGGTCTGCTCCTCGGAGTCGTTCGATCACCGAGAGGACGGCGTCGATGGTCTGGGGGAAATCGAGTGCGGTCGAGTCGACGACCTCCACGCCTTCCGCGGCGTTGAGGAAGTCGACGACGGCACTGTCGGAGGCGTCGCGCTTGTGCAGCGCGTCCGCGACGGCGGCGGCGTTCTCGCCGGCGAGCTCGCCCGCGCGGCGTGCGGCCCGCACCTCCGGCGCCGCGGTCAGCAGGATGCGCACGGGCGCATCCGGTGCCACGACGGTCGTGATGTCGCGTCCTTCGACGACGACGGCCGGGTACGGTGCCTCGGCGACCAGCGCCCGGAAGAGCTCGTTGACCTGGGTGCGCACCTCCGGCACGCGGGCCACGCCGCTCACGGCACCGGACACACGGGGTTCGCGGATCGCCGCCGTCACGTCGACGTCGCCGACTCGCACCGTGCGGTCGTCGGGGTCGAGCCCGAGACGGACCGGGAAATCGGCGGCCGCAGCGCGCACGGCCTCGGCGTCGTCGGTGTCTGCACCGCGATCGAGCACATGCCAGGCGAGGGCCCGGTAGGCCGACCCGGTGTCGAGGTAGCCGAAGCCCTCGCGACGTGCGATCGCCTTGGAGACGCTCGACTTGCCGGACCCGGCGGGTCCGTCGATGGCGATGAACTTCGTGGCGGAGATGGTGGAGGTGTCAGTCATTGGTGTTCCCTGCGATGCGCCAGCCGCGTTCCTGGAGCCCGGTGATCGCGCCGTGCAGCGCCGCGGGGTCGACACTGATCTCGGCGAGGCCGAACTGCGCGCCCGGAGAGTGCTCCAGTCGCAGGTCCTCGACGTTGACGCCCAGCTCGCCGAGCTCGCCGAACAGGCGCCCCAGCTGACCGGCGGTGTCGTCGACCATGACGACCAGTGTCTCGAAGCGCCGGTTCTGCCCGTGCTTGCCGGGGAGGCGCTCGACGCCGTCGTTGCCCTGGCGGATGGTCTCCGCGAGCACGCGTCGGGCTCCGGGAGCACCGGGAGCCCGCAGCGCATCGGCGACCTCGCTCAGATCGGTCGCGAGCGCGTCGAGGATCTCGACGACGGGACCGGCGTTGGCGCCGAGGATCTGCACCCACAGTTCGGGAGCGGACGCGGCGATGCGCGTGGTGTCCCGCACCCCCTGCCCGGCCAGACGGAGAGCTCCCTCCTCGGCCCCGGCGAGACGCCCGGCGAGGAGACTCGCGACGACCTGCGGCACATGCGAGGTGAGGGCGACGGAGCGGTCGTGCTCCTCCGGAGTCATCTCCAGCGGCATCGCGCCGACGTCGAGCGCCAGCGCCTCGACCAGCGCGAGGTCCCGCGCGGCGGTGTCCTCGTCGCGGCACACGACCCACGGCCGCCCGATGAAGAGATCGGCCCTGGCCGAGATCGCCCCGCCGCGCTCGCGACCGGCGAGCGGGTGGGAGCCGATGTAGCGGGCGAGGTTCACGCCCCGCTCCCGGAGCGTGCGGAACGGCTCCAGCTTGACGCTCGCGACATCCGTCACGACAGCGTCGGGGTACCGCTCGAGCTCGGCCTGGATCACGTCGGCGGTCACGTCCGGCGGCACGGCCACGACGACGAGCACAGGCGCGTCGTCATCCTGCGGAAGGCGTCCGGCGCCGTAGTCGACGGCGAGGCGCAGCTGCGCGGGGGACGCGTCGGTGAGGACGACGTCGATGCCCTTCGCACGCAGGGCGTGGCCGACGCTGGCGCCGAGCAACCCGGCGCCGACGATGCGCACGGTGCCGGACAGACGCGGCGCCACGGCACCGGTCTTCCGCGCCGCGGGCGCACTCGTCGTCTGGGTCATTCGCTCTCCTGCTCGCCTGGCGCCTCGGCGACACCGGATTCCCGGCGCGCGAGAGTCAACAGCGCGCCGAGTTCGATTTTACTCAGTTCCCGCGTCCGGCCCGCCGGGAGGGTTCCCAGGTGCAGCGGACCGAACTGCCGCCGCACGAGTTCCGTCACCGGATGGCCGACCGCGGCCATCATCCGGCGCACGATCCGGTTGCGTCCCGAGTGCAGGGTGAGCTCGACGAGGCTCGAGCCGCGCGACGTGTCCAGCAGCCGGGCCTTGTCGGCGGCGATGGGGCCGTCCTCCAGCTCGATGCCCTTCGTGAGCTTCGAGATGGTCTGCGCCGTCACCGCGCCCTCGACCTTCGCGATGTAGACCTTGGTGACGCCGAAGGAGGGATGCGCGAGGACGTGCGCGAGCTCGCCGTCGTTGGTGAGCAGCAGCAGTCCGCTGGTCTCGGCGTCCAGACGCCCGACGTTGTACAGCCGCTCCTCGTAGTCCTTCGTGAAGCGTCGGAGATCGGGGCGTCCGCTCTCGTCGCGCATGCTGCTGACCACACCCGTCGGCTTGTTCAGCATCACGTAGCGCTTGGACACGTCGAGCTGCACCGCGGTGCCGTCCACGTCCACGAGGTCCCGCTCCGGATCGATGCGGCGGCCGAGCTCGGTGACCACCTGGCCGTTCACGCGGATGCGTCCCTCGACGATGTACTGCTCGACGACCCGACGGGAGGCGACGCCGGCCGCGGCGAGCACCTTCTGCAGTCGCACGCCCTCGGGGGCGCTGGAATCGTGGGCGTCGGTGGTCATCGGACCGTCCCTTCGTCGAAGCCGTCGGCGCCGTCGTCGAGGAGCGGCGAGATCGGCGGAAGCTCATCCAGAGAGTTGATACCAAGATGCTGGAGGAGTGCATCGGTGGTGCCGTAGTTGATCGCGCCGGTCTCGGAATCGGCGAACAGTTCGGTGATCAGCCCTCGCGCGAGGAGGGTGCGGACCACGGAGTCGACGTTGACCGCGCGGATCGAGGCCACCTGGCTCCGGGTGACCGGCTGCTTGTACGCGATGACGGCGAGCGTCTCCAGCGCCGCCTGGGAGAGTCGGGCCGGAGCCTGACCGCCGACGAACTCCGCCACGACCGGATCGAGGTCCTCGCGGACGTAGAGCCGCCATCCGCCGCCGACCTCCCGCAGCTCGAAGCCACGCCGCGGCCCCGCTCCCTGGCCGTCATAGTCCTCGACCAGTGACTCCACCGTCTGTCGCACGGCGGGCACCGGCGCGCCGACCGCCGCGGCGAGGGCCACCAGGCCGATCGGCTCGTCGACGATGAAGAGGATCGCCTCCACGCGCTCGCTGAGCGGGAGCTCGGCACCCGTCACGGCGTCGGGCTCCTCCTGGAGCCCGGTCTCTGCCGCGGTCACGTCATCGGTCATAGTCGGCCCCCAGGGTCGCGAGTGTCTCGTCCGACCAGGAGTCGGCGGCCCAGCGGAGCGTGAGCTCCCCGAGCGGTTCCAGTTGTTCGAAGGAGAGCGCCGCGTGCCGGTACAGCTCCAGCACCGAGATGAAGCGGGCCACGACGATGCCCGGCTCGGTGACGCCGGCGACCAGCTCGCGGAAGCTCAGCGATTCGGTGCCACGCAGCAGCGTGACGACGATGGCGGCCTGCTCGCGGATGCTGACCAGGGGTGCATGCAGATGGTCGAGGCCGACGTGCGGGATCTCCTTCGGCGCGAAGGCCAGGAGCGCCAGCGCCGCGAAGTCGTCGGGCGTGAGCGACCAGACGAGCTCGGGCGTCTGCTTCCGGTGCTTCTCCTCCAGCGGCACCGCACGCACATGGCGGCGGTCCTCCCGCTGCAGGCACCGCGAGAACCAGGCGGAGACCTCCTTGAACGCGCGGTACTGCAGGAGGCGGGCGAAGAGCAGGTCGCGCGCTTCGAGCAGGGCGACGGCCTCGGCGTCGACGAGCTCGCCCTGCGGCAGCAGGCCCGCGACCTTCATGTCGAGCAGGGTCGCGGCGACGACGAGGAACTCCGAGGCCTGATCCAGCTCCTCCTCGTCCTCCAAGTCGGCGAGGTACGCGATGAACTCGTTGGTGACGGCGCTCAGCGACACCTCGGTGATGTCCATCTCGTGTTTCGAGATGAGGTTCAGCAGGAGGTCGAAGGGGCCGTCGAAGTTCGACAGCGAGACGCGGAACCCGGCGGCGGCGTCGTCGGTCGAAGAAGACTCCGCGGTATCGACGGCGTCGGCGAGTGCCGGGACCTCAGCGGTTCCGAGCTCGTCAGGCGACGGCGCCACGGGCGACCAGCTCCCTGGCCAGCCGCAGGTATGCCTGTGCGGCCGCGTGCTCCGGAGCGAACTCGGTGATCGGGACCCCCGAGACCGACGCGTCCGGGAACTTCACGGTGCGGCCGATCACGGTCTCCAGCACGTCATCTCCGAACGCCTCCACGACGCGCTCCAGCACCTCGCGCGAGTGCAGCGTGCGCGGGTCGTACATGGTCGCCAGCAGCCCGTCCATCTCGATGGAGGGGTTCAGTCGATCGCGGACCTTGTCGATGGTCTCGATGAGGAGCGCGACACCGCGGAGCGCGAAGAACTCGCACTCGAGCGGGATGATGACGCCGTGCGCCGCCGTCAGCGCGTTCACGGTCAGCAGACCGAGCGACGGCTGGCAGTCGATGAGGATGACGTCGTACTCCCCCGCCACCTGCCGGAGCACGCGGGCCAGGATTGTCTCGCGGGCGACCTCGTTGACGAGGTGCACCTCCGCGGCGGAGAGGTCGATGTTCGCGGGGAGGACGTCGAGACCGGGCACGTTCGAGTGCACGATCGCGTCGTGCGCGTCGCGCTTCGTGTCGAGCAGGAGGTCGTAGACCGTCGGGACGTCGTGCGTCTGGATGCCGAGACCGGCGGACAGCGCGCCCTGTGGGTCGAAGTCCACGGCGAGCACCTTGCGGCCATACTCCGCGAGCGCGGCGGCGAGGTTGATCGAGGTCGTCGTCTTGCCGACGCCGCCCTTCTGGTTGCAGAGGGCGATGATGCGGGCCGGGCCGTGCGACTTCAGAGGCGCCGGGATCGGGAAGCCCTGGTACGGACGGCCGGTGGGTCCCATGGGGGTGTCGTCGGCCTTCTGCGCCTTCGCCCTGGACTTCGCCACTTTCTCAGCCACCGGTTCTCCTGCTCCTTCGTGCTTGCTCGATTGTAGCCGCCACGCGTTCCCCCGCCGTCCCGGCGCGCGGCGGGCGGTCACCGAACAGCCCTGGAGTGCGCGATCAGCGTGCGCGGGGATGCGAGGTCGCGTAGATGTCGCGGAGAGCATCCACCGACACGTGCGTGTAGATCTGCGTCGTCGCGACCGAGGAATGCCCCAGCAGCTCCTGCACCACCCGCACGTCGGCACCGCCCTGCAGGAGGTGCGTCGCGAACGAATGCCGCAGCGTGTGCGGGGAGACCTCGGCGGTGAGCTGTGCGCGCTCGGCAGCGGAACGGATCACCAGCCACGCGCTCTGTCGCGAGAGCGGGGCACCGCGCGCGCCGAGGAAGAGCCGGGCCGATGCACGGCCCTTCGCCGCGAGTTCCGGCCGGACCCGGGTGAGGTAGGCGTCGACGGCCGTGCGGGCGTACGAGCCCACCGGGACGATGCGCTCCTTCGAACCCTTGCCGCGCAGGCGCAGCACCTCGCCGTGCGCCATGTCGTCGACGTCGAGCCCGACCGCCTCCGACACCCGGGCACCGGTCGCGTAGAGCAGCTCCAGGAGCGCCCTGTCGCGGATGCCGAGCGGCTCCTCGGCCGACGGCGCGGCGAGCAGGCGCTCCACCTGGTCGATCGTGAGGGCTTTCGGCAGCCGGCGCGGGGTCTTCGGCGGGCGGAGCCGTCCGGTCGGATCGTCCGCCTCGATGCCCTCGCGGGCGAGGAACCGGTGCCAGCCGCGCACCGAGGACTGCAGGCGCGCCAGGCTCGTCGCGGCCGGCGGCGGCTCCGCAGACGCGCGGGCGGCGATGAAGCGGTCGACGACAGCGGGCGTGATGTCCGCGGTGTCGTCGATCCCCTCCGCTGTGAGCCAATCCCGGTAGCCCGCGAGATCCCGCCGGTAGGCGCCGACCGTGTGACTGCTGAGCCCGCGCTCGATCGTCACATGACGCAGGTACGCGTCGAGGGCGCGATCGAGCAGCATGCTCAGCTCCGGTCGCGCAGCCTCTGCGCGGCGGCCAGGACGCCGATGGAGAGGATGCCGTTGTGCAGGCGCCCCTCCAGGACTCCGGCGACGGCCTCCTCCAGCGGCACCCACGCGACGCGGATGTCGGCTTCCTCGTCCTCGCGGTCGTGCGCGGTCTCGGCGGCTGAGAGTCCGGTCGCGAGGAACACCCGGATGAGCTCGTCGTTGCCGCCGGGCGTCGTCCACGACGACACCAGGGGCTCCCAGTGGGCGGCGACGAGGTCGGCTTCCTCCGCGAGCTCGCGACGGGCGGCCGCCAGCGGCTCCTCCCCCGCGATGTCGAGGAGGCCGGCCGGCAGCTCCCAGTCGCGGTGACGGATCGGATGCCGGTACTGCTGGATGAGCAGCACCCGTCCTTCGTCGTCCAGCGCGAGGATCGCGACGGCCCCGGGATGGGCGACATACTGGCGCACGATCTCGCCGTCGCCGTAGCGGACCCGGTCGGAGCGGACGTCCCAGACATACCCCTCATAGACGAGGTCGCTGCTCAGGACCTCCGGCTCGAAGGGCTCGTCCCGCAGCGGCTCCGCGACGCCCGGCGCCTCCGACTCACTCATCGACGGGCACGTCGAACAGCTCGCTCGCGCGGTGACGCGCGATGGCGGCACCGACGAGACCGCGGAACAGCGGGTGCGGGTCGGTCGGACGCGAGCGGAGCTCCGGGTGCGCCTGCGTGGCGATGTAGTACGGGTGCACGTCGCGCGGCAGCTCGACGTACTCGACGAGGTCCAGCTCCGGGTTGAGGCCCGAGAACACCAGACCGGCCTCGGACAGGCGATCGCGGTAGGCGTTGTTGACCTCGTAGCGGTGACGGTGACGCTCGGACACCTCGGCGGTGCCGTAGACCTCACGCGCCAGCGAACCCTCCGCGAGAGCCGCCTTGTACAGGCCGAGGCGCATGGTGCCGCCGAGGTCGCCGCCGTCGAGGATCTCGATCTGCTCGGCCATGGTCGCGATGACGGGCTCCGCGGTGTCCGGGTCGAACTCGCTGGACGAGGCTCCGGCAATCCCGGCCACGTCGCGGGCGTACTCGATGACCATGCACTGCAGACCCAGGCAGAGGCCGAGGGTCGGGATGCCCTGCTCGCGGGCGAACTTCAGCGCACCCAGCTTGCCCTCGATGCCGCGGATGCCGAAGCCTCCGGGCACGCAGATGCCGTCCAGCTCGGCCAGCTGCTCCTGCGCGCCCTCGGGGGTCTCGCAGAGGTCGGACGGGATCCAGCGGATGTTGACCTTCGTCTCCTGCGCGAACCCGCCCGCCTTGAGGGCCTCGGTCACGGAGAGGTAGGCGTCCGGCAGGTCGATGTACTTGCCGACGAGACCGATCGTGACCTCGTGCTTCGGGTTGTGCACGGCGTGCAGCACCTTGTTCCAGCGCGTCCAGTCGACGTCGTCCGCCTTCTGGTCGAGGCCGAGGCGGCGCACGATGTAGGAGTCGAGGCCCTGCTCGTTGAGAGTCGACGGGATGTCGTAGATGCTCGGCAGGTCGACGGTGTTGATGACGCCTTCGACGTCGACGTCGCACATGAGGGCGATCTTGTTGCGGTTGCTCGCGCTCACCGGGCGGTCGCTGCGGAGCACGAGGGCATCGGGCTGGATACCGACCTGACGGAGGGCTGCGACCGAGTGCTGAGTCGGCTTGGTCTTCTGCTCGCCGGACGCACCCATGAACGGCACGAGCGAGACGTGCACGAAGAACACGCTGTCGCGGCCGAGCTCGTGACGAAGCTGGCGCGCGGACTCGAGGAACGGCTGCGACTCGATGTCGCCGACCGTGCCGCCGACCTCGGTGATGATCACGTCGGGACGCGGGTCCTCGGTCGCCTGCAGCCGCATGCGGCGCTTGATCTCGTCGGTGATGTGCGGGATGACCTGCACGGTGTCGCCGAGGTACTCGCCGCGACGCTCACGGGCGATCACCTGGGAGTAGATCTGGCCGGTCGTGACGTTGGCCGCCTCGGACAGGTTGATGTCGAGGAAGCGCTCGTAGTGGCCGATGTCGAGGTCGGTCTCCGCACCGTCGTCGGTGACGAACACCTCGCCGTGCTGGAACGGGTTCATGGTGCCCGGATCGACGTTCAGATACGGGTCGAGCTTCTGCATGACCACGCGGAGTCCGCGGGCCGTCAGGAGGTTGCCCAGGCTGGCCGCGGTGAGCCCCTTGCCCAAAGACGAAACGACACCACCAGTCACGAAGATGTGCTTGGTCGTGTCGTTCTTGGGCCCCGCAGAAGAAGAGTTCATCACGGGCTTCTATCCTAACAGTTCGTTCAGACGCCGAGGCTGAGAAGCTCGCGGGCGTGGGTGAGTGCGGCATCGGAATCCGCGAGTCCGGAGAGCAGACGAGCCATCTCGGCCTCGCGCTCCTCCCCGTCGAGCCGCCGCACGCTGGAGGCGGTGACGGCGCCGTCGTGCGATTTCACGACGGTGAGGTGGTTGTTCGCGAAGGCGGCGACCTGCGCGAGATGGGTGACGGCGATCACCTGCGACTTCTCGGCGAGTCGGGCGAGTCGCCGCCCGACCTCGATCGCCGCCGCGCCGCCGATGCCCGCGTCGACCTCGTCGAACACGAAGGTGGGCACCGGGTCGGTCGCCGCGATGACGACCTCGATCGCGAGCATCACCCGCGACAGCTCGCCGCCGGAGGCCCCCTTGGCCACGGAACGGGGTTCGGCGCCGGGGTGCGGGGCGAGCAGGATGGCGACGTCGTCGCGGCCGTGGGTGCTCTCGGGGCCAGGGGCCACGGAGACCTCCAGACGAGCGTCCGGCATCGCCAGGGCGTGGAGCTCGGCGGTCACGACTTCTCCGAGCCGGACGGCGGCCTCGCTCCGCGCCGCGGTGAGAGCATCGGCGCGGGTGTCGAGCTCCGCCCTGGCCTCGTCGCGCTCGGCGGAAAGGCGCTCCAGGCGCTCCCCGTCGTCGTCGAGCTCTGCCAGCCGCGCGGAACCGGTCTGCCACAGCGCCAGCGCCTCCGCCAGCGAACCGTGCTGACGGATGAGGACGCCGAGCGCGGCCCGGCGCTCCTCGACGGCGGCGAGCTCGTGGGGTCCGGACTCGTCGAGGTCGGCGAGGAAGCCGGAGAGCGCACCGGCGGCGTCGGCGATCCGGTAGCCGATGTCGGCAAGGGTCTCCGCGACCTCCGCCAGCTTCGGGTCCGACACGCGCTCGATCGCTCGGCGGGCTTCGGCGACCAGCGCCGAGGCATCCGGCTCGCCCTCCTCGTTCGAGAGAGTGCCGTGCGCCAGAGCTGCAGCGAGTCGCAGCTCCTCCGCGTTCGCGAGGCGCTCGGCACGGGCTGTCAGCTCCTCGTCCTCGCCCTCCTCCGGGGCGGTGGCTTCGATCAGGGCGAGATCCTCCCGCAGCCGGGCGGCCTCCTCGGCGCGCCGGTCGCGGTTCGCGGTGATGTCGATGATCTCGGCATCGAGCGTTCGCCAGCGCTCGAACGCGGCCTGGTACTCCTCCAGCGCCCGAGCGATCGGTTCACCGCCGAAGCGGTCGAGGGCGTCGCGCTGCGCGGCGGCCGACCGCAGCCGCAGCTGCTCGGACTGTCCGTGCACGACGATGAGCTCGTCCGCGAGCGAGGAGAGCACCCCCGCCGGCGCGGCGCGGCCGCCGACGCTCGCGCGACTGCGACCCTCGGCGCTGAGGGTGCGCGACACATACAGCTCGGCGGTGCCGGCACCGGCCGGCTCCAGCTCTCCGCCGGCCTCGGCCACGATGTCGGCGACCTCGCCGGTCTCAGGCACGATCCACACCCCCGCCACCGACGCCTGCGCCGCGCCCTTGCGCACAGCCCCCGAGTCGGCGCGCTGGCCGAGGAGCAACCCGAGTCCGGTGACGACCATGGTCTTGCCCGCGCCGGTCTCTCCGGTGATCGCCGTGAAGCCCGGGCCGAGCGGCAGGACGGCGTCGGCGATCACGCCGAGCCCCTGCATGCGCATCTCCTCGATCATGCGTCGCTCCTCCGCTCCTGCCCGCGCCAGCCCTCGACCGGCAGCTGGAACTTGCGGACGAGACGGTTCGTGAACGCGGTCGGGTGCAGGCGCGCGAGGCGGACCGGGCGCGACGAGCGACGCACCACGACGCGGGCGCCCGGCGGGAGGTCGTGGGAACGACGGCCGTCGCACCAGAGGATGCCGGAGCCGTCCGTCCGCTCCAGCATCTCGATGGCCACGGCCGCATCGGGGCTCACCACGAGCGGCTTCGCGAACAGGGCGTGTGCCGACAGCGGGACCACCGCGATGGCCTCGACCGTCGGCCAGATGACCGGTCCGCCGGCGGAGAAGTTGTAGGCGGTCGAGCCGGTCGGGGTGGAGATGACCATGCCATCGCAGCCGAAGCTCGACAGCGGCCGCCCGTCGATCTCGAGCACCACTTCGATCATGCGCTCGCGGCTCGCCTTCTCGACGGTCGCCTCGTTCAGGGCCCAGGTCTCGAAGACGACGCCCCCGGACCTGTCCTTGACGCGCACCGACAGGGCCAGGCGCTCCTCGACGTCGTAGTCGCGGGCGATGACACGGCGCATCGCGTCGTCCATGTCGTCGCGGTCGATCTCCGCGAGGAAGCCGACGTGTCCCATGTTGATGCCGAGCACCGGGGCGCCGCTGTCGCGGACGAGTTCCGCCGCACGGAGGATCGTGCCGTCGCCACCGAGCACGATCGCGAGTTCGAGGGACGCCGGACCGGCGGAGGCGTCCAGCACCTCGACGTTCGCGAAGAATGCATCAACCGCGGCGAGTTCCGCGTAGTCGTCGGCCGCCAGGACGGGGCGCACTCCCGCGCCCCGGAGGGCATCGACCACCCGACGGGCGGCCGCGACGGTGTCGACGCGACCCGCGTGGGCGACGACCAGGATCCTGCGCTCGTTCATCGTCCCCCTGCCAGCCGGTTGATGGTGTCCATCCATTCTGTCGGATTGCTCCCGCCGCCCGGCACGAGGTGCACGAGATACTCCGCATTGCCGTGAGTCCCGAGGATCGGGGAGGTGACGATCCCCGCCATCCCCATCCCCGCGTCCCAGGCACTCCACACCACGCGGGCGACGGCGTCGGCACGAGTGGCCGGGTCGGTGACGAGACCGCCGCGCACGGCCGTCCGCCCGACCTCGAACTGCGGTTTGACCAGCAGCAGCACGTCGGCGCCCGGCGCGGCCACCGCGACCACTGCGGGCAGTACGAGCTCGAGCGAGATGAAGGAGAGGTCGCCCACCACCAGTTCCGGCGGCGCGGACTCCCCCGTCGCTGCGGCGAGGCTGTCGCGCGTCATGTGCCGCACGTTGAAACCCTCGACCGCCGTGACGCCGGAGTCCGCGGCGACCGAGGGGGCGAGCTGGCCATGCCCGACGTCCACGGCGAGCACACGGCGCGCGCCGCGTTCCCGGAGCACCTGGGTGAACCCGCCGGTCGATGCCCCCATGTCGAGGGCCAGGCGCCCCTGCACCGGGATGCCGAAGCCGTCGAGGCCCGCAATGAGCTTGTGCGCGGCGCGGCTGACGTAGTGGTCGGCGCCGGCGACCGTGATCGTGTTCGAGTCGTCGACCGCCGTCGAGGCCTTGACGACCGGGCGGCCGTCGACGCTCACGAGGCCGTCGGCGATCAGGGTGGCGGCATGCGTGCGCGAACGGGCGAGTCCTCGGAGAGCGAGGGCGGCGTCGAGTCGCGTCATCGTGGTCCCGGGGTCTCCCGCTGTTCCAGCCGGGATCCGCTCTCGAGCCGTCGCGAGAGTTCGTCGTGCAGAGAAGAGTAGGCGTCTGCGCGTGCGGCGAGCGGCTGCCCTTCGATCAGGCGCAGACGACTCCACAGGCCGTCCGTCGGCGCGCTGGTCGTCGTCTCGTCGCTCACGATTCCACTGTACGCGGCACCGCCGACGGCCGACGGCGCCACGCGTGGTTCAGGGGCGGTGGAACGGGTCGTCGTACAGCCGCTCCGGCACCCGCAGGACGAAGACGGGCGTGCCGGAAGCCCAGATGGCAGCGGCACCGGCGCGCAGCAGGTCGAGCTGGTCCCCGGACTCCGCCAGGATCTCGACATCCGCGCCGTGGACGCGGACGGCGGCACCGTTCACGTCGTAGACGCCGTCGGTCACCACGGGCTCGGGATACGGCTCGTGCAGGCCGCGCAGGTCACCGAGGATGTAGGTCGGGCGCGATCCCTCGGGCGCGGCGAGGACGTGCTTGGGACGGTCGATACCGGTCAGCACCAGGGCGGACTCGATCCCCGCACGGCTCGCACCCATGATGTCGGTGTCGAGACGGTCGCCGATGAAGAGCGCCTTCGTCGCCCCGAAGCGGGCGAGCGCCTCCTCGAAGATCGGAGTCTCCGGCTTGCCCGCCACCGTCGCCAGACGACCGATGGCCGTGTGGACGGCGGAGACGAGGGTGCCGTTCCCCGGCGCGACGCCGCGCTCGCGCGGGATCGTCCAGTCGGTGTTCGTGGCGATCCAGGGGATGCCGCCCTCGTCCTCGGGGACCTTGAGGGCGAACGCCGCCTCGGCGAGATCGGTCCAGGCCACCTCGGGGGCGAACCCCTGGACCACGGCCGACGGTGCATCCTCGGCGCTGCGTGTCACCGTGTAGCCGGCCTTCTGCACTTCATCGACGAGGCCGTCACCGCCGACGACGAGGATGGTCGCCGGCGCCGGCACGATCCCGGAAAGCAGACGCATCGCCGCCTGCGGGCTCGTGACGACGTCCTGCGGAGCGACATCGAGTCCGAGACTCGTGAGGTGCGCGGCCACGGAGGCGTCGGTGCGCGAGGCGTTGTTGGTGATGTAGCCGAGACGCACCGTGTGTGCCGCCGCGTTCAGACTCTCCACCGCATGCGGCAGAGCGCCGGGACCCGCGTAGACCACGCCGTCGAGATCAGCGAGGACGGTGTCGACGCCCTGGAGGGGCGTCTGTCCCACGGGTCGCTTCCGCGCCTTCGCTGTGAAGAGTCCCACTACGCCTCCGGCTTCTCGGATGCGGAGGGCGAGTCGTCCTCCGTCTCGTCATCCGTCTCGTCGTCCTCACCGAGAAGCTCGCGCACCTCGTCTTCGATGGACGGCTCGGCGGGCTCGGGGGTGTCGCTCGTGTCGTCGGCTTCGGTCGCGTCGTCGGCTTCGTCCTCGACAGAAGCCACGTCGGCTTCGGAGAACTCGGCTTCGGAGAACTCGTCCTCGATGAGGCTGTCCTCCACGTAGAGTTCCTCGTCGCCGGCCTCGTCCACGCCGAGAGCCTCAGCGGCGACCTCGGCGCGGTGCGCCCAGAACTCCGCCTCGTCGGTACGCCCGAGGTCCTCCAGCACGGCGGCCCGCGCGGCGAAGAGCGCGGGGCTCCACTCGAACGCGCGATCGGGATCAAGCTCCGGAATCTCGAGCTCGCCGAGGGCCAGCGCCAGGTCTCCCTGGTCCAGCCGAGCGCCCGACATCGCGATCGCGAGAGCCACGCGCACCGGGGTGGCGAGGGCCGACCGGTCCACGGCCCGGCCGGTCTCGAGCGCGCGGTCGGGACGCCCGATGCCGCGCTCGCTGTCGACCATGAGGGCGATCTGGTCGTCCTTGCCGGAGATCCGGCGATAGGTACGCAGCTCACGCAGGGCCAGGGCGAAGTCGCCCGTCGCGTAGGCGGTGATGCCGAGAGTCTCGCGGACGATAGCGATCCGGCCGGCACGACGCGAGGCCGCCAGCGCATGCTCGTGCGCCAGAGCGGGATCCTCGTCGATCAGCCGGGACGCCATCGCCAGGTGTCGGGCGACGAACTCGGCGTTCTCCTTGCTGAGCGTCTTCAGCTCGTTGCGCGCGGACGGGTGCAGGTCGCGTGCGGTGACCTCGTCCGGGAGGCGCGGCTCATCGAACCGCGGACGCTCGTTCGCCGCGTTGGCCGGACGTTCCCGGCCGGCGCCGCCACGCTGCGGGAAGGACCGCGAACGGTCGCTCCCCCGCTCACGCTCGAACCCGCCCTCGCGAGGCGGAGCGGAGTCACGGTTGTAACCACCCTCACGGCGAGGAGCGCCGTCGCGGTTGTAGCCACCTTCGCGACGAGGCGCACCACCGTCGCGGTTGTAGCCACCCTCACGACGCGGCGCACCATCGCGGTTGTAGCCACCCTCACGACGCGGCGCACCATCACGGTTGTAACCACCTTCGCGACGCGGAGCGCTGTCACGGTTGTATCCGCCTTCGCGACGCGGCGCACCACCATCGCGGTTGTAACCCCCCTCACGACGCGGCGCACCATCACGGTTGTAACCACCTTCGCGACGCGGAGCGCTGTCACGGTTGTAGCCACCTTCGCGACGAGGCGCACCACCATCGCGGTTGTAACCCCCCTCACGACGCGGCGCACCATCACGGTTGTTGTAACCGCCCTCACGACGCGGCCCACCATCGCGGTTGTAACCACCTTCGCGACGCGGGGCGCCACCGTCACGGTTGTAGCCACCTTCGCGACGCGGAGCACCATCGCGGTTGTAACCACCTTCGCGACGCGGGGCGCCGTCACGGTTGTTGTAGCCGCCTTCGCGACGCGGAGCACCACCATCGCGGTTGTAGCCGCCTTCACGGCGGGGGGCAGCACCGTCACGGTTGTTGTAGCCGCCCTCACGACGCGGAGCGCTGTCGCGGTTGTAACCGCCCTCACGACGCGGAGCACCACCATCGCGGTTGTAGCCGCCCTCACGACGCGGGCCGCGGTCGCCGAAGCGAGATGCGCCGTCGCGGTAGACGGGGCGACCTCCGGAAGGACGTTCGTTGCGCTGATTCCTGTCGTCGTTGCGACGCGGACGGCGCTCTTCCTCTTCCGGCATGGTGCTCCCTGTTCTCTTCGTTCCGTAAACGCAAAATGGCCACCCAACGATGGGTGGCCATTTTGTTTAAAAGGAGTCCGGCGGTGTCCTACTCTCCCACAGGGTCCCCCCTGCAGTACCATCGGCGCTGTGAGGCTTAGCTTCCGGGTTCGGAATGTGACCGGGCGTTTCCCTCACGCTATGGCCGCCGAAACACTATTGATGTTTCAAT